>Ga0114918_10005369_pt1 | contig 11005 bp, 5 predicted proteins | sample LantaG_FD_87015 | JGI IMG/M metagenome (GOLD analysis project Ga0114918, IMG submission 87015) | Deep subsurface microbial communities from Baltic Sea to uncover new lineages of life (NeLLi) - Landsort_02402 metaG | ecosystem: Environmental > Aquatic > Marine > Oceanic > Sediment | place: Baltic... | reverse complement strand
GAGGAGGCGCAGGCCAAGGCGGAGGTGGATGTGCAGGAGGCGCCCGCCGCTGCCGCCGCCGCCGCCGCCGCCGCCGCCGCCGCCGCCGCCGCCGCCGCCGCCGCCGCCGCGCCAAAGGCGGAGGAGGGCGCGGCGGTGATGGTAGTCGATGATGATAGCGACAATGACGGCGCCCCCGCCCTCGCCGCCACCCGCCCCGCGCCGCCACTCCCGCCCGCCGCCGCCAAGGAGGAGGCGGCGGTGGAGGAAAAGGCGGAGGCGGAGGCGGCTCGCCAGCCTCCTGCACCCTCCTCCCTCCTCCCCTCGCCCACGGCCTCCGCCCGTGTCCCCGCCGACCAGAGCGAGATCGCCGCCATGCTGGCCGCCGCCGACGCTGCCGCCGCCGACGACGACGGCTGGGACGAGCTGGCGCCCAACGTGGACCCGTCGGGCGACGGGCCGGCGTCCGCCTTGCCCTCACCCGGCCCCACCTTGGGCCCCATCGCCCGCGCCCCCGCTGCCCCGCCCCCGCCCCACCCCCAGCCCCTGGTCGATCTGGACGCGGAGCTGGCGGCCGCGACGTCGGAGGCGACTGCCGCCCGCGGCGATGCCCGCCGCGCGCGAGTGGGCGCGGACGGGCCCACCACGGAAATGTTTGAGCAGGTGCAGGAGCTGCTGCAACTGTTTGGCATCCCGTACCTGGTCGCGCCCATGGAGGCCGAAGCCCAGGCCGCCTGGCTGGACGCGGCCGGCCTGGTGGACGGCGTCGCCACCGATGACAACGACGTCTTCCTCTTTGGCGGCCGCACCGTCTACCGCCACCTGTTCGCGGACGCCAAGTACGTGGAGGAGTATCAGGCGCGCGATGTGGCGTCCGAGCTGGGGCTGGGGCGGGGCGACCTCATCCGCCTGGCCCAGCTGCTGGGGTCGGACTATGCGGAGGGCGTGGGCGGGGTGGGCGTGGTCAATGCGGTGGAGGTGTTGCGCGCTTTTCCCGGCCCGAACGGCCTGGCCGACTTCCGGGCGTGGGTGGACGCGCCGGACGACCGCCTGGCGGGGTTGGCCGCGCGCGCGCGTGGTGGGGGTGGTGGGAGTGGGGCGGGCGCCGCTGACGCCGCCCTGGTCTCTCCGTCCTCTGCCTCCGACCCGCCCGCCCGGGCCGAGTTCAAGCGGCGCCACCGGGGCGCCCGCACGGCCTGGCAGGTCCCGGACTCCTTCCCCTCGGCCGCCGTCACGGCCGCGTACGAGGCGCCCCGCGTCGACGCCGGCACCGCCTGCTTCGTCCAGGTCCCGCCGTCGGGCGACGAGCTGCGATCCTTTTGCGCGCGCGTCTTTGGGTGGCAGCCCGCCCGGGTGGAGCAGGTCCTGGCGCCGGCGCTCAAGGTATGTGGGAAGAGAGGCGGAGAGAGAGCCCTGGCTGTCGCGGCGCACCGTTGGGGGCACACACCTCACCCATCACTCACTCATCCCCATCCCCTCTCCCCCTCTCCCCTTCTCTCTCCCAGGCCTGCGCCGAGCGCAAGACCCAGGCCACCATGACCCAGTTCCTGTCCTTCCGCACCCGGTTCGCCAAGATCCGGTCCACCCGCCTGCAGCGGGCGGTGGCGGGCATCACGGGCGGCCACAACCCGGACATCCTGCTGGACGACGAGGAGACGCTGGCGACTGGGGCTGGGGAGGGTGGTGGGGGTGGGGGTGGGGGGGGCGGTGGGAGTGCCCGGCGGGGCAAGAAGAAGGCGGCAGGCGCCGCGGCGGGGCCGTCCGCCCCTGCCCCTCCTGCTGCCAAGGGCAAGCGGCCGGCCCGCAAGGCGGCGGCGGCGGCGGCCAAGGCGAAGCAACCCGGGGCGTGCGGGCCGGCCTCGCCGTCGTCGTCGGGGGATGGCGGCGGCGGCAGCAGCCTGGACAGCGACTTCGAGCCGGCCCGCGCCGCGCCACCGCCGCCCAAGAAGAAGGCGAAAGCTGCAGGGGGTGGCCGTGGGCGCGGCCGCGGCCGCGGCCGCGGCCGCGGCCGGGGTGGCGGTGCGTAGAGAGAGAGAGATAAAACACACACACACTGCTTGTCGACATGCCTTGCCCCTTTTGCATTTTCCACACCACCACTGCCGCGCCCCTTATGCTCTCTCCTCTCCCCTCCCTCCCCCCTCTCTCCCCTCTCCTCACTTTTTTCCGCCCTTGTTCGACAGGACCACCCCCAGCGCCCGGGACAGCTTGGACAGGACAGCGGGCGAGGGGATGGCCTTGCCCGACTCGTACTCCTGGATGACCTGCGGCTTCTCGTTGATGGCCTGCGCCAGCTGGGCCTGCGTCATCTTCTTGGTCAGGCGGGCGGCCATAATGCGCTTTTTGAGCTCGGAGGAGACGCTGGTGGCAGAGAGGGGAGGGGAGAGCATGGTGCGGAGTGTGAGAGAGCTAGAAAAAGAGCGTCCGTGTGGGGGTTGAACCCGCGCGCCACCGCGCGCGCAGGTGTGCAGGGTGTGGTTGAGCCGGTCTCTCTCTCAGCCGCCGCCGTCGCCGCCACGCCGCCGGTCGCGCGCCCGCCGTCCAGCGGGCCATGCGAGCAGGATCGACAACCATCACACGCACAGCAGGCGGCGGCAGTGGGGCACGCCCCCCCCCACACACACACCTACCCCCCCTCTCTCCACCCCATCCTCTCTCTCGACCTCACCGCTCGTGCGACAGCTCCTCCGTCTCCCGGTCCAGCTTGGCCGCGTCCTTGGTCGCGCCCGCCGCGCCGTGTGCCTTGTTGGCTCCGCCATGCTTCTTGACCGCCTCCACCTGGCCGGCGCGGAGGGCGGCCTGGAGGGCCTGGAGATTGGAAAGCGAGGAGGAGAGGGGCGGGGGTGGAGGAAGAGGACGAAGAAGAAACGACGGCGCGCGCGGCGGGGCGGGGACCTCTTCCCTCCCTCTCTCTTCCCTCTCTCTTCCCTACATACCGCCGGCGTCTGGGTCTCCTTGGCACCCGGCCGGCGCTTGGACAGGATGACCGGGTTCCAGTCCTGGCCCTGCATGTTCGCCATTGGGAGTGTGAGTGTGGGACGGGGGAAGGGAAGGAGAAAAAAAACTGCCCTGTGTTCGTTGGAGAGGGGACGAGGGGAGACAGATGAGCTTGGGTCGCTTGCCTGACCTCCTTCCAGAGTAGGCCCCATACGGCACGCATGCCAGACGCGAGCGTGGGGTGGCGGTGCGGGGTGAGGCTGGGCGGCGGGTCGCGCGCTCGATCGACGGAGAGCAGAGGGGACGCAGCGCGCCGGCGCGTGCAGCGAGTCTGTAGACGCCCGCGCGAGCCCGGAGGTGCTGCGGGCGTGTGTTTTGCATGCGTGGGCGCAGGGTGTGCAGTCGTCCACGCTGCGTATGCGTGCGTGCTGAGGAAGAGAGAGAGACTGCTTGCACGCGGGACGCACCTGTAAGAACGCGGTCTGAGAGAGAGAGAAGGGAATTTCCGCTCTCGCTCCTTGCCATACTCTCTCTCTCAGCGCGCCGGGGCACAAGGAATTGCTTGCCGCCCCGCCCCCTCTCGCTACACCATCCACCGTCCCGCATACACCCCCATTGTGTTGCCCACCTCCATGGCGCCCTGCACCGGCAGGTGGACGGGGCAAAGCCGTAATGTCCTCGCCACACCACCGCTCCGCACGCGAGGGCGCACGCCCTCGTTGGCACCTCATACCGCCGCGGCGGCGCGCGGCAACAACGGCAGCCCCGCGCCCGCCGCTTTGCCCGCCCTTCCACCCCCTCCCAATGCGGGTCTGATGCGGGGTCGGCCCCTGACGCGCCTGGCCGCGTTGCGCCGACCCTCGGCCTCCCCCTCGCCGACGGCCCGGGCCGTCTCCGCAACCTCGGACCCCGCCACACCCACCACCACCACACGCACCCTGCGGTTCCGGTCGCCCTCCCCGCCCGCCTCGCCCCGCCTGCCCCGCGGCGGCGGCCTGCCCTCCCTGGAAGACTTGCGCCCGGCCGGCGAGGCCAGCATTGTGTCGGCCGTCGCGCTCATCTTGGGGTCCACCATCGGTGCGGGCATCCTGGCCCTGCCCGCGGTCGGCGCACCTGCGGGGTTTGGCCCGTCTGCCGCCGTCCTGGGCGCCGTGTGCGCGGCCCTGACGGCGGAGGCCCTGCTCATCGCGGAAGTCAACCTGGCCGTCCTGGCCGACCGGCGGGCGCGCGGCGGCGGCGGTGGTGATGGCCTCCAGGGGGCCTCGTCCTCCTCCGCCTCGGAAGAGGACATCGTCACGCTCCGTGACATGGCGGCGGCCACGCTGGGGCCGCGCGGCGGCGCCTTCGTGTCCACCGCCTACCTGTCCCTGTCGTACGCCCTCCTGGTCGCCTACATCGCCAAAGCAGGCGAGCTGGTGGCGGCCGGGGCGGGCATGATGGGCGGTGGGGGTGATGGCGGCGCGTCTGCCCTCCTCCTCACCCCGGGCGCGGGCGCGGTCACCTTTGTGGCCGCCACGGGCGCCGTCCTGTACGCGGGCACGGGCGCGGTGGACAACGTGAACCGGGCCATGACGGCGGGGCTGCTGGCCCTGTACGCGGGCATTGTGGCCGCGGGCGCGGCTGGCGCGGATTGGGGCGTGCTCTCCCAGGCCGACTGGAGCGCCGCGCCCGCCTCCGTCCCCGTCGTCCTGCTGGCCCTCGTCTACCATGACCTGGTCCCCGTCGTCGTCGCCCAGCTGCGCGGCGACGCGGGCGCGGTGCGGACGTCCCTGCTCATCGGCTCCGCCGCCCCGCTCGCCATGTTCTGCCTGTGGGATGCGGTCGCCCTGGCCCTGGCGGGTGGGGGTGGCGGGGGTGGGGGTGGGGCGGGCGCCGCCGCGGGCGCCGACCCGCTCGACCTGGTCATGGCCACGGGCGGGCCCGCCATGCAGGCCGCCGTGGCGGGTTTCTCCGTCCTGGCCATCGCCACGTCTTGCCTGGGAACCTCGCTTGGCCTGTCTCAGACCGTCATCGCGGAGCTGCGGGGCGCGGCGCGCGAGTGGCTGGCAGGCAGCGAGAGAAAGGCGGAAGAGGCGGCGGCGGACGATGCCGCCGCGACCGCCGCCGCCGACCTGGACCCGCTGACCCGCCTGGTCACCGCCCTGGGCGCGGCCCGCCTGGACGGCGAGGAGGAGGAGGAGTGCGTGGGCGCCACGCCCGCTGCGCTGCCACCCACCGCCACACCCCTCATCACGGGCGACCTGCCCGGCCTGCGCGCCCTGGCCTTCGCCCTCGTCCTGGGCCCGCCCACCGCCGCCGCCCTGGCCAACCCGGGCTCCTTCTTCGCCGTCCTCAACGCGGTCGGCGGCTACGGCATGACCGCCCTGTACGGCGTCCTGCCGCCCCTCATGGCCTGGAAGCTGCGGCGCGGGCGCAGCAGTGGAGACGGGGGCGGACGCGCCGGCGTCGCCCCTCCGTCCACGCCGCCCCTCCTTCCCGGCGGCACGCCCGTCCTGGCCTCCCTGTGCGCGGGGGCGGTCGCCATCGAGGTCGGCCGCCTGGCGGACGACCTGGGCGGCGCGCTGGCGGGGGCGGGCGGGGACGGGGCGGCCGTCACTGCGGCCGTCGCGGCCCCGCTCGCCGACCTGGCGGCCGCGGACGGCCTGCTGGGCGCGCTGGCCCGGGCGGTCGGGCTTGGGTGAGAGGCTTGTATATTTCCACCTGTGTGTACGATTAGGAAAGAAGAGAAGAGGGCGTGCGTGTCGTGTCGTGTTGTGCGCCGCCGCCGTCCCGTTCTTGTGTGTGTAGTGGGGTTGAAAAGAAAAGAGCATCATGCACCCCCCTCTCGCGCGCGCGCGCCCTGCTCTCTCTCTCTCCCTTTCTCCTCGTCCGCCCTGTGACAGGGCCCCCTCCCTTCCACCCCAGCTGCTCTGCGAGCATGACACGCAGCTGACGCCCCACCACAGAGTGGAAACATTCTAAGACAGGATCTGCAACCTCCTCTCTCTCCCTCTCCCTTCTCCCCCCTCTCTCCCTCTCTCCTCCCCACCCCATCACTCCCAGCATTTCACCACACCGTCCCACCCGGCCGTGACCATGCGGGACGCCTCCAGCGGGTGCCAGGCCGCGTCGATGCAGACGCCGTCGTGCGCCTGCACCGACCGGGCCACTTTGCCGCTGCGCCAGTCCCAGTAGAAGGCCTTCCCCTCGCCATCGCCTGAGACCAGGTAGCGCCCGTCTGGCGAAAAGGCCGGGCGGCAGGCGTACCCAGCGACGGCGTGGCCTTTAAACGTCTTCTTGGGCACGGACTTGAACCGCTCGCCCGTCGTCGCAAAGGTGACGATGGTGTTGTCCATGCTGGTCCCCACCATGTGGCCCCCGCCCGGGTGGGCCGTCATGGCCGGGATCGCGTGCATGCCCGGGTCCGCCACCAGCTTGACCTGGACAGGGATGCCGTACTCCCAGACCCGCACGGTTTTATCGTCCGAGCTCGTCGCAAACTTGCGGCCGCCGTCGAAGAAGGTGACGGTGTTGACGGGGCCCAGGTGGTAATCGTACACCTGGACGGCCTCGCCCGTGCGGGCATCCCATTGATACACCTTCTTGTCGCCGCACCCGGCCAGGATGACGTCGCCCGATTTGTCCGGGTCCGGGTGGAAGACGGCGCAGTAGAACATGGCCTTGGAGCCCGCGCCCAGGCCGGCCAGGACTTTCCCCGTCTCGGCATCCCACAGCTTGACGACCTTGTCGTAGGAGGCCGCCGCAAAGCGGGCCCCGTCGCCCGACCAGGCCGCGTCGCGGATGCCTCGGGTGGAGCCCGAGTAGGAGCGCAGCAGTTTGGGCGCGGGCGGGCCGCCGCCGCCGCCGCCCAGAGACCGCGCGTCCCACACCTTGGCCTTGCCGTCCAGGCCGGTGGTGAGCAGCAGGTGGCCCGTCCCCGGGAAGAAGCGGACGACGGAGGTGCCCTTCCCGTGCGCGGCCCAGGAGGCCACCTGGCGCCGCGGCAAGGAGCAGGCCTCGGGGGGCGCCTTGCGCCCGCCCCGGGGCGCCACCATCCAGGACCGGCCCAGCTCGTCCACCTCGGCCGCGCCGTGGAACTTGGAGGTGCCGGTCAGGGCGGAGGAGGCGGAGGTCGACGCGCCGCCGCCCGCGACCGCGAGCGGGCCCGCGCCACCATCCTCCCCACCCTCGCCCTCCTCCTCCTCCTCCTTGATGAAGCCCTCCGCCTTGAGCCAGGCGACCTGCTCCTCGGTCGGCTTGGCGGGCGCGACCGCCCTGTCCGCCCAGGGCGCGCGGCGGACCAGGGTCCACGCCCCGCCGGACGCGACCACCGCCGCCGCCTCGGCCACGTCGGCCGCTCGCTTGGCGGCTTTCGCGTCCGCAGCCTCCCGCCGCCGCTTGGCCGCGGGCGCCGCCGGGTCGAAGGGGGCGCCGCCGCCGCCGCGGGCGGCGGCACCGCCCCGCCCCGCCAGGCCGGGCACCATGACGGTCGCCCCGCCCGCGGCGGCGGCGGCCGCAACGTCGCCGACCATGCCGCCCCCGCCCCGCCCACCAGGCGGGGCGGCCGCGTAGCCACGCGCGTCAAAGGTGGCCAGCTGGTCGTCGAAATGGAAGGCCGACATGGAGGTGTCCACGACGTGGCCGGACCCGTGGTTGCGGGGCGGCCCGCCCAGGACGCGGCCCGCCCGGACGGCCGCCGGGTGCTGGGGGCCCGCCACCGGCGCGTGCATCTGGGCAATCGGCAGGTTGGCGTACGTCATGTGCGCGCCCGGGGCGGCCAGGTGGGCTGCCGCCGCGGCGGGCACGGCCACGCCCGAGGCGGCCAGGGTCAGGCCGGTCGTGTCGACGGGCGGGGCGGCGGCGGGCAGGGTGAGGGAGGGTGGGGGTGGAGGCGGCGGCGCAGGCGGCGGCGGACCGCCGCTGCTGGCCTCGGCGTCGCTGTGGGAGGAGCGTGTGGAGAGGGTTCGGAGAGTGTGCGTGAGACCCGCTCCTAGTGAGCGTGCTTATGTGCGCCTCGGCTACCACGCCTGTGGGGTGAGGGGTGCCGAGGGCGTGGGGGGCGGGGCGGGGCGCGACTAGAGAGAGGCGGTGGCGAGCGTCTGCAATTTTCTCCCCTCTCTTTTTCTCTCCTCTCTCCTTTCTCACCTGCCATAGCCCTGGAGTAGGTCCATGTGGGGGCTGTGCGCGAGGGGTGCGGGCCTTGCCGAGGGCAGGCGGTGATGTGTGTGCGCGCGTGTGCGCGGGCGAGAGCAGGCGCGCACTGGTCGGGGGGTGGCGCCGCGCAGAGTGGAATGACAGGACGGCCAACCTCGCCTCCCCTCCCCTCTCCTCATGCACGCTGGACGTCACAGATGACCGCTTTTTCGCGCGGAACGTCCGCCCGTCGGCGGTCGGTCACGCCGCCCGCCGCCCCGTCCGCCCCCACCACCACGCCCGCGACGTAAGTGCCGACCTACAAAAAAGCCCCAACTACGCGCTCCCCCTCCGCCCCTCCTCCTCTGCCCCCGCCTCCGCGTCCTCCTTGCCCCCTCCCTCATCCGCTGCCGCCCCCGCCTTCCCCACCAGCCCCACCAGCGCCAGCGGCGCCAGCGAGGCGACCGCACAGATGGCCACCAGGGCGGGCAGCCCCTGGAACGCGCCCGCCCGCACGCCCAGGCGCGCGGTCAGGGCCGCCCCGATGAGCTCGCCCGCCCCGCCGCCCGCGTTGGACAGGCTCATCAGGGCCGCGAACAGGGAGCCCTCCACTCCCGGCGGGCAAATGCGGGCGGCCAGGACCAGGCAGGGCATGAGCGCGACTCGGCCCAGGGCTGTCAGCAGGACGGAATCCCCGGCCACAAAGAGCTTGTCGGAGAGGCCCAGTACCAGATTCAGCCGCGTGACCAGCACCAGCTGGGTCAGCCCTGCCGCAGCGCCCGCCCAGGTGACGCCCACAAAGATGTGCCGCAGGGGCACCTTCCGCAGGTGGGCGTTGAACAGCCACACCCCGCCCAGGCTGGCCAGGCCGTCCAGGAGCGCGATGCGGCCGATGAACTCCGGGGAGAAGCCCAGGCCTCCCGACGCGGCGGGCTCAGAGTAGAAAAAGAACAGGGCCGCGCCCGGCGAGGGCGAGGCGTGGTAGGCCCAGATGAAGGCGGCCGGGCCCAGGATGTCCGGGCGGGCCAGGGTGGCCGCCAGGGAGCGGGCCTGGGCACCGATGGCGGTCAGCTTGGCCGCGAGGCTGGAGGGCGGGGCGGCGGCGGCGGCGGCGGCGGTGGAGGGAGAGCCCGGGGCCGTCGCCGGCGGAGCCCGCGGCACCTCCCGGATGAATCCCGCCGCGACCGCGACCAGCAGCGGGAAAGCCGCCATGGCCGCCAGCACGGGGCGGGGGCCCGCCACCTGGATCAGCCAGCCCGCCGCCCAGGCGGAGGACAGGCTGCCCACCGCTTGGGCGCCCCAGCACAGGGACTGGAGGGCGCCCGCCGCGGCCTGGGACTCCCCTCGCGCCTGCTCCACCACGACCGCGTCGACGACGACGTCCGAAAAGGCGACGGCCAGCTCGGAGGCGGTGATGAGGATGCATGCACTGACCGGCGTCAGGCTTGTAAACCCGCCCGACCCCAGGCACCAAAAGGCCAGGCTGCCCAGCAGGCCGCAGCCCACCAGGTACGGCCGCCGCCGCTCACCGCCGATGGGGAAGTTGTCGCTGATGAAGCCGTACAGGGGCTTGACCACCCAGGGCACGTGCGCGATGGAGAGCAGGGAGGTGACCGCGGCGGGGGACAGGTGGAGGGCGTCTTTCAGGAGGTAGGACTCTGCCAGGCCCGCCGCCCGGATCTTCATGCCCTGGACCAGGTAGGCCAGCGCGACCGCCAGCAGCTCCCGATTTGGGGTGAGGCCCATGGACCGGGCCGCGGCGGCCGCGGCGGCGGCCGGGCCGGCCGCCAGCCACCGGCCCTCGCTCACCCGTTGGCTGGCGGCGGAGGAGGGAAGGGCGTGTGGGGCGGGGCGGGGACGGGACGGGCCGCAGCGGGGCGGCCTCGGCGGCCGTCGAGGAGGTGACGCCGTCAAACATGGTGTCGAGAGGTTGACCCCAGGCGGGTGGGGACAAAACGCGCACGTGCTTTCAATGCCTCTGCCCCTCCTTTAAGAGAGGCGCGCGTGCTGCCTGTGCGCGTTCCCTCTCGCCGCACGCACGCTGAGAGGCGCTGGAGGCCCTCCTCAACGCCAGGGACGTGCGCGCGCGTGTGTGCGTGTGCTTCCAGAGTGTGCACGTGCGCATAAGACAAGTGCAATAAAAGAGAGAGAATGAAAAAAAACATGCACCCTCTCTCTTGACCTGCTCTCTCCTTTTCTCTCTCTCTCCCCCCGGCGCCCACGTCGCTTGTACTCTCTCTCCCCTTTCACCGCCCCGGCAGCGCGGGCATCGCAAAGTGCGGCGGCAGGATGGAGGCGATGCCGGCGGCGACGCCCTGGGAGAGAGAGAGTGGAGTGGCAGTGTGAGTGAGTGCCCGCCCTCCCTGCCCTAGCCCTCTTCTCCATCTCCCCTCTTTCACACAACAAGTCTCACCCGGTGCGGGTCGGCCGTCTTGAACAGCTTGTACTTGGACATGCGCGCTGGGGCGGCGGGGGCGGCGTCCTCGTCCGCCGGCGCGGCGACGGCGGCCGCCTTGGCCCCCTCCGGGATCTGCAGCAGGCGGCGGTGGCCGCCACCACTGCCCGACCTTGACGCGGCCGGCACCTCCTCATCCATCAGCAGCCCCAGCAGGCGCGGCGGCCGCCCGGACACCGCGTCCGCGCCCGCCTCCAGCGCCGCCTCCACCGGGTCGAGCGGCGGGTCGGAATGCACGACCGTCCTGGCCGTCGGGTTGGGCGACCCCGTCTGGGCCTGCGCGGTCGCGGCGACGAGGGGGCGCCCCGCCGCGGCCGACGGGGGCAAGTGGACGGGGGCGGCCGGCGACGACGCAGCAGCCTCCTTGCTCCCTTTTCCTTGCACCGCCGCGCCCGCGGCGTCCCACTGCTCGGCGGCCGCCGTGTTGCGGGCGGCCGCGTACGCGTCCGCCAGGCGGGCGGGCTCCTGGATGGCGGCGGCAAGGGAGGAGATGGAGGCCGGCGCGTCGGGGAGGGTGGGGAG
>Ga0114918_10005368_pt1 | contig 11006 bp, 14 predicted proteins | sample LantaG_FD_87015 | JGI IMG/M metagenome (GOLD analysis project Ga0114918, IMG submission 87015) | Deep subsurface microbial communities from Baltic Sea to uncover new lineages of life (NeLLi) - Landsort_02402 metaG | ecosystem: Environmental > Aquatic > Marine > Oceanic > Sediment | place... | reverse complement strand
TAATAGCTGATGAATTAACTAAGTCTATAGATAAAGCAGCTATACCAGCTTCTATAAAAAAACAATATGATACTGCGCAAGCTTTTTATAAAGATGGTATTAATAAATACAATGATAAAATTATTGAAAAAATAATGTCACGGTCAGATCCTAAAGATGCTTATAGAGCTATTGTTTCTTCTAGCGATAAACCAGCAACTATTGCAAATGCACAAGCTGCAATGCAAAGAATTTTTGGAAAAAATTCAATAGAATATAATAGATTAAACAATAGTTTAAAAGGAGAAGTACTCCAAGGTTTATTAGATAAAGCAGTAGTAGAAGACGCTCAATACGGTGGAAGAATTGTAGCGGATAAAATGGAAGCCTATTTAAAAAATTTAATGGAACTTTTAAACAATTATTTAACGAAAGAGAAGTAAGTCAATTAAATAAAATTACAAATGCAATTGCAGTAGCTAATGGACGTATTGCTAAAACAGGTGGATTACCAGGAGGTGTATTTATACAATTAAAACAAGCTGGAGCCGCTGGCTCTATATTACAATTTGGAGGAGCAGGATTAGCTGCTGGAGCAGGATTACCAATTGCGGCAGTGTCTATTTTAGCTGGCCCTAAATTAATCAGTAAATTATTAACAAGTCCAAAATTTAATCAATACTTAATAGATGGTTACACAGCACAAAACGCTACTAAAGCGGGAGTAGCTTTTAGACAAATTGTTGGTAGAGCAGTTGCGGATGGTGATATTACAAAAGATGAGGGAGAAGCTGCTATTAGACAGTCGGAACAAATAGAGGCAGCATTAAAAACAAATCCTCCAGCTAAATTAGCTCCAGGACAAGAAACAAGATTAGATAAGATAGAAGAAGCACAAAAAATAACTACTGCTCCTAAAAAACCAGTTATGGGTCCTGTTAATACAAATGTTACAACACTACCTCCTAGATCTGCGCCAATAACATCTATGACACCTATGACATCACAACAAATCCCAACGGCTGGTGGTATTACAAATATCCCACAAGAACGTATACAAGATTATACTAACTTATTTGGTAGAATATGAAAAAAATTGTAAAATCTAGATTAGAGAATCATATGGTAGATTTATATAATAGAGTAGATAATTTAAAAAAAGATATTTCGATTATTAAAAATAATCATTTAAAACATATGAGTTGTTCTATTTATAAAATTGAAAAAAAAGTAGATAGAATATTATGGAGCTTGTTAGGTGGTATGGGAGCACTTATACTTGCTCTATTAGCTCTATTCTCTAATTTGGTACAATAATATGAAAGGTATTAAAGCATTTGTAAAACATTTAAAGGAAGAAGCACCTAAAGATCATATCTTAGCTTACATTAGTAATGAAGAAGCAAAGTTATTAAAAAGTAGAGGCGATTCTGGTAAACCTTACAAATACGGAATTTTAAGTTTCTTTGCATCTAGTCCAGGGGATACTGGCGGTGCAGGCGGTGCCGATGGCGCTGGTGGAAATGATGCTGGTGGAGGTGGAGACGGAGGTGGTACACCTAGTCCAGGAGACACTGGTGGAGCAGGAGGTGTTGGCCCAGGATCTGAACCTGATCAAGGATCGGGAGATACAGGCCCAGGAGGTTCACCAACAGCAACGGGAATGTCTCATACAGGACAATCTATTACAAGTTTTGGCGGAAATTTATCTGCAAATATAGCTTCTAATCCATTAGCGGCTGCTATTAGTCCAGTGGGTACAGTTGCAAGAACAGCTATGCAAACAGCACAAGCAAGAAGTATGATGGGTTATGCTAACCCTCAAGCACCAATGGGAGGTGAAAACGATGGTTCCGATCAAGATAAACCATACACAGCAGTTACACCATCTTCTACAGCATCTAGTAGTTTAGGGTCTGCACCACCTTCTTTTTTTAATTTAAGTTCTCAACCCGTATCTAGTTATGCTTTTCAACCATTAGGAGATCCATATAACTACCAGAATCCTAATTTATATCGATTTAATCAGGGTGGAATTGTAGATTTATTAATGTTATAAGTTCGGATGAAAATCATCCGAGACGATACTAGTTTTACGATTACAGATTTTAAATGGGATAAGAAGTATGCTTATGCTACATATCAAAGAGACGATGATCACGGCCCACGGACTTATGCCGTAGGAGAAAAGAAAGTACCTTCTGTAACTACCATATTATCAGCCACACAATCCGAAGAAAAGAAACGATCTCTCGATGCCTGGAGAGAAAGAGTAGGTTACCAAGAAGCACAAGCTATTACCAATCAAGCTGCTAAACGCGGAACCGAAATGCATTATGTATTAGAGAACTATATTAATGAAATAGGTTATTTAAATTTATCTAGAGATGGTGCTCAATCTCGTATGATGGCGCATAAAATTATAGAAAATTTAGAAGGTTTGAAAGTTATTTATGGAAGTGAAGTGAATCTAGCCTATGACAATCTATGGGCAGGATCCACGGATCTCGTTGGCTTATATCATGGTGAGCCTACGATTATAGACTTCAAACAGTCCAATTCTTTTAAAAAAAGAGAGTATGTAGAAGATTACCACTATCAAATAGCGGCTTATGCCTTAGCCCACAAGAAAGCCTATGGGCCAATAACGAAAGGATTAATAGCTATTTGTACCAAAGATTTAGTATTTCAAAAATTTGAATTAGACGAAAAAATATTACAAGAATATGAAGCTAAGTGGTTTTCAAGAGTGGAAAAATACTATAAACTTTCATAATGACAGATAGTGTATTAGTACATAAGCATTTAATTATTAGAGCGGAAGCTGTTAGCCCTCCAATGAATCCTCAATTCTTAACGGGTTGGTTAAATGATTTTATTAAATATATTAATATGAAAGTATTAATGGGTCCTTATGTTATTTATCATGATGTGCCTAACAATAGAGGAATTACAGGAGCTGCTATTATAGAAACTTCTCATATCGTGATGCATGTATGGGATGAACCATCTCCAGCGTTAATGCAGTTTGATGTATACTCTTGTGGTGAGTTTGATCCAGAACAAATCTGTAGATTGATCCAAAGAGATTTTGACATTACAAAAATAGATTATAAATTTTTAGATAGGGAAAATGATTTGAAAGATGTAAGCGGTGGTTATCACGTATACAAAGATAGATTAAAAGATTTAATAGTAAAAAATACTATAGAAAAAGAAAAATTAAATAAAGATAAAATTTTATTACAAACAAGAAAAGAAGTAAATATTAATAGTAATGGTTCTGGCTATACTATTAAAGAAGGACCAAACAAGGGAAAGGTTTTGGCTCATATTCAAACGAGCCATAAAAATTATAATGGATGAATTTATTATTATAGTTATGCTATGTGTTCTTAGCCCTTCAACAGGAAAAGAAGAATGTTACCCATTAGCAGAAAATCCTAAAGTTTTTTACAGAACAGAAAAAGAATGTAATTTACAAGCTATTGAAAAAAGAAAAGAAGTAACAAACGTAGCTTTATCTTATAGATATACAGTAACAGGTGTATATTCCCACTGCCTACAAGAAAAAAGACCCACTACTTGAAAATTACCTAAACACTATTATATAATAGTCATGGTGCAACAATTGGGTTGGCCATATTAACTTGCTTAATTTAACAAAGGAGTAATATATGACAAGTTTAGAATTAATTAATAAATTTCAAAAAGATATTTGGAATCAATCAAACACTATGTTCGGCGATACTTTTGATAGTATTTTCGATAGTTGGTCAAAAGCACAAGCTTTCCCTTTTTACAATGTAGTAAAATATGGAAAAGGTGAATATGCTATTGAACTAGGACTTGCTGGCTTTAATAAAAAGAATGTTAAAGTTCAATATAAAGATGGTGTATTAACTGTTTCTGGTCAGGTAGATGACAAAGAAAAAGAATACATTGAAAAAGGACTAGCAGCTAGAAAATTCTTTAAACAATTTCAATTACATAAAGATGTTGTAGTAAATGATGCTGAAATGAAAGACGGAGTATTGTCTGTTAAATTCGGTGTTCAAGAACCTGAAGAAATTGAAATTAAAGATATCCAAGTAAAATAATGTTGCCTTATAACGAAGAAGAGTGGGAGTTTATCTCCCGCTCTTTCACACCTTACAACGAAATTCCTTAAATCCAGTTTTTAATTTCTTCCCCTAGTGTCTCTGAACTAATTTTTACTTTTCTTTTCAGAGCACTAACAATCATTTCATCTATAGTTTTTTCCGCAAGTATATCAATATATACAACATTCCTAGTTTGACCAATTCGGTGAGCTCTATCCTCAGATTGTTGGCGCACTTCAAGATTATAAGAATTACTAAAATACACAACGTAGGAGGCACTAGTAAGAGTAAGACCATAACCCCCAGTGCTAGGGTTACCAACCAAGAAACGACATTGAGGATCATTTTGAAAACGCTTGACGGCTTCTTGACGATGTTCCGTAGTGACCGCACCATAAATACTGACAACAGATTCTTTACCATAGACCTCTCCTAACTTTTTAATAATGGTTTCTATGTTTTGTACATAGTTTGCCCATATTATAAACTTACCTTCGGCTTCATCCAATAGGTTAAACAATTCTTTTAATTTAGGACATTTATCAAAGGTAGTGATTTCTCCCTCATCTGTTTTAACAAATCCGTTCGTAACTTGGTGTAATCGTAATATTTCTGTTAACTTGTTTGCAAAGCTAACTTCTTTATCTTGAAGAATACTGTAAGCATTTTTCTTTAATTGATCGTATACCTTTCGTTGTTCTTCTGGTAATTGAATAAGTCGTTTTTGATATAGTTTTTCTGGAAGATCTAAACAATCTTCTTTCTTTACTCTAAATGAAAATGTTTTTAATTTTTGTTCTAACTCATCTAGATTCGTAAAATATTGTGGTAGCAATACAGATCTACCTCCCATATTAATTTGTTTCATCACAGCATACCTTGCTTGAAAGGTATAGAAAGAATCAAAACCTAATAACGCTGTATCTAAAAAAGCACATTGGCTAAATAAATCTAACGGCGATTTAGTAATAGGAGAGCCTGTTAATATTCTTTTATATTTTACATACTTACCTAATTTAGAAATATTTTTTGTGCGTTTAGCTGATTTGTTTTTAATGGTAGTAGACTCATCAATGATCATCATAGTTTTTTGTCCTAGTGGCCCAATGATTTTAGATAGAGTAGATACTCCACTAGTATGACTTAGTGCTTCTACGTTAATTAGAAAAAAGTTTAGTTTATCTAATTCATAATTAAATTTTTTATTTACTTTATGTAAGGTAATATTATGTTCTACTGAACAATGCGTATCAATTTCTTTTTCCCAATTACGATATACAGAATTAGGTGCTATGACGACAACGGTATCTATTAAATTTTCACAAAATAAATAGGACGCATTATCAATGGCTACTTTGGTTTTACCCGTACCCATCTCCATAAAATATGCGAAATTAAGTGAAGTTGCTCCTTTTTTTAAAGCTTCTCTTTGGTGCTCAAACGGCTTGGTTTTATATTTAAATTCTTGTTTCATGTTTCGTGTTTCTCTTTAATTATATTAAAGTAAAAAATAATTATATTTTTTTCTTTACAAAGTCAAATCATTATTTTATAAACGAATCAAAAGGAGGTTCTTATGGACTTAGAAGCAGAATCAACCTCAATTAAGGTTGACACTAGCAAGTCAAAAGACATTGCTAAATCTTGCAACGAGTTATTGAATCTTCAGACTGAAATATTGACGCTAGAAGAACAATTAAAAAAGAAAAAAGAAGCAGAAACATTTCTATCTGAACAGACAATTCCTAACTTGATGCAACAAGCTGGTATATCGGCGATTAAATTGGAAGATGGTTCTTCCGTTGAAATCAAACCGTTTTATGCTGCAAAAATTCCTGTATCCAGAGTAGATGAAGCATTTGATTGGCTTCGTAACGAAGGTCACGGGGATTTAATTAAAAACAATGTAACATTAACCTTTGGACGTTCCGAAGACCAAGTTGCAAAACAATTGGTTGACGAATTAAAACAAAAAGGTCATAATGTTAAACAAGCCGAAAAGGTAGAACCAATGACCTTAAAAGCTTTCGTAAGAGAGCAAATAGAAAAAGGTAAAAACGTTCCTGCCGATTTATTCGGTGTTTACATTGCAAACAAGACTAAAATAACAACGAAACAATAAGGAGAAAACATGAGCAAAGAAAATGTGACACAAGCTACTCCCAAAGAAGTAGCTGTCAAAAAAGAAGCGCCTCTTCCAGCGCAATTCAATTTGGAAGAACTAGCAGGACAAGGTAGTGAATATGTTACAGCAAGAGATGTACGATTACCTATCTTAAAAATCCTTTATGCAAATTCACCTGTACTAGATGATAGTGACGGTAAATACATAGAGGGAGCAAAACAAGGTGACATCTATAATGAAGTAACAGGAAGTCTTTACAAAGGTAAAGATGGAATTATTGTTGCTCCTTGTTTGTACATCAACACTTTTAATGAGTGGAAAGATAAAGGAGATAGTTTAGGTAGACCTGTAGGTATACATACGGATCCATCTATCTTAACACAAACTAAAAGAGGAGATGACGGTAAAGACAGATTACCAAACGGTAATTATGTGGAAGATACAGGTAATCATTTTGTTTATTTGTTGGATGCAAATTACGCACCTATTGAAACAGCATTGATTACAATGAAGTCAACTCAAAAAAAGAAATCCAAAACCTGGAATTCTATGATTCAAAGTAGAAGACTGAAAGGTAAAAATGGATCTTTTAATCCACCTGCATGGTCACAAGCTTACAGGTTAAAGACTACCAAAGAATCTAATTCACAGAATTTTTGGTATGGTTGGGTTGTTGAGTTTGATAAAATATTAAACGAACCAAACATGGTCAATACATTAGAAGCTACTAAAGCATTTTACGAATCAGCAATGAAGAGTGATATCTTTGGTAAAATTGACTTTGGTAAAGAAGAAGTAAAACAACAGACAAATAGCGAATCCGTTCCATTTTAGTTTATGCATAAGCAATTAGCTGAACTATTTGCTGGAGACGATTCCAAGTTCATTAAGGCCACCCTTACAGGGGTGGTCAATGAACGTGGTAAGAAAGAAGCGAAATATGAAACGCTTCACGAACCAGTTACGGAAAGTCTTTGGCAAGATCATTTAGACGGTAAATTTAAAATAGGGATACGACCCGAAAGGGGAGAGGTAGCTAAATGGGGTTGTATTGATGTAGATCCAAAAAGTTATAAAGATTATTCCACCAAAAAATACGTAGATTTAATTAAAACAACTAACTTACCTTTAGTTCCTGTATTATCTAAATCAGGTGGGTTACATTTATTTTTATTTTTAAAAGATTGGGAAAATGTAAAAGAAATTAGAAAAGTTTTAGACAAGTGGAATGATAAATACTTTATGTCGGATGAAGTATTTCCTATGAATAAAGCAGTGGGTATGCCGTACAGCAATGCCAATGCCGCTTCTGAGTACGCCTTTAACGAAGACGGTAGAGGTATCTTATGTGCCTCTTTTATAGAATTAGCAAAACAAAAACAAACTACTTTAGCAGCATTACAAAATTTTAAAGAAAATTCTTACGAACCAGAATCACAATGGTCTAGTTATCCTCCATGTGTGCAAAAATTAATTAATGAAAAATGGCATGGAGATAATAGAAACAATTTATTATTCAATGTCTTAGTATTAGAAACAAAAAAGAATGAGTCCATTAGTGTAGAGGACTTAGTGAATATAGCTAGAAAAAGAAATCAAGAAATATTTTCTAGACCTTTAGATGATAAAGAAGTTACTACCTTAGCTAAGTCTATTAAAAAAGGTGGTTACTTTTATAAATGTCCACCGAAGCATCAAGAGTTACAAAGTATCTGTAATAAAGAATTATGTAAGATGAGGATGTTGGGTATACAACCAGAAACACCATCTATCATAGATAAGTTTACTAATATTACTTACGTTAAAGATCTACGTACTATGTATTATGAATTTGATTATGATAGTCAACATATCGTTGTTACTCCAGAAGATATGAAAGATGAAAAAGCTTGGAGAGTTAAATTTTTAAAATATGGAATCTATTGGTTAACTTTACCTAGACCTAAAAACGGCCCACCTCCATTTGAATTATTATTAAGAGAAATAACACTTAGAGCAAAAGAAAATAAAAATATGCAGTTTGAAGAAACATTAGAAGATGCAAGATATAAAGGTTTAAAAGATTTCTTTGAAGACACCATAGAGGTAGATGACTTTAATAAATTAAAAGACGGTTATGTCATATTAGATTCTAAAACTAATGTTTGTTACTTTAAACGATCTACGATTGATGATTGGTTTAAAAATAAAAAGAACAAAGTATTTCATTCAGCTTTGGATGCAATAAAATTATTAGAATGTAAAAGGGTAGACTATGTTGAGGGAGTGAAAAATGTCTGGTCAGTACAAATGCCTGACTTTGTAAACCAGCAATCAATTAAAATTAAACCGAAGGAAGATGTAGTTTCCGAAATGGATGATGCCTATCACACAGGAAAATTTAGAAATCCGCAAGCTTAAAAATATTTATCATAAGACGATAAAAATTTATGGCCCACCAGGAACTGGTAAAACCACTACCTTAGTAGAAAAAGTAGTGCGAAAGCATTTAGCAAAAGGTGTAGATCCAGAACAAATTGCTTTTATTTCTTTTACCAATAAAGCGGTAAACACAGCTAGAAAAAGAACATTAGAAGCTTTCCCTAAATTTTCGGATAAACAATTTAGTCGTTTTCAAACTTTACATAAATATTGCAGAAGATATTTTGATGAAAATATATTTGATATTAAAGAATGTATGATTGATTTTGCTTTGGAAGAAACCATTATCAAACATACGGATAAACGATTAGATGATGAAGGGTTTATTTATAAAGATTGGTCTTTATCTATTTATGATAAATCAAGAAATATGATGCGTCCTCCGATAGATGTATATAAAGAAGAATCGTATAAAGAAGATAATATAGATTTATTTTTAAAAAAAATAACTGCCTATGAATCTTTTAAAAAAGCGAATCCACAAAATCCTTTAATTGATTTTACCGACATGATTGAAAGAGCCATTGATGAAATTACGTTTCCTCCTATTCAAGTATTAATATTAGATGAAGCTCAAGATTTTACTCCGTTACAGTGGTCTGTGATTTATAAAATTGTAGAAAATGTAAAAAGAGTTTACTTAGCAGGAGATGATGATCAAGCTATTTATAAATGGAATGGCGCAGACCCTAAATATTTTACCACTTATTTTCCTGGAAGAAAAGTCGTGTTACGACAGACCTATCGTTTTGGTTCCAACATTCATAACTTTTCACAAATGATACGAAAAGATATTACGGACAGTATTGAGAAAGAATTTAGAGCCAATCCAAATAAAACAGGACAGATTAAACGCTACCTATCTTTTAAAGAGATAGATTTTACCAAGTACCACGGCTCTTGGTTCTTCTTAGCAAGAGTAAATAAAGTGGTTAACCAATTACGTATGATGGCAAAACAAGAGGGTTTATATTTTTCTGATAATAAAGGAAATAAATCTTTTAATGAAAATGAATGGTTGGCGATTAGAGCATGGACAGCATTAACCAAAGGAAAGTCTATTCAGAAGAAAGAAGTACAGGCGGTCTATAAATATATCAGAGAATTAAAAGACGCTTCCTTTAGAGAAGATCATTTTTGGAAAGATCAATCTGAGTATACAGAATACAATTTAGAGTATTTAGAAAAACAATGTGGTTTATATCTACCAGAAGATATGAAAACAAAACCATGGATGCATGTATTAAATAGAAACTTTATACCAAGCCGTAAATTATATTTTATTAGTTTATTAAAAAGATATGGTCAGAAAACACTAGATCAATCTCCTAAAATTATCATAGATACAATTCATTCGGTAAAAGGAGATGAAGCAGACAATGTTCTTTTATTTAATAAATGCGATTATGCTTCTGATTATAATCGTAAAAACAAACAAGAACGAATCGATGAAAATAGAGTTATGTATACAGCTATCACTAGAGCCGTAGATAGTGTACATATCTTATATGCTAAAGATCGTTATTATTACCCCATAGGCAAACATTATTTAACTTACCAACAGGAGAAAATATACCATGACCGATCCAAACATGTTTAGAGAAGCATTTCCATCTTTACGACAAGAGGGAGGAGAGCATTATAAAAAACATAAGATACAACCTTATACCTTTATAACAGAAAATGAGTTGTCTTTTTTTCAAGGTAACGTTATTAAATATGTAGTTCGTTATAAAGATAAAAATGGTATTGAAGATTTAAAAAAAATTATTCATTACTGTGAATTAGAAATAGAACAGTTAATCAAAGATAAATAATGGGTTGGAAAGATTTTAAAGCACAAGCTAGAATTGTAGAAGAACATTTTTCTAAATGTTTAGTAAATCCAAAATGGGCAGACAATGAACAAGATATGTTTGAACATTGGGATATAGAAGGGGAATTAAATGGAAGACTATTAAAGTTTGATATTAAGGGAAGAAAAAAAATTAATCGTTTAGATGATAATTATCAAGATGATATTGCTTGGGTAGAAGGAACGAATGTTCATGGAGCATCTGGTTGGATTAAAGGAAAGGCTGATATTATTGTTTTTGAACGTTCTTCATATTGGTTATTAATAGATAGAGAAGAACTATTAGATTTTGTTAATACTAAATTAAAAGAAAACAATTATCAAAAAGGTAAAGGTATTTATATGATTTATCAAAGAACAGGACGTAAAGATAAGATAACTATGGTTCCTTATCAAGATATAGAGCAATTAACTAGTATACAAAAAATAAATAAATAATGAAAGATTCAGCTAAAGGAAAAATTGCCGAGCTATATGTAGCTAATTACTTTATGGAAAAAGGTTTTTATGTTGCTATAGCTTT
>Ga0114918_10005367_pt1 | contig 11006 bp, 19 predicted proteins | sample LantaG_FD_87015 | JGI IMG/M metagenome (GOLD analysis project Ga0114918, IMG submission 87015) | Deep subsurface microbial communities from Baltic Sea to uncover new lineages of life (NeLLi) - Landsort_02402 metaG | ecosystem: Environmental > Aquatic > Marine > Oceanic > Sediment | place... | reverse complement strand
TTCTTTTCAACTACAAATTTCATCTCTTTTTCAAAATCCTCATTTTCTTTCATGATCATTCTTTCAATTTCTTTTTTTAAATATTGTGCCATTTTAATATCCCAACATATCCTGCATATCCTGATATGTTGTTCTCCCTGATTTTCTTTTTCTTAATCTTAAAATTCTTGCTTTGATTTTTGCCTTATCAACATTGCCCTCTCCACCAAAGAGATCAACCATTTCAGCAAATTTCATTTTTTCAGCAGGAGTTAATTGTTTTGCCATTTTAATAAGTTCCTCCATGTTTTGCATCAAATTTTCTTGCCTTTCTCATTACTGCCATAAAATCATAACAACTTTTGCACTCTCCATTTATATCAACCATTTTAATTTTTCCACAACTACTACACCTTTCTCTATATGTAAATTTTCCTGTTCCTACAATCTTTGCCATTTTAATAAAATCCTGCCATTTTCTTTAATTTTGCCTCAACTTTTTCCATACTTGAATATCTTTGAGGATATATGTTTGTTTTTGATAAATTTCTTGCCTTAACTACTTTAATACTTGGGTTATAACCATCATGATCCACTAATGATTGCTTAACTTCACTTGCAGAAGAAGTATCATTATAAAAAACACTATCAACCAATTTCCCTGCTAAATAAACATTAAATTTTGTTCCCATTTTAATTAAATTCTCCCTCTCTAATTCTCCTCATTATTGCTCTCATTCTTGCTGTTGTAACTGCATCCCTTTCCTTTTCTCCAACCTTAACTCCCCATTCATTCTGATATTTCCTTGCTCTTGGAGTAACTAATAGATTTTTAACTCCCTGTTTTGCCTGTGTAAAATTAAATTTTCCTTTATTCCATTTTTTTGCATAATTTTTCCCTAACCACATTTCTTTATCATAAAAATCTTTCTCATTTTCTACAACTAAATTTAACTCTACTGCCATGTTATAATCAATATCTCCTCTTGATCTATTTTTATTCCCTATTTTCTTAATTTTATTTTTTAATTGTTTATCCATTTTATTTTCTACCTCTAACCTCTTTTTCAATCATTCTCCGAACTACATCTGCATAGCTTTCTCTCTTTGCCAATTTCTTTGATTTAAGTTTTCTTAATAAATCCTTATCAATTCTCATCATAGACATTTCTTGTTTTACCATTTTAATAAGGTTTCCTCTTTGTTTTTTTCCATATTGTAAAATAATCTTTTGATTTTGGATATTTCTTTATTACTACCTTTGAATTTTTATCATAACCCATAGATTTTATTCCTTTTTTATCTAATCCTGCAACACTTTCATAACCTGCTAATCTCATTTTAATATCCATTTTAGTTGCTTTTGGATGTATCTTAAACTTTTTTCCAAATTCAGTTTCCTCTTTGATCCATTTCTTTATTCTGCCCTCTCTTGATCTACCATCAGTTGTTACCATGTTATACTATTGTTTAATAATCTTTATAAATGTTTGGATAGAAAAAAAAAGAAAAAAATGAGATCTCTAAGATCTCATTAAAAATAAAAATAACTTATTTAAGCAGTTCCAACTCTATTTGCTCCAGATGTTGATCCTCCTGCAATTAATCCTGACGATCTTATAGCAGTAATTATTATCACTGTTAATAAGATTAACACAACCATTGCACTTATGACAATGAAGATGCCAAACCAATCTGTTACTTCTCCAACTGAATTTGTTGTGTCATTCATCACATTGGTTGCAGTATTATCTGCCTCCCATGTGTAAGTGTAAGTAACATTCCAATTTGTATTGTTAAATGCCCCTGTTCCTGAACTCAACAAATTACAATTTGTTTGTGTATAATTCCCTGAATTTATTACTGCACCATCAGAGGCATTTACTACTGTTGTAAGCACACAAACAACATCTCTAAAATCAACTGTGGCAAAATCTTCTCCTGATTCTGAAACTGTTGTTAATGTTTCATTGGTTATTGTTGCTGTTGTAGTATCATAAATTGAAGTTTTTAATGATGCTCCCATTAATGTGAAGATCATCACTAATAATCCAATTATAAACAACATTACAATCACAGAGAGGAGTATTGTCAATCCTGCTGTTCCCTCATCTTGCTTAAAATTAGTTTTCATCTTTATAAAAAAAGGAAAAGAGGGAATTTCTCCCCTCCTTATTTTTTTTTCCTTATTGTGAAACCATGCCTGACGATCTTATAGCAGTAATTATTATCACTGTTAATAAGATCAGAACAACCATTGCTCCAATCACGATAAAGATGCCAAACCAATCTGTTACATCTGCAATTGCTGTTCCGGTATCATTTATCACTGAAATAGCAGTTGCATCAGTAGTTGCCCCTTGCAATTCTGCACTCATCAATGAGAAAATCATCACGATTAACCCAATGATAAAAAGCATAACTATGAGTGAAAGCAAAATTGTTAATCCTGCTGTTCCTTTATCTGTTTTATTTATCATTCTTTTTCCTCCTTTTAATTCTATCCCAGATCTGTTAATCAGATCTTTCATTAATATAAACATACACTAATCTTTAAAATCATTGGGATATAATGATAACAAAGTAACCCAATATTTATAAACTATTTTTAGTTGAATATTTTATGTTTGATAAAAAGAAATATTACAGAGAATATTATAAGAATAATAAAAAAAAGTTTCTTGGATATATTAAGAAATATCAACAATCAGAAAAAGGACAAGAAAAGATTAAGGAATACAGGAAAACTTATAATGCACTACCTGAAATTAGAAAGAAAAGGAGAGTTAAGGATAGAGAAAAATATCATAAAAATCCCACAATTAAAATATATAAAACAATTAATAAACAAATAAAAGATTGCATAAAGAGATATATCAGGGATGGAGAATTAAAATTAACAAATTCTACTCATAATTTTTATTCTATTGTTTATGGGATAAACTTATATGATTTAATTGATTATCTAAAACCCTTCCCAAAAGATATTGAAAATTATGAATTAGATCACATCATTCCAATAAGAGAATTTGATTTAACAGATAGAGATCAAATAAAAAAGGCATATAAAAAAACTAATTTACAACTTTTAACCTCTATTGCCAATAAAAATAAAAGATAATACTAATTATTATCCAATAATAAAACAATTGTTCCTAAAATTGCCATTGCAATTGTTGTTCCAAAAGCAATAGGAGAAATAAAGCCTCCAATCCAAAAGAATAATCCAATAACAAATGCCCCATATCCTGCAACGGCCAATGCTCCCTTAAAATCATCTTTTGCCTTGTAAAATCCTATTAAAATAATGAAATATATAGCAATTAAACTCATATTAGAGATCCAACTATTTGTAACTTCATTTACATAGTTAAGCACTTCTCCAAACCCTTTTGTTGCATTTATTGATGTTGGATTTGCGTAACTCATTGTGTTATTGCTCCTGCATATCTGCCATGTTTAGTATTTGCTTTTGATATTTTCATTCTTGTTTCCTTTGACACTTTATGCCCTTTTTTAAATTGTGTTTTAATGCCCATTCCATGCAATTGGTTATGGCATCTAAAACATAATATTCTTAAATTTTTAAGGGTATTGTTATTAAAGTTTTCATCAACATGATGCACAACGGTTTTATCTCCCTTTCCACAGATTGAACATTTTGAAAGATTAAATCCATATCTTTCTGCAATTCTCCTTGCTGTTGATCTTGTTCCTCCAACCCATTTATAGTGATTTTCTCCTCTTATTTGAGGAAATACTTTCCCTTTTCTTTCAGATTTTCTACCTTTCTTGAACTCTGTTTTTGGAGAACAATGTTTGCCTTTATTAGCAATTCTGTTTGCTTTTCCAATTTTATCTTTATGCTCTTGTGTCATTTTGTATTTTGTTTTCATTTTGTTACTACTCCTCAATCACCAATTTTTATAAGACGCCAAATACTTAATATGATTCCCATTATTAATAATCCTAATAAAACTGATGTAAGCCATGCAGGAACTCCAAAAACATCAATCATTACATCAATTATTATATCAAATGGCAATAAAATCATTGTAACCATGTCTTTTGCAATTCCAAATATTCCCTCTACAACTACACCGGCCAATGCACTCCAAACACTTTGCTTGTCAAAAGAAGTTTTAAGATCCTTTGCATTGCTTTCAATACTTGAAATGCTTGTGTTAAATTTATCAATAGATAATGCTCCCCCCACAACTAAGGAAGTGTTCATATCATAATCTGATCCAATTTCAACAACTGCTGTTAAAATTAACATCCCAAATGCTGAAATAAGGATAAATGCAAATAAATAATTCTTAAATTGATCTTCCATTATTGTCTGCTCCCCCTCCGATTTATTAATTTCCAGAGGATTATTCCCCCTGCACATACAATGGAGATTATGGCCAACCAACTTAGATCAACCAATTGCATAATCCCAACTATAATTAAGGCAAGAATTGTGAAAACAATGAATCCTGCTCCCTCTGAAACTGCCATTAACATCAGGGAAAGAACAATCAAGCCCCCTAATATTGCTCCAAATGTTCCAAAATAATCTCTCCCACTCTCTTTTAGGGAGATCCATTGAGATTTGATCACATTGTTGTTATTGTAAATTACTATAAAAAATGTTGAATTATCATAAGTTAAAGGAATATGGAGATTAATTGTTCCTCCTGATGAGGTTAAACTTGATCCATTGATATAAGTTGCAGATCCATTATAAAAGCCATAAACTGTGCTATTTACTAAGGCAATTGTATCAAGAGAAAAAGTTGTTGTTACAATCCTTGTTGCCTGATTAACAGAAACTGCATATTGTCCTCCCTCATTATCAATTACACTCCAATTTTGAATAGTTGATGATGCAGATAAAGAGATCTCACAAGGAGATGAAAGACATTTTGCATTATAATTGTCTGATGTAAATTGGATTATTCCATATTGAGTGATCATGAAATAATAAATAACATCTTCTTCAACAAGATGGATATGTGTTTGTCCTGAATTATCCTGTTTTGATCTTTCAACTTCCCTATATAATCCCTCCCCAATATATTTCCTATAAGTATGAACAATAATATCATCAATTTCCTGATTGTCTGCATCTGTAAATTCAAATAAGAATGTTGTGCTATCTGCACTTGCAAGATCTAAGAGATTAATTGTGTTATCTGTATATGAATTAAAATAAGTTGTGTTGTCCAGAGTTCCATTATCCATGTAATAAAACTCTCTTACTTTGTCTGTTGCATCATAACCAATAACAAAATCAATTCTATATGTCGTTAAATTAAGTAATCCATTAGGAACACAAACGGCAACAGAATCATTATTAAGCCATTGCTTTGAAAATTCCCATATTAAAGATGAATTAACTAAACTTGAAATTTCAAGATCTACTTCAATATTTGCTGTATTTGGGGAAGTAAGATTAACAAAAGAGTTAAGTTCCTCATCTTTTAAACTCATATTAAGAATAACTTTTCCTGAAACTAATGCACAATCTGTTATCGAAACATTATAAACAGTTTGATTTTGAGTTGTGGTGTTTCTTGTAGTTAATTCTGTTGTGTTATAATTCCAATACCAATCAACTGATTTTCCTGTTGAATTTCCTGATCCCGATGGAATTGTGAATGTTTTTGTGAAATAATATGCATCTGTTCCAACTGCTGTTTTTGTTGTAACTCCCTTATTAACTCCATTATACCATAAATTAGCATCTGCATTTCCAATTGCAGAAGATGTTGAATTAACTAATAGGGTAAATGTTTCTGAAACTCCCTCTCCTGTTGTTGCTGATCCTGATTGATTTATTATAAAATAAAAAACATCAAAAGATCCTGATGTTAAATTTGTATTGCCAAAAGTATCATTAACATAAGCATAAATTATTTTTGTTCCTCCTGTGTTCCATGAAACATTAAAATAACTATTACATGTTACTGTTGAATTTGTTGAATTTTCAGAAGTATGAAACCAACATGTTTCTAAATGAGTGTCTGATGAAGTGATATTATTTGTTGAATTAATTGGGAGGGAAGTTGTTACCAAATTGGTTAAATTTCCAATTGAAATTGTTGGAGGAACAGTATCTTTTGTTACAGTGTAATTTGCAGTTGCCCATGCACAGAGATCATCACTATTACATCCATAAACATTCCATTGATATTCCCCATCAGTTGTGATGCCCTGCCCAATACATTCAAAATCAGAATAAGTTGTATCCCCTCCTGTAACAGAACAATCAGGATCAGGAGTTCCATTAACAACAACATTATTCTTAATTAAATTATCCCCACTATCCCAAACATTAAAGGTGTAATTAATCCAATCATCCGAATTATAAGTTATATTAAAAGAGAAATCATCAATTGTTACAGTTGTATTTGAATTATTTGTTGGGGATATTAATTGAATAGTTGGAGTTAATGGAATAGTGTTTATTGAAATTCCATCCCCCCCATTGTATAATGCTGTTATTTCTTCTTGGCTTAATGTCCTGTTCCATATTCCACATTCATCTAATTCTGCATCAAGACCATTTGCTCCTGCTGTAAATCCAAATACTAACACTTGGTCTGTTGCTCCCCATGATGCTCCTGATCCTGTTCCTTTAGGTGTTGCATTATAATAGTGAGCAACCTCCCCTGCTGTTATTGTTGTGGTAATCATTTGCCATGATCCTGTAAGCATCTGTTCTGTTGCAGGTTTTAATCCTGTTCCTCCTGCCTCAAATGTAACAGTGTTATCTCCTCTACTTGCAAAAAGAATTAATTTACTTGATGTTCCATTTACTTGAACTATTGGGGCATAAGTTATTCCTCCATATTTATAAACCCAACAATTTATTGAGATTGTATCTGATCCATCTCCTCCTAATGCAGTGCTATCAACTGTTGTTTGAGGATATTTTCCTGTTGTTACATTTGTTGCATTTCCTATTTTTCCTGATGTTGTGTCACATCCTGTTGGGCAGGTTAAATTATATTGGCCTGATAATTTATCCACATACATTGTGTTTGTATCATAATCATCAAAATCCCAATATCCTACTAATCCAACCGAATAACTTTCTTGCCATGTTGCCCATTCATTTATTCTTACACCAAACATATTTGGAATCCACTCCACCATTTCCCCCTCTTTAACATCTGTAAATATCCCAATTATTAAATGTTCTTCTTTCTTAAAATTATAATCTGCTAAGTCTTTCCATTTCTCTTTTTGTTCTTTATGAAAACCTACCTCTACAGTTTTACATTCTTGATATTTTGAATTATTCTTTGCATCTATCTTTTCTGTGCATTGTTTTTCATAGTCAATAACATTTACTTCTTCATATTCTAGATATTTGTAATCATAATCCTTTTCAAACTTTTTCCCACCATTTTTTAAATTATAAAGTTCAAGTTCTTTGAATGATTGTTCATAATCATTATACAATGTTAATTCAACTTCTGCAACTTTTCCATATCCTCTTGGAACATAATTTATTTCAGGAGTGTTTAATTTAATTTTGGCAATTGTTGTGCTAAATACCGGCAATCCAAAAAAGTTATCTACTGTTATCTCTTTTGTTTCAGAGTTATAACTTTTTACATTATCCCATTCTATTGCAGAAACTGATGGAATTATAATAAGCATCACAAGGATCATAATTAAGAATATTTTTTTATCCATAAATACTCCCCCCACTACTTCCATAAATTTCACTTTCTCTTGATCCCATTCTGGCAAACATTATTATTCCTCCGACAACTCCAATTATTGAGATCCAAATTGGCAATCCTAACATGATATAATTTGCTCCTGTAAATCCTGCAAATGTTGATGCAAGAGTTGTATCTGCAATCACTGTTTCATAAGCATTGCTTAATCCAACTGAAACTATTACTGCAATTATTACAATTAAGATGTAAGGAATAAAGAAAATTGGCCTTGTAGTAACCAAATATGATCCAATAAATATGCTAATAACCATGCCAACCATTAAGAAAAGTGCTATCCAATAAAGAGATTGATATGTTTGATCAACTACTCCAAGAGAATTATCAATGATTTCAGAAGTGTTTGCACTTCCAAATGTCATATCATCCATTTTTTCATGCACTTGTGTAGTTATATTCCCCCCCAAATAAATGAAAATCCCTGAAACTAAAAGAATTGCAAATGCAAAGATCATAAAGATAAAAAGATCTGTAAAACCCCCTTGCTTTCCTCTTATCATTCTAAAAATCTACGATCTAATTTAATTTTGAGATCAACTTTTATGTTTCCTCCATTGATCATATTTCTTTCTATTTCATTAAAAATAGGATTTGAGATTATATCTGTTGTTATCTCTCTAAAACTTTTTTTCTTTCCTAAACTTTTCATGATCTTTACTTGAAGTTGATCTAACCTTTTTTTAAATTCAGGAGAAACTTGCATAGGATTTCTATTTAATTTAGCGATCTTAAATCCCTCCTCCAAATTTGCTTGAATAGAAATTTTTAACATGTTGAATATTATGACATTTCTTGCATAAAGTATTAACCATTAAAGGTTTATCATAATTCCAATGATGCCTTTGGAGATTTTTAGTTGATTTACAGATCTCACAATTATCTTTTAAGGGGATATGATATTGTGCTTTATGTTTTGCTCTCCTTTTTATTTTAAAATCAATTTTGGATTTTAATCTTGGAATTGAGATATATTTTTCCTTTGCTTTTTCTCTTATTATTTCCTTATTTTCAGAATAATATTTTTTTGATTTTTCTTTGATTTTATCTTTATTTTTATCTCTATATTCTTGCTGTTTTTTTAAAACCTTTTCTCTATTTTCTTGATAATATTTTTTTTGTCTGTTCATTTGTATTTTTTTCCCTGCCTATTGTATGCCTCTGCCTCTGACATTCCTTTATCCATTAATCTTGTCATCTCCTTTGTTGTTGAAAAATAAGTGATTAACATTGCAATAGACATAATCATCATTGGTAACATTGAAACTATCCCAACATAAAACATTATTTTCCAAACTCCTGCTAAACCAACATAAATTGTTGTGTAACCCATATTAAATTGCCATAAACTAAATGTTCCAATTACAAATAAGATGTGTGCTATCCAATAACATGCAAATTTTCCAATTGGATTTTGGATTCCCACAACTCCTCCCAATGCTAATAAGAACAAGATCATCATAAATGCCATTGCAAAATTAAACTTGATGCTGTGTGCTGTTTGTAATTCTTCCCCATAATCATTAACTATAAAAAAGATTTCTGTTGATCCCCCTAATGCTGATGAATTACATTGAAACTTTGCAGTATATGATCCTCTCTGTGTAAAATTTGTTCCATTTAAATCAAAAGAATAATCAAAATCATGATTAACAACATCATCATAACCCTCATAAACATGATTTCCATCCTCCTGATAAAGATGCATATAACATGAAATGCCTGATGTTATTGGCCTCCCATTAGAAATATTAAAAACATGAATTTCAAACTCATGATCTATCCCTGTCCTAATTGCACTTTTACCAACAGGCTCAATAGCATAACCCTCTGAAACTGGAATGCTTGAAATTGGTTTAACTGCTGAAATTAAAGGAAAAATTGCAAATAACAGAATTATGGAAATAATAAAAAAATTAAATTTTTTAGGCATATTTCCCTCTAACATATCTCATAGGATTTAATAGGCCTCTTTCCTTTGAAACTTGTCCTGCTTGATTCATTCCAAAACCATTCCCCCCAATATTAGAGTTTGTTGATGTTTGTTGGGAAACTGAAATCATTTCTCTTAGAGATCTCTTTTCTGCTCCATCCAATGCTCTTTTATAAGTATCATGCACAATATCTTTTATCTCTGTTACTAACATTTCATAGTTTTTTCTCTTTTCTTCTGTATCCATCCCCATTTCATAATCTCTCATAAAGATCAGATTGTTTAATGCTCTGCCAAAATCAAAAACTTTAATGTTAATTTCCTCATTTGAATAATCTGCAAGAACTTTATTTCTATTAACATACATTGATAAAACTTTCATGATCTCCGAAACTCCAACATCATTTAATGGATTTTCTTTTGGTTTTGGATTTTTAGCCCAAATTATATGCCCATCTTTAAAAGTTGGAACATCTCCCCTTAGAATATGCTCTGCTCTTTCTAAAATATCATTTAATTCTAACTGCCATCTAACAATATTATCTTCTGTTTTTGCAGAGAATGAACTTAATTGAGAGTTTTGTCTTGGATCAATTGATCTCTGTTGCAAAATTCCATCATAAGATCCGGTTAATTCCTCTCTTTCAATTTCCTTTAATGCTTGTTGAATTTCTCCTTGATTATATCCTTGTCTTTTAAGATCTTCAATATCATTAGGAGAAAGTTTTACACCCATTTTTTTATATCCAATGTATCCAATACATCCCCCTTTTTATATTTTATCATTTCATTAACCTCTTAACTTTTAGATAACCTTTAATTCTTTTAAGATCATCTTTATCCTTTTTGTGCCTAAATTCAAATTCAGGATCTGCAACAGATCTCTTTTTTGCCTTGATCTCCTCCTTTAATGCTCTATACCTTATGCCATTTATTGTAACAATTGGCACTCCTTTTTCTAATTTTGAATAATCTGCAATGCTTTCATCATCTTTTGTTCCCTTGATCTTATCCATTCCAATGCCTTTAACTTTCCATGTGCCTTTATGCAATGCCTCCTCTGAATAGAAATAATTGGATTTCATCTGTTTATCCAATATTTTTTCTGTGATCTTTGATGCTTTCTTTGGATTTTTATCAAATACATCCCAATCCTGTGTGTTTCTTGCAAATAAATTGTTCTGTGCCTGAATAGATCTTGCTCCATAAACAACTTGATTTCTTGATTTTATGATCTGTTTAATGGTTTTATCCATATTAAAATTAACTTCTGATAAATTGCCATGATCTTTTATTTTCTTTTTCATTTCATAATACCTGCCATGATCTGTTTTTCATTAAAGGGTTTTACTTTCTTA
>Ga0114918_10005366_pt1 | contig 11007 bp, 15 predicted proteins | sample LantaG_FD_87015 | JGI IMG/M metagenome (GOLD analysis project Ga0114918, IMG submission 87015) | Deep subsurface microbial communities from Baltic Sea to uncover new lineages of life (NeLLi) - Landsort_02402 metaG | ecosystem: Environmental > Aquatic > Marine > Oceanic > Sediment | place... | reverse complement strand
TCTCTTGACATTTTTTTACTAATTACATCCAATGATTCTTTTGAATGATGTTTTCCAAAAAATGGATTTTTATTTCCATTCATTCTTTCATAAGTATTAAGTCCACTTTTTGGGTTATTCCAAGCTTTCTTTTTTGCTTCTGAAAGTTTTCTTCTTGTTTCTTTAGAAACCTCATGGGTTGAATAGTATTTTTTTACTGCAATACTATTAGCTTTACCTATTTTTTTTCTATGTTCTTCTGACATCATTTTAATCCTCAATCAGTGACAGGAGTCAACATATACCTTACTTTGTAATCGCTTTCGCTTTTTACAACCCATAAAGGCATATTCGGTGCTGTGAACAATTGCACATCTCCTTTCAAGGTTGTAAATACATTATCAAATCCATACGCATATTTGTTATTCATTTCAACTGATTGAATTACTGCTGGTATCATAGACTTGATTACTGCCATACTTGTTTGCAGACTTCCTACTTCTACTTTTAAGACAAGTTGTCCGTGTTCGTTTTTCATTATCACAAATGGATAATGCTGTTCACCAACTACTGCGCTATCACTCACGACTTGAGCTAAGTCTTCTGCTCTTACGTTTATGATATTAGTTAACTTTGTCTTATCAGTTCCAATATCGGTTGCTGTCATTTTCCAACGGGTATGAATTAGTTCTGCTGTTTTATGAGTCTCAATGTTATCAATACTAACTGTTGAGAACTTCATCATCTTAGCTGGACTATCTCTTTCCATCTTAATAACTCCGGCTTCCTGTGAAATAGTAAGCATATCTTTGCCATCAAAAACTCCAAGATACTTTTCAAAGTTATCAATGTCTCCTATTGTAAATTGACCAGGTTCTAAAACAGTTATTGTCATCTTCACATTAGCGAATAACTTTCCAATCTTATCAGTTGCATAAGATTCAATTGTATTATCCATCGCAAAGATTACGAACTCTTTGATTACCTTATCTTGTTTACTTCCTTCATCTGTGCCACCCTCGCAACTCACCAATTCTAAGAATTGCTTCATCTTTGAGACAGGCAATTGTATTTTAACCATCTTTATACCTCCCACGGAAATACTAACCAATCATTGTTAGAAATATCTTCCCCAACATAATTCGCCTTATATCCTGTTCCTGTTCTTTCATACCAAACAGCCACATCTAAGTGTTCTATTTTGGCAATCATCTGATATCCTTTCTTGAATTCCAAAAGTGTTTCGCCGCTATCACATATGTCATCTACAATTAATGTTCCAGGATTTATTCCTGTTGCATCAACTATTGGCATATTCAATCTATGAGATAACACAACAGCAGGAATTAAACCCCCTCGGGCTATTCCATAAATACTATTGTATACCTTTCCAGATAAAACAATTCTGGAAGCGATATGGTCTGCGAGATAAGCTATCTCATTCCAAAGAATGAATCTCTTCTTTTGTTCTGGTTTAGGTTCAACCATTCTATTTAGCCTCTTTCTGTGTCACTTTATTATCTGGAGTGAATTTCAAACCAAACCATTTAGCTGACCCTTTACCATCTGGTGTCTGAGTTGTTTCTGAGACTGTAAATATACTTCCTTCTAATGCTAGATTAGTTTTACATTTCTCAATTTCAGCTTTCAAGAAGACTATCTTATTACCTTCGATAACTTTCTGCTCTCTAAAACATCTCACTTTTTGAAACATCATATCAGGGGTTTTCTTTTCCCAATCTGGTGCCCACACATCTGTTTCATAATCCTTTTTCAAATGAGTAATGAAATATCTATCCACGTCCATCAATTTGACTTGCTCAAGAATGTCGTGATACTTTTGACTTCTAATTTTCCAGTATCTATAATCAACTCCTTCTGTCACAGTCTTATTGATTTCTTCTCTCATACTATACTCACAAATCTTTAGGAATTTGTCAAGCCCATCAAATACGATTGCCTTAATCTTTAACTCTCTAAGATTTCTTTCTATATAGTCAAGAGCTGATTTCAATTTCAAAAATGTTTCTTCATAGTCAACATTCTTATACTCATCTCTGGTTAAAGGATTCTTGATTACGATGTTCTTATCATTGTCGTGATAGATTACTTTCAAAGGAGCACATCCCCCATCTAAATCAAAAACAACTACTTTCATCCCTTCTTTCTTTTCTTCTTCAGTCCTGCAATCTAAAGCAATTCCAGACTTAGCTGTTCCATCAAACCCATATAGTGCCATACAAACATTGGACGAAGACTTTTCCATATCTCCGAATAACCAATCTTTGATTTTATCGTCACTATATATAATAGACTCCTTTTCTTGAGGATTTAGAGCCGGTTTTTGTGGTTTTTCCACAACTTTCGGCTTTACTTCCTGAGAAACAGGGGTTTTAGTTTGAGGAGCCACTGGTGCTTCTTTTGCTATTTCGTCCCATCCTGCCATTTTCATTTACCTCCGTTTACCAAGGGTCTGTTCCCTTAGCTACTGTTGTAGGTGCTGGTTGTGGTGCTGGTTCTGCTACAGGCGCAGGAGCAACTGGTTTAGGTGCTTCCTTTTTCTCCTCTACAGGTTTCTGTAATGGAGGTGCTTTTTGCATTAACTCTTTCTCACTCAACTTCTCAACATCTACTCTTGGAATCTTCCAATCTGGATATGCAAACATTCCACTTGTCATTAACATGAATACCATACTGCCGTCCTCTTTTGGTGGAGGTAAGAAAGGTCTTCCAAGTGCTATGACTTTTGAATCTTGTGCAAAATCTATTGACGCATCCAATTTCTTATCTGCAAGACATAATATAGTAACGTCTTCTACATCATCACCCATACCACAAATGTTTAACTTAATTCTGTTTTTAGCATCTGCTTGGAAGTTCTGATATTGGCATAAGCTATCTGGCAATATCATTATATTGTTACTAAACTTCTCTGGTATTGGTTCACATTTAGGGTCTTCTTTCTTTGCTTTAAACCAAGCATTTACATCTGCCCATGTTGCAATGTTGTTACTAAAGAAATGTGTTATCATTCCATTAATGCCACCAAGCTTTTCTAATCCTTCTTTGATATATGCATCATCTGTAGGAATGAATTCTGTTGCATTGGTATATAGGTTATATGGCTCTTTTGGTTTGTCAGTTTCAAATGCTCTCTTCAATGCTTTGAAGTTTACAATTTTACCTTCATGTAATTCTTGGTTACAAGCCTGACCTCTTAATTCTAGAATAAAGCCTCTTGCTTCTGTTTTTCCAACTGGTGTGCAAATACCATATACTAATTGTGTTTGACTATCTTCAGTTTCAGGTATATCATTTCCTGCTACCTTACTAGGCTCACCATTGCTTTTATTTCTTGGGCACAAAGGAATAATCACTTCAACCATTTGACCATCTTTTTCTACTTCAGCTAATCTAACTACTTTATTATCAAACTCTGCTTGTAGAATTGATTCGTCTCCTGTCTTCAATGCTTCATCTTTTGCTTTTTCATATCGAGCCATTTGCTTTGCCCTGATATTTCCCCACATGTCTCTTGGGGCATCTGATGCAATAACTATTCCAACCAATGGAATTGCGTTACTCATAAATGCTCTCTTATATTGAACCTTTAGCTTGAACTTTGCTTTTTCAAATAATGCTTCAGGTGCTTGGTTTGGGAAATGACTTTGCATCTCTCCCTTAGCCAATTCAAACTCTTGCTTTAACTTTTCCACTGGTACGTTTAACTTAGTGGACCACTCTTCTAAAAATGTTTCATCCATCTTATTTACCTCCTCGCTTAGTTTCTGTTGGTTTAATTACTCTAATGAAATCTACTTCCAACAGTACTGTTTGTTCATCTTTCAAATTACCTATTTCAAATTTATCTCGAATACTCTTTGGCACAGTAATTTGATTATTGTCGTTCATTTTACAAAACTCTACCATTTTATTACCTCCTATTGTCCAATTAAAAGAATATAAACTTCTTTTGCTTTTTTGAATCTTCGTTTAATTGAACCTCCTGCATATTCATCTATTAAACATTCAACGAAGATTTCTTTTCCTTCTTCTGTTCTTCCATATACGTCTACATATCTTCTCCCATTAACAGAATTACCTAATTCAGGGTGTCGCTTAGAATCGCATTGGCGTTCAAATTCAATTGTATTACAACCAAGTCGTTTAAGAATTCTTTCAGCTCTCAATTTTAACAACTTATGTTGCTCACTTTCTTTTACCATATATTTATAAATTTAAAGGGGTTTATATAATTATTGGTCTCAGGTATATACCTCAACCAAAAAACATAGGTTTCATAGGTTTCATAAAAAACATAAAAACCAAAAATTATATATACTAGCTAAATAATAAAATAAATATAGTTTAAAAAAATTTAAAGTAAGTTTAAACTAATTGGAGGAAGTTGCGAATGAAAGCAGAAGAAGAGACGAATGAAGTTTTGTTTTTCGGTTTGTCCTTAAAACAGAATCCAGTGGATTGGAAGGCAGGAGCGGCAGAATTAGCCCGAAAAGCCTCAAATTTAGCCCCAATATATATATAGGGCATTTTTGGAGAAAAGCAAAATGAGAATGTGGATGGTTAACCCGAAAGATATGTGTAGGCAACACTTGTTAGGTGAGCATGTTGAGTTGCATATGTTTATTGGAACATTGAAAAGAGGAGTAAGCATTAATGGGTATATTGCGAATAACCTATTAGAGCCGAAATCCATAATAAGTCGTCACGGTGATTTAGTTATGGAAATGAAAAGGCGAGGGTTCAATCATTATTCAGAAGTCGACCATAATGAAGTAATTCATTATTTACAGTTGATGAATGAGTATGAGTTGAATGCAAAGATAGATATCACAAAGTCATCCGAAGATTTATTTGGAAGATGTCAAGAGTGTAAAAAAAGAAATACAGTGAGGTGTAAAGAATGAAAATACAGTTACTGGTTGGAAGACCAGGGATAGGAAAAACATATACAGCAGAACAACATGCGTTGGAAAACGATTTGTATTTAGTCGAATACAATGCGAGTGATGACAGAACAGCAACAAGTCTTAAAGATTTGTCAGCAAGTCAAACATTTACAGTATCGGGTAAAAAGATAATGTATCTATTTGATGAAGTAGATAATATGGATAAGGGTGGAAGTAAGAGATTAGCAGAATTCTTAAGAAGCAATAAAAGTATGACCATATTTCTTACAGCAAATAACTTAAGTAAAGTTGCAAAGGAAATTCAGAATGAGTGTGAAGTTATTCAAATGTATCCTAAGTCGCAAGAAGAAGTTGAAGAAATTCTAAGAGACACATATCCTGAGATGTTAGGATTTGAATATGACGCATTTGAAAATTTGGTAAAAGATTCAGCCAGAAGAAGTCGTGGAGATTTAAGAAAGGCAAAGCAATTCATGGAATATCAGAATTCTAAAAGATATAATACTCAGAAGTTAGATAATCTGAAAGCAGTCAAAATGATTCTATATGAGAAGGATAGACATTTGGTATATGATTATATCAGAGGTATACCAATTAGCAGTCTCTATAGTTGGCTATTTGAAACCTTTGCAGTTAATCAAAATATAGAAGCAGCAAGATTAATGCAGGAAGTCAATAGAAACCTGTATAAAGTAAATGAAGTGTATTTGTATTCGTTTATAGCATTTGAGTTGCCAGCAAGAAGTAAGAAATTGGTTGAGCGATTACCAACGTCAAACAAATTGCAAAAGGTCGAAGAGAACATCATTGAGAAGCTGCAAGAGCATTTCAAGTGTAGCAAAAATGAGTCAATGCAGTATTTGAATTTGATTAAGACAATTACGTCAGATAGATTTTGTCGAGAATCAATAGCAGATAATTGTTCATTTACAAAAAGTGAACGTGAGCATTTAGGAATAATGACCAGAATGGAAACAAAAAAAGAAGAAGTAGCAAAGCCGGAAATAAAGACAAATAATTTGTTACAGTATTAGGAGGACGGAAGATGAAAGAATTTGAATACCTGGAAAAGATAGAACATGAAGGGTCTATGAATCAAAAGCTAAAGATTCTGACTGAGGGAATGTCTCCAATATTAGAGACTTATTTCAGAATGACCTTTGGAGATGTTGTTTTAGGATTAGCAGCTAAGACAGTAGAGAATGCAATGGGAATCAAGACACCAGTAAAGCATAAAGATATTGGTGAAAGATTAGAATGGTGGCTTAGAAATAAGTCAGGTCAGTCAAGCCTATTAGCATTTAGCGATTTGCAAGAAAATAGACCAAAGAAGAATTGGAATGATTTCTTAAAGTTATGGGAAGAGTTGCAAGAGTTAAGTGGCGGAGAAATGAAAGAGAAAGTAAAGGAATTCTTTACAGATTGTAACCCAAGTGATGCCAAGTGGATGGTCAGGTGTCTTATGGGAGATTTGTCAAGTGGTTTAAGTTGGGTAACAGTAAATAAAGTTTTCAAGTTGAAAGGATTGCCTGAGATTGAGACATTTGATTTAAGTCTGTGTGAGTCAATCAATTGCGACACTCCAGAAGATATGAAAAAAGACCTGTCCTATATTATAGATAAATATGGGAAAGTGTGGAGAGAGCCTAAGTATGACGGAATTCGTCTAATTGCAAGGAACGCAAATATGCTTAGAAAAAAGAAAACCGAATTACTAAGTAGAGCGGGTAAGAAGATTGAGAGTGCCAGTTTCTTAATTAACGAGTTTGATAGAATCTTTGGAGTAAGGAAGATTGAGTTAGATGGCGAATTAGTGGCAAAGGATTTCCAAACCCTGATGACACAAGTTCACAGAAAGAATGACTTGAGTGTGACAATGCCAAGGCAGTATATGGTATTTGATATTTTGTCCTTAGATGGAAATGATATGACGTATTTACCTTATACTGAAAGAAGGAAATTGTTAGAAGATGTGTTTGCGACAATAGATAGTGAGATAATTCAATTAGTCAAAAGTAAACCAACAGATGATGCAGATGAAGTAATTGATTTGTATAACAAGTCAGTTGAAGCCGGATATGAAGGACTTATAGTAAAAGCCGATGCCAAGTATAGTCGGGATAGGTCTACCTGGTGGAAAATGAAACCTGTAAAGACAGCTGACTTAAGAATATGTGGAATGGAAAGCAAAGGGTCTGGCAGACATATGGGCAAGGTGAGTAGTTTCACAGTTGAAGATTCAACAAGAACAGTTGTAGCAGATGTAGGGAGTGGCTTAACAGATGAAGATATCTTGAAGATAAATAAAGTCAAAGATTTAGGAACTTGGTTAGGAAGAATTGTTGAAGTAAAGTATAACAGTATAACCAAAGCAAATGAAAGAGGGATAAGGTCGTTAAGACATCCAAGGTTTATTGGATTTAGATTTGATAAAACAGAACCGGAGGCATTGTAAAATGAGTAATGATTTATTAGTTGTAAATAATTGGAAAGAAAAAGAATTAGAATTAATAAACTACGAGATTCCGAAAATTAAAGAATTTATAGGAAAACATAAAGACGATTTTGATTTTAATGGTTGGGTTGTATTTGCTTCTTTGTATAAAAATAAAACCCAGAAAAGAATTTCGGAAGTTGGGCAACAGTTAACTAAACAAAAAGACAAGTATGAATATATTCTGAGTATTTATCCACATCTAACAGATATAATCAAAAGAAAATTTATTCTTTTTAATCCGTTAGAAAAAAAATCAGTAGTATATAAAGAAGGACTTGTAACTACATATACTCCAGTATATAGTACGTATAAGTATAAAGATGAAAATGGAGAAGAAAAGATAAAAAAAGTAATTAACGGATATGGCGAAAATACAAAATTAGTTGAAATAGGAAGAAGAAAAGCAATTGTTATTTTTTCAAGAATTATAATTCGAGAACAGATAATTAGTTTTATAAAACAAGCACCGCTGGAAAAAATATTCAAGATAATTAAGATAGGAGAAGATAGTTATGGATATGGATTTAACGCAATTGAAAAAAAAGAAGAACTACTAGATAAATTTGTAAATATGTTTATTAAAACACACCCAGATGGATGCAATTTTGAAACATACATAGATAATTGGGCTAGTAAATTGTTAAATGAAAAAATCGGAGGTATATAAAATGAGAATAGATTGGAAAGACGGGAGATACTGGGCAATTAAGATTGTCAAAGAACAAGGAAAATGGTGTTGGCAAATAAAAACTGGTAGTAAGTTTAGTGAATACACAAAGAAAGACGGTACCATAGAAATGCATAGACAATGTACAGGTACTAATACTATTTCGATAAATAGATTTCCATATTGGATACATCGGATTAAGTGGAGAGCAATTCAACTTTGGTATCATATCAGAATATGGGAAACAAGACTTTGCGAAGGATGTGGGGAAGGCATTGCTATCTATAGAATCAGAGACCCAAATCAAGGACACGGAAATGAAAGGTTCAATTGTTGTAAAGACTGTGTAACGTTTTATGATTGGAGATGGTCAGCTATGGACATAGTTGGTTGGAAATTTGATTTGAAAAAAGTTGAATGGATTCCAATTTGTAAAAAAGGTTCACGATGCATAGAAGCTAAGGGAGGAAGAAAAAGATGAAGGTTGAAGTAGAATACACAATTAGGAAGAAAGCAACAATTGAATGCAATGACATTACTTGTGTAATGGATGCATTACTTGAAACAGAATGGTCGACTGGAAATAGATTATTAGAAAGGAAGCCAGAAATTACAAGTAAGTTAGTCATAGATGATGAGATAACTTCTTATAGTAGAGAAGATGGGTGTCACCATTTGAAACCAGAAATATTAGCACAAACGCCTCCTAAAAGAATTGAAAGCATTCAAGAATGGTTAGCATTACTAAAAGAAAGAACAGATAGTGTTATGAAAGATAATCCGCATTTTACTTCTGAGAAAGCAAGATTTATTGCAAGACAAGATATGCCGGATTGTCCTAAAGATGGGTGGGGTCAATGAAGAAGAGAAAAATTATCGATATCAATACTGACGAATTAGTCTTTCCTTTTGAACAAGCTGAAATAGAAAAGGCCGATAGAATTCTTAAGCTCGAAGATGAATATAGAGCAAGAGAAAAGAAAAAGGCTGAAGAAGAAGTTAGAAGGCAAAAGCTTGAAGAGAAGAAAACAACAGAAGAGGAAAAAGAAATCCTGGAAGAAAAAGCAGGAGATATTAAGAAACTGTGTTCATTAGATTATTGGATGAGATGTTGGGATAGAGTTAGTTACTGCAATGAAGTAAGTGGTCAGGCAATGTTTCACGTTGTGTTGGGTCAAGCTCTTAATACGTTCAAGATATTCCTGGAGGATGACAGTGAGATAGATTGGAGATTACATTTCCTTTTGATTCAGGACTCAGGATGCTTGCAAGAAGATACTTTAATCGAAACTGCTAACGGAAAAAAGAAGTTAAAAGATTTACCAGAATTATTTGATTTAATTAGCTATAATCTTAAAACTAAACAAGAAGAATTTTCAATAGCAAAGAAAATTGATAGTGGAAAGAAAAAACTATTTCGAATTAAATTAGTAGATGGCCGAATAGTTGAAGCATCTGAAGACCATATCTTTTTTGACGAAAAAGGTAAAGAAGTTAGAGTTAAAGACCTTCAAAAAGGATATAAGATACTAACTAAGTAAACATATTCAAAATGAAGGTTTTGAAGCATTTGATATTGACAAACCAGAAATATGGTTGAAGGAGGTATAAATAATGAAAGCAGTAGAAATTGAAAGTATAGAAGAAATAGGTGAACATCAAACCTATGATTTAAAAGTTCCTAAGAATAATAATTTCTTTTTAGGAAATGGAATTCTTTCCCATAATAGTGGTAAAGGAAGGGGAATGAATATGGCGAGTAAAGTATTCAGGCATCCTAAGTTCCTAAAGATTGAGCAGTTTGATGAGACAGTCGCACCAAAGCGAAGGAGATTCAAATGTCATAAGTTAGGAAGAATGAATGCAGCGAGTCTAATCAATACCTTTGAAGTTGATAACAAAGGGAACATCGTCAGAGATGAGAATGAGATTGAGAAACCCAAGTTAGGTATATTGGAATCGAATGACTTTATCTTTAGTGAAGAGGCAAGGCAGATATTAACCTCAAACACAGAAGCATTTGAAATTCAGGAAATTCTAATGACTGCAATGGAGACCATTGGAAGTATTAACAATGTCTATACTAAACAGTTAACTAACTATATGGAAGAGTGTCCTACAAGATGCACAGCAAGCTTTGCTTTAACGACAAGACCATTTGGAAAGATTAAACAGACATTAGTTGAGTCAGGTCTATTCCAGAGACTGATGTTCTTTCCAAGGAAGTTATCCTTTGAAGATAGAGTAGCGATGCAGAAGAAGTCTTCATTTGCGTTTAAAGCAGCTAAGACCAAAACACCTTTCGCAACAGAATTCGATAGGCTGATAGATGAACTTAACAAAGTATGTCTTTTTGCCCACGCCAATTTCATTGACTTTGATGAGAATAAGATAAATGGTCTATTATCATTCTTACATGAGAAGATGATGTGGTTCACGAATGATGTTGAGCAAAGCGTTCCTGTTGAGGATAACAGATATATTCTCCAGTCGTTTGTTAGTAGGTTTAAAGACAATATGGTCATTATGGCTTTCCACTCAGCAGCAATGCGATATAGTAAAGTCGTAGAAAGGCAAGACCTGCAATATGCGTTTGATTTTTTCAAAACACTTTACGAAGGTCAAAAGGTATGGGTAAGTCTAAGTGTGGAAGAAGACAGAGATGTTAAGAATGAAGATAAGATGATGCGTATGGCAATTCAGCAATATTTGAAAGCTGATTTGAATGAAGCAACAACCTTACCTGAATTGGTTAAACATATGGCTAAGGAATTCCAAAAGGATTACGTGGGTATGAGATATCATGTGACTAAATTTAGTCGTGGTAATTATCCATTGATTCATATAGAGGAAAACCCAGAGAACAAAAGACAGGCTAAGGTGACATTAGTAAAATGAGTCGACCAAGAGCATACGGAGGAGTAAGTCAATTC
>Ga0114918_10005365_pt1 | contig 11008 bp, 7 predicted proteins | sample LantaG_FD_87015 | JGI IMG/M metagenome (GOLD analysis project Ga0114918, IMG submission 87015) | Deep subsurface microbial communities from Baltic Sea to uncover new lineages of life (NeLLi) - Landsort_02402 metaG | ecosystem: Environmental > Aquatic > Marine > Oceanic > Sediment | place: Baltic... | reverse complement strand
TGTACAACTGGTAAAAACCATTGACATCATCAGCCATTTTGGCGGCAATATCCTGCGCCAATAATTCCGTGGTAAGTTGCGCATAAACCTCGTCAGCAAGTTTCGCGATTGGATTAAAGAGCATCAGGTCAACGTCTCGAATCCGCTTCATCTCACCGAGCTTCTTGAACTTTATCTCATCACCCAGCAGTGAGCCGAACTCCGCCGTCAATGGCAGCCTCTCGGCAGAGAACCCTCCCTCATCCTCAGCGCCCATCTGGTATATGTTATACGCTGTTATTTGCACTTCATTGAATTTCCTATGCGGATTGAAATCTATCTTGGCGCTCTCAGCAGTGATAATCCTCTTTATCGCACCTTCTCCCACCTCCACAACCACCACACCTGAAAGCGTACCGCTTTCCGGGTCGGCGTGGTCGGCATAAATCAAGTACCGTCCGTCAGGCGGCAGCTTATAGTAACCCCTTTGCTGGATATTGCGGAAAAGTATTTGCTTTGCGTCGGCCTTAAGAGAACTTTCGGCGCGGCGCACGAAAACCGGCATCACGTGAAAACTCAAAATCAGATTTGCAATCGCCACTATAATCGCCAGCGCCAGCCCAGGATAAACCAGCGTCAGCAGACTTATTCCACTTGCCCGGCAGGCATCAAGCTCATTATCGCTTGCAAATCGACCATAGACCAAAGCCGCAGCGAATAAAGCTGCCATCGGCAATACGAACGTCAGCGATATCGGCATAAAGTAGCCCATAAAATGAACCACCTGCCGAGGCCCTACGCCGTATTCCTGAACGGGCCGAAGAATACTACCCAGAGTCACGATTAGCGCCAAGGCCACCGACGCAAGCAAAAAAACCTTCATAAGCTCGCGAAATATATATCTGTGCAGCGTAAAAACCATTTCTCGTATCTCGTATTGCGTGATGCGTATCGCGCAAAAGCAAATACCCAATGCGACCCCGATATATCGGGACGCAATACCGTATACGCAATTGCGCTTTATTTTGCAACAAAATTCTACGCCCACCGCTTGCGAATGTTCACCGCGCCAATTTATTTTCCGTTTGCGTCAAAGACGCATAACCCTTACAATGGATTTAGCCAATAGTATATATGTTCAGTCACCAAATACTAACGACTAAACGCTAACAACTAAGCGAATTGTTGACTGGGAAGTGATTTATGAAATTCTGTGGTGTTGTTACTTCGGTTTTGCTGCTTGGTGCGCTTGTTTGCGGCCTTTGCCTGGTCCCCGATGTATTCGGAGATACGATTGTTCTAAAAGAAGGCCAGAGATTGACCGGCGATATCCTTGCTGAGAAGGAAACGCTCGTCTATATAGATGTCGGTGTAACGGTTCTGACGATTCCTAAGGAAAAGATACTTGAATATGAATATACAAAGACGCTCGAGCCTGAAGACATTGACGCCAATGCTCCGGACGTTAACGACTTAGGCGCACAGGGCATCAAATCACAGCAGCCAGCCGACCAATTGTATCGCACCGCCGACCTGAAAAAGACAACTATCGAAAAATGTGTAAAGGCTGTATCCGAAGCAGTTGTAAAGGTCTCAAGCCCAATGGGAATGGGCTCAGGATTCTTTATCAACGAAAATGGGTATCTCATAACGAACTATCATGTGATAGAAAAAGAAACAAAAATTGAAGTTACTGTGTTCCGAAAGGCCAAGAACGGCTTCGAAAGAGAGAAATTCAAAAAAGTTAAAATCGAGGCCATCAATCCTTTTATTGACCTGGCCCTGTTGAAAATTGAAGACCTCGGGGACACCAAAGTCAAATTCGCTTACCTCGGCGACATCGACAGTATCAAAGTGGGCGAAAAGGTCTTTGCTATCGGCAATCCACTCGGCCTGGAGCGAACCGTCACCGATGGTGTCATCAGCACAAGAAACAGGGCCTTTGAGGGGCTCATCTATATCCAAACCAATGCCGACATCAATCCAGGCAATTCCGGCGGGCCATTGTTTAATCTGGCCGGTGAGGTCGTCGGCGTTACGAATATGGGATATATATTCTTCGGCGGACTCGGCTTTGCAATACCCGTTGACTATGTAAAGCACTTCGTAGAAAACCGTGACGCCTTCTTATATGACAAGGATAATCCGAACAGCGGTTTCAGATACCTCCAGCCGGCTCGAAGACGCAACAAAGCCGAGCCGAAATTCCTGAAAAAATCAATAGTCGTTAATGAAATGGCCGACGAACAATTAAATGCTAACGACTGAGTATCAACAACCAAAAAATCGAAAGGTCTCAAGAATGAAACACGCCACGAAAAAAATATTTGGTGCTGTAATTATTTCTATCATTTGCGTATCTCTCCACGCCCAGGCCGGTACCTTACCTAAGACAGCCAGGCTCCTCCCGCCTGAAACAGTCCTGCTCGTGGACATTGACAATTTTAGCCGGCTCAAATCGCAGTTTGAAAAAACCAGCCCTTACAAACTCTACAAAGACCCCGCAATGGCTGCTTTTGTCGAAAACGTAAAAGCAAAATTGCGAGAAAAAGTCCAGAAACTTGATGAAAACAATATTTTTAAGGTGCTTTTCGATGCGGCTGTTTTACCTCAGGGCAAAGTGGCCGTCGCTTTAGTGCTTAATGAGCAGACGAAAGATGCCAATGACCCGCCGTTTGTAATACTAACCCAGTGGGGAGAAAAAATCGACAAAATCAAAGAAGCTGTAAAAACAATGCTCAAAAAAAATCTCGAACTTGGCGGACACCAAAAAACAAGCGAAGATTACCGCGGCGTCAGTATTGGAATAGCAATCGACGAAGACGCCACGCCGTTTAATCACTGCTTTATTGATGACTGTTTTATAGCCTCAACGAACATCGACCTTCTCAAATTTGTCATTGCACATATCAAAGGCGCCGCCAGTCCAACTCTTGCCGATGACAGCAGTTACACCGACACCACAAAAGCCGTGGGGCCTTATCATGACATTGATGTTTACGTCAACATAAAACAAATCATCAAAACAATCCTTTCCGAAGACACTACCGGCAAGACACGAACAACAATGGCCAACCTGGGTCTGGATAATGTCGCGTCTCTTAGCTGTGCGATAGGCCTCGCCGGAAGTCCCGGCAGCTCCTGTCAGGCTAAAGCACTTCTAAAAATTGACGGCGCCAAAAAAGGTATATGCAAAATGCTCGACCTCGAATCCTCTGCCATACGGCCACCTCGATTTGTCCCTGCATCGGCCTGCTCAGCGACATTTTTTAATTTGAATATCAAAAAAGCCTATAGCGAACTCGGCAACATCCTGACGAGTCTTTCTCCTCAGGCCGCCGCAATAATGTATATGCCGCTCCTTCCCCCCAGTCCGGACGGTGAGCCGGGACTGGAACTAAAACGTGACATCATCGACTACTTAGGCTCACAAATCGTTTTCGCACAGAGTATAAATAAGCCGTTTTCCGCCAATTCAGCACCAACGGAGACGTTTGTTGCTTTCGCAGTAAATAACGCAAAAGCCCTCGAAAAATCTCTCTCGCTTCTTCACAGCAAACTCATAGCCCCGGGCGACCCCGACGCCAGACGCGAGCTTCTCGGCCACACAATTTATGCGATAAGCCTGCCATCCTTACCATTTTTCCCTATGGGAAGAACACCGATGCAAACCCCTGCCGTGCCAGCCCCAATGCAAACGCCCGCCATTGCATTTACCATCACCGACACCCACCTGGTTCTTGGCCTCGAATCAACTGTTGAGCGGGCCATCCGTACGTTGAGCAGTGCCGGCGATGCGTCAATGGGTTCTGCAAAGTGGTTTGCTACCGCTAAATCAGCCATCCCTTCGGTTGTAGGGCTGGCAAGCTTGGGAGACAACGCGGCCTCGGGCGAATTATTGTGGTGGATGATGAAGGAAAGCGGGAAAGTTAAAACTTCAATCGCCATGGGATTGGGCCCACGCGGATTTAACGAGCTAATTCATTCCAGTTCCAGTCTTTTACCTGAGTTCGATGCCGTGCGCAAGTATTTTGGCTTGTTCGTTTCTTATGGGATTAGCAGGCCGGACGGCTTCTTCTTCGAATTCAAGTATCTCAATACGGGCGGCTCTGACTAACGTCCCCTAAATTCTGAATCCAGATACGAAATGCGAAACACAAATTTAGAAACTATCTCAAAACTGTCACCCTGAGCGAAGGGTCTATTTGGCGCAGACAAGAGATTCTTCACTGCCCTCAGAATGACATTTTGTGTTTTGAGATGATTTCTTAGTGGATAACTTTATTGAGAGGATAAGTGATTATGCCCGATGCGCCCGCACGCTTCAGAGCCGGCACCAGAGACCGTTCCACCTTATCTTCGACAATTACTTCCACTGCAACATAACCAGAATCGGCCAAACCCGATATAGTCGGACTCTTTTCAGCAGGCAAAATTTTCAGTATAGACTCTAAATCGCTCTTCTTTACGTTCATCTTCAAACCAACTTTACTGCGGGCGTCAATCGCTGCATTAAGCAAAACGGCGATGTCTTCTATCTTTTCCCGTTTAAATTTATCCTCTTCCCAGGCGACTCGACTTGCGATAAACTTTGTCGTGGAGGTTATCACTGTATCTATTATTCGCAGATTATTTGCCTGCATTGACGAGCCGGTCTCCGTAAGTTCCACTATCGCATCCACCAGACGAGCTTTTACCTCCGTCGCACCCCAGCTGAATTCGACCTTTACTTCGATATTTTTATCCGCGAAATATTTCTTCGTTGTGTTAACCAGCTCGGTTGCGATTATGCAGCCCTCTAAATCTTCCGGCTTGGTTACCTTGGATTCATTAGGCACCGCCAGCACCCACCTGGCCGCCTGGCTCGTTGCTTTGCTGTAGGCAAGCTCGCAGACTTCGACCACATCCGAACCGTTTTCCATTATCCAGTCGTAGCCGGTAATGCCGGCGTCAAGAACACCATTGGCAACATATCTGCTCATCTCCTGCGCTCGCAGCATAATTAGCTGAATCCGCTCATCATCTATACGAGGCAGATAACTCCTCTCCGAATCCAAAATGTCGAACCCCGCTTTGCTGAAAAGTTCAATCGTTGCCTTTTGCAGACTGCCGGCAGGAAGACCTAATTTCAATACCTCTTTCTTTGATATATCTTTTGACATCCTAACAATCGTTCCTTTCTTTTTATTTCCTGTGTTTTCTTGCCGTGGCTGCTTTTTTCATTTTCTTGTTGGCTTGGTCGCGGCTTTCATTTTCGCCTCACCACCAGATTTTTTCTTTCTACCTGCCTTGTGAGTTTCGCTCTGCCGTCGCAAAAGAGCGTAAAACTCGTATGCCTCTTCTGCCGAAATCTGCCTCGCTAAAAAGCCCTCTATCTCCTGCTCATCAGCTCCCTCGTGAACCACTTCGTTGCTCCTTAGACAATCTATCATCTTTCTTGTAAGCGGTATAGCGTGGCCCTGCAGAGACGTAAGCATGCAATAATTAACCACGAACCGGCTGATGCCGTTCATCTTCTCAAGAGTCTGTTTAGCCGGCCGTTTGCCGACTTTCTTCAATGCCTTCAAGCTAACCGTATTGTATCTGTCGAATACAGCCCTTAAAGCGGCGCTAAGTGATAAGCCTATATCTCTCGTAACAGGCGTATCCGCACCCAGCACTTCGACAATTTCGTCCGCTCGCGAAACACGCAAATCGTTCAAATCAATAAAATAATCACCAAATCTCTTAATCGCCGATTGAGTCGCCCGCCCGCTCATTTTCTCGCCAACGATGGCATAGACAAGGGCCTCCACCGGCTCATCGTAGAAAACTTTTTGTACTTTCGGGTACTTGCGCTTCAATGAGCGGTACAGTTTACGCACTTTTTGAGAATACTCTTTGCTGTTTTTCATAAAAGCCTCTGTCTTATCTGCCGGTTCGCTGCCACTTCTTGAATTGAATGGCCATTAGCGAATTAGAATTTACTCTTTGTCCTCGCCGGCCGAATCCTTCTCTTTCAACTCACTTACTGCCTGGTCTATCAATCTCATAGTTTCCAGTGTCTTTTTGAATATCTCATCCCTGTGAAAACGCAAAACAGGGCAGAATTTGCTATGCAGCCTGCCGGCCAGCAGTGATTGTATGCGAGGCCTCGCGTGTGCTACCGCCGCAAAAGTCTTATTCTGTCCGGCTTCATCTTTGCCGAAAAAGCTAAGATACACGTCCGCACTACGCAAGTCAGCAGCCATCTCAACTCTCGTAACACTGACCAAGCCTTCAATACGAGGGTCATTGAGATGGTTGGCAATAGCGTCACTGACACCTTCTTTTACCGCACGAGCTACTTTTTCCTGCCTTCTCGTCGGCATAGTGATTAGTCTCTCGTGTAGCGATTCGATGTTTGCAACTCACAAGCTCCGCTTAAAGAGTCCTCGCTACTTTGACTATTTCGTAAAAGTCCAAAACGTCGTCGGACTTAACATCGTCGAATTTTGCTATCTTAATGCCGCACTCCAGCCCTGTTTTGACTTCGCGAACATCATCCTTGAAATGCTTCAGAGATTCTATGCTCAGGTCGCCTCTGATTACAACATTATCGCGTATCAACCGCACCTTCGCATTCTTAGTCACGCTCCCGTCACTGACATAACAGCCGGCTACAGTACCAATTCTTGAAATCTTAAAGGTCGTTCTCACCACCGCTCTGCCAAGCGACTTTTCCAACTCCTCCGGCTCAAGCAGACCGGCCATTGACTTTTGCAAATCTTCCGTTATGCGGTAAATCACATCGTAGAGCCTTATCTCAACACCTCTGGATTCCGCAATCTTGGCTGCATGTTCTTCACTGACGACGTTAAAACCGATAACAATCGCGTTCGATGCCTCAGCAAGCACAACATCACCCTCTGTAATTCCACCCGGTGCTGCGTGCAAAATCCTAATCTTTACTTCATCGGTGCTCAACTCAGACAGATATTTCGTCAAAACATCTACCGAACCCTGCACATCGGCCCGGATAATAAGATTTAACTCTTTGACACTGCCGGCTTCTATTTGGCTGAATAAATTATCCAGCGTTATCTGCGCACGTTTCACCAGCGAACTTTCTCTCGAACGCATTTGGTTCTCCTCAGCGGCGGCCTTGGCATCATTGATATCATCCAGACAGTAAAATCTATCACCAGCCTGAGGAACATCGCTTAGGCCGGTTATCTCCACCGGCATCGAGCTTGTAGCGGCCTTTATGTTCTTCCCGTAGCTGTTTTTCAAAGTCTTCACCCTGCCAAAGGCATCGCCGGCCAGCACTGCATCGCCCTTGCTTAGTTTACCTTCCTTAATTAACAGCGTTGCAACCGGCCCTCGCTTGGCCGACATCTTAGCTTCAACGACCCATCCTGTCGCGGGGATAGTGTCGTCAGCTTTGAGTTCAAGCAATTCCGCTGTATAGTCGAGGTGTTCAAGCAAATCGTCTATACCCTCACCGGTAATCGCGCTGGTTTTAACAACCTCGGTCTCTCCACCCCATTCGGCCGGCGCCAACTCCTGCTCCGCCAACTGTGAGTAAACACGATTTATATCGCGGCCGGGCAAGTCTATTTTATTCAACGCCACAATAACCGGCACATTTGCCGCCCTGCTGTGGGCTATCGCCTCGATGGTTTGCGGCATCACCCCATCGTCAGCGGCAACCACCAGCACCGCCACATCCGTCATATTAGCGCCCCTGGCACGCATGGCCGTAAAAGCTTCGTGTCCGGGAGTATCGAGGAATGTTACCTTGCTGTCTCCCCGGCTAACTTGATATGCGCCGATATGCTGCGTGATACCCCCGGCCTCGCCGGCTGTAACATGAGATGACCGAATCCTGTCCAGCAAACTCGTCTTGCCGTGGTCAACGTGACCAAGCATTGTTGCCACCACCGACCGCCTCTTGAGATTATTTCTGGGACGCTGTTCAAATTCAGCCCATATCTGTTCTTCCAGACCCTTCTTACGTTCTACAACCAGCTCTGTGCCGAATTCCAGAGCAACAAGTTCAGCAACGTCGGAACTTATAATTTGATTCGCCGTGGCAATTACGTCCTGCTGCATCAATTTAGTGATAATATCCACTGATTTAACTGCCAGGGTTCCAGATAGGTCTTTTACGGTGATCGGCTCGCTCACAAGGACTCTTTTCGGCCTGACAAGTGCAGCAGCTCCTCGCCCCAGCTTCGTAATGACTTTTCGCATCGGCCTTAATCGCAGCCCTTCACCACGAGCCGCTTCAAGCCGGGCCTGCCTTTCTTCAATATCTCTTTGTCGCCATTTACCAAATTTGGGCTTTCTTGCAGTTTCAACACCACGCTCATCTCGCCGCCGCCCATGGGTCCTCTCCTTGGGTCGCTTTGCTGGCCGTTTCTTGTCCTTTGTCCCAACAAAAGTTGACTCTTCCTCCTCAACCTCGCTATACATCAACGGCTCAGTAACAGTCGCACCGTATCTGCTTCTCGGCTTTGGCGCCGGCGGACGAACCGGCTCCGGCGATTCCACGCGAACAACCCGTGGGCCGCTCAGCCGGGCTGGCTCAGGTTTTTCAAGAAGTGGGCCAGCAGGCAATATCGGCTCCGGCTCGGCCGGTGCAGTTACCTGCTCTTCTGCTTCTTCGGCTACCTGTTCTGTTGTTGGCTCTGGTTCTTCTGCGATTACCTCAGTGGCCTTGGTCCGTTTTGCTTTCTCTACTTTAGTTTTCTTTGCTTTCACCTTCTTTGTCGGTGTCTTTCGCTTGACCTTCTTCTTGAGCCGCACCTTCTTCAAATTGACCTTCTCGGCCGTCTCAACCGTCATGATGTTTTCACCTTCGCTAAACCATTCGCGAATGGTCGCGGCCAAACCAGCCGATATCACCGACATATGGTTCTTAACATCCAGACCTTCATCCTGACACTTCCTCACTACGGCAGAGCTTTTAACACCAAGCTCCTTGGCCAAAATGTAAACTCTTGTAGTAGCCATCTTCGTATCTGTATAAACCCGAATATCGTATTTCGTGCTTCGAGCTTTTATTGTTCGTTATTCACTGCTCCAGCTTGCTGCTGCAGAAGGTTTTCCGCCTGGTTCTTTTTCGACTCAGCCGCCAAACGCTTCGTCTCTTCGATTGCTCCTGCGACCAACTTCTCAGCAATATCCGCATCAATATTTAGTTCCTTGACCAGCGGTTCAGTCCCAACATCCTCCAAATCCAAAATGGATATAACACCCAGCGCTATCAGCCTGTCAACTACGGTATCATCAGCGGCTTCTACACTCTTGACGCATTTCGTCAATTGTTCAATGCCTTGGTTGTATTCGTCAGGAGTTAGTATATCGATGTCCCACCCTGTAAGTCTCGCAGCCAGCCGAACATTCTGGCCGTGCTTGCCGATAGCCAGGCTGAGTTGCTCTTCATCCACCACCACAGTCGCCCTTCCCAATTCGAAGCACAAGGCAATTTCGCTCACCTTCGCCGGCATCAACGAATTTGTGATAAGCACTTGTGACGAATCGTTCCAGCGAACAATATCTATTTTTTCCCCGCCCAGCTCGTCAACTATGTTCTTTATCCTGCTCCCTCGCACACCCACGCAGGCCCCAACAGGGTCAACCTTGTCATCAAGGGAGGTAACCGCAACCTTCGTTCGGTAGCCCGCTTCGCGGGCCATAGCACGTATTTCGATAATGTTTTCAGCAATTTCCGGCACCTCCAGACCAAACAACGTGCGGATAAAATCAGGATGCGTGCGGGAGAGGATAATTTTGACCTGATTGGAAACTTCCCTAACATCAAGAATCAGACATCGAATTCTTTCGCCAGGCCGATGTGTCTGGCCCATTATCTGTTCATTCTTCGGCATAAAGCCTTCCGTGCGATGGTTCAAATCGACAATTAGTGTTCCGCTTTCGTATCGCACAACCGAGCCACTTATGATTTCGCCTCTTCGCTGGATGAACTCGGCATAGATGCTGTCCCTCTCATCGGCCCTTAACTTCTGTATCATCACCTGCTTGGCTGTCTGAGCGGGGATTCGGCCGAGCTTCCCTATATCGATTTGAACATCGTCCTTAGAGGCGATAACCTGCCCGGTGCCGCGGTCGATACTTACCACTATTTCGCTGTCCGGCTCACCAAAATGCTTTCTGACCGCCGAAACCATAGCTTCTTCCAAATCGGCAAATATGGATTCCCTGTCGATATTTTTATCGCGTGCGATGTTGTCCACAATTCTCAATAATTCCTGATTCATTGTCCTTTTTCTTCCTAAACCCGCACTAAAGATAGGTGCTGGGCAAAAAAAAGTGGAAACTTTTTATAAGTTTCCACTTCAACAACCAAAACCGAACAGAGGTTATATCCTGCTTTACATCACATCAGCCGCCTCCGGCAGGGGACCCCATTTTGCAATAAGTCGCAAAATGGGAACCCGGCAAAAAACCTCGTTCGTCTCACAGCGATGAAGCGGAAACACCGTTTCCCAAGCCACCATTTGCGCAAAAGTGCAGCCATACACGTCTTGTGCTTGCCTACTTTGCACTGCTCGCCAGTCCTGTCAAAACCATTTTCAGCACCTTAAATTTAGCTTTGGCAGCCGTTAATCCTTACAACTAAACCTATTATAATAATCGTCAAAGCTGCCAAGGGCAATAATTTTTTTGCTGAATTTGTATAATTTTTAGCCTAAATGGGGCGAGAGAACCGGTCTAACAGGCAAAATTCGAGGCTCAATCTGCCAGAATACGTACTGGAATCGCGTTTTTGAGGCCAAAAAAGCGTTTATTATCGCCCCTATCACATAGCGAGATAGTTTTGGGCGAGGAGGTGAATTTGCTGAATTCCACAGGTTAGCAAGTAGGCCGGCAGGTGATTGTTGCGGTAAATGGACAGTTAGTCAGTCAATACTGGGTGGAAAAAGCGCGCACAAACGCGCAAGTTTTCGAACCATTTGCGCAAGTTGCCGTGAAAAGTTGGACAAAAATGAACAAAAGTTGAACAAAATAGACAAAAGTGCGCACATTTTGAGCAAAAGTGCGC
>Ga0114918_10005364_pt1 | contig 11009 bp, 14 predicted proteins | sample LantaG_FD_87015 | JGI IMG/M metagenome (GOLD analysis project Ga0114918, IMG submission 87015) | Deep subsurface microbial communities from Baltic Sea to uncover new lineages of life (NeLLi) - Landsort_02402 metaG | ecosystem: Environmental > Aquatic > Marine > Oceanic > Sediment | place... | reverse complement strand
GGGGGCAGGCGCTTGTGGCGTTGGGGGGGGGGTGTAGGGGGGGTGTGGTTGTTGTTCTGTTTCGGGTCGGGGGGGGGGGGGGGGGGGGGGGGCAATGCTGTCGTCGTCAAAGTCTGACGAAAGTTTTTCAAAAAAGGGAACAAAAACTGACCTCCTCTTTCGTTTCTCTCTTTCTCCTCTTTCTCCCCCTTTGCCCGACTCACTCAGGAGCACATCGGCGGGGCCATGGTCGAGACGACGGGCCTGCGCTTCGCGCCGTCGCTGCTGAGCGTGATGGTCTCGGCGTTCGAGGGGAGGGCCGAGGGCATCAACTTCGAGCCGAGGCTGATTTACAACCAAGTGAGGGTTTTTTATTTTCTTCTTCTTTTTGGGGTCGTCCAGGGGGGGGATGAGAGAGGCCTTTTTCTGTCGTTTTTCTTGTGCGAGTGGCGACGTGAGTGGTGGCGGCGGCGGGTCGACTTTCCGCCGGTGCCGGTAGAGGCCGAGAGAGGGAGATAAAAAAAAGAAAAATAACTTTTGCTGCTTTCTCATCTCACTTCCTCATCTCGTCTTCCGAAATAAAATCATCTCCAGCCTATGGGCGCCAACGTTCAGCCGCAGGGAGTAAACGTCCAGGTGCGTATTTATCTGTGCTGCTCTGCTTTGGGACGGGAAAGAGAGAGAGAGAGAAAGGAAAAGAGACAACAATTAAACTTTTCTTCGCCGGCGCGTCTTTTTTTTTTCAACTCACCTTCTCTCTCTTTCGCCGCTATCCTCTACGACCTCCGACAACAACAACAACAAACAGCCCGCACTCATCTACATCGGTCCCATGGGCGCCAACGTGCAGCCTCAGGGAATCAACGTCCAGGTGCATGGTTTTCTTTTCAATCTCTTTTTGTTACTCCTTCTCTCCCTTTCTTCACCTTTTCTCTCTCTCTCTCACACACCTTTTTTTTTCCTCGCTTTCTCTTCCTCTTCAAACAAAACACAGCCCGTCCTCGACTCTGTGATGCCTATGGGGGTAAGTTTCATTATTTGTGAGCCTTGGAGGGGCAGGATAACGCAAGCGAGCGCGGGGAAAAGAAACCATGAAACTCTCTCTCTCACTCCAAAAGATACTTGAAAAAAAAAAACAGGCAAACTCCCAGCCGCAGGGCTTGGCCGTCGCGCCCGTCGACCGGATGCGAATGAACGTCGGCGTCCTCAACAACCCGATCTCGGGCTCGGTCTACGCGCCCGTGGGGGAGCACATCGGAATGTGAGAGAGAGAAAAAGGAGACGATAAATCGAGTGCAAGAAAAAAGAAAAAGATTAACAAGCTCGCAATCTCGCAGTTTTTTTTTTGCATTTTCTCTACGGCGAGGAGTGAACCGGAGAAAAATCTTCAGGTGCGGTAGGTTTTTCTTTTCTCTCTCTTCTGTTTACCTTATCCTCTCTCAGCTCGCTTCTCGCTTTTTCCTCCCCATTTCGTCAAGCCGGCGCCCCCTGCGCGGCAGCCCTCCGGTCCTCTTGCTTCTGCTGTTGTTTTTCCTGCGCCCTCCTCGTCGGAGACGATGAAGGAGAAGAAATAGGAGGATGAGGAGCCGCCAACGCACCGACGCTCTCCGGCGCCGGCACAACCCCCCCGGCCCTCACGTCCACCCCGCGCACCGCGCGCAGCACGAACAGCCCGACGTCCGCGCTGCCCCAGTAGCCAAAGTGGGACGAGAGCGCCGAGAGGTACTGGTTCTCCGTCGCGCCCGTCTGGAGCTGGAAGTCGAGGCGGCCGCGCGCGGTTCGGGCCGAGCCCGTCACCGCCGCCGCCGAGGAGGGGGGGGCCGAGGAGGGGGGAGGAGGGGGCGCGCCCGCCGCCGCCGCCGCCGCCGTCGTCCCTGGGGGAGAAGGAGACTGCGGCGGGGCCGCTCCCGCTCCCCCAGCTCCTCCCCCTCCGACGGCCAGCGGCACCCCGCCGGTCAGCCTCTCGACCGCCGAGCCCGCGCCGCGCGCCCTCTCCGCCGCGGCGAGCGCCGCCGCGTCTGCCGCGGCCTCCGCGGCGGCGGCGGCGCGCGCGGACGCCGGGGCCACGCGCGCGAAGCGTATCGACGGCAAAGAGGAGGAGGAGCTCGCGGGTGCGTTGTCGTTGTTGTTTCCGCCGTCGTTGTTGCTGTTGCTGCTGTTGTCCTCGTCGTCGTTTCCGCCGCCTCCGCCTCCTCCTCGGCCGGCGACGGTCATCGCCGCGATCGCGCCCACGGTCCGCAGCGACCTGATCCCTGCCGCCAGGGCTCCCCCGAGCGCCGCGGCCCCCGACACCAGCGCGCCTCCGACGTCCTCGGCGGCCTCCCGCAACCCGACGTGCAGCCTCGACCCCCCGGCGCGCGCGGCGAAGACGGCCCTCGGCGCCGCCGAGGGGCCGCCGGCGAACGAGGCCGCGAGCGGCTCGACGCGGTACGCGATCGGGTCGAAGGGGTGGTAGAGGTTGTACATCCTGCGGCAGGCCGGGAGGCCGTCGTAGTAGACACGGCGACGAGGAGGCCGCGAGGAGGAGGAAGAGTGGACGGCGGCTGTTGTGCTTTCGGCAGCGGCAGCGGCGGCTGTTGTGCTTTCGTCGGTGGCAGCGGCGGCTGTTGTGCTCTCGGCGGCGGCAGCGGCGTCGTGCGCCGGCAACGGCGAAAGTAGCGCCCAGGCCCCGGGCATCAGCGCCGCCGCTCCTGGGGTGCCCAGGCCGCGTCCCGCAGTGGGGTTGACCTGGCGCAGAGCCAGGAAGAGGCCGATGGGCGAGCCTGTCCTCGGGGTTGGAAGGTTGGAAGAGAGAGAGTTTGGGCGTGAGGAGGGGGAAAAGAAGAAGAAGAGAAAAGAGGCGCCGTTGACGTCGTTCCCGCTTCCCCCCACATTCCGCCTTTCCATAGCTCCCGAGACCAATCCCAGCCTCGTTGTTGTTTCTTGTTTCCGAGATCAGCTGCGAGAGCCTCTCGAAGAACCGAAGAACGTCGATCGGCCAGCGCGGACGGGTAGAAAAAACCCAAAGAAGCAAAATCGAAAGGTCGCCCTGCAACCCTTGTGTCGTCTGCCAGGTTTGCAGCAGTGGCACAGGGAAATCGACGAAAATAAAAAAAACCCTAGTTTGAGTTTTTATTTTTCGCGACAAGAGCCCAGAATCGCTCGCAGAATGTGGCCCCAGTGGCCTTCGATCGCTGCACATCGAGAGAGATTTATGAACAATCAAAGCGCGCGCGGTACAACGAGGAGGCGCGGGGGGCCGGGCGCGAAGAGAGGGGAAAAGCAATAATAATCAGAACTCGCGTTGCGGCTCAACTCGCCCCGCCCGGTCGAGAAAAAAAAAAAAACCGCCAAAAAACTCACCGACGCAAATGAAGTTGTCGACGTCAAAGTCGATCGGAGGCACGCTCGCCATCGCTATCGCCGCTCCCGACGCGTCGCCCCCGGGCTCGCCCGCAGACGCGGCAGCGAGGGCAGGGGTGGCAAAAGCGTCGCCCCCATGAGCAGCAGCCCTCGCCTCCCTCCTCGTGGCGGCCTGGAGCTGCCTCCGCAGCGCCTCGTTCTCGGCCCTCAGACGCCGCTCCTCCGGCGTCGACCCCGGGGAGACCACGCCGCCGAGGTCCAGGAGGTCGTCAGCTGCTGAAACCGGGTGCGAGTGGAGGCGGGAGGAAGGGGACTTCGAAGTCAAACCCGAGCCCGAGCCCGAGCCCGAGCCCGCCGACCTCGAGCCCGCTCCCCCCACCACCACGCCGCTCTCGGCCAGCCTCCGCATCGCCCCGGGCTGCTGACACAGCACGTCGTACACCAGCAGCGACCCCAGCGAGTGCGCCACCACGTGCACCTCCCCCGCAAAGTCCGGGTGCCTCGCGGAGAACCGCGCCCACTGCGCGTTGAGCGACGCGACGAGCGAGCGCACCATGTCGGCCGCGTGCGCCGGCGCGAGGTAGAGCAGCACCTCGACGGCCGTCGCGTGCAGCATGCCGCGGATGGCCGCCGACCCGGCCGGGGCGCACCCCGCGGCGACGGCGTCGACGTCGAGGGCGAGGTGCTTGCGCCACTGGACGGGCAGGACCGCGATGCGGCCGTGGCCGGGGGCGCCGATGGAGCGGCGGAGGCGAGAGGGGGGAGGGGGAGGGGGAGGGCCGCCGCTCCTCGTCGGCGAGGTGCCGCGCGGCGGCGTCCGCTGCGGAGAGCTCGCGCTGTTGCTTCCACTCCTGCTTCCACCACCGCCACCAACTCCACCACCGCCACCACCGCCATCTCCAATTCCACTCCCCGGCTCGTCCAGCACGGAGCCCGCGAGGCTCTTGGCCAGCGCCGCGGCGTCGTCGGCGATGTTGGAGCTCGCGAGCGTCTTGAAGAAGATACGTTTTTTGTTTGAGGTTTTGTGAGAGGGTGAGGTTCTTTTTCTTCTTCTTTTCTCTCTCTTTTCGACCTCGACCTCGACTTGAAAAAAAACTCCAACTCTCTCTCTCTCTCTCTCTCTCTCTCTCTCTCTCTCTCTCTCACCTGCCCGACGCCGTGGACGGCAAAGACGACCGCCGCGGGCGGGCCCGCCGCCGCGGCCGCCGAGGCCCAGGCTTCGTCGCGGGCGTCGACGCTCGGGTCCGAGGAGGGCGCCTTCCGGCCGGGGCCCTGGTGAGGGTAGCCCCGGAAGAGGCGCATGCTCCCCGAGGGAGGGGCGAGGGAGCGCCTAGAGTCTGCTGCTGCCCAGCCGATGTCGCCGCCGTCGCCTCCGCCGCCGCCGATGCTCCAGCTGCTGCTCGACGACAGAGACGACGAAGAACGAAACAGAAAGATGTCTTCGGGAGACGCGAAGACCGCGCGCGGCGCGGAGGAGGAAGTTTTTAAATCGGAAGCGGCCGAGGAGAGAGGGACGGAGTTTCCGGCGCTCGTCACCGCCCCGCCGCTGCCCGCCGCGCCGCTGCCTCCTCCCATCAGAGACACCATCCCGCCGCGCCGCCTCCAGGGCGCGGTCCTGTAGGCTGTCTCGAGCTCATCCGACAGGGCCTCGGAGAGCGGGACGACGAAGCCGGCAGCAGCAGCCGCAGAGGGGGAGGAGCCGCCGACGGCAGCTCCTCTCTGGCCTCCGCTCCCGCCGCCGCCGCCGCTCCCGCCGCCGCCGGCCAGCTCGAGGAACCAGGAGCCGCGCCGCACGCGGTGCGCGGGAGCGGGGTGGTAGCACGCGGACATCCGCCTGCGCCGCAGGTCCACCTCCCAGTCCCCGGCGCGCACGAGCACGCCGGGAGGCGGCGGCGGCCTCGAGGGCTCGAGGTGCGCCGCCCAGGTCGCGGGGGTGTCCGCGTCGGCCGCAAACGGGTCGTCGAGGTCGGGGATGGGGGGGGGGTCCCGCGGCCGCGGTCGCTCCTCGGCGCCTCCTCCGAGGTCGGTCGCGCCGGCGTCCGGGGAGGGCTCAGAGTCCCCCGTGGTCCCTCGCCTGCTGCCGCCCCCGCCGCCGCCGCCCTTGCCGCCGCCGCCGCCGGGCGCCTCGGCGGCGGCCGCGGCGGCCTCCTCCCACCAGGCCCCCTCGAGCTCCTCCTCCCTGCGCCGGTAGCCCCCCTCGAGGGCCGCCGAGTCGGCCTTGCAGAAGCGCACGGCCGAGCCCAGGCGCGGGGCGTCGACGCGGGCCGCCGAGGCCGAGTAGGTGGGCGTGCGGAGCCAGAACCAGCGGATCTTGTTGGGGAGGGGAAGGGGGTTTGGTGAGGGTGGCGATGAGGTCGAGGGGAGAGAAAAATGAGAAAACGAAGGGAAGGAGATCGAGACGTCCACGGCTTTTCCTTTCTCCCTCTCTCTCTCTCTACTTGATTCTAGTCGTCTATAAACCAACTAACCTGGTCAGCTCTCAGCGGACTATAAGCCCACGCGCGGCTGGGCGAGAGCGGAGGAGAGGCGCCTCCCTGCTGCTGCGGCGAGAGAGCCCGCGGCGGGGTTCGTTCGCCGCTGCTGCTGGCCATCGGAAAAGTTTTTTCTTTTTCGAAAAAGAGTGAGGCAGATTCAGAGGCGACGACGACACCGAATCACTCTTCTTCCTTTTTCCTTCTGCTGAGAGAGCGAAAACCGTTTCGCAGCCTTTCTCTTTCTCTCTTGCTTCTCTTTTCTCGCCCACGCGCCTCTGACGGACGCTCTCGCGCGCGTCTGCCCCACAGCTCACAGAGAGGTTGCAAGAACAAGCAGGACAGCAAAGAAAACAAAACAAAAAACAATGGGGGTCGTCGACACCAACGGTGATGCCGCAGCCAAGGCCAAGGCTAACGCCTCGTCTTCTCCGCTGCTCACGGGACTCGTCGGCGCGAGCTCGTTTGTGCGTCACAACCCGAGGACGGACAGGTTCAAGGTGAGATTTGGTTACAGTAGGAGGAGTTCCGAATGAAAGAAAATAGAGGTTTGCCCTTGATGAGTCGATTCCTTTGCTGACGCTGATCGCTTGCCTTGTTCTCCCATTTCCTCCGATTAAAAAACCCAGGTCGTCCGCTTCCACCACGTCGACTTTTGGTGCATGGACGCGACCAGCACGTACAAGCGGTGCGTTCGGTTGGGTGGATGGAGAACAGACGGAGAGAGCGAATGGGTTGAAGGAAGGGAGAGAGAGCAAAGAGACCGAAACAAAAAAACCTCGACGACGGCGACAACGCGCGACAGCGCGGCGTGAGAGGAAGCAGAAGAAGGAGAGCGAAGGAGAGCGGAAGAGAGCCAAGGCGCGCCCCCCGCTGGCCACGCTCTCTCTCCTCTCTCTCTCTCTCTCTCCGGCCAGAGGCAAGAAAGAGAGGAAGGAAGCGCACGCGAGCGCAGCAGCTTGTACAGCAGCATTTGGCCGTCGCCGGTTCGTCCCAAACTCCTCTTCAAAGAACCCCCACTCTCGTCACTCAACTCACCTTTCTTCTCCTTCTCCTCCTCCCATCACCAACCTCCTCCACTCTCAACCACACGCACCAGCTTCTCGTGGGGCCTGGGCATGCCTCTCGTCGCCCGCTCCGACCTCTCCACGGGGAACGCCACCTGCTCCTCGTACGTCTGCCAGAGCCGGCACCTCGTCTTCGCGTTCACCGCGCCGACGTCGATCGGCGACGGCGATGAAAAAATCACTCCTTCTCGTAAGTGCCCCTACCCCAACTACTTGCGCGAGGAGGCCCGCGCGTTCGTCGCCAAGCACGGCCTGGCGGTGCGCGCCGTCGGCCTCGTCGTCGGGGACGCCAGGGAGGCCTTCGCTGCCGCCGTCGCAGGAGGCGCCGCGCCTGCGACGGAGCCTGCCGAGGCGACCGACGCCGCCGGGAAAAAACAAACCTCCGCCGAGGTGGTGCTCTACGGCGACGTCAGGCTCCGCTTCGTCTCGGGAGAGTCCGAGGCGCCTTTTTTAGCAGGATACACGGACGAGCCTGGGGGAAAAGAGGCGGCGTTCGCCCCCGGCGTCGCGAGCGCGGAGAACGACGGAGTGTCCTCGAGCGTCGGCGGCGAAGGCAACTCATCGCTCCTCACCCTCGGCCTCGACAGGCTCGACCACGCGGTTAGCAACGCCCCGGCTCTGCTCCCCGTCGCCAACGCCATCGCGGCCATGACGGGATTCCACGAGTTCGCCGAGTTCACCGCCGAGGACGTCGGCACTGTGGAATCGGGTTTGAATTCGGTCGTGCTGGCCAACGACGCAGAAAACGTCTTGCTGCCGATCAACGAGCCGACGCACGGCACGAAGAGAGTGTCGCAGATCCAGACTTTTCTGGATCACCACGGCGGGCCCGGGGTGCAGCATTTGGCGCTGAAGACGGACGACGCGTTCGCGACGCTGCGGGAGCTGCGCAGGCGCGCGTCGCGCGGCGGGTTTGAGCTGATGCCGCCGGCGAGCAAGGAGTACTACGACAAGCTGCCCGAGAGGCTCGCGCGCGCTGGCGACGAAAAGTGCCCTCTCACGGAGCAGCAGTTCCGCGAGTGCCGCGAGCTGGGGCTGCTCGTCGACCGCGACGACCAGGGCGTGCTGCTGCAGATCTTCACGCGGCCGCTGTCGGACCGGCCGACGATCTTTCTGGAGATCATCCAGCGCGTCGTGTGCGTGCGCCGGGTTCCCGCGAGGGAGGCCGCCGAGCGGCGCGAGAGCGCGGCGGTGGCGGCGCTGGCGAGGGAGGAGGCCGCGAAAGGAAAGGAGGAAGGAGGAGAAGACCCCTCCGTCCTCGAACAGGCCGGAGGGTGCGGCGGGTTTGGCAAGGGGAACTTCTCGGAGCTGTTCAAGTCGATCGAGGACTACGAGAGGACGCTGGATATTTGAAGAAGAGAGTTGAAGAAGAGAGAGAGTCGAGAGAGAAAACAATTTGAGAACCACGGAGAGAGTGGGGGGGAAACTTTTGCACCAGCGGAACGAAAGTTTCATCATTTGAAAAGATAAAACTTTCCTCTTTCTTCCCCCTATACTTGTAAAAAAAGAAAACAAGAACACTGAAACACAAAGGCCACGAGCAAACGCAAGGAAAAAAAGAAGAAAAGAGGAGAGTCGACGTTGAAGAAGAACTTGGATTTTTTCTCTCTCTCTTTTCTCTTTTGCTTGCAGTTGGATTTTTCTCTCTCTTTTTCTCCCAGCCCCTTCGCGCGCGAGCAAGCGCGCCCCGCACGTTGCATTTATTTCAAGACAGGGCTGCTCCGTGTGTGTGACAGTTTTATTTTTTTATTTGGCTCTCTCAATAGTTCCTTTTTTTGGCTCTTTCTCCAGCAAAAACAGTTTTTGGTGGTACAGATTCTATTCTGGGGGGTTTCTTATTTGTCTTGCTCCAAAAAGCCCACGCCTTATCCCGCCGTCGGCGGCGCTGCCGCCTTCTGTCCCTGCTGCTGCGGGGCCTCAGGAGTCGAAACGGGCGTGGTCGTCATCGCACGAGGCTGCTGCGCGGAAGAGGGAGCGGGGGGGCTGGCGGCCGGGGTCGATGGAGGAGGAGGAGAGGTCGTCGGCGACGGGGTCGACTGAGCCTGCTGCTGCTTCTGTTGCTGCTCTCTGGGCGCCGACGGCGTCGCCAAGAGGGAGGGAGTGCCGGCCGGCGTCTGAGAGGGCTGAGCCTGCATGGGAGGGGCCGTCGTTGGCGAGGGCGTCGTCGTCGTCGCCGGCGTCGTCGAAGTCGTCTGCGGCCTCTCCGCGGCGCGTGCGACAGGAGGTAAGGGGCTCGTCACCGCCGCAGAGGGCGGGGGCGAAGCTGCCTTTTGCTGTTGCTGTTGCTGCGAAACAGAGGGCGGCGCCGCAGCGGATGAGGGAGAAGCAACAGAAGGCCCTCTCGACGGCGAAGGGGCGAGAGGAGCGCCGCCGGAGAGAGGGATCGCCGAAGGGGAAGGTGCCGCTGGTCTCGTCTCCGTCGTCGCAGCGGATGGAGACGGGGCCCCAGCCGTCTTCATCGGCACGACGGGGGCAGGCGAGGGAGCGGAAGAGGCAACCAGCGGCAGCGCGAGCGACGGTGAGGGGGCTCCGATTCTCGCCGCGGCGGGCGCGAGGGCGGGCGGGCCAGCGGGAGACGAGGCGGGGAGGGGCACCCGCTGTGCGGGAGACAGCGCCGGAGCTCCAGCTCTGGGGGCGATCGCCGGAGCGGCAGCGGGAGACGAGGCGGGGAGGAGCACCTGCCCTGCCGGAGACAGCGCCGGAGCTCCAGCTCTGGGGGCGATCGCCGGAGCGGCAGCGGGAGACGAAGAGAGAGCGGATCTCGTGGCGAGGGACGGGGCCGGCGCGGCTGCCGCTCCGCCGACGATCTCCGCGGAGCCGGGCAAGGGCTTGTAGGGCCTCTCGCTCACAACGACCGGAGGGCGGCGGAGAGGGACGGGCATCGGAACGTAGACGATCTGCGTCTGCTGCGCCGCCTGGGAGGAGGCACTCGCAGAAGCCAGGGCCGCGGCGGCGCTCGCTTCGCAGTTACCTGACGAGGGACAAAGGGGGGGGCGGGGAGGGGTGGAGCGGTGAGCTTTTTCCCGAGAAAGGAAAAGGAGAGAAGCAAGGTTCCGCCGAAAAAGTCAAAAGGGACGGGACGAAGAAAAAAGAAAAAAGCTTTCTCTCTCTCTTCTTCTCACCGACACGCGCCGTGGCAGAAGCAGCTGCCGCCGCGGCAGAGGCGCTCGACGCAGCTCCTCCTCGCACGCCGGCTTGTTGAGCGCGCAGCGAGGAGGCCGCGGCGGCGTCCGCCCGGCTCTGAGCCTGCGCCTTCGCCGCCACGGCGTCGCTCCCGGAACAGATCGCCGCCGCCGCCGACGCCGCCGAAGCTGAAGCCGAGGCCGCTGCTGCCGAAGCAGCGGCAGAAGCAGCAGCAGCGGAAGAAGAGGAAGAACCTCCTCCTTGCTGGAGAGGCTGGCCGGGCTGCTGCTGCTGCTGCTGCGGCGGGTTGTTGATCGCCTCGGTGGCGGCCGTCGCCGTCGCCGCCGCGTTTGCCGTCGCTGCTGCAGAGGACTCGGACACGCCCCTAGAGTCTCCTGCGAGCGAGCTGGAGGCTGCCTGCGCTACCGCAGAGGCCGTGGCCGAGGCCGCCGTCGCAACCGAGTAGGAGCCAGCGGAGGCTGTGTTTTGGGAGGGTGGGGAGAGGGAAGAAGAGAGCGAGACGTGGTGAGCGGCCGAGAAGGAAAAGAAAAAAAGCCTAGCTTCTCGGTAGTTCGATCGACGCGCAACTGTCGTCCATGCTTCTCCTCCAAGGACCTCTAGCTCGATATCCAAACCCTCCCCGCGTGATTCTCATCAAATGCATATGAAACACATTCGAGCGAGAGAAAAGAACAGAGAGAAGGCAAAGGTGGTTTGGCGAGGCGCGCTTTGTTTGTCTTGTGACTCAATCTTGCTCTTTTCTCTCGTCATCGATCTCCTCCCTTTTTAAACAGAACTCACCAGCAGCAGCAGCAGCAGCAGCGGCAGACGAGGCGGCGAACGCGGCATTCTGCGCCAAGGCGACAGAGCAGGGCCCGCTCGGATTCTGCGCGAGCAGGGTCGCGGACCGAGCGGCGTTGTCGGCCGCGAATGCTGCGCTCGAAGACGCAGCAGAGGCAGCCGACTGCCCTCCCTCGCCGGGGAACGTGGGCAGCGACTGGGCCGAGACGACGACGGCGCCTCCTCT
>Ga0114918_10005363_pt1 | contig 11009 bp, 6 predicted proteins | sample LantaG_FD_87015 | JGI IMG/M metagenome (GOLD analysis project Ga0114918, IMG submission 87015) | Deep subsurface microbial communities from Baltic Sea to uncover new lineages of life (NeLLi) - Landsort_02402 metaG | ecosystem: Environmental > Aquatic > Marine > Oceanic > Sediment | place: Baltic... | reverse complement strand
TCCCTTGAATCCCAGTTGTCCCTTGAATCCCAGTTGTCCCTTGAATCCCAGTTGTCCCTTGAATCCCAGTTGTTCCTTGGATACCTGTTATTCCTTGGATCCCAGTTGTTCCTTGGATCCCAGTTGTACCTTGAATCCCAGTTGTACCTTGAATACCTGTCACACCATCTATACCGAATATGCCTGTTACCCCCTGTACACCAGTATATCCTTGGATTCCGGTTTGACCATCTATTCCTAGAATTCCTGTGACACCAGTTAATCCAGTTTCCCCTAAAGGTCCTGTCTGACCGACTGGTCCTAAAAGTCCTGTATATCCTCTAGGTCCAAATAATCCCGTAACACCGAGAGGTCCCGTTTCTCCTTGGATACCCTCTATACCAGTAGATCCAGTTATTCCAGTTTCTCCCTGTATTCCCCGAACACCCGTTGATCCAATAATACCCGTATTTCCTAAGGGTCCTGTCTCACCTAGGGGTCCTATTACACCAGTTTGTCCCTGTATACCTCGAAACCCCGTGTGACCAAGTGGTCCTTTAAGTCCATCTGCTCCAGTATACCCGATAGGACCTGTATTTCCTTGGATACCTGTTGAACCTATAGCTCCGGTGTATCCATCTCTTCCTTGGATACCCGTTATTCCTCTAAATCCAGTTGGTCCTATTAGACCTGTTGCACCTAGTCCAGTATGTCCCTGGATCCCAGTATTACCTTGGATACCAGTTACACCTCTAAATCCTGTAGGTCCGATTAGACCTGTGGATCCTAAAGGTCCTGTATTTCCTTGTATTCCTGTATTTCCTTGTATTCCTTGAAGTCCTGTGTGCCCATAAGCTCCAGTTACACCACGTTCTCCTTTTACTCCGGTATGTCCAGTCAAACCTCGGAAACCTCTAGATCCTTGTTCTCCTGAAATACCTGTAAAACCTACGGCTCCCCGTTCTCCTTTTTCTCCAACTAATCCAGTTATCCCTTGGATTCCCGTGTGTCCCATAGATCCTGTAAGACCCATTAGACCACGTTCACCTTTTTCTCCAGCAGCACCAGTTTCACCCTGTGCTCCATCAATACCATCAATTCCAGGAATACCCGTAAAACCTATAGCACCCCGTTCTCCATCAAGACCATCTAAACCTGTAGCACCTTGATCTCCTCCACCTGGACCTCTCAATCCAGTGAAACCAACTGCCCCACGTTCACCTTTCTCTCCCTGTACTCCGGTAAAACCTTTCGTACCTTGGATACCTGTCGATCCATCTAGTCCATTTCTTCCAGTTACACCTGTGTAACCTCTAAGCCCCATAGGTCCTGTTTGACCTAATTCTCCAGTATCTCCCTTAACTCCAGGAAGACCTGTATATCCAGTTGGACCAAGATCACCTTTAGAACCTTGATCACCTTTACATCCTGGGTCACCTACGAGTCCTTGAGGACCAGGTAAACCAGTTGAACCCCTTGGTCCGTCTATTCCTGCAGGTCCTGTCAAAGTACCGATAACTACCGATACCCCAGTGGAACCTTTTTCACCACGTCTACCGACACCACCCATAATACCTTGTGGTCCAGTTGATCCGTTAGGTCCTGTATATCCTCTTTCTCCTCTATCTCCCTTATCACCTTTTATTCCCGTATATCCTAAGGATCCATCATTACCAGGCAATCCTGTGAAACCTACTTCACCACGTTCACCTTTTAATCCAGTGTATCCTTGAGCACCAGTTTCCCCCTGGTCTCCTTTGAGTCCAATCATACCCTGAGATCCAAGAGGTCCTCTAAGTCCTTTCAGACCTGTAACTCCTTGAATGCCTTGAATTCCTGTAGCTCCATCAGCCATAGTTTATATATCCTTTACCACGTTACGTTTTCGTAATCGACTGTTCTTCCCTTATCTGTCTTAGCCCTAGGCTTGTCGGTTTTGTGATCTGGGATCACTGGGGAAGAATTGGTTATAGGTTGATTAACTCCTCTGGTATCGTCTGATACAGGAACTGGCGGTGTAGGTGACACCGTGCAAATTCTTTCAGAAGGATCCATAGGAACTTGATAAATAATATCTTTACTATCTCTATAATTAAGCATGAAGTGTTGTTGGAAAATAGCACCTTTGGCACCTTGGGGAGTCACACTCCCTATGACCAATCTTTCTCCATTCTGTCTTACGACAAAATCTCTAGTTCTAATTAAAGGACTAGGACCCATCCAACTTTCATAAGTGAAGTTTAATTTAAGACCAGTGTCAGTAAGATTTATATGTTTCTCAGCTTCAGGAGGAGCAATGGTTATATCAACCGGTCCATCAAATCCACCAAGAATACCAGTACCGTAACAAAGAGGGCAAGTATTGTGTGCTTGACCGTGAGTATCAGAGTAGTTGGGGCATCTCTCTCCAACCTCTTTTCTCATAAATACTTTTACTCTTTCTCCAAACTGCTCTAGGAGATATCTATTTTTGGCAATAATGCCTTTCCATATATAGTGGGGCTTTTCAATGTCATAAACATTGACCGCCTTAACATTATCTATGTGAGTTTCAGAAATTTGACCAGTTTTAGAATCTCTTCCAACTGTGGTCACTTTGTAGAAAAACCTAGGAATAAGGTTTGTTTTAACAAAGTTGGTGTTGTACCAATAGCTTACTGTTAAAGCTCCTTGACCATTGGTTGGACAAGGTAATCTTGGCTCTTCTATTTTTTTTGTTTCAGGATTAAAAAATTGCTTTGTGATTAAGAAGACTTCTCCAGTTCTAGCATTTACTTTATACGCTGGAACACTTATCAACCCTTGCCCATCACCATTGTCTATTTTAACAGCAATACCGCTTGGGTCTTCTAACAACTCATTTTGACTGCCTTCTTTAATAATTGGGGCAAATGCTGTTTTAAATACCCACTCTCCTCTAGGATTATTTCCTGGATTAAGTCTAGGCATAGCATCTTCATCAGTTACTAACTTATGTATTGTTTGATCTCTATAGTATAGAATTTCTATTGGAGCTGAGTTTATTACTTCAAAAGGACCACATTCAGAATCTTCTGAACGATAAATATTTACACCTAAAATTTCCCATTGAGAATTTTCAGCAGATTCAAGAGGATTATCCCATCGGATGTCTAGAATCCCTGACACATAAGGAGTTGTGACAAAGATATTCCTAGGAGGGAGAGGTTTAGTAGTATCGGGCACTGTCTCATACTTAGACCTAACTCCATTCCAAGAAGGAGAATATGGTTTGTTGCATTTATAATCAGCCAAAACAATACCTCTTGAGGATAGATTTACTTCAAGTAAAGATAATTATTAGTAATTTATCTCAAACCCAAAAAGGTATTTTGATTAACATTTTATTACGCAAATACTTTTATATTTTCACTATCTTACAGAATACCTCTGTAGGAGATATCGTTTACAAATTCTACTATCTCTATATTTACTTGAGCCATTCAAAAGACCTCTACTCTTTCTTGATTAGCTTCTTTTGATTGAAGTCAAGAACATAGTCATCGTAATTAATTTTGTTCTTCTCACCTAATTCTTTTTTAAAATCAAGTAAGTTGTCCCCCATTGATTTCTTATCCATTAATAACATTTGTTTTTTTAACTCTACATTCTCTAAGGACACATTAACTAAATTAATTTGTGAGTTGATAAGTCTAAATTGTAGTAATTCTTCTTCACTTAATTTAATCTCTTTTTTCTCTTTAGCATTCTCTTTCATAAAAAATCTCCTTAATCTATTTTAGGTTCCTCTGTATTAACAATTATCTTAGCTCTATCTACTCCGAACCCGACTCTCTGATGGAAGGATCCAATACCTGTTGGGGAGAACACATCTGCTCTACCTGGTTGGTCAGCAGATAGATAATATCTTTTACCGCCTATAAACATAATACCTGTGTGAGCTATTGGTGTTGGGAAAATATGTTCGTAAAACCCACACAAAGTTATGGTACACTTTTCTCTTAACTCAGGATCAACTTCATTCATATCCACAAATATATTTTTAACGATACCAACCGCTTCAGGTATAATTTCTTTTCCTTCAAAATCTCCCGAAACATAACTGTTAAGAGGAGGATGCTGTGGTGGGATATTTGCTTCAGCTCTGTAAGCCATAATAATTCTATTTCCTAATAGAGTGGTGTCACCTGTGTTGACTATGGTTACATAATCCCCTGGTAGTACAAAATGATGTCGAGACATTTGAAGTTCTTGTCCTGAATAGTTTTGTCCAGGTACTCCTTGTATTCCAGTGAATCCAGTTAGACCTCTTTCTCCTTGAAGACCCATCACGCCTGTAGCATCTCTATCACCGCCTCCTGGTCCTATTAATCCTGTAGCTCCCGTAAGCCCTCGATCTCCAGATAAACCTGTTTCACCTTGTTGACCAAGAATTCCTTCTGGACCTGGTATTCCTTGTAATCCTGTATATCCTATTTCTCCTCTTTGACCAGCACATCCGAGTACGCCAGTATGCCCACGAACTCCTTGAGTACCTTGAGCACCTGTGTGTCCTAAGATTCCCTGAGGTCCTCTAAATCCCATAGGTCCTTGAGCACCAATTCCTGTAACACCTTGTTGTCCTTGCGGTCCGATAGTTCCTGTAACTCCATCAGTTCCAGGAGTTCCTTCGAGAGATATTCCGTCTAGTTTAGTTATTGTTAAAGCCAGGTTATCTACTCTTTTAGTAGCACCCGGATCATCTAAAACTTGACCACTTCTATTAACGGTCATCTCAATGATGTCTCCCGCTAGAAGTTCTTTCACTACAAATTCAGACAGCTCATCAGAGCTAGTTGCTTCGTAAATTAGGTCAGTTGAATTTTTATATAATCTTAAAGTAACTTGATTGTCTTGAAGTTGCCAACTGTTTGGATGAGTTCTTCCTGATAAAGAAAGGCTATATAAACCATCTTGTTTTAAGACGATTAGTCTTCCATCAGAAGGACTGTGCTCTATGATTGTGTCTTCCGTTTGTATTTCTGTTACGTCGAAATCTACATCTTCTTCAATTCCTGTTGGATAGCCTACAGGACTTCCTGGATCTTTATCAACGTCAATACCTAAACTTTTAACAGCTTTAACTGTTGCGAGTGGATTTACTTTAAATAATCCTGTGATACCTTGTAATCCAGTCTCCCCAACTTCGCCTTGAACACCTGTGTGTCCTTGAAAACCTATAGGTCCTCTAGCACCTTTTATCCCTGTCGGTCCTGGTAAACCTAAAGGTCCAGTGACACCATTAATTCCATTTATTCCAGTACGACCTGTGTCGCCTTTTATTCCCTGAAGACCCGTTGCTCCAGCAAGAGAAAGGCCTGTAGCTCCTATTTGACCTGTCCAGCCATCAAAACCACGCTCTCCTCTTTGACCAGCTAAGCCTGTTATACCTTGATTTCCTTGAGCACCTGTTAACCCGTCTATTCCATTTTGACCTTTTAACCCTGTGGCTCCTCTATTACCTTGAGCACCAGGTAAACCCATTGCTCCAGTTTCTCCAACTATTGAAGCACCTGTAGCTCCCATTGCTCCAGCAACACCAATACCTATGGGACCTTGGATTCCTTGTAAACCCGTAACACCCATTTGACCATCTGTTCCAGAAAGTCCAGGAAGTCCAGTTACTCCAATTCCAATTTCTCCTCTAGGTCCAATAAGACCTGTGTCACCTTGGAATCCTTGTGCTCCAGTAACTCCGTTAGTTCCTGCTATTCCTGTCCACCCAAAGCCACCTCTTAAACCAGTGACTCCTTGTGCTCCATCAGTTCCAGAATCTCCTTGATCACCTTTGAGACCTTGTAATCCAGTAGAACCTCTTTCTCCTTGAATTCCAATTCCAGTGACACCTTGAGATCCACTTAATCCTGTAGGTCCACTTAATCCTGTATGTCCAATTATTCCTTGAGGACCAATGATTGATGCACCAGTCTGACCTTGAAGTCCTATTGTACCAGTTTGTCCTTCAAGTCCTTGTAATCCTGTAAATCCTGTAAACCCTCTAGGACCATGTACCCCAGTTTCTCCAGCAGGACCAATCAATCCTGTAGAACCAATGTAACCTCTGGGTCCCTGTAGTCCTAAAGGTCCCACTGATCCTGGGTCGCCTTTTTCACCAGTAGATCCAATAGGTCCTTGCAATCCAGTAGATCCAGCAACACCAGTTGTTCCTTGAGTCCCATTAAGACCAGTAGTTCCAACCAGCCCAGTCACGCCCATAAGACCCGTAGTTCCAGTTATTCCTGTGATCCCCTGTAATCCTGTTTCGCCTCTGATAGACATATATAGTTCCTATTGATTTAATAACTTAAATATAAAGTGCAGTAGTCATATTTGGGATTTAATTAATTGATTATTATTTGAAACTAAAGGAATAGAAGCTGTATCATCTTAAATTCTCAAGATGATACAGCTAAATAAAAAAGAGGGGAGTTTTAGGATTTTTATTAGCTTATTTAGTTAGAGAAGCTTTAACTTTTTTAACAATTTCTGCTACTCTAGCTTTTTTGTCGTCTTTCTTCTCTTCTTTCTTCTCTTCAACGACTTCTTCTTTTTTTAATTCTTTTTTTATTTCTTTCTGAACCAAACTAGGATTTTTTGATTTTTGAGGAGTCTTTTTTTGCATTTTCTCCACAATTTCTTTAATTCTTTCAGCTTTGTCTTTTGCCATGATACATCTCCTATTTTAGATAAAGATAGCAGGGAGACAAGCTCCCTGCTAAATTATACTAATTATAGTTTAACTCTTAAATTAAGGGTTACAACAATCCAGTTCAATGGGAACACAGGACTATAGAACGTTTCCACTCTAAGAATGGTTGGATCTTGGTCATCCTGTACAGCCGCTGTACCAGTAAACGCTGTAATGATTTCTTGGTTGATCATTTGGTTCATTATGTTGTCCACTGTAGTCTCAACATCTTGGATTACAGTTGGAAGGAACTTAACACCAATGAACTTATCAAGAGCACTACGCATTTGTTGTTGTACATAATCCTTAATATAGATAACAGTAGGCTCACGAGTGAGAACATTATCAGGATTAGTAGTCATAGCGTGTCTGATCAAGATATTTGGAACCAAGTCTTCAAGAATCGTTACACCTGCAACAGCAGTTTGATTCATTGTGACAGCATCAATTTGTCTTACCAGTCTTCTGAAACCAGTTAGTGTTTTGTGTGTCAATGGAGTTGCTACATCGTAAGTTGGGTTAACTACTAAACCTGCATAAGCAGAAGCTAGTAATGATCCGTCTACAACAGCTTCATTAACATTACCTAACTCATCAATAAGACCGATGATAGCACCGTCAGGGAAAAGACCTACTAATCTTTCAGACTTCATGTTCTTGGCAAATTGTTGTGCCTGCTCAGGAGTAGTCCCCACAGCATAACCATAAACACCAGTTCTTTCAGATTTGTATCTGATAGTAGATAGTTTTTCACAGTGTAGTCTCATCTCATTGATAACGTCTTGCTTAGTTGTCACTGGGCAAATAAGATTTGGTTTAACACCAGTTCCTTCGATTGGAGATTCAACAGTTCTAAGAACTTCTTTGTACGCCTCGAAAGTCGCATCCACCCCTGTGTTATCTCTAAGAACTTGAGCAAGAGCAACAGCAATTGCACCATTAGAGAAAGCTAGGTAAGCAGCTAAAGAAAGTCTGTTATCTGTGTTAACTTCACCAATTGCAGAAACAACGTCTTTCAGTTGAGTGTAAATTGAAATAGGATATTCTGTCTTAGCATAATCCATAGTTACATAGTAGAAGTCACCTACATTAGGCTCATTACCAGCTTTGTTGTAAGTTGTAACCATAGCTGTATTACTAGCAGCAACACCTTCTAAGCTTGAAATAGTTGTTCTAAGTCCAGGGATATCCCACATAGGAGTAACCTGAGTTTTGAAAGTCTTAGTAACATCAAATTCAATTAAGTCACCTGGTTGATAAGTAACTGTAGATCCAGGCATAATTGTGAATCTAGTTCCTGTTTTTTCATCAACATAAGTTTGACCAAGAGATCCAGAACCATTTGATCCATCAGGACCTATAGAACTTAGAACTAAGTAATCAGAGTTGTTAATGAAGTTAAGAAGAACTGTTTCTTCAACTCCGTAACCTGGAATAGTTTGACCATCAAAGTTACCACTTGGGTAAGTAACACCTTCGATAGCGAAGTTAGGATCTGAAACAGAGTTAGAAGGAGAATCCTCAACAATGTTCATAACCTGACCGTTATTAAATGAAGCTACTTCATAATAACCAGCAGTAGTAGAAGTACTAGGTACTGCACAAGTTAGAAGGAAAGTATCATCAGAAAGCATATTGTGGTAGTAAGTAATATACACAGCTTGAGGAGCTGTAGGAGCATCTACCAAAGTTATTTTTTTAGTACCAGCTTGTAAGAAAGCAACTTCAACTTCTCCGTTTGCAAGAGCGTCAGCAACACCAACACCTACATAAGCTTTAACAATAGCTGGGTCATCAGAAGGAGTCCCTCTACCAGATCCAGCAGTTGGAACAAATTCAAGAGTAAACTCTGTGTTTGATCCGTCCACAACACCTGTCACAGGTCTCATGTAAACTCTGTTATCGTGAAGGAAAGCACTAATGAAAGTATCATCGAAAACATTACTTCCTGGAGCTGCCTCAACACCTTCAACTGCGTAACTGTGTCCCCATTGAATTCTGTTTTCTTGAACTACAAAATCAACAGTGTTTGTAAAGTCAGATCTACCTGGAGCAGTACCAACTCTGTCTACATTGGTTACGTTACTGATAGGTAAGTAATCAAAAGTATCTTGCCACTGGTTAGTGTAATAAGTAGCTAGTACTGTTGCTCCGTCTGCAGGAGCAATTTCTAACTCTATAATACCATCTTGTCCGATAACTTCTTGAATAGCTACTTGAGCACCATCAACTGTTACCGTAACTTTAGAAATGTCAGTTGTAGCTAGACCGCCATTTGAGCCGTCTACGATTGGAACGTGAGCAACTTTAAAAACTTTGTTTGAACCAGACGCTTGTGAAGAAACATCATCGTTATCAATCTGAGTGTCTGTTCTTTTGAAGTAGTAGCTAACTTTAACTACGTCATCTTCTTTTGGAATACTTGAAAGAATAATTCTACCAGTATCACCAAATAGCTGAGCAACTCCAACAGGATTTCCATTGATAGTTACTTGAACGTGATTTGGGTCAAAAGAAATTTCACCTGCACCATTACCTTTAACGATGGGGTAAAGTAGTGTTTGAATTTCTCTATCAACTCCTGAGAATTGAATAGATACATCTTCGTTACCTTTGTAATTGTCTACTGAAGCACTAGAACCTCTAACAATCTCATAATCAGTTAGTTGAAGCGTTTCGCTACCAACACCAATTAGAAGAGGTATTCTTAATCCACCAGTAAGTGTGGTGACTGTGTTATCAGTCAATGTTCGTGTATAGACACCTGGATCTATATACTGAGTAAATGGACCTGTCATGTTATCCTCCTAAAAAATCTTAACATCTTTAAATTAAATTAAATCTCTATAATAAAAATACATATCAATAGAATAGTAGCTCTATGAGAAAATAGATGTAGTAAATAAGGTAGGATACTTGATATAATAAATAATACTATTTACAGCTCAAATTAATGAATTATTGCTCTTCATTAACAAACTTCTCAATCTTACTGTCTTTCTTAATAGTATCCATAGTATCATACATATCTCTTCTTACCTTGAGAGCTTCTTTTGAATTAACAGTTTTTCCATCTTTTTGAATAGCTAATGGAGCATAGTTACCGTCTGGATCTCTTGTAACTAACTTAGTATCAGATTCGTCTCTGACTTTTTGCTTTCTTTTAGCTCTGTCCTCATACGCTTGCCATCTCTCTTCAGCACTTCTACCTACAGCTAAATCAATGTCTTTTGGGATATGAGTAGGTTCTCCTACTTTACCCATAACACCTTTTGCTGGTAATTTATTGGATGTGTTTGTTTTACAGACGGGGCATTCAGTAGAGTCACTTTCAGCCATTTTTAAAGACTTTTCAAATTTTAAACCACAATCGTTACACTTATAATCGTATACTGGCATAATCTCCTCCTCTATCTAATTCTCTCAAATTGTATGTTTCTATCTGGTACAAACGGTTCCGCAGATACAATGACCTCTGTATTAATGGAGTATCCCTCAATTGTTTGAAGTACTGGCTTGTGCATAATCCACTCGGTTAAGAAGTTGTATTCTACCGATCCCATATAATACAAGTCTCCAGTAGCTTCATCAAAGACCTCTTCACTTTCTCCACCAAAGTTTACATCCACAAGATAGATACCTTCGGCATCTAAATCTTCCTTTCTGAAGGTGTTTAGGTATGATGTGGTGATATCTATTATTTCTTCAACTTTTACTGAGTCTTTTGCATAAACATCTAAGCTGATAGATGTTTCCCACTTACCACTATATTCTAATGCAGCTATTTCTCTATCCTTATGAATAACGATATAGTGCTTATCACCTAGGGAGATCCCCCTACCAAAAGCTATGACTACGCCAGGAATAGCTTTGTTATGTGCAAAGTTTGAGTTAGGTATTACAAAGGGTCCTGTTGTCAAACCCTTTACTCTGTAGTTAGCCCGAATCACTGAATTTTTAAGAACAGGGTATGGGGTCTTAATCATAGTGATGATGCCTGTATCATAATCAATTATGTAGTCGGCTGAATCGGCGTTGCTATTATCTTCTCTTAACTCTTCCATAAGATACTCATTCTCACGTAGCTTTAAAGATCCTCGATAAATAGGTCTATGTATTGTTTGGAAAGAAGTTTCAGTACCGTCTGCTTTTTCAACGAGTATGTCTTCTTTCTCTAAAAGAGCATCTACCATGAACTCCCATCTATTAAGAACAGGATCCCCAGAGACTATCTCAACTTGGTAAACTCCAGGAGAAGCGATATTTCTAACCCAATATGATAACTCTATTTTTGAATTGGGAAGTACTGCAGGAATAGCAACTA
>Ga0114918_10005362_pt1 | contig 11009 bp, 16 predicted proteins | sample LantaG_FD_87015 | JGI IMG/M metagenome (GOLD analysis project Ga0114918, IMG submission 87015) | Deep subsurface microbial communities from Baltic Sea to uncover new lineages of life (NeLLi) - Landsort_02402 metaG | ecosystem: Environmental > Aquatic > Marine > Oceanic > Sediment | place... | reverse complement strand
GCGGGGGGGGGGGGGGGGGGGGGGGGGGGGGGGGGGGGGGGGGGGGGGGGGGGGGTTGAGGTGGAGTCGGTTGAGAGAAGAGAGAGGTGAGTTTTTTGTTTTTGGTGGTCGAGGTCGAAAAAAAGAGGGGGAAAATCTCAAACTTCTCACCCCGCTCTTCATCGTGAACACAAAGTCGTGCTTCGGGTTCAGGCACGCCCTCCACGTCGACAGGTACGCGTGAAGCTCCGGGTACAGAGATTCGTCTAATTGAAGTGGGGGCCGTGTCCCGTAAACCCTGCCTGTCTTGTAATCGCCGGCGCCGTGCCTGATCACCCATTTCCCGTTCTCGTAAAACAGCGTCCTCCCAAGCTCGAGCTCGCGGAGGGTCCTCTGCCTGTCCGGGACGCAGGCCAGGATCGCAAACATCAAGTACTTCTGCAGGGCCCAGGCCACAGCCGCGTCGGAGCGGCGGCGCCCGCGCTCGTTGACCGCGCCAGCCTCCCTTCGCAGCTCTTCGACGACGGCCAAAAAGTCTGGCCAGTCGAGCCACTTCGCGGACTCGTCCGAGACGCTGGGAGCGCGCTTCCCTGCCTCCCTGGCCTCGCGGGACATGCCACGGAGCTCTGCCACCACCTCCAGGTCCTGATAAGGTCTCTCCCCGGAAGCCACTCTCGCTTTCGACTCGGAGTGGTAGAGGAATTTCGCAGCAGAGAGAGCGGAGCGGACCGCGAGCCCTTCCGTGTGCGGCGTCACCCCTCGGGCGCGGGCCAGCCAGGCCGCGTACTCCATCACCAGGGAGGCCCCCTCTCGCGTGGAGGAAGGGATGAGGTCGCGGAGGGAGAGGTCCGAGGGGGTGGCGGCGGCCAGCGGGGAGAGAATTTCATTCTCGTCGCCGTCGCCTTTCGTCGCCGCCATCGTCGTCTTCTTCTTCAAACCTCCTCCGCTTCCACTTCCGCTTTTCCCTTTCCTCTCCACCTTCCCCTCGGCGACGGCCCAGCCCAGCATCCGCCGCAGGTGATCCACGTACTTGTCCGCGGTCACGGCCACCACGGGCTGTTGCTGCTGCCCCGGGAACCGCACCGTCCAGAACCGGTGGAAGTCCTCGAGCTCTTTGGCAAGTAAGGGGGGCGTGTCGCGCGCGTGGAGCGCATAAGACTCTTCCTTGGGCGAGCTCGACTTGGGCACCTTGTTCCTGCTCCCGTTCCTTCCGCCCCCGCGCCCTCCTCCGGCTGCTTTCGTCACCCGCACCTCGCTGGGGTCCCCGTGGAAGTACCTGTCCCCCTGCGGGACCCGCCGCGTCAGCACGGCCCTCACGGCCTCGTCGACGAGAGGCGGCTGCTGGCCGCCGGCATGCTGGGCCCAGCGCGGGTCGGTCGGCGGCGCGCGCAGCAGCCGGTCGTTGGCCGAGTTCGCCGCGGCGCCCCTCAGCGAAGGGTCAGGGGACTGGCGGAAGGTGAGGATGTTGTTGCTTTCCTCTTGTCGTTGCTGCTTGTTCGGGGGAGGAACAGCAGCAGCAGCAGCAGCAGCAGCAGCAGCAGCGGGAGAAATGGAAGAAGAAGAAGAAGAGGCCTTTGGAGAGGGAGCGCGCTTCTTCTGCCGCGGCAGAGAAGCGACGACCTCATTGTCCGTCATCGTCATCAGACTTCCCTTGTTCCCCTTCCTCGCCGCCTCCACGCCCGCGCAAACCGCGGCCACGACGCTCGAAGGGAGGCGCGTCGCGGTCGCGAGGGCGGCGAGGGCGGCGGCGGAGTCCTCCTCCTCCTCCGAGGAAGAAGAAAGAGAGGAAGCGCCGCCACTCCCGAGCTTCTCGCGGACAAAGTCGGCCAAAGAGCCAGCGGTGTCAACGCCTCTGGCCCTGAGCCTGTCGATCGCGAACTCCTCCGAAGGAGACAAGGATCTCGAGGGGGACAGGTCGAGCAGGGCCTCGGCAAGAGGGGTGTCGGGGGACAAGAGCAGGAGGGGCTCCATGTCGGCGGCGGTGTTGCTGTTTCTCGCCGAGGTGGAAGCGACGACGACCGGCGACGAGTACGAGGAAGGGAACTCGTTTTCGTCTTCTCCGTCGAAGTTCCTCTGGTTGTTCCTGCGCAGCGTCATGGCCATCGACGCTCCCGTGGCGAAGGAAGGGGGCCGGAGGCGGCGTGAGGCAGGGAGGCGCTGGGACTGCAGCATCCGGGAGGCCACGGCCGCGGAAGAAGAAGCGGCGGAGGCGGAAGCGGCGGAGGCGGCAGAGGTGGTGGAGCTGCGCTTGGCCGCGCCGAGCGATGAAGAGCCCCTCGAAGAAGAGGAAGACGACGCAAGCATCGAGGTGCTCGTAGAAAACCGAGAAGAGGAGGAGGACAACAGGCTGAAGATTTTATCGGAGCTTCTGCGGCGTTTCGACGACGAGAGCAGCGCGCGGAGCATCGACTAAAAGGCGAGAGAGAGAAAGGGTCGGAGATCGAGGTCGAGGTCAAGAGGTCAAGAGGTCGAAACCGATGTTGTTGCTTTTTTTCTTGCGCGTCGATGGTTTTTTTTCCTCGTTCTTTGTTCGCGACGCGATTCCGAATGCGTCCGCTTTCGCCGGCTAATTGCGCTTCTCTGCTCCTTCTGACGCAGTCACAGGGGAGGGGACGTCGAGAGGACGCGCTTCGTGCAGAACAACGAGGAGAATACGTGAGCGGAGACGGTGTGTGACGTGCGAGAAGGATGGAGATTTTTTCTTCTCTTTTTTGTTTTCGAAGAGGAAGGAAGGGCGTCGAAAATGGTCATCTCTCTCATTTCGAGGAGGAAGCGAAAAAAGAAAGAAGCAAAGCTCGCTCGCTCCTCGGCTTATTCTTCTTCAATCGACCATCGAACGCGTTGTCCTTCCTCCTCCTTCACCCTTTCCCAACAGCAGCATGACCGCCTAGGGTCCATCGAGAAGAACAAGCCCCCTCCCCCATCCACATCCAGCAGCAGCAACAACATGGCGGTCGGCCTGCTCGCGCTCGCGGCCGTCGCGCTCTACATCTTCGGCGAGCGGACCTACCTGCACGTCTCGAGGACCGGTCGCCGCGTCTACTGGGCCTTGACCGCCGCCGCCGGCGCCGCGGCGCTCGCAGAGGCCGCGGCGAGAATAGACATCGCGTGGCTGGTGCTGTCCGCGGTAAGTTGGGGAAGAGGTGAAGAGAGAGAAAGAGAGAGAAAGAGGAAGAGGAAGCAATTTCCTCGTTCGATGGCTTGCCGAACCTTTTTCGACGCTCTTTTTCTCTCAACCTCGACCTCGAAAAAAAAAAACTTCAACTTTTCAAAAGATCATCGCGGCCTCGTACGTCGAGGACGAGGTCCAAAAGACAGTCTATCTCACCCGCTTCTCCGTCGGCGAAGGGTCAGGCGGCCCCGGAGAAGGGAGCGGCAGCGGTTTCGGCGGGATCGGAGGAGGCCACAGCAGCGGCAGCAGCAGCTGGCTCCCGCGCGGCAGCCCAGAGGCCGAGGGCAAGGCCGCCGCTCTCGACGCCGCGGCGGCGGCGATCTCGAGGCACCGCGGCGTCACCCTCTCGGCTTCCCAGGCCCTCGCCCGCGTCGGCGGCGGCCTGTCCCGCGAGCGCGCGCGCATCTTGGAGGTCTTGGCGGGCTGCGACTCGCGGGCGGAGCTGAACTTTGTGCTCTCCCGAGTCAATCTCCCCGCGCTGCTCGAGGCGACAGGGGGCGACGGCCGCGTCGCCGAGCTGCTGACGAGCCACCCTCCGCGCGGTCGCCTCCCGGACCTCTCTGTTCTGTCGCGTGCCGCCTTCGTCGACGCCTTGCAGAAGCTGGGGATGAGGCACAGGCCCAAGAGGCAGGGGTGGGCCGCGGCGGTGCTGCTGGTAAGAAGGAAGGGGAGAGGTTTTTTTTTTCTTCTTCTTTTCATCTTTCAAAAAACAAAAAAAAAAAAGAAAACGAAAACTCATTCTAAAAAAAAAAAAAAAAACTCTTTCTTCATCATCAGGCGACCCGCGGCCTCGAGCTCACCCGCCTCAAGTCCCTCCTCGACGACGGCGGCGACCACCACTCCTTCTTCCGCCTCGCCTACCACGACCTCCAGGGCGTCTACCGCACGGCCGTGCTGCAGCACGTCGCCGCGGAAGGGGACGCGCTTTTGGCTGCCTGGACGCTCGCGCACCCGGGCGGACCGCCGGGCGTGACGCTCAAAGTCGTCTGCGACATCGACGACACGCTGGTCTGTTCCGCCGGGCACTACCCGGCAGGAGTTGACAGGAGGCTCCCGAAAGGGTGCCCCTACCCGGGAGCTTGTGCCCTGCTCAACGAGCTGGACGCGGGCCACGCTCTGAGGGTGTCGGAGGCCGTGGCCGCAAGATTGGCCGAGCTCGACAAGGACAGCAAAAGCGCTTCTTCGACCACTGCCGCCGCCGCCGCCGCCGCTGCCGCTGCCGCTGCTGCCGCCGACGACGACAGCGACACCGAGCGCTCTGCCATCCCCAGGGGCGGCTCGCCGCCGCCCTCGCCCAGGCTGTGCGCGATCTTTCCGCCGCCGGAGAGCTCGCAGTTCTCCTTCAACACGGCGGCGGCGGCGGCGGCGGCGGCGGCGAGCGCCAGCTCGAGCTCACAAAACGCAAACGCAAACGGAACGTCGACTTCAAACTCCAACGCCAATTCCAACGCCGCCACCGACGAGACGGCGCTGATCCGCCGAGTCGCTAGGGGCGCCGCAGCGCGCACCCGCGGCGCCCTCCTGGCCCCCTGGTCCAGCGAGTTCGAGCAGGCTGCTTGGCACCGGATAACGCAGGCGGCGCAGGCTCCTTCTTCGAGCTCTTCTGCCTCTGCTTCCGCGTCTGCTTCTGCCTCTCAAAACGGGAAGCAGCCCTCGTCGCCCGCCTCCTCGCAGCCCCAACAAGCATCCTTCTCCTCGGCCCCGCTCCCGCCGCCGCCTCCCCCCGGAGGCCGGCTCCATCAGAGGGGAGGCCACCTCGCCTTCCTGTCTGCCCGCCCCGAAACTTACAAGGGACTGACAGAGGCGACTTCTTATCGCCACATTTTCGCTCCTTTAATTGATGGGCGCCACCTCCACCAGGCGCCCTTGCTGCTGCTGGGGTCGATGCGTGCCGGACCCAGAGCGCTGTGGCGGTACCTGCTGAGGGACGACATCCCGAGGGCCGGCGCGAAAGGAGGGGGCGGGGCGGCGGCGGGAGGTCGGACGGCGGCGGAGGAGGCTGCGGCGGCGGCGGTCGCTGCCGCCGCTGCTGCCGCTGCCGCGATGAGCTCCTCTGCTTCTTCTTCGACGACGACAACGACAACAGCACTCCCTCCCGCACCCCCTCCAGCAGCGAACAGCAACAAGGCCCCTCCCCCTGCAGACGGCCTCTCCTCGCAGCTCTACTTCTCGATCTTCCGGCGCAAGCTGGAGCAGTTCGAGAAATACGCGGCCCTTCACAGGGAGGCCGCCTTCGTCTTCCTGGGTGACAACGGGCAGGGCGACGTGCTGCTGGCCGAGGAGCTGCACCGCAGGTCGAGGGCCAGGACGGCCGGGAGGTCGTCGAGCCAAGGAGGCGGAGTCGGAGGATCTTCAACAACTGGGAGGAGCTCTTATTCCCCGCACCGCCTCGGGTCGTCGTCGCCGTTCAATCTAGTGGCGGCCTTCATCCTCCGCGTCACGCCCGTCACCGCCACGCTCTCCTCGCTGCGCTGCTCGAAAGCCAACAAGGCAGCCTGGCTCGCCAGCTGGCGCTCCGAGGGGATCTACTTCCACAAGACCTTCGTGGGCGTCGCGGCGAGGGCTGCTACACTTGGATTGATCGACGCCGGCGGCCTGCAGCGGGTCGGGCTCGAGGCGTCGTGGGGCCTCAGGGCCGCGAGGGCCGCGCACGCCTTTTCTCATGTCGACTGGTCCCGGGTCTCGAGGCAGCTCAATAAAGACATCAGGATCGCCAACGGGTGGCTTCCGAGCTCGATGCGGCTGGCTCCGCTGAGGGTCGGAGGGGACGACGGCAGCGCGGCGTTCGACGTCGCTCGCGGGGAGAGGAGCGACCGCGGCGGCGGCGGAGATAGGAGCGACAGGGAATTGCAGAGGAGGAGGTCCCGCGGGGGGTCGCCGCCTCCCAGGTCCCCTTCTCCGTCGGACGGGGAAGGAGACAAGGCGGCGACGACGAAGGCGCAGCAGCCGCTGCTGAGCTCGCCGCAGCGGCCTCCTGCTGCCAAGGCCGGCGGCGGCAATAACAGCAGCAACAACGACAACAGCAACGCTCCGCTCTCGGCGCGCTCCGCCTCGACGCCGCCGGTCATGCTCCGGCAACCTCACCAGTCGGCGGCGGCGGCGGCCGCTCCGCCTCCTCCTCCTCCTCCTCCTCCTCCTCCTCCTCCTTCCTTTTCTCCTTCGTCGTCGATCCCGGCCCCGATCGCCGTCGCGCAGAGGCGAGCCCCTTCCTCGAGAGGGGGCTCGCCGACCCCTGGGGGGTCCAGCCCGCTGTTCGGGACCTCCCCGGTCTCGGCGTGGCCGCCGGCGTGGTCGGCCGGGCTGGGGCCCTCGGCTTCTGCCGTCGCCGCCGCTGCTGCTGCTGCTTCCGCTTCGTCGAAAAGGCCAGCGAGCAGCCGCGGGAGCTCTCCTCCGCCTCGCTCTGTCGTTGCCGCGCCTGCTGCTGTTGTGTCTGAGCCTGTTCCTGTTCCTCCTGCTCCGGCGATGGCGGCGGCGGCGGCGGCGGCGGCAGCAGCAGAAGAACAAGCCCCCGCGGCGGCCTTGGCCGAGGAAGAGACGACCGACGACGACGAAGCGAGCGTCGTTGCTGCCGCCGACGACAACACCAACGCCGCCAACGATAACGACGCCGACGACGAAGGCGACGACGCGAGCGGCAGCGGGACCCCGCCTCCTTCTCCCCCACCCAGAACGCTCGCAACGTAGGAGAAAGAGAGAGAGAGAGAAGAAGGAGAGGGTTTCGTTTTCATTCAGATCTGTTTTCGAATTTTGCAAAAGAAAAACAAAACAAAAAAGTTACCAAAAAAAATCTTTCTTTCTTTCTATTCGAAAAAGCAATCAAGCGTGTCGCACCCGATCGCCCTCCACCCGAGCCTCCCCACCAGCAGGTCGCGCATCCTCGTCTTCTGCGCGCCTCCATCCGTCAGGGGCTGCTGTAAAAGCGGCAGGAAACGGATGGAATCGGGATCGGCGACGCTCCGATAAGTCAAGATCGTGTCGACGCCTTCCTTCTCCTTTTCTTTTCCATTTTCTCCACCCCCACTGCTTCCACCGCTCCTCCTCTCCGGTCTCAACAAAACCTCGACCACGTCCTTTGTCGGCTGGCCCTGGGGCCCACGCACCCTCCCCGAGGCCCCGGGAACTTCGTATTGTAAGAAGACGCCGTCCCCTCTGGCGGCACCTTCGAAGATTTTTTCTCCTTTGAGGCCCGCGGCGACCGCCCCGTCGAGCAGCGCCGCGGCCCGCGCCGGCGTCGCGGCCTCTGCCCTGAGGGCGGGAACATAAAGGGCCGTGGTGGAGGAGATGCTGACGCAGTTGGGGATGGCCCCCGGGCAGGGCCTGATGCGTCCGTCGGCGGTCAGGCCGTAGTCGATCGCGTTGGAGAGGTCGGTGTAGGGCGTGGAGGCGAACGAGGTTGTTGTTGTTGTTGTCGAAGGGGTTGAAGAAGAAGAAGAGGCGGAGGAGGGAGGTGATGAGGAGATCGACGGGAGAGCATCGGCGAGAGCGGCGTTGGGACTGGAGATCAACGCCGACAGGGAAATTGCGGCCGCCACGAGCGCAGAGCAGATCCGCTCGGTCGTCCTGGGAGTAAAAGGCAGAGCGCGGGCCGCCTGCGCCGGCTGCGGCAGCGCCTGGAAGGGGGAGACGAGAAGAGGCATTGCGTGGAAAAGTGAGAACAGAGGCGAAGAAAAAGAAAAAACCAAAGAAATTTTCTTCAAGAAAAGGAAAATCATTTCTTCTTCCAAGAACTAAGAACTTAAAAAAAAACTCCTTCTCTCTTTCCGCCGGGTCACCGTCGTCTCCACGGCACCCTCTCCATCGCCAGATCACTTGCGGATGCGCTTCGCGGGAGGGGCGAGAGCAGAGGAGGATGTCGCTGCCGTAGCCGCAGCGGCGGCCTCCCGCTTCCTTTTCTCCTCCTCTTCCGCCGCCGCCGTTGGGACCTCCTCCCTCTTCCTCCTCTCCTTCTCCTCCTCCGCCGCACGCTGCCGCGCGCTCACCGCGACGGCCACCCTCCCCTCCGTGGCCGCGATCGCCGCCTCGGAGAGCTGGTTGACCGGCTTCTTCGCCGCCTCTCCGATCCCCTCCTTGGAGAGCGGCAGCTGCCCCGAGCGCAGGTCGAAGCCAAAAACGCGGAGCGCACCGCGTCGAACTCGGCCCTAACCAGCGCCTCGAACTCTGCCTTGAGGATCTCGGAGGAGGGGGGAGCGGGAGCGGGAACAGCGGGAACAGCAGCAGCGGCGGAAACAGCAGGAGCGGCGAAAAGCGGCTCATGATGATGAAGAAAAAAACAAGAGAAAGAAATGGAGGATTTTTTCTTCACCGACTCCCTCATTTTTTTCTGCTCTCTCTCTCTCTCTCTTTCGCCGAGAGAGAGAAAACTAGAGCACGCTCTCTCTTGCTCGCTCGCTCTCTCGCTCGCGCTCTTCCGTGGCTGACCTCACGGGCAGCTCCCTCTCGCTCGCCCGCTCGCCCGCTCGCCCGCTCTCTCTTCCTGAGCAAAGCCTTTCTTCTTCTTGCCCAGAGAGAACGAGAAAAGAGAAGAAACATCGTCGTCGGCCAATCGACGACGACACTTCCCATCCTTCTTCCTCTCCCGTCTCTCTTTCCTCTCTTTTTGCTTTCCTCTCATGGTCTGCCCGATGCGCTTCGTGCTGGCCGCCGTGGCCCTGTTCTCTGCCCTGGCGAGCCTCATGGGCTGGTCGACAGGGGAAGGGCGGTACGACGACGACGGGAGTGATGAGAGCGAAGAGAGCGAAGGAGATGAGAACGCCGATGGGACGCCTTCGCCCCGCGAACAAAGAAGACGACGAAGAAGAGGAAGAAGGACGACGACGAAGGAGAAGCAGACCGTGGAGGGTCAGCCGACCCGCTCTGCCAGTCAGCTCGCAGGCATGGGCCTCTGGGCCCTCTGGGACGCCTTCACGGGCAAGTACCTGGCCCGGAGGTCGCGGGAGCTGTGGCGGGCGGCGGCGTCGTCGAGGTCGAGGTCGAGGTCGGAGTCGCCGCCGAAGCAAAGGAGGAGCACGAGGAGGAGGAACAGCCTGGGCAGCAGCAAGGGCGAGTGAAATTTTCCTTTTCTCTTCTCTTCTTCGGATAACAACAACGAACGACAATTGAAAGTATTTGCTTTGTAACAAAAGTATATTTGAGATCGCAATTGGAAGGGGGTGGCGCGGGGGCGCGGAGGGTAGAGGTGGAGGTTTTGAAGGAAAAGAGAAATTATCGCCGAGAGGTCACAAGCCAAGTTTTTTCTTCCTATCTCTTCGGCGTTCTCTTTCCTCTTTGCTCTCCGCTCTTTCCCTCCTCCCATGCGCTCCGCGGCATCCCTCACGCGGCCACAGCAGCCCGCTGCTGCTGCTGTTCCCTCGACGTCAGCGCCGCAGCAGCAGCAGCAGCATCAAAGGCGGCTGCCAATAGCAGCTCCTCCAGCTCTGGCTAGCAATCGTCGCCGTCGTCGTCGATCTGCCGTCGTCGTCACTTCCGCCGTCTCCGCCCCTTCCTCCTCTTCCACGATGCGCACGGTCCGCGTCGAGCTGGGCGACCGCGCCTACCCTATCCACATCGGAGAGGGGCTCATCGACGCGGGAAGCGAGCTGCTGGCGGCTCCGGGAGTGCTCGCGGGCAAGAGCCGAGCCCTCATCGTCACCAACGAGACCGTCGGGCCGATTTACGAGAAGCGAGTCGTCGATTCGCTGAAATCCGCCGGCGTCAAGCAGGTCGACGTCGTCCGCCTGCCCGACGGGGAGCAGTACAAGACCATCCGCGACCTCGAGCGCGTCTGGGACGTCGCCATCGAGGGGCGGCACGGGCGCGACACTACTTTCATCGCGCTGGGCGGCGGCGTCGTCGGCGACATGTGCGGCTTCGCCGCCTCGGCCTACCAGCGCGGGGTCTCCTTCGTCCAGATCCCGACGTCCCTGATGGCCTGCGTCGACTCCAGCGTCGGGGGCAAGACGGGCGTCAACAGACCGGGCGGCAAGAACATGGTGGGAGCCTTCCACCAGCCGACGGCCGTGATTGTCGACACGACCTCGCTCGACACTTTGCCTCTCCGAGAGCTCGCCTCTGGTATCCCCGAGATCGTCAAATACGGACTGATCAGGGACGCGGCCCTCTTTGACTGGCTCGAGACCGGTGGTGGCGTGGAAGGGATTTTGAGGAGGGATAAGGCGGCTCTGGCGTTCGCGGTGCAGGCCTCGTGCGAGAACAAAGCCGCGGTCGTCGCGGCCGACGAGCGCGAGGGCGGAGTCCGAGCGACTTTAAACTTGGGCCACACTTTCGGGCACGCCATTGAGACTTCCGAAGGTTATGGAGAATGGCTCCACGGCGAAGCCGTGAGCGCCGGGACGGTCATGGCAGCGGAGATGAGCTGCAGGCTCGGGTGGATCTCGCGCGAGCTCGTCGACCGAACCGTCGCTCTTTTTGAAAAAGCAGGGACCCCTATCGCACCGCCCAAGGGGATGACGGCAGCCGTATTCCGTGACCTGATGGCGGTCGACAAGAAGGTGCAGGACGGGAAGCTGAGGCTGGTGCTGCTGAAGGGGGAGCTGGGGGGCTGCGTGGTGACTGGGGACTTTGACCCCAAAGTGCTCGACGAGACGCTCGAGTTCTTTTGCGGCAAGTGAAAGAAGAGGTTTTCTCTCTCTTTTCTCTTCGAGCAGGGACTTTTTTTCCTTTTCTTTGCTTTGCTTTCGTCGTTTTCGTTTCGATTCTGTGTGTAAAAAGAGGAAAAACGGGGGCGCGTCGTTGAAAAGTTTACAAAAAAAAGGGTTCTTCTTCTTCTCTCGTTTTTCTTTCTCTCTCTCTCTCTCTCTCTCTCTCTCTCTCTCTCTCTCTCTCTCTCTCTCTCTCTCTCTCTCTCTCCCTATCCCTCTCT
>Ga0114918_10005360_pt1 | contig 11009 bp, 10 predicted proteins | sample LantaG_FD_87015 | JGI IMG/M metagenome (GOLD analysis project Ga0114918, IMG submission 87015) | Deep subsurface microbial communities from Baltic Sea to uncover new lineages of life (NeLLi) - Landsort_02402 metaG | ecosystem: Environmental > Aquatic > Marine > Oceanic > Sediment | place... | reverse complement strand
GAGAGAGAGAGAGAGAGGGAGAGAGAGAGAGAGAGAGAGAGAGAGAGAGAGAGAGAGAGAGGTGATGCCCTGTGAGTTGAGCGAAGAGGCATTGGAATTTCGATGCTCTCTCTTTCCCTTTCTTTCTTTCTTTCTTTCTTTCCTCTCTCCTCCATCCGACAATACCTTGAACAGCTTCAGCCTCTCCGAGGCCCTATCAAGCGCCCACAGGTGCGCGTTCTTGGCGGCGTTGGAAGGGTCGCGGACGGTGCCGCGGACCGTGTGCCCGGCAGCGAGCAGGCGAGCGACGATCGACGACGCCACGTACCCAGCAGCTCCAGTCACGCAGACCGTCGTCTTCTTTGTGGTTTTCTCGAGGTCGGAGAGCGGCTTGCGGAGAGTGCACGCCATGGTGATTAGATGAGAAAGAGAGAGAGAGATGCGAGCGAGAGAGAGAGAGAGAGAGAGACAAAGAAGAGCGCGTTGGAAGAAGCCGAAACGGAAAAGATGAATTTCTGACAAATGAAAAAAAACGAAGTCGGAAAACGAAAACGAAAAGGAAACCTCTCTTTCTCTCTCTCTCTCTCTCTCTCTCTCAAAAGTACGGGCTCCCAAACATCACGCGCTCGCTGCTGATGCCCTCGACAGAGCACAGTCTGCGCACCAGCGCGGCGGCGACGGGCCTCGGGAGGCCCGCGACGAGCACCGCGGCCTCTGACGGGTCGACAGAAGAGGAAGAAGAAGAAGAAGAAGAGGCGTTCCCTCCGCTGCTCTCACTTCCTCCTCCTCCGCCGCTCAGCAAGCCCCGCAGGCCTCCAGGCCCGCCGAAGAGAGCGGAGAACAGCGCCGCCTCCAGCGCCGTGGTGTCTCCGGGGTCCTCTTCGTTGCTCTCCCCGACGTACACGGGCACGACGGTGACGCCCATCTCCCTCCAGAGGTCCCACTCTTTCAGGAAGGGTGCGCTGCCCGCGTCCGGCGCGAGCAGGACCGCCGCCACGCGCCCGGCCGCCGCGTCCGCCCCCCGGCGGCGGTTTCCGCTCCCTCCTCCGCTTCCGCCTGCTTCTCCACGGTCGGAGTCGCTCCCCGCTGCTGCTGCTGCTGCTGCGGCGGCTTCGGCGGCAGCGGCGGCGATCTGAGAGGCGGGGTCGTCTCCGTCGTTCGACGACGACGAGGAGTTCTTGTTCTTCCTTTCGGCCGCCGCGGAGGAGGCCGAGGCCGCGGCGGCGACGGGGGCCCACTCGAGCGTGGACCTGCGGCGGTTGAGAGAGAGAGAAGAAGAGAAAGGTGAGCTGTGGAGAACGAGCAGGAAATCAAAGGAAAGAAAAAGTTTTAAAAAACTCAAAAAAAAACTCACCTCAGCGCGCCCGCGCCGGCTGCTCCCGCCGCCACCAACAACAGCGGCCGCGCCTCCTCGAGCGCCTCGGCCAGCTCCCTCCCGCCCCCGCCAGCCGAATAAGCGGCAGCGACGTCCGAGCTGCGGCCCCCTCCTGTCCTCTCCCTCCTCCTGTCTCGCGCCTTGGCGTTGAGAGAGTAGCTGTCGCCATCGTCGTTGTTGTTCCCGCTCGAGCTCCCACCACCACCGCTTCCTCCGAGCCCTAAAGAAAACAGAGGCGCGAACCCGGACCCGATCACCTGGCTGACCTGCAGCAGCGCCCCGGGGCCCAGACTGCCCAGCAGCTCGTCGTCGGGGCCTCCTCGAACCCTGTCGACCAAAATCTCGACGATGCTCGCGTCGAGCCTCGAGGACTCGCGGCGGGCCTCGTAGGGCGAGGAGGACAGCGGGAACAGGCGAGAAAGCTCCCGGAAGTCCTCCGTATCGGCAGCAGAGGTCGAAGAAGAAGAAGAAGAACTCTCAACGACGGGCACGCGGACCGCGACCTGCTGCGCAGGCGAGCAATAGTCGTCGAGCCACCTCCTCGCGGCCTGCCTCGAGCGGACCGACTGCCGCCTCCCGGCGTCTAAGAAAGACACGGCGTCCTCGACGGAGAGCAGGAGGGTGCGGGCGGAGCCGTCGGCGGACTCGGCGCGGTTTTGGATGACCTGTTGTTGTTCGTTTTTCGATTTTTTTCTTTTTTTTGAGAAACTTTGCTGCACTCGTTTCGTTTCTTTCTCTCTCCTTCTTGCTGCTGCTCTTTCCAGAACTCTTCTTCTCCTACCGTCGCTGGCACGAAGGTGCGCGCCTTCTTCTTCGGCATTGAGGCGTCCGCGTCGTCAGAAGAAGAAGAAGAAGAAGCGGCGGTGGTGGCGCAAGGGACGAAGAGTCGAAGCGTTGTCGTCGTTGGTGTTCGAGGTCGAGGTCGAGGTCGAAGGAGCGACGTCGTCAGCGTCGTCGTCGCCGGAATCATCATCGGAGCTCCTGCCGAAGCTGCTCTCCGGACCGGGGCAGGCGCCGCGCTCCTCAGGCTGCTACAAGCACCGTGGACGCGCATCGTCGATCCTTCAATGAAGGGGGTGCTGGGAGACACGCAGAGTCTGCGCTGGAACGGAAAGAGAGAGAGAGAAAAGAAAAAACCCGATGAAAACGATCGAGATGGAAAAGAGGGCGATCGAATCGAAAAATGAGCAACTTCAAAAACCTCGACCTCCTCTTCTTCTTCGAGAATTTCTTTTTTTAATATTACAAAGCAACTACTGGCTCTTCCTTCCTCATCCCTCCTTCGCCGCCTTTCCTCCTCCTCCGCTTCCTCCTCTTCCAACCCGAGTGTACCGCTGGTACCGCTCCACGTCGGCCCTGAGGCTCGCGTACTTGTCTGGGCAGAACTCCTGGTGCTCGGCCGCGCGTTGTCGTCGTCGTCGAAAACGCCGTCGACGACGTCGACGTCAATGGCAACGAAGGAGGTCAGCGCCAGGCAGCAGGTCCTCCGCTGCTGCCCCTCTCGATGCCGATTGGTGACGTGTATGCAAAGGAGGCGCGCAGGCGCAGCATAGTTGACGCCGCCCTGCGCATCGTGAAAATAAGAAGAAGGAGAAAAAAAGAGAGAAAAGAGAGAGAAAGCCTCTGGTTGTTGAGGTGATTGAAAGGAAAAAGAGAAGAGAGAGAAAAAAAATCGACCACACACCTTTCGACGAAACCGTTCTTTTTTTCTCTCTGTTCTCTTTTCCCTCCTCGTCAATTCCCGCCATGGCGCGCAGCAAGGTGCGTTTCGAGTTCGGTCAAGCAGCTCTCCTGCTTCTCTTGCGCGTGTGTGTGAGAGTGGCGAGCGCATCAGCACACACGCGCGCACGCGAGAATGAGCGACAAAGAAAGAGTTGGCTCTTCTTTTCTCTCTCTCTTGGCGCGTCTGTTGAAATCTTCGCGTCTGTTGAAATCTTTTCTCTCGCTCTCTCTCCCCCTTCTCCTCGCGTTCTCCACCAGCGAACGCGCCTCAACTGCTTCCCCCCTGCCGCATTCTGCTTCTTACGACCCGTTCCAGCGCAGGGGCATTGGAATGAAAGCGCAGAGCGATCGGAGAGACGGCCAGAGGGGGGGGCGTGCTGAATGCTTTTATTTTTTGCTGACATCGCTCGGCGTCGATGCTCGCCGTCAGTCGCACGGCGATGCTCCAGCCTTTCCCCCGCTCTCTCGAGCTCTCTCCCTCCCGCATTGCTGACATCTCTCCATCTCATCGCGACCAAAACTGACGCCTCTGGGACCGTCGAGGAGAATTGGGATCCAAACTCAGCATACGACGCAGCAGCAGTGCTCCTACAAAAAAAAAAGAACTCGGCCTGTCGCTCGCCCGCTTTCGAACGAAAAAAAGAGCCGTTGAACCTGAGAGCTCGATTGCGCTTCAGCTTCTCTTTCTCAACCTCTTTCTTCTTCTTCTTCTTCTTCTCTCTTCTCTCAACAACAACAACACCACCTCTTTTCAGCTCTCCGCCCTCCTCATCCTCGGCATGGCCGCGGCCGCCGCGGCCCAGTCGGCCCCCGTCGCCGTCACCTCCGACGCCTCCGTCGTCGCCCCCAGCGCCCTGGCCGCCCCGGAGCTTGCCGCGCAGCTCTCCGAGAAGATCGCTGCGGTGCTCTCGGCGGCCGCCGCCGCCCCCTCCTCGGCAGTGGCCGCCGCCGCGAGCGCGGCCGCCACCGAGGACGAGCTGGCCGCCGTCGCGGCGATGCCCGAGGTCGACGCAGCCGCCGAGGCCGCCGTCGCGGAGATGTTCGCGCAGGCCGTCGCCGAGGCCTCGCAGGAGGAGTCTGCCACTGCCGCTGCCGCCGCCGCTACTCCCGTCGACGCTGCTGCCCCCGCTGCTGCTGTTGACGCCGCCACTGCCGCCGAAGCCGCCGCCCCCATGGAGGCCGCCGCCGTCATCGTCACCCCCGAGGCCCCGGCCTCCTCCTCTCCTCTCTCCGCCACCGCCGAGGCCGCCTCCCGCGACCTCGACCTCACCGCCGCCGCGGCCACGGCTTCCGCAACGGCCCCCGCCGAGCACACCGCGGCGGCGCTGGTGTTCCAGGACATGAACGACGAGGTCTCTGATTTGAAAAACGAAGCTCTGATGGCCATCCAGGCCGATGAGGCCGCCTCGGACGCCGCCGCCGCCGCGGCCAACGGCGCCGAGTCCATGCCCACCAACGACGCCTCGGCCGCGACGGCCGCGACGGTCGCCAAGTACCAGGACAAAGTCGCCAAGTCCGTCGCGGCCCACTCTGACGTCCTGACCTTGCTCGACGCCAAGAAGCCCGAGGCCGCGGCCCAGTGGGACGCTCTTCGCGAGTCCATCAACGAGGCCGCAGAGTACGAGCAGGGAGGGCCCGCGGTTTTCGCTGCTGCCAGCCCCAGGCTTGCTTCGTTGCTCGCGAAAGCCGAAGAGACCGAAAAGGCCTTACAGGAGACTGTCGAGCAGGCCAGGGCCTCTGGCGAGTCGCTCAACTCCCCCGAGTGGAAGGCCAAGACCGTCGACGCCGTTGTCCAGGCCCTGGACGAGGCCAAGGCCTCCTCCACGGCCAAGGCCGCCGTTGCAGCCTACGAGCAGGCGATGGCCCAGGCTTCCGGTGCCGGCGCTTCCGACGGAGGAGGGGTGATCAACTCGTTTGCCGCCAGGTCCGGAGCTGGAGCCGTTGCTCCCATCATGAACGAGGGCGACCTCGAGCCCATCGGCGGCGGTTCCAGCCTCGTTGCCCCCTCTGCCGGAGGAGGCTCCGACGCTGCTCCTCTGGAGATGGTCGCCGTGGGAGCCCGCGAGGCCAACCCTGCCAAGCCCACCGTCGACTTTTTGGCGACGCTCCCCAAGGACGTCGTCGCCGGCTGGGGCGCAGACACCGTCACCAAGTACCTGGCCGCCGTGGCCTCCGCCGCGAAAGTGCCTCTGGAGGACGTCGATATCACCGCCGTCTCCACCGAGGCCGACGCCGTCGACACGCGTGTTACCTTTTCGTCTAAAAAAGACGCCGAGAGCTGGGTAAGCAAGCTCAAGGAAGGCGACGACGTTTCGGGCTTGGGAGCGGCGACGGCCGCTGCCGGTCTCGGGACGGCCACGGCCTCTGACGTGCTGCTCGTCGGGGCGGGCTTCGGCGCCGCCACGGGCGAGGACGAGGTGACGCCCGCTGCTGCCCCTTCCAACGGTGGTGGCGTCAAGCTGTCTACCGGGGCTATCGCCGGGATCGCGGTGGGCTCTGCTGCCGGCGTGGCACTGATTGCTGCTGTCGTGGTGGTGTTGGCGCGCCGCCGTTGATTTTTTTCTGTTTTTTGAATTTTCGAGAAAAGAAAAAACTTTAAAACTTCGATAACAATCGTGCTTTCTTTTCCCTTCCCCCTTTTTTTCCACTTCTTGAGAGACAGCGTGAATGATAACTCTTTTCTGCTTTGAAATAAACAAGGGGGGATGAAAAACCGAGAGATAGAGAAAGAGATGAAAAAAAAGAAAAAAAAACTTCACTAGAGAAAAGAGAGAGAAGTAGAAGAGAAAGATTTCTTTCTTTCTCTCTTGTTTTCCCTTTTCTTCATTTGTTGAGAAAAGAAAAATGTGTGAATGAAAAAAGAAGAACAACAACAGAGAACAAGAGATGACCTTTTTAAACATGACATGAGAGCGAGGGAGAATGGCCGCTGCTGCTGAAGTGAGAGAGAGAAATAAAAAAGGTCGTGTTCTTTTCTTTTTCGATGATGTTGTTTTTTCGGTTGTGATGGTTAAAAAAACATAAAAAACTCTCTCTCCTCCCTCTCACTTCTCTTCACCCCCTCTTCTTCTTCCTCGATTCCTCCACGTCGTGCCTCGCCAGCTGCCCGAACGCCGTCCTCATCTGCCTCCAGTTGATGGCCTGCTTGATCGCGAATCCGGGAAGCGAGACCAGGGCGAAGAGCAGCGCGAGCGGGAAGTGGTCCGGCGGCGACCAGGGCGTTTTGAGTTGCTGCGGCGGAGAAAAGAGGAAGCGCCTCCCTCCGAGAGAGTTCAAATCAATCTTTCCGTTGTTGCTGCTGCTAGCAACACTCTCAACTATCCCGGCGACGCCGTTCACCACGCCAGCGACCGCCCCCCCCAAGAATCCAGGCAGCGGGACCCTCGGAGGTCTCCCACTGCCAGCTCCTTTGTCCTTCCACCCCCGCAGCGAGTAGAGTGCCAAGTACAAAACCTCGCAGGAAACACAACAGGCTCCCATGAACAGCCTGTTGGAGTAGTAGGCGCGCACGATCGCAGAGGTGCTCGCTGCCCCTTCTTCCTTGTGAGAAGTGGAGCCCGCTGCTGCCGTCGCGGCGACCTGGGCCCAGTGCGACGAGATATCGAGCGCCAGCAGGAAGAGCGGGATCGTCGCGCGCGAAGGGTAGAGCACGCAGAGCAGGGCCAAGAGACAGGCGGTGGCGAGGCGGTCGGTGACCATGTCGAGGACGGCGCCGAAGTTGCTGGACTGGCCGAGGAGGCGGGCGAACCTGCCGTCGAGCTCGTCGCAGACGAAGCTGTGGAAAGGTGTTGAAAGTTTTGGGGGTTTTCGGGTTTTTTTAGTTTGCGAAAAGTCTTTTTTCGCTCTTTGGAAAAGGAAAGAAGCAGAAAACCCAACTAACCACACCCCTTAAACTTCTCTTACCTGCAAGAGTAAAACGCCATAAACTGGACAGGGTTGGTCAGAGCGACCGAGAAGGCGTAGGCCGCGCAGGCGACGCGGGTGTAGCCTGTTTTTTGGAGAAAGGGAAGGGAAAAGAAAAGAGGGGAGGTGAAGAGGTTGTTGAGAGAAAGAGAGAGAAAAAAACTCGAAAGCATCGCCCATCATCGATGGATGATGATTAACTCTCTCTCCCGCCTTCTCCCTCCCTCGCGTCACAACAACAAGCGCACCTATCAAGTTCGGCACATAGAACGCCACGTTGTCGTGCCTCTCAAAAAAGTTGGAGCGGGTCAAAGGCTTTCCCGCGGCGCTGGCGGGCGCCAAAGGGGGGGTCCGTTTTGGTCGAGCCATGGCTCTTGAAAAAAAAAGATGGCTTTTCTTCTCTCTTCGCTTTCTCTAAAACTCGCCGCGTTCTCTCTAACGCTGTCTCTCCCCCTTTGCTCGAGGGATACGACAAGAGAGATGGATTGCTCTGTGCACTGGTTTGAGATCGAAATGCGCCAAGTACGAGGGAGGAAAGCGCGGGCGAGGAAAGAGTCGACCGTTTTCTTCCTGGTCGAGCGAGTTCTGAAAAAAAAATCATTTTTTCCCCTTCGCTCGACGAGCGAGAAAAAAGAAGAACAGAGAAAGAGAACAAGAGAGAGAGCGAGAGAGCTCCCTTTCTCCCCTCTCGCGCTCTCTCTTCTGTGTTCCAATCGATCCGCTCCCTGGCCACGAGGCAAGAACCTTTCATGCTTCTTCCATCTACAGCAGAGAAAAACGAAATGTATCACGGCAGGGGCCGCGCGGAGGCGGAGTCGAGTCAGCCATCTTCATCGACGCATGCCAACGTCGCCGACGATGATGGCGCTCGCCCATGCTCGCCGCTCCCGACCTCTTCCAGGCCGATAGCTGTCTCGTCGCGACATCATCAGCAACGCGGGGGAAGAGTCGTCGTCTCCATACCGCCGCCTCTTCCTCAGGGAAGCGGCAGCGCAGAAGCAGCAGAAGCAGCAGAAGCAGCAGGAGCAGGAGAAAAAAGGGCATCGGAATCAACAACAGCAACAACGCCACCTCGACCACCTCGACCTTCGCCTCCTTCTCCCTCTTGGACCTCCTCTTCCTCCGCTTCCTCCTCCCTGGGCCACAGCCACTCCCTCGCCGGCCACTCGCCCGAATCGAGCTTCCTGCAGGCCTACTCTGTCTCGGAACTGCACAACTCTCCCATGACCTTCGGGCTCGCGGCCCCCAAGGAGCTGCGAAGGCAGGCTGCCGCGGACTTTGCAGCGCGGCACTCGACGAGCTGTGTCGGTGGTGTTATGGGTGCAGCGTGCTCGCCTTCTTCTTCCTCTTCTCCCCCGCGAGCGAACATTAATCCGGCCGTCGCCTCCGCGCTGTTCCCCGTCGCGAGCGCGGAAGAGAACGGGAGGACGAGGAGGAACAGCAGCGGCAGCAGGAGCAGCAGCAAAGCCGCCTCTGAGGTCGCCGCGGCGATCAGAGCCCCGCTCGAGGCCGAGGCCGAGGCTGCCGAGGCGCTCATCTTCTCCTCCGGTTCTCGCGCTGCTGCTGCTGCTGCTGCTCCGGGCTCTGTCGCCACCGCTAATGCTGCTTCTGCTGCTCAGGAGAGGCGTGAGAGGGAAGGAACGGGTCCTACTGCTTCGAATGACGACGACGAAGAGGAAGAGGAACAAGAAGCCGCTGCTCCCGCTCCCGCTGCTGCTCCCGCTCCTTCCGCTTCCTCCCTCCCTCGCCCTCGGCAGCCCTCGCCCTCTTCTTCCTCGCCCGTCCGGCGGGAGAGAGGGCAGCAAGTGCACCCGCGGCCTCTTCCCACTCCTCCTCCCCCCGTCGTCCCCGTCGCCGCCGTCGCCGCAGGCAGCGAGAGCAACAACAGCAACGCTGCTGCAGCAGCTGCTTCCTCCGCAAAGCCCTGGCCGCTCGCGGCCCCCGCCGGAGTCTGGCTCTACGACCTCACCCTCCACGGGGTGCCCCCTCTCAGGGCCGCGGCGGCGGTCGCGGACGCGGCCCTCGCCGCCGCGGTGCTGCGCTCTCGGAGGTGCTCCAGGGGAACCATCGGCGGCTGGTCCCCGAGCCTCGAGGGCGCGCTCGAGTCGTTTGCTGACTCAGTATCCTCCTCCCGTCGCCCCCAGTCCCCGCGCTCTCTGCAGTCCCGGAGGAAGCTGTCCTACTGCGCGCCGGTCCCGGGTTCGGGGCTGCTCGGCTCGAGGGAGGTGACCTGCGAGGAGGAGCAGACTTTGAAGGTTTTGCTTTCAACGACGACGACGACGACGACGACGACGACGACGACGACGACGAAGAGTTCTTCTTCTCGGCAGCAGCAGAAGGAGCAGCAGGAGGAGGAGGAGGAGGAGCGACAGAAGAAGGAGCGCGAGGCAGCAGCAGCAGCAGTAGTAGCAGCTACTGCAGCTGCTGAGGAAGAGGCGAATGACGCTGCCGTTGAAGCAGCTCCCGTTGCTGTCGAAAGCGGCACCGGCGACGGCGACGATGGCGCCTCTGCTTCTGCTTCTGTTCCTCAACCTCATCCTCATGCTGCTCCCTCTTCAAAGAAGCAGAAACCTTCCCACCACCACCACCACCTCGCCTCCTGGACGCTCAAGACGATCGCCCACACCCGCGACGGTATCCCCGCCGTGGCCCTGGGCGCCTTCCACTGCGAGGTGACGCTGCACGGCAGTGCCGTGGTCGAGGAGGAGGAGGAGAGGAAGAGGAAGAGAAAAAAGAACGGAGACGGAGGAGAAGAACTCGAACTCGAACAACTCGTCTCGACCCGCGTCACGGCCTTTGCCCGCGTCGTCTTCCACCGCAAGATCCCCGTCCTGAGCCGCGCCATCGAGGCCCAGGCCCTGTCCGGTCTGAAAGAGGCCTACCGGGTCCACGGGGAGGAGCTCAGGGCGAGCTTCGGGGAGCACGGGAGGGCCGCGGCCGAGGCGGCGGCGGAGAAGAAGGCGGTCGAGAGAGCAGCGGCGGCGGCGGCGGCGACCGCGGCAGCTCTCGCTTCTTCTTCCTCGTCGAGGCCCTTCTTCGACGACGATACGCTCAAGCTCGTGCTCGCCGCTCTCTTCTTGTTGCTCGCCGCGACGGCCGCTGCCGCTGCTGCCCTGGCGATGCAGCTGAGGGGCTTGAGGGCGGAGCTGCGGGTCTTGGGAGCCGCGGCGCTGGAGGCGGCCGAGGCGGCGAGGAGAGCGGCGGAGAAGTAGTGAAGGTTTTCTCTTTTTTTTTGTAACATTAGAGAGAGAGAGATTCGCCACAACACCTGAGAAAATCAGTCTCTCTCTCTCTCTCTCTCTCTCTCTCTCTCTCTCTCTCTGGACGTAAAAACAAAAGAGAAAAAACAAAAGTGGTCGCCGAAATAAAAAAAACACCTTTTTAAAAAAAAAACTCAATTTTTTTCTTCCTTAATACTCCTGGAAGTTTTGGTGCCCCGTCGCCTTGGCGTGCTCCAACGCCTCTTTTTCTCCTTTGAGCCCGCACTGGCAGACCCCACACCGCAGCGTGAACCGAGAAGTGTCCGTAAACTGCCTGTTTGCCCTGGCCTGGGCAACGAGTTCTCTGGCTGCGGCCCGCACGTCCGAGGTCCGAGGGTCCGACAGGCTGAAGAGAGTCGCGTCCCCTGCCTCTGGCGCGAAAGGGGATTTCGCCAGGGCCAAGGCATCATAGTGCAGGCCGTCGTAGATCAGCATCGCCACCTTGGACGCGCCGGCGTTCTGCCCGTAGCAGTCCACACGCCCTGTTGCTATGTCGTGGGCCGCGAGCTCCACCCCGTAGTGCTTGGCAAAGATCGACAGCTCGATGCCGCCGCCCCAGTTCTTGCTGTCGAGGATCCACGCGGCGTACTCGGAGGCGTCCTTGCCTGTTTTTGTTTTGGTAAGGTTAGTTTTGGTAAGGGGAATAATAAGGTTGGTCTCTTTTTCTCTCTTTCGACGCTCTTCTTTTCTTCTCTTTTTCTTCTCTCTCTCAAAGAAAAAAAATCAAACTCTCTCTCTCTCTCTCTCTCTCTCTCTCTCTCTCTCTCTCT
>Ga0114918_10005359_pt1 | contig 11014 bp, 10 predicted proteins | sample LantaG_FD_87015 | JGI IMG/M metagenome (GOLD analysis project Ga0114918, IMG submission 87015) | Deep subsurface microbial communities from Baltic Sea to uncover new lineages of life (NeLLi) - Landsort_02402 metaG | ecosystem: Environmental > Aquatic > Marine > Oceanic > Sediment | place... | reverse complement strand
TCTGACTATTGTTTGAATTTCATCATCCGTCCGCAAGTTCTGTAATTCTGCTTCGTATATACTCATATAATTAAATTATTATCGCGGTTATAGTCCGCTCATTCTTACGCTTGTTGGCGGTTACTGGTTACAAGCGCAAGGTGAAGGGGCTATGCGTAAAAACTTTCTACATGTTCCATTTTATCAGTACAATCTTCGTTTCTCGGCTCATGTTTAAATTCTTCTGCGAATCCCTCATGCCCGCAGTATCCGCAGTAGTGCCACAATTCAAGGTCGTCACCATTCATCATGGCGACGTTGTAATCTTCATCAACAAGGAAAAGGTTGTCGCCCATTGGGTTAAATTCCCACTTCACGCCGTCGTTTAGAATTGGATTTTGTGCGTAAGCCTTGAGCAAGTCGGCTAGTTGGTTTATTTCTCGGTATCCTAGCTTTGAAAGATCTTGTGTGTTTTTCATATATTATTTAGTTAAAAAGTGAATTATGTTATTATTAGTATGAAGGTTAGGCGCGAGTGGATCAGATATAGCCACCGATACATCGCGCCGTCGCTTCTATGCCATGCTTTTGCATGAGCTTGTGAAGTCGTTTAACTTCTGAACATACTATAGCATAATGCTTGTATAGTGTCAAGTGGTAGTGGATAGGGGCTATTTTTATTAATTGTGGATAAGTTTTTATATTATGTTAAGCGTGACGGCTGAAAATCCAGGCACAAGGATACAACCGAAGCAAGAAAATTTGGCAAGAATAGCTATTAAAGAGGCAAAAAATCCGTCAGGTAAGACAAAAAAACAAATGATGTTAGAGGCTGGTTATAGTATATCAAGTGCTCAATCAAGGGCAACAAGGGCATTCGAGGGCAACGGTTTTAAAACAGCGCTTACTAAGTTCGGCTTCACTCAAGACAAAATAAACAAGGTATTTGACGAGGCCGCTCAAGCCAAAACCGTGGTCACTTACAAGGGCGACGCTATCGAAACCGACGCGCCAGACCATAAAACAAGGCTTCAAGCCGTGTCATTATTAGGAGACTTCACGGGGCAAAAGATTAAGAATATCAATGTGCAATCCGTCAACGTAAACCTAAATGCGGAGGATATGATGGACATGCTGGGGGAATAGTCAATAGGCATAGACTAATAGTGCTTAGTGTCGCATAACATACATTTTATGACGCCTAAAACATTAAGGAATGAGTAGATCACCTCAAGCCTTTTACCCACCCTATAGGCAGGCACAAGCAAAAAAAAAGAGAGAGAGAAGAAGAGTAGAGCGCAGCGCAAGGCGCGGGCAACAGGCAACAGGCAACAAGGCGCAAGAGCCGAGGGGGGGGGAGACCCCCACCCGAAAAAGTTTATATATATATATTACCTAGTAACAAGCTACACGACTTTTGAAAACCGTTCCTAGCAACTAGCAACTCTATGCCTGCAACAAAAACCAAACCAAAAACAAAAACCAAACCAAAAACAAAAACAAAAACAGAAGCTGAGAAACTAAAACTAGTAAAGGAGAAACTCAAAGCTAAGATCAAAGCAGGAGAGATCACTGCAAACGATCCAATCTTCCGATCTGTAGTTGCTTCCCAATTTAAGGATGATCCCCTTGCATTTGCCAGAAAGTTCCTAGCACATCACATGCTAGACCAAGCCACAGGCCACCAGATGCCCTCTCCCGCGTTTCACAGCGAATTACTTACTATATATCAAAAAGACGCCCTAACCGCTGTAGGAGCGCCACGTGGCCACGCGAAGTCAACACTCACATCTCTAATATTCGCGCTTCATAGAATTTTATACGAACACAAAAAGAACGTTGTAATCGTGTCAGCATCCGAGGACATGGCAAAAAAGTTCCTTCGCAGAATGAAAGAAGAACTAGAAGTCAATAGCAAGATACTTGCAATTTTCGGACAACAAAAAACTGACAAGTGGAGCGAGACCGAGTTCAAGATTCAAAATGGCGCAACTGTGCACGCGAAAGGAAGAGGCGCTCAGCTTCGTGGTTTGATCGAAGGGGCAAGGAGACCTGACCTCATTATCCTTGACGACATTGAAGACGAAGAACTTGTACGTTCGCAAACAAGAAGGCTGGACCTTGAAACTTGGTTCAACGGAACTGTGCTCCCGACCATTGAACCCTCTATTGGTCAGATCATTTTAATTGGGACTATCCTGCACGAGGACTCACTCCTTGCTCGCGTCCTTAACAAGGAGCTCTATCCAGACTTTACTACCAGAAGATACCAAGCGATTGATCAGGAAACGGACAAGGTGCTCTGGCCAGAAAGGTTCTCAAGAGAGAAGCTCACCTCGATTAAGGAGTCATACATCGCGCGTGGACTTTTGGCGCAGTATTACATGGAGTATTTAAATGATCCTATTCCACAAGAATCAGCTACATTCAAAAGCGCCTACCTCCAGTACTTCGACGAGATTCCCCAGACTATCCAACTGCAAGATCAGCAGCAACCATCATCCCCGATTACCCAAGTCTATGTGGATTTAGGTGGTGGATCGATAAAAGCTGGTGCAGATCCGACTGCAATGGTGGCAATTTCTATCACAAGAGACAACAACATCTATGTAAATGATTACATAAATGATAGAATGGGAGTAGATACTGACAAAATTATCAGTTCTTTGTTCGATATTTGTGACAGAAACAACGCTCGCAAGGTCATAATTGAAAAAACTATGGCAACAAACATGCTTTTACCTGCATTAGAGGCAGCGATGCGTGCAAAAAACATTTATTTGAACATAGAATTAATTTCTCCAACGAGAGGTTCAGCGGATCGTAGGGGGAATATGAGCGATGGAAAGTTCCAGCGCATCGCGTCTATGGAAGCAGCTTTCAAACTCGGTATCATAAAAATACGTCCGTGGATGAAGGAACTCGAAGAACAGCTCCTCGCATTCCCACGCGCCAAGCACGACGACCTGTGCTTGATAGGAACGACTCGTATTCAGACCCTAAAGGGAGAAAAATTTTTAAAAGATATTACGATAAAGGATAAGGTACTAACCCCATTTGGTTTTAGACGCGTGCTTGCTGTAAAGAAAACTGGCACCAAGGAAGTAGTAACAAATGGTTGTTTAACGGGGACTCCCGACCATCCTATCTTCCATGATAATAAATTTGTTAGACTTGATGCTATGCCGTATGGTATAATAAGTTCATCTTATAAATTAAGCGAACTTGTCGTATGGAGATACAAGAGATTATTGAGTTCAATGGAGTCGAGTATAGACTCATGGGAGGGAAAAGAAAGTATTATCTTAGTCAGTCGAAAACAAATAAAGGAAGACGCCATGCTAAGGGATTACATGTCGCGATTTGGGAATATGCTAATAAGAAAGAAATTCCTAAAGGCTGGCATGTTCACCATAAAGACGGCGATACTTTTAACAACAGCGTGGATAACTTGGAAGCGCTTCCAAGTAGCGAACACCATAAGCTCCCTAAAAAAATTGATAGAAAAAAGATGCTTGAGAACCTTGATAGGATTAGACCGCTCACAAAAAAGTGGCACGGATCTGAAGAAGGACTCGCTTGGCACAGACAACATGGTATTGCTACATGGAAAAAGCGTAAGAAAAATGCTATTATATGTACAGAGTGCGGTAAAGAGAAGCTTACAAAATTTCCAAGTAGAACAAGATTCTGCTCAAACACTTGTAGTACCAGAAACTATAGGCACAGATTTCCAGAAAAAGTTAAAGCCATTGACAAAAAAAGCAGACGTTTACGCGCTAAACGTAGAAGATGATCATGTATTCTATGCTAATCGCCAGCTTGTAGGAAATTGTGACGCGCTTGCATACGGATTTCAAGACTTGCCAAGAAGAACAATTTTAAAACATCATGACGATGAGGACTTAGTCGAAGAGTATGTCCCTCTGAATCCATCAATAGGAATATGAGTAAACCACTTGCACTATCAAAAGCCAAACGTGAAAAGTTGCTTACGCAAGTGAAGGAAGAATATGATTTCGCTCTAAAGTATCGCCAGCGCAGACACGCCTCATGGCAATCTGTAGACGATCTTTATTACGGGAAGAAGAAACAGTCTCTTGTATCCCGCGCTAATGTTCACATCCCTAAGATGCAAGGAACGATTGAAGTGTTTGTGTCCAAGGTTGATGACTCACCCTTTATTGAGTTTGATCCAATGGAAGAGGGGGATAAAAAAGCAGCACGTTTCAACAACTCGTTCTTAGCCAAAGATAGAAGCGACGGGGATTGGGACTTGATAGATGTCCTTGGGAAGAAAGAGGCAGCGCTCTATGGAAGAACAATATTTAAAAAATACTCAACGTCTGAGGGAGGGTTCAAAGACTTTCTTGAGGTCGTTGATGTCTATGACTTCCTAATTGATCCTCTTGCTGGCGGAATTAAACCGATTACAAATGCAAGGTTCATGGGGCAAGATAATATTATAAGAACTCCCTGGCAGCTAGCTGACGATTCTATCTATGATCAAAAAGCTGTTAAGAAATTAAAGAGAGAAATTCAATCTGATAACGATGCTGACTCACAGGACAATCCAAAACAAGCACGAAGAAATTCACTTGGTCTAACTGATGCTGTGTTTGTCTCAGGTGATGCTCTCTCACTTGTGGAATGGTATACGGAATATGAAGGCGAGATGTTCTACACTTTAGTTGACAAAAACTTCACAGAGTTCGTTCGCATCACTTTACTTGAGGACATGACAACAATGAACGAGGCTCCGTTTGTAACGTGGGCTCCTTTTGCTCGTGCTAATGAGTTTTGGACACCAGGACTTGGCGAACTAATTGCAGAGCCTAACGTGATTCAAAACACAATCATGTCACAGATTCTTGATAACAATACATATCGTAACTACGGTATGAAAGCCTATGATGTTGATAATATTGTCAACCCTGCTCAGCTCACTCCGCGTCCTATGGGCAAGGTTGGTGTTACTGGTAATCCGAAAGATATTATAATGGACATTCCATTCCCTACTTTGAACAACGCTCTTGAGACTTATAAGATGGTTGATCAGGTTTATGACAAGGAAACTGGGATCACAGCGCAAGCTAAGGGTGCTCCTAACTCTAAGCGAATGAGTGCAACTGAGTTTGCAGGACTCCTTGATCAGGTGGCAGATAGATTCTTCACAGCGAATAAGACTTATGCAAGTTCATTGAAAAGAATTGCAAAACTCTACTACTACGGACTGCAAGACAACATGACAAAGACGCGCGCTATTCGAATACTTGGTGCTAAGGGTCATGAGTGGAAGAAGCTCACCGCTAAGGATTTAAAATTAAATTCATTTGATGTAATCGTTTCTTCTGGAATAACAGCAGAGCAAAACAAAAACCTTGCACGAGATAGGTTTGGTGAGTTCGTTACGCGTTACCAGCAAGACACTTCTGTGAACCAAAACTTCTTGAAAGAAAAAGATGCTATCAATAATGGCTTTACTCCAGAGGAAGTTAAGCGCTTCATGTCTCCTGAGATGGAAGGTGACTGGGAGATCTTGTCAGAGGCAGCGTCAGAAAACGAGATCATGCTTTCAAAGGATGTCGAACCTAACCGTGGATCTACTATTGGCCACATCCAAAAGCATCTTGACTTCGCGCGCATGTCCCAAGATCTTGAACCTAAGGTTATCGAGCGCATAACAAAACACGCGCAAGCTGAAATGGCATTTGTGGTCGGTAATGAAACTCGAAGACAAGACGAAGCTCCGCAGGAACTTCCGCAAGCGCAAGGAGCGCCTTCCCCACTTTCCCCACAAGGAGGTCCAATAAACTTCCCCGAGCAGGTACGTGCTACTGCAATTACAAACGCGCCACCTAATGCATAGATTTCACAACTATGAATATTCTTGATAGAATTAAAGCAATGAAAGGCTCGCTCGTGCAATGGGACGGGTCTATTGATGTTGCTAAGCAATACGAAGACTGGATCCGAGCTGAAGCTGATATGAAGTCACTTCTTGCAACAGATGGCTGGAAACGCTTGCAAGAGCAACTCATTCAAGACCTGCACGCTGGGCTCAAGAAAGCAATCTCAGCTGATCCTGAACTTACTGCTATCAAGCGGATGCTCGTGCGCACACTCGGAACGCAAGGAGCGCAAGAGGCAGTGACAAAGATTGTAGATGAGATAGCACAAGAAACAGGTTTTTGATCTTTTAAATTTTACCCACTTGACTTCCTGGATAAACCGTATCGCACGCTTGTCTGGGGCGATCGCAACGTTTGTTTATATCAAACATTTCCCAGGGTTTTGTTCATAATATTTTTTTTAAGACGAATTGCCCGGGAAGTCAAGTGGGATAAAACCACTATTAATTCATCCCAATCGCGGAGAAAACCGCATAATAAAATTGTATGGCAGATGATAATTTAGACGTAAAACAAGAAGGTGAAGGAACACCTAGCGCAAGTCCAGCGCCCGAAGAAACCAGCTCGGAATCTCAAGGGGCACAAGCCCCAGCCGCAGAAGGCGTTACTTCTGATGAGAAGAAAAGTGATGACAAGCGTGTTGTAGACCCTGAGCGTTTGAACAAGCTAATAGCTGATTCAAACGAGCTCAAGGATCTCAAGACAACTGTCGCCCGTTCAGAGGAGGTTACTCAGTCACGACTCAAAGCAGCAGCTGAAGCGCTTAGCGGATCTCAAGGTTCTGCTAGTAAATCCGAATTGGATTCACTTGCGGAGGAATATAACGTTCCTATTGAGTATCTCAAAAAGCAAAACACAATCGTTGCTAAACTAGTGAAAGAGGAACTAAAGGCTGAACTGGCTCCGCTCAAACAAGGTCAAGAGGAAATCAAATATCAGAAACAGCTTAGTAGCTTATCTGAAAAGTTTCCCGAGGTGATCTCACTTTCTACAGAAGAGCAAAAAGAGTTACGCAAGATGGCGTACGCGAAGGAGTATATTAATGCTCCGATTGATGCTGTATATGCAAGATTCATTTTGGATCGACCTGGAGGTCGTCCAAAGACGTTCGAGTCAGGAAGCGGGGGTCCTCGTAGTGCAGGTGTTGAAAAATCCATCAGCGAGATGACAGATGCTGAGTTTATGGAATATTCAAAATCACTTGAAACTAAAAACAAATAATCTTGTTTGGATTCTTACTAACCCTTAACAAGTAAAATATGGCTAATAGCCTTACAGCTTTCAACCCAGAGTACTGGTCCCGTCGAATGCAAGTTCGACGCCAGATCAAACCTGTTTACAAAGCACTCGCAAACACAGAAGAACGATCTTCATTAAATAATGGAGACGTTGTTCACCGCCCTTTCCGCAGTGACCTACGTGTAAAGACTTACACAAAAGGTACAGCAGTCACTGTTTCAGATGTTTCATCTACAGATGAAAGTCTAACAGTTGACACTGCAAAGATCGCTCCGTTCTACGTTAACTTCAGCGTCTTCGCATAGTAATGTGCGTCGAATAATTCCGTAAATTGCGGGAAACTCCTAACATATAATGATGAGGACAATCCGCAGCGAAACCCGAAAGGGGACGTTCAACGACTATAATCGGAACATCCTGTACCTTGACAAATTCCAAAACAAAAGCTATAGTATTCTTCTATGTTCGACAGAAAAGAATACATGAAGGCATATAATAAATCTTACTATAGCGCTAATAAAGAGCGCGAATGTAAGCGTGTAAAGAAATGGGCTCAAGATAATTCCGAGCACGTGAAAGACACGCAGAAAAAAAGATATGCTGAGACTGGTAAACAATATCGAGAAGATAATAAAGAAAAAATTAGAGCAAGTGCTCGAGCTTATTATCATCGCAACAAGCACAAGATTCAAAAACAAGATCCTGAGAAAAGAAGAGAGATCTGTGCTAGATACCGTTTGAAAAATAAAGAGAAGATAAGCAAGGGAAACGTTGCTTATGCTAAAAGAAAACGGGCAACCGATACTAATTACCGATTAAAATGGCTTTTGCGTGGACGCGTAAAATCTGCAATAAATAAACAGTGTGGAGATAAAGCATACAAAACAATGGAACTTTTAGGATGTTCTGTTAAAAAAGTACGTAAACATCTTGAGTCACAGTTTGAAGATTGGATGACATGGGAGAATCATGGCGAGTGGGAAATTGATCACATTATACCACTTTCAACATTCGACCTAACAAATCCAATCGAGCAGAAAAAAGCGTTTCACTATATGAATTTGCAACCTTTACACTGGGAAGAAAACAGGAGTAAAGGAAACAGGATGATGGGATAGTCTGATCTATATGGAGACATATAGAGGTAGGCAGAAATGATCTACCCCCTCGAAAGAGGAGTAACAACTTGTGATGATCTTGATCAACTACAAAACAAATGGGACACAATTAACAAATTCGCAGACGATGCAGGTGATCGTCTTGACGAATGGATCGACGCTGACTTCCTTGGTGAAGTAGCACAAGCTGACAACTCAGTAGACGCTGGGGATGTTGGTGGAATAGCTGGCACAGCGCTAGTTGTTTCAACTTCCAACGTGCTTTCAGTTTTCGCAGCAGCTGGAAAGAAATTGAACAATGCACGTATCGGAATGGAAAATCGTTTCGCAGTAATCTCACCAACAGTTCATCAAATCTTGATTGAATACGTTGGTGGACGAGACACAAGTCTTGGAGATACAACAGGAACAAATGGTCACGTAGGTAAGTTCATGGGATTCGATCTTTATATCTCAATCAATACTTACTACACAGCTACTTGGACACCTGCTAACAACCCAACAGAAGCTGATACCGTTACAATCAGCGGTGTAGTTTTCACTTTCAATGCTACTCCGTCAGGAGCAGGTTCGATTAACATCGGTGGAACTACAGCGGCTTCTATTGATAACTTGGTTGCTTGTATCAACTCAACAGGAACAGCTGGTACAGATTACATCGCTTTGTCAGACGCAAGTCTTGCGACTCTTGAAGGATGTGTTGCTACAGACGGAACAACAAACATGACTATTGCATTTGAAGGTGGTGGAGAGGCATCTCTCGCTGCTTCAGAAGCAAATGACCCTTGGTCAGTTGAGGTAGCTCACATGATGTTCGGACAAAAAGGTGCAGTTGACCTAGTTGTTCAGAAGGCTCCAACAGTTGTCTTTAAAGAAGTACCTGACAAGCTAGGGAAGAATGTTCTTCCTTGGACTCTATATGGTCTAAAGACATTCGATGAAGGAGACGCTATGCTCGTTGATGTACAAATCGACGGTTCAGCATTCTAGGATTAAATCAAAATAGGTAAGTACAAGGGCGATTAACTCCGCCCTTGGCTCCTAAAATAGGACAAATATGAGTGGAAAAATCTTTAATAGAGATGTGATTCTTTCAGAATCAGCTTCTCTTAAAAAAAGCGTCGGCGGTGTTGTAGTTGATATCGTTGACTCTACAGGAAACATTGATCGACCGATCACAACTACAAATGCAACGTTTTCAGGAAACACGACTCTTGGAGATGCTTCAGCGGACACTAATACAATTAACGGTACATCCCAGATCAACGCACCCGTCACTGTCGGTGTTGATGATACTGGGTATGACTTTAAGTTGTTTGGTGCAACAGCAGGCGCTCACCTCCTTTGGGATGAAAGTGCTGATACGTTGAAACTCGTTGGAGGTGCTGGGCTTGATCTCTCAGCAACATCTTCAGCTACAGTTACAGCTGGCGGAAAGATTGTATCTAGCGTAGCTAATGGGATTTATCCTGTGATACTCTCAGCAGCGGCTGATGCTATTTCAGACACAGCGGCTTGTAGTGTTGCGAATTATTACACGTCTCTTACAACAACAGGTGCCGCGACTCCGACACTTGCGAACTCGACAGTAGTAGGTCAGTTGAAGAGAATTCAAATGATCGTTGATGCAGGAGATGCAACCCTTACTCCAACTACATTAAACGGTGGAACAACTATCACATATGCTGATGTTGGCGATACCGCAGACTTAATGTGGGATGGTGCAGGTTGGCAGGTTCTAGCTCTCTACAACATTGTAGACGGCGCTACAGCTCCAGTTCTCGCATAGTAGTAATAACAACTACAAAACAAACAAAAAACCTCTTACGGGGTTTTTTGTTTTATGATATAATTAGAACAAACGTGAAAGGAATTAATTCTTTTTAATTCCTATAAGTAGTTTATGTATATTGTAAAACTACCTAATGCTGGAGCATCCATCCTCGCGGTGACTGCTACAGCAACAAGCTTATTCTCGCTGATTGATACAGCAGCGGGGAGCGCGGCAAACTTAGACGGGCGAAATAACGCAGTAGATATCAATGTAGAAGACGGCGACATTCGAGTGCTATTTGACGGCAACACTCCAACAGCCGCAAATGGACTTCTACTAAGCTCTGGAACTACATACCAGTTTCGCGGAGTCCCCCTAACTCAAATGCAACTTATACGCACAGGTGGCTCAAATGTCAGTTGTAGCGTTCAGGTTGGTCGATCAGATGAAGGCGAGACATCAAACGCAGCAGCATATGCTGTGACTCTTGAGGCATCCTCTGTAACTATTGGAGACGTAACTATCGAGGGTAAGACAGCACATGATGATGCAGACGCAAACAATCCAGTTAAAATCGGTGGATACGCAGCAGATCCGACATCACTTCCTACGGCAGTGGTAGCAGCAGACCGAGTGAACGCAGCTTACTCGCTTCAAGGTGAAGCTCTGGCATATCTAACAGGACAAATCGCAGGTGAAAACCTCGCAGCTAACAGACTAATGGTTGAAACACAGCACACAACAACACGTTGTACTGCTGATACTTTAGTATTGACTGGATCTGGTTATGTTCATGACTTAGTTTTCTCAGCAAATGGAGCAGTTACAGCGGGATTACTTACTATCTATGACAACACTGCCGAGTCGGGAACAGTTATCTGGAGTGGTGAGATCCAAGGTGATATTGATCCAATAACTATTCCTATTCACGCGCCTGTTGCTACAGGTATTTACGCTGGCTTTGATGCAACGATTGCCAATGTACAAATGCT
>Ga0114918_10005357_pt1 | contig 11016 bp, 4 predicted proteins | sample LantaG_FD_87015 | JGI IMG/M metagenome (GOLD analysis project Ga0114918, IMG submission 87015) | Deep subsurface microbial communities from Baltic Sea to uncover new lineages of life (NeLLi) - Landsort_02402 metaG | ecosystem: Environmental > Aquatic > Marine > Oceanic > Sediment | place: Baltic... | reverse complement strand
GGGGGAGGGGGCGCCCGCCCGCCGCCGCCCCCCCGCGACCCGGCCCCCCCCCCCCCCGCCCCGCCCCCCCCCGCCACCCCCCCCCCCCCCCCCCCCGCCCCGTTCCCGGCGCCCTCTCCTCCCCCCCCCCCCCCTCTCTCTCTCTCTCTCTCTCTCTCTCTCTCTCCTTCTCTCACCTGGTCATCGTCACCGCCGCCGCCGCGGCGCTCACCGTCCATGCCTTGGGGCGGCGGGGCGGGGGCGCGGGGCGGGGGTTGAGGGGCGGGCGGCGCGCGGCGGGAGGAGCCGGCCGCCGATTTCAGTTGCTTCTTTTTGGTCGCCGGAGACGGGCCGGCGGCCGCCTTGCCCTTCTTCTTGGGTGGGGGAGCTGGTAGTGGCGCGGCTCCTCCCTTGCGCTTCTGCCCGGCTGACTTGCCGCCGGACATGAGAAGGGGAGGGAGAGGTTTAAGAGTGAAAAGGCGAGAGCAGCGCGCACCCGGTTTTTCCATCCATCCATTTTTTCATCACCTCAGCGCTGCAGCCAGCGCGCCCGCGCTGACCCGCCCCCCTACCACGCACGCGTCCGTCCAGCCATCCGCGTCCGCCTCGTCCGCCGCCACAAAGAAGGTGCCCAGCAGGGCCGGGCGGGCAGGGTCAGGGCGGACGCCGCTCATCCCGTCCTCCTCCTCGTCCACTCCGCCCACCACGGGCGGCACCCAAAAGGCCGCCCCGGCCGGCAGGGCCGTGTCCGCCACCCGCCGCGCGCCGCCCAGGGCCGCCAGGGGCAGGGTAGGCGGTGGCGGGTGGGCGCCGTCGGCGCTGCCCTCCCCCGCCGCCGCCACCAGGGCCGGTGGGGGCTGAGCGCTGCTGCCGCCCTTTTCCGGACCGGTCGCCACCACGCGCAGGCCACCCCCATCCAGCACGCACCACCGCACCCGCCACCGCTCCGCGGACGGGGGCAGGCTGGCCAGGATGGAGGAGGAGGAGGGAGGGCGTGCGTCCGCTTCGTCGGCGTCGGCGCCGCTCCTCGTCCGGGGCACCCTGCCGTCCGCGACCAGCAACCACCCGGCTCGCAGGTGGGGCAGCGGCAGCAGGTGCCGCACGGCAGCCAGGGAGCGGCGGTAAACGTCCGCGGCGGGGGCCAGGGCGGCCGCCAGGGCCACGCACTGGGCTGCGGTGGCCAGGGCGGCCGGGTCGGGAGGGGGAGGAGGAGGAGGAGGGGGCACGGCGGGCGCGCCCGCGACGTGTCCTCCGCCGGCTGCTGCTGCTCCTCCACTCGCCGTCCCAGCCGCCGGCGCCGCCGTCGCGTACGCGTACAGCACCGTGCCCAGGTTGTAGACCGCCCGGTCGAAGAGGGGGTAGGCCCGCAGGGCGGCCCGGAAGCGGGCGACCGCGCCCGCGGCCAGGGCGGCCCGGGCGGGCGGGGAGGCGGGCTCGTCGGCCGCCGAGGTCGACAGCTCATGACACACCAGGCCCGCGTTGTTGAGGGCTTGCGGGGTGGGGTCGGCCTCCAGGGCGACCGCGTACGCGGCGGCCGCGGCGCGCAGGCGGGTCGTGCGGGCGGGCCCCGGCGGCGCCGCCCGGGCGGCCTCCGACTGGGCGACGGCAGCGTTGTACAGGGCGCCGGGCGGCGGGCGGGGTGATGATGATTGTGGGTCGGACCCGCCGCCTTGTTCGCCGCCGCCGCCGTTTCCGCTTCCACCTCCACCTCCACCCTCCGCCGCCGCCGCCGCGTACCGTTCGCACGCCTTATCCAGCAGGCGGGCCCGCTCAGGCCCCGGCGGCGCCCGGGAGGCCCGCTCCTGCAGGGTCAGGGCCTCGGCGCAGGCGGCCGCGACGCGCGCGGCAGGGCCGGCCTGGGCAGGCGGGGTGCGGGGGTCTGCCGCGCCGCCGCCGCTGCGGCCGACCAGGGCAGCCGCCCGGGCCAGGACGGTCGCCGGCTCCGTGGAGGCGGGCGCGCCGGTCACAGGCAGGTCTAGGCCGCCGCCCGCGTCCAGGGCGGCGGCCGCCCGGCGCAGGCCTTCCCCCTGGGAGGGGAGGGCGGTCGTGACCTGGGTTGAGGGGGGTGCGTTTTTTTAGAGGGTGAATGAAATGCGTGTGTGAGCATGCGTGAGTGTTGTGGGCAGGGGCACTCAGGAGCCTGCCCCACCTGAGCCTCGTCCCCGGAGCGGGGCGTGTGGGCCTGGCCGCTGGCCGGGCGGGAGAGGAGGACTGCTGGCACGGCCGATGCGCCGATGGAGCGCGAGTGGCATTGAGAAACGCGCGCTGCCTCCCCCTCACGCTCACACATCGTCACTCACCCCGCCCGTGTCGGTCATGTGTAAGCACAGGCGCGCGAAGTGTCCTTGTGCGAAGAAAGAGAGCCGCGCCCCCACCCCCCGTTGGGCTGGTCTCAAAGAGAGAGATTGAGAAAAGAGAGTGAAGAGAGAGAAAGGAGAGAGGGAATTCACAAGTGCTCCTCCAGCCACGCCCGGACCTCTGCCCAGCACTCGTACTCGGTCTGCGGCCGCACGCCCAGGTCGTGCCCATCCTCCGGGAACAGCAGCACCCGCACGGGCGGGGCGCCAGGGCGGCCACGCAGGGCGGCCACGTAACGCTGCGCGTCCGCAGCAGGGACGCGCTTGTCGCCCCCGCCCAGGAGGAAGAGCATGGGGGCGGTCACAGACGCCACGGTCGCCAAGGGCGAAACAGCGCGCAGGGCCGCCAAATCATCGGGCGTCGCGTCCACGCGGGCCCGGGCCCGGCCGGCCACGGAGCCGAACGCCTCGACAAAGCACCAGTCCGGGCCGATGTCAGACAGGCCCGCCATCAGGCTCAGGTCGCACACCGGGTTGCGCAGGACCGCGGCCCTGAACCGGGCCGGGTGGGCGCCCGCCAAGCTGGCGGCCAGGAAGCCGCCGTGCGAGCCGCCGACCAGGGCGACGCGGGCGGGGTCCACCAGGCCCGCGGCCGCGGCGGCGTCCAGGGCGGCAAGGCAGTCCGCCGCGTCCGCGGCCCCGACCGCGCCGGGCAGGGATTGGACGCCGCCCTCGCCATAGCCCGTCGACCCCCGGAAGTTGACCAGGACGGCCGCGTAGCCGGCGGCCGCCAGGAAGGCCAGGGAGGGGACCCAGGCGTCCGCGTGCGCTGAGTGCGGGCCGCCGTGCGGGATGAGGAGGCCGGGGGGAGGCGAGGAGGGAGGAGAGGTTGAGGGTGGGCTGATCACGATGGCCTCCACGGGCGGGGCCGGGCCGGCGAGGGGCGGGAAGGGCGGGCGAGTCGAGCCGGTCGGCGGCAGCGGCACGGCCGGGGCGGGCAGGCGCAGGACGCGCCAGGTGACGCCCGCCAGGGCGGCGGCCGCGGGCGGGCGCAGGAGAGGGGGTGGAGAGGAGGGAGAGGCGGAGTCAGCGGCGCCGCGCACGCCCAACACCAGGCGGCGCCAGGCCGGGCGGGGGCCGGCCGGCGCGGCCGCCGACGCCGACGCCGCCGCGCAGTCCACCAGCACCACCTCGGGCGGGCGAGCCGGGTGGGAGACGGACGCGGCCGCCCACCCGCCGCCGGCCGCGAGGAACGTCCACGCGCCAGGGAACGCGGCCCGGTCGCTCGCGGGCGCGACAGCGCGCGTGGCGAGGTCAACGACCACCACCTCGCTCGTCGCGCCCCACTGGGAGGTGAGGGCCAGGCGGCGGCCAGCGGCGTCCAGCCAGGGACGGTCGGGCAGGGAGGTCAGGTAGAGGCCTGGGAAGGGGCCGGCCAGGGCGGTCGGCGGGGTGGGCGAGATGGAGGAGGAGGGCGGCAGCGGCGGCGGGGTGGTGGTGGTGGTGGTGGGGCCGCCCGCGGCCGGCGTGGTGATGACGGGCACGACCACCTCCGGCGGGCCGTCCGGCCCATCGCCCTTCCAGGGCAAGCACAACAGGGCCGCGGTCGCGCAGTGCACCCCCGACCGGGCGGCGGCCTCGTGCGACAGGAAGACGAGGGAGGCGCCGTCGGGGGCGAAGCGGGGCGAGAGGGCCGAGGTCAGGGCGGGCGTGAGGCAGGTCGGAGGGCTGGCGCCCTTTTTTGTGTCGTCGTCGCCTGCCGCTGGCAGAACGGTCGCCCAAAGGCTGCACGGCCGGTTGACGCAGTAGATGAGCCCCGGGCGGGACGCGATGGGCGCCGCAAAGGGCCCCACCGGCCGGTGCGGCCACGCCGTGAACACGACGGTGCGCCCGTCCGGGCTGAGGGTAGGAGCCCCGCACGAGACTGCGCCCGCGTCGGGGTCGAAATCCCCGCCGCCGGCCGGCGGAGGGCGCGGCGGCACGGCCGGCGGCAGGCCCGGCACGCGCAGGATGCGTCCCGTCGGGATGTCCAGCAAGAAGACGGCCGCCCGGCGCCGCCCCGCCAGGGCCTCCCCCCAGTCCGCCTGGGCCCGGCCGATGCCCCTCCAGGTCGGCGGCGCCGCGGCCGGCGGCGGCGGTGGGGTGGTGGCAGCAGCGGCGGCGCCGCCCCTGCCCTCAGCCGCCTGCTCGCCCCCACCACACAGCTCCCGCCCCCGCTCGGGCCCCTCCTCGGCGGGCGGCGCCTCGGCGACGTACGCGAGGCGGGCCTCGGCGCCCCTCCCGCCGCCGCTCCACGCGACGCCCGTGGCTAAAGTGCCGTCCGCGCTGTACACCGGCCCGTGCACGCCTGGCGGCACCACCAGCTCCAGGATGCAGCCGTACCCGGCCCGCCATACCTCCAGCGTGGCAGAGCCGCCGGTGCCGCCGCCCCGGCCGTCCTTGGGCGGGGCGTTGCGGGCGACAAAGGAGAGCATGCCCGAGGGGGAGGGTGAGGTCAGGACCGCGTCCCGCAGCTCCACGGGCGGCGGGGCGGCGGGGCCGGGGGCGATGGGGCCGGTGACGTTGGCTCCGCCGCGTTCCAGGGCGGTGTGCGTCAGGAAGCGGCGGGTGCGGTTGGCGGCCACGTCGCGCTGGGCCCACTCGACCACGAGCGTGGCCAGGGGTGCGGTCGGGGGTGGGGTCGGGGGCACGTGTGCGCCGTCTGCGCCGTCTTCCCCACCCTGGTGCGCCGGCTCCGCAGCATAAATAAACGCCCGGCTCACAGTGGGCGCGTCTAGGCAATTGGATAGGAGCGCATCCGACTGGGCGTCCGGGGGTGGGTAGACGGGCGGCGGCATTGGGTGCGTTGCGAGAGAGAGAGAAAAACTGGAGAGTGGGTGGAGGGCCATCGCCGTCGTCGCGCTCATTTCTTCTTTGCCACGGAAGAGAGCGCACGCCCAGCTCACCCGCCCGCTCCTAGGCCTGTCGCGTGTGCACCAGTGCATCCCCATACGCCTCAAGCACGGGCGTTGCGGGTCGCCGAACTGCCCAACGATCGGGCGAGAGAGGCTCGACCTGCCAATCGGCGCTCGACGTTCCCTCAACCCCGACCTTCTCTCTTCATCACATGCTCCGCTCCGCCGCCGCTCGCCTGGCCGCCCGCCTGGCCTCGGCGAGCGCGGCCTCCGCCTCCGCCTACTCCACCGCCACCGCCTCCTTCACTAAAAAGCGGGCCAACGAGCTGCGGACGGGCGCCGTGGTGGCCCTAGAGTCCGGCGCACTGGCAGTCATCGAAAAATTCGCCTACACCCAGGGCTCCGGCCGCCAGCTGGGCATCGTCCAGGCGACGCTGCGCGGCGTGGGCCCGGGCGGGTCAACGGTGCAGGCACGGTGGCGCCCCGGGGATGACGTGACGGTCGCCCGCCTGCCGGAGCGGGCGTGCACGCTACTGTACCGGGAAGGTGGCAGCGGGTCGGCGTCCTCCCTCGTCCTCATGGAGTCGGACACCTTCGAGCAGCTGTCCGTTCCGGCTTCCTTCCTGGACCCGGTCGCGGCGGGCCTGCTGCCGGACGGGGCGGGCCTGCTGGTCACGTTCGACCCGGAGGGCGCGCCCATCGCAGCCAGCCCCGCGGAGGCGCACGTGACCCTGGCGGTGGCAGAGGCGGCGCCCGCCAAGACCGGGGCGGCGCCCGGCAGTAAAAGTGTCGTCGTCGAGTCGGGCGCGACGGTGCGCGGTGTGCCCCAGCACATCAAAGTGGGGGATAGCGTCGTCGTCGACCTACGGGACGGCTCCTTCGTGCGGCGGGCGTGAGGAGGAGATGAGGATGAGAAACACAACCCGCTGTAGAGAGAAAGAGTGGAGGGCGTCACATTTCACGCCTGTCCACGCTGACACGCCCACGCCCGCCTTCTCTCTCCCCATCTCAAAAGCTGACCCCGGCCGCCGCCATGAAAGCCAGCCGCCCCGCGCCCGTGCGCCCCCCTCGGTCCGCGGCGGCCGCCGCCACCCGCGCGACGCCCGCGGGGGACACGCCCGGGTGCGCTGCCGCCCAGGCCGCCACGGCCGCCGGGTCGGACGGCAGGGCCAGGCCTGCCAGGGCGGGCGCCAGGGCGTGGCGGACGCCCTCCGACGCGGCCGCGGCGATCGCGGGCCCCGCGGCGGGTGGGGCCCGGGCCGCCAGGACCGCCGCCGTGGACCGCACCCACCCCTCCACCAGGGCCACCCCGCCCGGCGTCACCCGCCCCCGCCCGGCCGCCAGCCCCTCCAGCAGGGCCGCCCCGACTGTCCCCGCCGCGCCACGCCAGGCGGTGGCTGCTGAGCCGGGCGGCACGTTGCCGGCCTGGGAGCAGGCGGCCGCGAGGGAGGCCAGGCCGGAGTCGAGGGGGGCCAGCCACGAGGGCGGGGACGGCGGCGGCGGGGGTGAGGGGCGCCCTGCTGCGCCGGCCCCGCCGCGGCCCGCCGGCAGGTCGAGCGAGGCGGCCGCGACGCCCGCCACGATGGCGGGCCCGGGGACGGCCGTCCGCCCTCCTGCCCGCAGGAGCGCGTCCGCAGCATCCGTGGCGGCCGCGGCGGCGGCTTCCACCACCGCCTTGGCCACCACCGGGGGTGATGGTGATGGTGAGGCCGGTGCCGACGCCTTTCCGGCCGCCCGCAGCGCGGCCGCGCCCGCGGCCAGGGCGTCCGCAGCGGCCGCCCGGTCCGCCAGGGTGCGGGCCGGGTGAAAAGCACTGGCGCTGCCTCCTCCCAGGGCCGCGCTGACCGCGCCGCTGAGGGAGGGGCGGGACAAGGAGGGCGCCGCGAGCGCGGAGGCCGGGCGGGAGGGGGTGGGAGTGGGAGACCCACCTGCGCTGGCCGTCGCTTCCCCCAGCCAGCCCACCGCGGCGGTCGCCCACTCGCCCAGGGGCTGCATGGAGGCGGACAGGGCAAAAGCGGGCTCGTTGGCGGGCGAGGAGGCCGGCGCGGCGGTCGCGGACGCCGACGCCGCGGACGCCGCTGCGGCCGCGAGCTGGGCGCACAGGCGGGGCGGCGCGTCATCGTCCGTGAGGGCGGGCGTGGTGGAGTGCGGGCCGCCCTGTCCTGATTGCGACGCCGCCGCCCGCCTGATGAGCGCGCCCACGGGTGCGGGCCCAAAGGCGGCCATGGCGGCCAGGGTGGCCGCGTCCAGGGCGGCGACGGCCGGCGCCAGCGTGGGCAGGAGGGAGGGCGAGGTTGACAGGGCGCGGGTCAGGCGGCCCGCGTCCTCCACGGCCGCCACCAGGCACAGGCCCGCGGGCGGGAGGGGTAAGGGGACAGAAGGAGAAGGGGTGGGTCCCACCTTGCCCGCCGCCGGAGGCAGCCCCGCGGCGACGGCGGCGGGCAGGCGGTCCCAGCACGACTTGGACGGCAGGAGGGAGGGACGGGCCGAGCCTCCGCCGCTGCTGCCTGGAGGCAAACCCTGCCAGGGGTTGGTCGCCAGCCCGACGGCGGGCGGCGGCGGGGTCGGCGCCGCCCGCGCCCCGCCGCCCGCGGACCGACTCCAAGCATGCTCCCGGCCCAGGGCCGTCGCCATGCAGTCCGCAATGGCGGACGCGTAGGATGGCAGAGCGCCTACCGCGGCGGTCACGAGCGCGGCCGCGGCTGGGTGAGGGTGAGGGTGAGGGAAGGAGGAGGGGGGTGCCGCTCCACCGCCGCCGCCGTCCAGGCCCGCCAGCGCCGCGTCCAGGGCTTCCGCGGCCCGAGCCCAGGCGGCCAGGGCCTCGACGGTGACGACCAGGTGTGCCGGCGCCAGCGCGGGCGGCGCCGCCAGCAGGGCGGTGGTCACCGCGGCCGCGCCCACCGCCGCGGCCGCCCGGCCAGGCTGGCCGGCTAGGGCGGCCGCCAGGCCGCCCTTGCGGGCCGTTGGGTGGTCGGCCGCCCAGGCGGCTGCCCTGTGGTGGGCCACCAGGGCGTCCCAGGCCCTGGCCAGGGATGCGGCCAGGGCGGCCTGCCAGTCGGCGCCGCCGCCGCCGCCGTCCTTGGGGAGGGCCCCCGCCGCGGCCGCCAGGCGGCGGGCGGGCGGTGTTGAAGGCGGGCCGGCCGCCTTGGCGGCAGACCCGCCGGCCACGCTCACCAGCCCGGCCAGGGCGGCGGTCGGCGCCGCCCCGGTCAGGACGGGCACCAGCGCGGGCCCCGCCCAGGCGCTCAAGCTGAGCGGCGGGCGCCCCCCCAACCCACCCGCTGAGGCCGCGGCGGCGGCTGCCGAGACTGCGCCGGCCGCCGCGGCCTGGGTCAGCGGGCCGCCGCAGCCGTTCAGGCCCAGGCCGGTCGCAAGACTGGCTGCCAAAACAGAACTCACCCCGCCCCACCCCCGCGCCAGTTCGGCCCTCAGGGCCGGCCCGACGGCCAGCCCCGGCGGCAGGCGGGCAACGGCCGAGCCCGCGACGGTCGCGGCCGCAACCAGCGCGGCCGCGCCGTCACGGCCGCCCGCCGCGGCCTCCAGCCGGGCCGCCAGACCCTCCAGCGCCGCCCGGGCGGTGACAAAGTCCCCCACCAGGCGCGCCGCCGACGCCAGCCGCGCCCGCCGCCGGGCGGCCCGCGCGGCGGCCAGGCTGGCCGCCACGCCCGCGCGCGCGGCGTCCAGGGCCGCCCGCGCGCCCGCCGCGCCCGCCAGCGCGCCGCGGACGCCGGCCTCCACGCCCTCCATCGCCTGAGCGCCACTCACCAGGCGCGGGGCGTGGTTGAGGATGTGGCGGGAGATGGCGTCGCCCAGGGACTGCGAGTGAGAATGGAGAGAGAGAGAGGGAGGGAGAGGGAGGGGAGGTTAGGGGCGCGTGTCTGTTACCCTCCTCGCCTCTCGCCTCTCCTCTCTCCTCCCTCCTCCCTCTCCCCTCCTCTGCCCTCACCACCAGAGACCCCGTCAGCCGGTCGGCCGCCGCCTCGGCCGCCGACGAGACGTTGCCGCCGCCAGCTTCGCCCACCAGGGCCAGGGCGGCCGCCTCCGCGGCGGGGCGCGGCAGAAAAGGGTCATCCCACCGGACGTGGGGCGGGTGGGTCGGGGTGGTGGCGGTGGCCGGCGCCGGCGCCGGCGCGGACTGCTGCTTGGCGAGGCGGGGCAAGAAGGGTGGGGGCTTGGTGGGAGTGGGGGTGGTGCTGGTGGCGCCGCCGGCTGGCGAGGCGCCAGGCGCGGCGGGCGGAGGCAGCATCAGAGGGCCGGAGTGGGGTTGACAAGGATAGGCATGCGCCCCTCTCCTATCTCTCTCTCTCGACCCTCCCTTCCCTCAGACCCCTCTTCGCGCCTGGAGAGAGAACAGAAGGGAGCGCCTTCCCGCGGCGGGGAGGCGCTCTCCCCCGAGCCCTGCCATGCCCCCCCCACCCCCGTTCGCCGCCCCCCCACCCCTCCTCGCCCTGGACACCCTCCTCTGGCTGCACGCCCGGGAGGACGCGTCCCTGGGCGGCGGCCCGGACGCCGCGGCCGCAGCCGCGCACCGGGCCCTGGCCGTCGCGGCCGCCGTGGCCGACTGCTTCACGGCCCGCGGGGCCGACCCGGCCGGCCTGGCTCCCCGCCTGTTGAACTGGTCCATCCTGGCCGCCGTCGACGAGGCGACGGGGCGGAGCGGGTGCCGGGAAGAGCGGTGCGACGGCGGCGCCGATGGGAACGGGCCGCCGCCGCCCCCGCCGCCGCCCGCGGCCGGCCCGCCGCCGCCGATCCCCACCCTGGACGCGGCGTCCCTGAGCTATGACGCCTTTGTCCGGCACCACCTGGAGCTTGGCAAGCCCGCCCTCATCAGCGGCGTGGCGGAGGCCTGGGCGGCCGCCCGGGAATGGGTCAAGGCCGAACACGGCGGCGGCCTCGCCCCCAATGTGGCCGCCCTCGCCTCCGTCCTTCCGCCCGACACCCGCCTCCCCGTCGTATCCTGCGAGCGGGGGCGCGGCGTGGTGGGGGCGGCCGGCGGCAAGCGGGAGACGTGGACCTTGGGGCAGTACGCGGCCTGGTGGGAGGAGGAGGAGGAGAGGGGGAGAGAGGCGGCGGCGGCGGCGGCGGCGGCGGCGGCTGGCCGCGCCGCCTCGACCTCGCCCCCCCTCCCCGCTCCCCCTCCCTCTCCGCCCGCCCCCTCCCCGCTCTTCTACGCCAAGGACTGGCACCTGACCCTGGCCGCGCCCGGCCTGGCCGCGGCGGCCTACGCCGTCCCGCCCTGGTTTGCGGACGACTGGCTCAACGGGGCCGCGGACGCGGAGCGAAGGAGGGCGGACGGGAAGCCCGCCCCCATTTTCAGGGGCGGCTTCCGCTTCGCCTACCTCGGCCCGGCCGGCACCGCCACGCCCGCCCACACCGACGTCCTGGCCTCCTGCTCCTGGTCCGTCAACCTGGCGGGCGAAAAGGCGTGGGCGCTGCTGGCGCCGGGCAACGCCCACCTGATTGCCGACCGGTGGGGGCGGGCGCTGGCGCCGGGCCTCGACCCGCCCGGCCCGGGCGCCCCAGACCCCGCCTCCAGCTCCTTCCCAGGCGCGGCCTGCGCCGCGGCGGCCGCCGCCCGCCTCGCCCAGCCGCCCGGCGCCGCCCTCTTCGTGCCCCCCGCCTGGCCGCACACCGTCCTCAACAGCCGGGCCGCGCTCTCGCTGAACCACAACTGGGTCAACGCGCACACGCTGGGGTGGACGGCGGACGCGCTGGTCCGGGAGCGGTCTGCGGCGGCGGGCGCGGTCGAGGACTGCCGGTGCGAGAAAAGAAAGAGGGGGGGGAGGGAGGGAGGGAGAGAAGAGAGGGGGAGGGGGAGAGAGAGGGGAAAGCCACACCACCGCGCG
>Ga0114918_10005355_pt1 | contig 11016 bp, 10 predicted proteins | sample LantaG_FD_87015 | JGI IMG/M metagenome (GOLD analysis project Ga0114918, IMG submission 87015) | Deep subsurface microbial communities from Baltic Sea to uncover new lineages of life (NeLLi) - Landsort_02402 metaG | ecosystem: Environmental > Aquatic > Marine > Oceanic > Sediment | place... | reverse complement strand
TTCTGTGCGGCTAGGAGGCCTGTGAAAAATTCAGCCTTGATAGCGGATGTAGTGTAAACAAACTCAAGCTCTTGATAGGCAATAGTAAGGGCTTCAATCTCCTCACGTGCCTCCCGGTTGAGCTTGGCTAGTGTGTTGAGGTTCTCATTCCTGAACGTAGCCGCCTTGTCTTGCCTATCCCTGATATCCGCTAGTTCACGTTCCTTAAGCTCAATCTGGCCTAGCAGAGTATCCCTAGCCTCCTGAGCCGCCCTAAGGTCCGATACGGCCTGCTTTTGAGTGTCTAGGGTGTCCGTGTACTCCTTAGACTTATCAATCAACTCTTGGACAGAGGCGGATAGACCTAGTTCAGCCTGTGCCTGTGCCACTTGACCCATGATAGCCGATGTAGCCTCAAGGGAGGCGTTAACTAGGTCGTTAGCCCTCTTGGTAGCCTCAGCGTTGGAGGTTAGGCTATTGTAAGCTGCCGACATGATAGCGAAACCCGCAACCACAAAACCAGCCACTGCAGTAGCCTTGCCTAGGATGGAGAATAGCTTATCAGTAGCGCTAAAGGCCTTATCGTAAGGGTCTAAAGCATCACTCATAGCCTCTGAGGTGTTCTTGATGCCTGTTACAGCGCCCACTGAGGCTCTATCAATCTTGTTAAGAGATGCCGCCCCACTTTGGCCTGCTTTGTCTAGATTCTTATCGAGGTTATCGATCTCAGTATTGGCCTTACCCGATCCTGTAGTTCGAAAGTTAACCGATAGATACCTGTCAATATCGCTTCTAGTGTTAGCCATAGGTCCTTACCCTACCCCCGTTGTCTATTTGGGTTGTATGTTTGTCTACTAGCTTATCAACTAGCTTGAGAATTCTATCCGCCTCAGCCTCTGTTAGACCCATAAACGACCGTTTACCATCCACGTAAACGCTATAGGTAGGCTTTACAGTTACTGATCCGGCCTCTTTATCGATTACAATACCCATAGACTTAAGCATTACGCCCGTATCCCGTAGGGTTACACGTAGTTTACCCGTTCTCTTAGCGTAGGCGTCCGTATAGGGTGCGAAGGGCGTCCCATCGACGTTTACGCCTCTACGGATACGGGCCTTAATGATGTCCTCAACTAGCTCAACACAGGCCTTGGTATCGCTAACCGTCCATAATCTAGCTTTACGCTTGCCTGTCTTAACTGTAACGCTACTGTCAATCACTTGACACCTCATGTCTAGCCTTGATGGCCTTGTCTAATAGCGCGAATTCGCCTCTGAGGACCTCGACAGCTTGGATCATCTTCTCATCCTTAGGGGCCTCTTGGAACATATCCCAACGCATGTAAGCCCTAAGGGCCTTGTTCGTTAGGGGGTTGGCTTCAAGGTTAGCCATCACTAGAGGGCATGAGTAGAAAGGGGCCTGAGCTAGAGGGCCTGAGATGCTTGAATGGAGGGATAAGGAGGGGTCTATACAGTAAACACCCTCACTATCCTTCTCAGCGCCGCACGACCTATCTATAGAGCCTGTACAGTTACCCCTACGCTTACGTAAGCCCGGGTCTGCTAGGCATTCTGAACAATTCCACCCTCTACGCTCGGGGTCATAGTGGACCCATACTGCAGACTGAATGCTTTTTTTTCAGCCACCGACAGATGTCCCATTTTAAAAGCGATCTGATAGACCTCAGCCGATAGAGCCTCTTTATCCTCAGGCCTTAATTGTGTCAAAAGGTCAATGATTTCGCCAGGTTGCGTCTGTCTACCATTCACAGCCACGATTACAGCCTCTAGAATCATCACCCTCTGTCTAGATACCCACGATGTAGCGTCTTGAATCTGCTTAAGCTCTAGCTCCGTTAGCTTGGCCTTGAGGCGGTATTCTGTCTTACGCGACTCCAGTTGGATAGGCTCAAACATCTCAAGAGTTAGCGCCGCTACCTTCTCCTCATAGGACATATCCTCATCGGGGATAGCCTCATTGACTAGCTTTTGAACCGTGTCGTTAACCTGCCTAGCGATGTCTAGGGCTAGCAATCGACCCGCATAAGGCACCACACCCGCTTTAATGTTGGCCTCATCAACCATATCAGGTGTGAGGGGTCTAATAGACCATACGTCCTTTGGCTCGCCCGGGTCACATACTAGCTTGAAGTCCTCAGGCTTATTGAAACCTTGATTGAAAAAACTCATCTGTCTAACCTCCATAGTCACAACTCTAATAACAAAAAACCCCCTACACTCTAACTAGGCAAGGGGAGGAGAGACAGGTTAGCCCGGTTAGAATATAGGGGGTTAGAGGGGTCCTCTAGAGCCTAGAAGATATCTCCAAAACTCCAAGTGAAGCTATTGTTAGCCGGGTCTGTTGCGCCGTTGTCGCCTTGCCATGGACCGTTAGCAAAGCCGATCATGGTTCGATAGTGATCCATACCCGCGTCAAGTTTCTGAGGGTCGTTTGTCAGGACGGCGCTAGGCAGCATGAAACAGCCACCCTCGCCCGATGTATTGGCCTGTCCACTATTGAAACCGATAAGCAGGTTACGCATCGTGCCATCAAACAGATCATCGTCATAGGCTACGGTAGTGTTACCAAAGGTAAGGGTTCCCTCAACCTTGACATCCGTGATCTCGTGACTAGAACGGCCTAGGATAGTCTCACCGCAATCAGAGGCACTACGGGTGATAGTGACAGATAGAGTCAGCTCAGATAGGCAGATCCGGGTCCGTGCTAGTGCTGCGGGTGCGGCTACAGGGCTTTCCTTAGTACCACCTGTACTAGAGAAGATACAGTAGGCCATTTCATGCTTCCACATACCACCGTCGGCGTAGGTAGGGTCTACAGGCTTATCCGATGTGGTCTGGTAATCGATGTAGGCGCAATCGATGGTATAGGTAGCCTCTAGACGCTTTGTATCCTTGCTATAGTTATAGGTGATATTCATGACATCACAACCGCTACAGCGTGCCTCCCAACCTACCCCGTTAAGGATCAGGGTTGCTGAGGCAATCGTAGTAGGCACGGTATCGCTAGGCACAAATAGCGTACGCATGGGATATACAGCTTGGCTAGACGTTAGAGCCGTCGATAGAGCGGGTGTGTATGTGATGACGCTACCCACGATGTTAGTGACTCGCGCAAACTCAACCCTACCCGCAATCACAACCTTAAAGTTATTACCCACCGTGAATTTGGTAGCATCGGTAGCGGTATGGCTGTTAACCGTGCCAATAGTCGCCACTACATCCGAACCTACCGTGGAGTTTTCAACATCCTCTAGAGCGGAGTTACCCAGCATGTAGAGAGGTAGCTTAGAGTAGTCATCAAAGGCCGTACCATCACCACAACCCTTAACGGGCATTGTGACTACAACTTGACCAGCACGACGCTTAATAGGGTTGCCTGAACCATCTAGAAGGGTGTCAGTCTCGGGAGGCAGCGAATACAGGCCGCTTTTAGCCTGTCCGTTGACATCTGTGAGGATAGGATCACCCGGAATCAGTAGTTGTGACTTATCGGACACTACAGCAGCGTAGAGCGTGCCTGTAGCAGGGTCGTTGGGAAGGCCTGTAGTACTGTCAACATCCCCGTAGGTTGGATCTGTTGCTACTCGTAGGGACACAATGTTTTTAGTTGCCATGATTGGCCGATCTCCTAAAGGGGTTTCTCTCTGTTAAATAACAAGGACTACTGAACACGTGTGCACCTGGTACCAGGTGAACGGCTGTTCAGTAAGCTTAAGGTACCCATGTGCTATTAGCGTCTTGTCCTGTAGTGGTTTGATGTTCTGCTAATGTTGCGTTACTTGTTCCGAATATCAATGAGAATGCCGCGGTAGGTGTTCCCAAGAATGTGTTACGATCTCCCATATAACCTACCGCATTCAAGCCATAGATAAACCGTCCGGGTGTTCCTGAGAAGGTACAATCATAAGCATGGAATCCTTGTCCTGCTGTACTTGGTCCGGTTAATAGTCCTGATGTTGATGTTCCTGAGAATGTGCAATGGTTGTATTTTGGCATGGAAGTATTAGCACCATTCAACACAAGATAAGTACCACCAGCACCATCAATAGAACAACCTACGGCATATAGAGTATATCCTTGACTATTGATCCTTAATGGGAACGAAGCAGGGCTATTAACAATACGGATATCCAAAAGGAACACACTAGAGAACTTATAAACCTCCATTGCCTCAGTAGCGCCACCGTCTAGAATCTCCAGATTCCTTATTAGTGTTCGTTTAGGCGTATAGAGGTTATAATGTAAGACCTTACCTTGAATCTTGATGTTATCCGATAGACCTACAATATTATAACCCATGATAGCCCCCGTCCATGTGGCGTAGGTAGCATCAGACACAATACAGAACGCTATATCGGCTATAACCTCTCTTGTATACTGACTAAAAGCATAATCGATGGTTACGAACGGTTGTGCCTCTGTTCCGCTAGAGGGACTATCACTAGCATTAGGGTCTGTAGAATCAATGAAGACCCTCTCACCACTAATAGCTAGCAGGCCCGTAGAGCTAGTGACTATATCTGTTCCTGATAGGATGATCTCTTGAGCCTTAGCAAGGTCGATACCTTCATACATGAACAGGACACTGCAAAAGCCGTTAGCATCGGTCTGGACGGTTCCCGCTACATCCTTAGTGCCTGTCTTGATTGTTGATAGGTATAGACTGGGTTCAATCCAGAATGCGGGTAACACCTCATCTTCATCTTCATTCTGATAGAGTAGACTGATCCACGTCCTCTCAGTAACGGGACTACCCTCCACGTCTAAGACTTGAAGGCATAGTCTAGCCCTATGAGGTGTCTCTTCTGCAAAGCTAAGGACGTTGATCGTCTTGTTAGCCGCCGATGTAAGCGAGGCTAGGCACGTGTCCTGATAGACTCCGGTAGGATCTGTGAACCTAACCCTTTGATCTAGAGAGGTGTCAACGTCTGTATAGTCAAAGATTATTTCAGCATAACCGTTGCTATCTGTCTCTAGGGTAGCGGCTACGTCTGTACCCGGTCTATCCGTTGTAGGGTAGTTGGCATTAGGGTAGTAGGTAGGCTCAACAGCCGCCCACAACTCATTCCAGTAGTCTAGGATTAAGACTACAGCCTCTGTAGCGTTGGCTCCCGTGTGCGAATCCGCTACCTGAACTACAACCTTTAGCCTTGTACCCGCGTCTAACTGTTCACAATACAGGATCTCAGGCCTGTATGTGGTGGCTACATTCTCAGTCATCCTATAGGTGATCTTGATAGGGATATTTAGAACGATAGTAGCGGGTAGCCCGTTAGGGTTTTCGGTTAGGTCGGCTACAGGTTTCTCACCCTCACGTAGGCTAACATCCTCAGCACTCAACCAACTAGCCGGATTGCGAATCACATCGTTTACGATAGACCTAGTATCCTCAGCAATCATCCGATCCAGTAGGCCTAGATCTGTGTTGACCTCATACACGATACGGATCTCAGCCTCTGTTACCATCATGCACCCACCGTCCGGGTACGTCTGGAAATCAGGCGACTTGATATCAAAGTCTCTCGTGGTCCTCTGAGGATCTAGGATCCAGTCAAAGGGTGCATCAACATTACCATGAGCGTCGGAGGCGCAATTAAAAGGCCTGTCATCGGAGTAGACAGGAACAATAGCTCTAACACCCTCGATTAGCTGGTCTAGGATGTCGGCGTAGCGTGAGGTAAACATATCTCTCCTTTAGATCGATTTAAGGGGCCTCTGTAGGCCTCTAGAGGGCCTCAGGTGGGCGAGGGTACCTCTAGAGCGTTCAGAGGCCTAGAGAGGGCCTTTAAAGAGGTTCTACCGATAGTACCCACCACAACCGTTAGAGGAAGGCAGCGCAGAGTTATTAGAACAACCCGGAGGATTGATGTAACCGTACCTAACATCCGTAGCCTTTGCTCCCATGGTCTGGTTACCCGTCTCACCCTCATCAATAACCGCATCTCCGTTAAGGTCTTTCCAATAGTTAGACATAGCTTGACGTAGCCGAGCAAAGGCTTGATTACGGTATCTATCTGAAATATCGCTATCAATGCTATCAAAGATAATAGCCTTACATAGGCTCAGGTGGGCGGGCCTGAATAAACCAGACGCCGGGATATTATCTTCGGTGTAGTTAGGCCCTAACTGCTCTCGAACCCATAGGATTAGCTCGTCAAAGGACTCTTGAATCTGAGGCATCCATGAGTTTTGCTGCCTTGGTACCTCATCTCCTAGCGTGCTAGCAAAGCTAACCACCATATTATGCGTCAAACCTGTATCAAACGCCTGAGGTACCACATGCATAACACCCATTTCGCGCAGATCTGAGGGGTTGGGGGCGTCTGTACCGAAGTCACTATCATAACTAACAGTCCACGATACGTTCTGAGCCTTGGTTCCGGTCACATCTACCGTAGTTAGAGCGCCTGTGTAGGTGCTAAATTGAAGGCTTGCCGTTGTAATACTGTCAATAGCCACATCTCTAGGGAGGATATCGGCCAAATAGCACGAAGTATCGTCGATACGAGACACCCTAACAGGGAAACAGCTATCCGTAGAGGTGACTAGCCAACCATCACCATAGCGCCCTTGGAGGCCTGCGGTACCTGTAGGGGCTACGATGGTCAGTTTACGCCTGTCAGGGGCCACACTAACGACCGTTAAAGGTGCATGTACGGCCGTTAGGTTGAGTGTAACGGGTGTATCGAGGGCTACAGATAGCTCAGGTACGCCCGTAATGGGTACAGGGGCTACCCACTGAAACAGACCCTCAACCCCTACCCTGAATTTCATCTCCCCTAAGGGTCTAAGTGCTCTCATTAACTATCTCTCCTAATAAGGTGTCTTGTCGTATTCTAGTTGGCTACCTGAGGAATCAACCTTAAAGTGAGCATCATACTCCATAAGGATTAAGGCATCCATAAAGGTATCAGCCGTACCCTCACGGTAGAAGCGCCCTAGCATCATGGCCGACACATCGCCTGTATCCGTATTAACTACGATGTCATCAGGGAAAGCCGAGATAGCGTGTGTGTCTCTGTGCTCACCATTGATGGTTAGCGTCTGAACCGTTGTGGTTGTGGTTGCGGGTGCTAGTTCGCCCGGACTCATGATGATGTATTCGAGGCCGATCTTAACCGTACCTACAGCGGTACCCGCAGGGATAATGAAATGGAAATGAGGCTTGAGTACCGTGCCAACTTTCCAGCTATGAGGTAGTTGTGTGTTAAAGAATAATTCCTCGTCCTTACCTGCCTCAAAATGGAAGGCCCACACACCCTTAGAGCCGGGTACTATCAAGCCTGTTTCCTGTGTAGGTTCAGACCCAACCGGAACACTAGCACCGTCGTTAGAATTGGCACTAAAGTCAACGGCACCCGATGCCACGTCGTCTAGATGGTAGCCCGCTACAAGGCCTGTAGCACCCGCGGAGGTGTACGTACCCGCCCCGTCATTGTAGAGGGCTACAACCTCGGCCGTAGTTAGACCACGGTCCAAGATCACTAGTTCATCTAGCAGGCCCTCTAGACCGTTAGTGCCTGTAGCACTCTCGCACGCGATAAACAGATCCGTAGCGCTTGCATCAATATTACCCGTCTCAGCGCTATCAGCTACAAGGCTACCGTCGATGTAGATAGCCATGACCTCATTATCGTAGGTAGCGCATAGGTGGTACCACCTACCCTCATCCGTGAGCCTACTTCCATTAGGTACTTTTACAGTCTGCCTAGCAGCGCCTACCCAGATAGCAAACTCAGGCCGCGCACCGTTGTTCTCACAGATAAGCTCATAAGCATCATCCTTAAAGACTACAGCCTGATCACCACCCGTCCCTAGGGTGTCAAAGTTTAGCCAACCTGAGATAGTAAGGCCTGTAGAGACATCAAGTGAAGCGCTATCAGGTACCTGAAAGCCATTAGAGCCGCTACATTGAGCCGCGCCCGCCTCTGTAGTGCTATCGTTCTTATAGCGTCTAAAGCTAGGGGGGTTAGCACCTCCAACCGCTACGGCTGTTAGAGGCACTCTCCAATCGTCCCAAACATCAATAGCCCGTGTCTGTAGGTCTACCGTGTCGGAGTTGCTAGGTACGTATCCTACGCGCCTAACCCTAGGGTGTGAGGGTGTGTTCATGGTTTAGCATCCGAAGGGTCTAATAGTGGTTGTGAAGTGATCCACCGTCACAACGTCTCCCGCGCCATCACTCTTGATGTAGAGGGTAACAACCTCATCAGTCTCTAGCTCTACTACAAGCGTACCGCTCATCTGAGTAGCTGTAGTAACCGCGATAGTGCTCATCTCACTAGTAGTGTCTACCGTGCCATCAATGCCGATCCCTACTGTAAGGGTACTAGAACCCGCAGCAATCTTAACCGACGCGTGCCAATCGATTTCAAAAGCCTTAGTGATAGTACCCTGATACTCGATACCAGCCGGAGGACCCGCTATACCTGCGAAGTCAGTAGCAAAAGCGTTAGTAAAGGTTCCCTCGATAGGGTAATAGGTGCCCGCATCGGTACACGTCGTGTCATCCGCCGCATCTAGTGAAGCGAATAGACCCGGGCTATACGATAGCTCGTCTAGTGCTGCCTCTACATTGGTTGAGGATAGATCATCACCCGAATAGATGATCTTAGAGGAATCGTTGATTCGGACTCGGCTAACCCTTGGGTGCTCGCTCATGGTTGGTCCCTATTGGTATGGGTCTCTCCCTATCACTCTAATAACAAAAAACCCCCAAGCCTTTGAGGCCTGAGGGTGGAGCCGGATGTCCCACTGAACAGGGTGCCAGGTTCGTCCATGACACACTGCACAGGGGGCCAGGTACCCCTAAGGGCTAACTTGCTTAGGTGGATGTCTGAAGAATCAAGGCACCACACTCAGCTTGGAAGCGCATAAGAGCATCGAAGTAAGACACCTCGTAGACGTGGCCGCGCTTAGCGTTGTCGTCATACTCATGGACAGCTAGAGGCGCTGTGATGATACGTGCCGTAGCAGAGGCATCCGAAGCCATGATCTCACCGTTAAAGCCCGGAGCGCCTAGCGTAGAGACGTTACCCGCCGCATCATGAGGAGCATGGCCGACGAAAACGCGATCTCCCCAGATATCGGACATGCTAGGAGTACCCGGAATCTTGGAGGTATTCTTACGACCGTAGCCGATGTGAACACTCTCAAAACCCATGAGGTTTTTAAGGATTTCAGCAAGCATGTCATCGCTGACCATGTTGCGGTTGACATTAGTCGGAAGATACTCAAGGAACGTAGGGTTATGTACGAGGTTATAGGCAGACTGACGGCCTAGGATGCACATGTTACCCGTGACTCCCCAGTTCTCCACGAGACGCTTAGCGTTGTCGATATCCTTAATAGGGTCGCCCGGTGTAGCGGTCACATCCCACTTGATAGCGGGTGTGATGTCGCTAGAGCCATCCTGCCAAGTACTATCGGCGAAATAGAGGTTAGCAACCTCAATCTCACGAGCGGTACGAAGGGTGCTAAGAGGCTTACTCACGTAACCCTGTTCAACTACCGAGCGCTGCCCCTCATCGAGGGAGGCTAGACGCATACGGTCGGCGCGGGGGATACGATGACCACGTGCGTGCTCCTGTGCACGGTATGCCACAAAGGACATAGCCGCACCCTTGGACATAGGGGTATCTTCATCGGGTCCGACGATGCCTGTGACACCCGCCTCGCCAAAGAAAGAATCGGAAGCGTACTTGGCAATGTTACCAACTACAGGACCTTCCATACCCGGGAGTAGGCCACCCTGTGCGAGGGCGGTAGGGACAACCTTATCCTGTAGGAGTCGGTCGTTATGGAGAGCACCGATCATGCCACTAAGGACAGGATTAAGGGTGCTCAGGCTAGCATCTGTTGGGTATACAGCAGTAGACATCTAATTAAACCTCGATAAGCTTAGGGTCAACAAACATACGGTACATACCGCCATCGGCAGCAGCAGCAGTCTCACCCTCGAAAAGTACAAAGCCTGTAGTCCAGACTGCATCCGCATCCGCAGCAGCGACTAGTTCAGAGGCCGCATCGGTCTTGAGGATGGTATGAGTACCCTTAGTAATGACGCCACCCGCGAAGAAGTAAGCAGTACCGAAGATAGTGATAGTGCAGAGGCCACCTAGGCGATCCTCGGCTTCAACGATAACCCCTAGAGGCTTGGCATTCTCACCCGCAGCAGCAGCACCCGCTAGAATGCATTCGCCCGCTACAGTGTGATCCTTGACTACAAAACCAACCTTGGCCCCGTAGTTAGCCGCAGCAGGTGCCCGGCGTGTGATGTTAAAACAAGTCATTCCGACTCTCCTAGATAACGTTTAGTATTCAATGTGTCTCGGTCAAAAGCCTAGATAGCTAGGGGATAGCTATCTAGCCTAGGCAGGGTTTCAAGAGATAGAGACAAGCTTATCAAAAGCACTCTTGAAGTGAGAGGGGTTCTTAGGGTCTAGGCTATTCGTAACGCAATAAGCATTAATTCTATCGCTTAGAGTGTCCTTAACATCGCCAGTAGCTGCAGCCTTGGTAGAGGCGTTGTGGCTAGTGCGTGTGCCAAGGTCGATAACAGGCTTACGGCTTACATAGTACTGAGTAAACAATGTGTGCTCACCCCTCTGCTCACCGTCATAAGCGTTAATAGCTAGCGCTTCGTCGGCGGGCTTAATGATTCCCTTAGCCTTCATCTCACTAATAACAACCGCTCGGGTTGCATCGTAGGCCATGGCGTTAGCCTGCTCAAGTTGCGCCTGTAGAGCTAGTGTCTCAGCGCTTGCCTCAGCCTTAGCCTCTTCAGCCTCTTCAGCCTCTTCCTCAGGGTTCTCAAGTTTGCGTAGGCGCTCCTCAAGGTCCTTAACGAGGTCATCCTTTTCACCTAGCTTGGTCTCAAGATCTTTGATCTTGTCCTCAGGTGACATCTCAGCCTCTTCCTCTTCAGCCTTAGCCTCTTCAGCCTCTTCCTCTGCTACCTCTTCCTCAGGGGTCTCAGCCTCTTCCTCAGGGGTCTCAAGGGTCTCAAGCTCTTCC
>Ga0114918_10005354_pt1 | contig 11016 bp, 9 predicted proteins | sample LantaG_FD_87015 | JGI IMG/M metagenome (GOLD analysis project Ga0114918, IMG submission 87015) | Deep subsurface microbial communities from Baltic Sea to uncover new lineages of life (NeLLi) - Landsort_02402 metaG | ecosystem: Environmental > Aquatic > Marine > Oceanic > Sediment | place: Baltic... | reverse complement strand
GTCTCGGCGACGCTGAGAATTTCGAGCTTTTCAACGGCGACCTCGATTTGTCCGGTCTGAAGCTTGGGATTTTCGAGGCCTTCGCCGCGCGGCTGAACAACACCCTGTGCAGCTATAACCCATTCGCAGCGAACAGTTTTTGCAAGCCTGTGGACCTCAGGCTGGGTCTCGGGGTCGAAAACCAGTTGTGTAAGTCCCTCTCTGTCACGAAGGTCGAAAAATACCAGATTGCCGTGGTCGCGGTAGGACTTGACCCAGCCGGCCAAGGTTACTTCTTTGCCGGTGTTGCTTAGGCGAAGCTCACCGCAATTATGTGTTCTTTTAAGCACAACAAAAACCTCTCTAAAAAAAGTTACGCATTCACCATGATAGTATCCGGACGGTTAGGATAGCCTACGCAAGCTGCTTCGTCAATAATACGGTTGAATATTTGACTTTTGGGATGACCGGCATTTTTCAGCGCGCTCAGCGGTAAAATGCCCCCCCTTAGGCACTATTAAACAACGGAAACAACTTCACCGTTTTAATCTTTGAAATTGTATACGTCGTCTCTTGTGCCGTATATGCCGTCCCAGCCGGCGGAGATAAGGATATATGAATCCTTATTGTAAGGCCTTGAAATACCAGATTCCTCTTCCAAGGCCTTATTGAGTGTATTTTCATAAAATACCTGGCCTGCGACAGTACCCCCTGCGTAAAGCGGGTGGGTAGCAGGACCACTCGGTGGCACACCCATGCCGAGGAACGTATGATTGTCCTCGTAGTTGTAGATATTGTCCGTGTTGGTTGGATCGTTGGCATCATGTGACATTCTCGAAGTATCTGCTCTGTAATATAATACGGGCATACCCATTTTTCTGCCGGTAGTCAGATTTCTTACCGAACGAAAAACATCACAAAGCAGTGCTATTTCACCTGTCCTGCTAAACGTTCCGGGAGACGCATATAAATCATCCAGGGAGCATATTTGAATATCTCTGCGCTCAAGATACTCTTTTCTGCTCCTTAAGTTATCAATACTTGGGTTAGGAGGATATAGGAGGGTTCCACCGGCGTCCTGACCATCATTAGTAAGTCTCGAATCGAGATGGAAAGCCAGGCCATCCTGTCCGGCCATAACCTCAGCAAGTTTCATCGCACCGCAATAAGCGACACCATCAGCATCGAGTGCGTCTGAATCGGGGTATTCATCGAAATCACTTTCGTATATTTGCAGGCCGGAGCCGATATTGCGAAACTGGTTCTTTTGTAATACGACCCTCGAAAACCGCTTCGCAGCGTTCAAGGCGGGCAAAAGCAGACTGATGAGTATTACGATGATACTCATAACGGTCAGCAATTCCACGATGGTAAAGGCGGTTTTTTTGTGTTTTGTTCTCATAATAGTGCCCCTTATAATACAAAGTAACAAATACAGTTTACCTTAGACAGCCTGGCCTGTCAAGCGATTTTTGCACCTGTTGCGATTTTACTGTGCCGGGTATGTGAGCCCCGTTAGATAGAAGATACGAACAAAGTTCGAAATAAATGTCTAATGGCCAAAATTATCTAACGGGGTGAGCAGCTGCAAAAACTGATTGACCTGGTTGCCTGTGGCGTTTAGACTCGTTGGCGATGGCCAAGCGAATCATAATAAATGCCGATGATTTTGGGCTTTGTAAGGGAGTGAACGAGGCCGTGGCGAAGGCCCATGACGTGGGCGTTCTGACCAGTGCGACGCTTATGGTCAACATGCCGGCGGCTGAGGATGCAGTCGAAATAGCTAAGCTTAAGCCCAGCCTCGGAGTTGGCGTTCATCTCAATCTGTCCGAGGGCCAGTCCGTATCGAAGGACAGCTGCGTTAATTGTCTGCTTGACGGCGATGGTCGATTCGCTTATTCGCCGCTGAAGCTATCGGCTATGTGCATAGCCCTTCACACAATAAGACACGCCGTCGAGACCGAGCTGGCGGCTCAAATTCAGTGGGTCATCGACAGGGGATTAATGCCGACTCATCTGGACTCGCATAAGCATATTCACAGCTCCCCCACAATATTTCCGATTGTTTGCAGGCTTGCCAGCAGATTTGGAATCTCCGCTATACGCTGGCCTTTTGAGCCAAAGGCGGTCTGCCAAAGGCCCTGGCCGCTGCTCACAGAAAGCGAGCGAAAAAGGGCGGCGATAGTTCGGACGATGGCAAAGATTAATCGTATTCAAAACCGTGACTTTTTGAGGACAGAAGGACTTTTTGGCATTGCACATACGGGCAGGGTCGATGTAAATTTCCTCAGGGCCGTTGCGCTTTATAGCCCGGCAGCGACTGCAGAGGTTATGACCCATCCGGGTCTGGCTGACGGCCTGGACCCCAGCAAAACGAGATTGCTGGGGCAGCGAAGGGTCGAATTTGAGGCGCTTTGCAGTGAAAAAGCAAAACAGTGTTTTAAGGACACAGCAACCAAACTGGTACATTATGGACAATTATAGCCAATCGGGTATTGAGTGCTCGGTGGTGGTGCCTCTTTATAATGAAGGACAAGCGGTAGCCGAGCTTTACAGTCGGCTAACCAAAACGATGGGCGAGACCAGCCTTTGTTATGAGCTGGTCTTTGTCGACGACGGCAGCGGCGACAATACCCTCAAGCTGATAAAAGCTATTGCCGGCAAAGACGAAAAAGTTGTGGCGGTTGAGCTTCGCCGAAATTTCGGGCAGACGCCGGCTCTGGCCGCCGGTTTCGATGTGGCCAGAGGACAGATAATAGTATCGATGGACGGCGACCTTCAGCATGCCCCTGAAGAGATACCTAAATTTCTCGAAAAGATTGAAGCCGGCTATGATATTGTCAGCGGCTGGCGCAAACGGCGGGTGGACAATCTAATAATAAGAAAAATCCCTTCAATGACGGCCAACTGGCTGGCTTCAAAAATAAGCGGCGTGGATATCCATGACTTCGGCACCACCTTCAAGGCGTACAGACGCCGGATTATTGAGGAGCTGAATCTTTACAGTGAGATGCACAGATTCATCCCGGCGATATTGTCACGCAGCGGGGCCAAAATTATTGAGATACCTATAAAGAACATTGTCCGGCCGAAGGGCTCCAGCAGCTACGGACTCTCCAGAACGTTTAGAGTCGTCTTCGATTTGATAACTCTTCGCTTTCTGCTGGGCTACGTTACAAAACCACTGCACTTTTTCGGCAGAGCGGCAATGTATTGCATCATGGCCAGTATGTTGATGGTTGCTTATATACTGTATGATAAGTTAGCATATAATGTGCCAATCCTTGTTGCACACGGGCCGTTAGCGGGACTGGCAGCTGTGCTTTTGCTCACTGGATTGATCTTCATAGCCACAGGTTTGATAGGAGAGATGATAAGCAGGGTTTACTTCGAATCGACAGGCAAAAAGATATACTCGGTGTGCAGAGTGCATCGCAGGGAGATTTCTATGGAGGATTAACACAATGGAAAAGAAAAAACTTTCACCAAAGGGCCTGATTATTGCTTTACTGATAACAGCGGCGGTAATTTTGTTGGTCAGGCATTTTCACATCAAGAATTTCAATGTTGTTGAGCCGGAGGTGCTCTATACCAGCGGCCAGCCGCGGGGAATGGATTATACCCGACTGCTTTATAAATATCATATCGCCACAATCGTAAATGTGCGCCACGCCTCGGAACATCGCGAAAAGAACTGGTACAACGAAGAGTTGACGTGGGTTAAAAACAAGGGTATTACTTACATAGAATTGCCGATTGACAGGAGTATCGACAGAGCGAATTACTTCCCAGACAAATCAACGCAACAGGAGTTTCTTAAGATAATGTCTGATAAGACCAACCTGCCGGTACTTCTGCACGGCAGTGCTGGCAGAAAGAGAGTTTCGATGTTGGCCTCGGTGTGGCTGCGAAAGGCTCGCGGCCACAGTGTCGAAGATACAATCCGGCTCGTAGAAAAAATCAAAGACCAGCCCATAACCAAGGCAGAGAGAGAGTTCATCGAGAGCCTGGGTGAGTAAGGCCGCAAACGGCCTACGGCTCCTCTGCGACAAAGGGGGTGGATTTGTGGAACAGTGCTCCGGGGGCGTTCTGCTGCCCTCTGCGTTCGGCTTTTTGCTTGTAGTAAACCATCCTTAATTTGCCATCGGCTTGCAGTTTTTCAAGATAGCTGGCTGTGGCAACGACCCAACCGCCCTGCTCGTAGCGATTATACAGGACGGACTCATCACTTACTTCCGGTACTATTCTGCCAAAGTAGTGTACGGACCTGTTGGATATGTATTCGTAAGCGATGAGATTGTCCGATTGCGGCACTATTTGGGCCAGTCTCCTCGAAAAATCCCGAGAATATCTGCTGTAATCCAGTGGATTCAAAAAGGTCACATACCCTATCATAACTAACACAACAATACCGGCGAAAAGTGTGCCACATGCGGGAGCAGGTTTTCCTGCGGCAAACAACATAACGACAGCCACTGCGAGTATTACGGTTACTGAGCAGAGTATTACCGCCTCGGTGACCATATCGGGATAGGTCCTAACTAAATATACACACCCTGCGACAGCGAGTGCAATTACCCCTATGACGTGACTTGCCAGAACGGTCTTTGCGAATCTGCGGCTGTAGGCCTCGCGGGTAAAAGCCATATCTTCAATCAGGATGCCGATAAGGATAGCCATTGCCGGCATCAAAGGAAGTATATAGTGCTGGCGTTTACCGCCGCTGATAGTCAAAAACGCCAGGTCCACAACGAACCACAGCCATAAAAATTGCATTACAGGCCGCTTCTTATTCCAAACCCTGTAAAAAGGAGCAGCCAGTGCCATCGGCAGAAAAACGACCCATGGCACAATGAACTGAAACATTCTGGGCAAATAGTAATAAAATGATTTGCCCCCCGGTCTGTAATTGCCCAGGAAACGGTCGACGAATTCAGTTTTCCACAGCCCGAGGTCCCAGTTTAATTTGTGGGCGATAGCCAGCGGCCAGGGCAGGACGATAGCCAGAAAAATCAGTGGTCCTATGATTGGCAGCAGTCTTGGCAGTATTCTCCATTTTCTAAACATCGCGACATAGAGAAACAAAGGAATCAAAACAAGCGGCAGTGGTGCGGGCCCTTTGGCCAAATTCGCCAGTGCGAAGCTCAACCAGAAGACAACTGCGTAGGCGATTTGCTTTTTTCTGCTCTGAGCAGTAACAGCACAGTAAAAGCTCAAAAAGGCCAGAACGATAAAAAACGTCATAGCCATCTCGGGGCGAGCATTATGTGCATAACGAATATAATCGAGTGACGTTGCCCATACTGCCGCACAGACAACAGCAATCCTGAAGGACGTGCAGCGGTTTACAAAGTAAAGGATAGCGGCCACGGAGAGCACCGCGAAGATGACGCTGGGAAGCCGGGCCGTCAGCTCGTCGACCCTGCCGGTTATCTTGGCCAGGCCCGCCACAAGCCAGTAGGACAGCGGCGTTTTTACAAGGCGAGGCTGACCGTTACAGGTAGGCCAAACCCAGTCGCCGCTGGCGAGCATCTCTCTCGCCGTGATAGAAACGAAACACTCATGGTTGCCTAATGTCTTTTCGGAAATGGTCCACGAGGCGCTTACCGCCGCGAGAAGCAATACGCCACATACTAAGAAAATTTTTATTTTTTTACTGTTTTTACGATTGTTGGCCATTGGCGAAATATTGTGTCGCTAAGCGCTTAAAGAATCAACTGATTATTTTGATTATTTCGTCAAGGTCGTTTGGTGCTTCTGTTGGCGGATTGCTGAACTGGCCCTGCTTTTGCTTATGGTAGTTGACGGTTACATTTGGGTCTTTAAGTGCGTGGCCAGTCAGTACACAGGCGACCCTCTCGTCGGGACCGATGATACCTTCAGCCCTGAGGTGTTTCAATCCCGCGATTGATGCTGCCGAGGCCGGCTCACAGCCTAATCCGAATTTGCCCACAATCGCTTTTGCATCGCAAATTTGTTCGTCGGTTACGGCCCGAACGACTCCATCGCATATATCAATAGCCCGCAGACATTTTTTCAGATTTACCGGCCGGGAAATCTCTATGGCTGAAGCACAGGTATGCGGCGAAAAATTCCGGGCAGTCAAATCGGCGTAATAATCATCAATAACAGCCTGGTCGACTTTGCCGTTATTCCAGCTAAGCTTTTTGTTATTGACCAGCTCGGTTAGAGTATCGGCGCCGGTGGCGTTGATGATGGCCATTCGCGGTATTCGTTCAATCAGGTTGAGCTGTTTTAATTCGAGAAAGGCCTTACCGAATGCGCTGGAGTTGCCGAGATTTCCGCCGGGTACCACAATCCAGTCGGGCACATCCCAGCCGAGGCCTTCGAGGATTCTGTACATTATTGTCTTTTGGCCTTCGAGTCGGAATGGATTCAACGAATTAAGCAGGTACAGGCCGAGCTTTGTGCAGACATTCTGAACCTGACGCATACAATCGTCGAAGTCGCCGCGTATTTGAATGGTCTGGGCGCCGTAGTCCATTGACTGGCTTAGCTTGCCGAAGGCGATTCTGCCGGAGCCGATAAAGACGGTGGATTTCAGACCACAACTGTGCGCATAAAGGGCCATCGAAGCGGAAGTATTGCCGGTTGAGGCGCAGATGCAGGATTTCGCGCCGACCATTTTCGCATGACTAAAAGCGGCGGCCATCCCATTGTCCTTGAATGAGCCGGAGGGATTAAGCCCTTCGTACTGCAGATACAAACAGCCCCGCTGCATATCGACGTACTCGGCTACCGCGTCATTCTGCTGCAGGATTGTCTGGCCCTCACCTATAGTTACTTTGTATTTATCCGGACAGAAATTCAAAAGCTCCCGAAATCGCCAGACACCCGAGAAATCAAGAGGGCCTTTTTTGTTTGCCCATCGTTTAGCAAAATCGCTCAATTTATCTGGGACGTGGATTTTGTCCCAGTTGTACCATATATCGAGCAGCTCACCGCACTTTGGGCATTTGAATCCGCCTATGGCGGAGCTGCAGTCAAACTCGGCTGCGCAATCAGGATTAATGCACTTTTGATAAGCAGCGTCAGTTTTATTCATATGCGAAATTCCTTATCGATTATTTATCACGAAGCCATTAACTTGTCCTGAACGAAGTCGAAGGAAAACATCAAAAATTATAAACTAAAGCCGGAGCTTTTGGTAGAGAAATCAGGCACTTCGGTTTCACCTCAGGATTGCGGACTTTCTTGCGTCGCTGCAGCGTTGATTTTTTCTATAACTGCCGGCAATTCGCTGAGCCGATTTATTTTGCGGATGCCTTCAGGCGGTTCCTTGCCGACGTTGGTGTAAGCCGCTTTTAGAACGGCGTGCATACCGGCCCTTACTGCCGGCATGATATCCTTGTCGATGCGGTCTCCGACGAACAATATATTTTGAAGCATTTCTCCAATTCCGTCGGCAGCGATTTTGAAGATTTTGCTGCTTGGCTTTTTGAAATCAAACTGGCACGAAAAGAGCCTGACGCTAAAAAACTCCAGTATGCCCAACTGCTCTAAGTGCTCCTCGAGGGAGCTGGCGTTTATGAAGGTGTTGGAGACTATACCGAGCTTAAGACCGCAGGCCCGTAGCTTGGTCAGGGTCTCAACGGTCTGCGGTTCGAGTCGAGCAACCCTGCTTAAAGGTTTGTACCACAGCCACGCAAAATGCCGCCATTGCTGCTCGCTTAGCTCGACTCCTTTCTTTATCCCGATTCTTTTAAGCACCGCCATCGCATCAAAGTCTTTGCCCCTCACATTTGAAAGCCGGCGACGGACGTAGAGTGATATAAGGCTTCGCAGCCGGTAGTACCGGAAGCTGCCGATGGCCTGGCCCTGGCTTTCGAGGTAGTCGTACGACAATCTCGCGCCCTCGTGGAAAAGGGCAGCGATGTCGACTTTGCCGAAATTTAGCAGAGTTTCGCCAAGGTCAAACAGCACCGCACGTATCTTCGTATCTCGTATCTCGTATCTCGTATCTCGCATAAGGAGCTTATGCCTTGTGCTCTTACTTTCTTAGCGGGGGCAAAGTATCCCCGAAAACCTCCCGTACCAACTGGAACATTTCATAATCGGATATTGCCGAGACTCTATTCTCCGCATACTCAGCGTCAATTTTTTCTTTTATCTTGGTAACGCGTGGGTCATGCTTTGCAATTTCGATTTTGAATCTTGCCTCTATCCAGTGTTTGATACCCGCGGCGCCGGCCTTGTCGGTAATAGCGACGCGTACGGGTCGGTTAAGCAGCCTTTTAGTGTCGAAGCAGTTGTAAATCTCCTCGTTCTTGAGCAGACCATCGGCGTGAATGCCGGCTCGGGTAACGTTGAAATCCTTTCCAACCAACGGATAATTGTTCGGGATTTCAAAACCCAATTCTTTCTTTGCGTATTCGGCCAGTTCGGTTATTGCTGCATAGTTAACACCTTCGGTTATGCCTTTGATTTGCGCATGCTCGACGACCATCGCCTCCAGAGGTGGGTTCCCGGTTCGCTCACCGACACCGAAAACGGCGGCATTGGCGGCGCTGCAGCCGTAGAGCCACGCAGTCGCAGCGTTTACCTGCACCTTGTGCAGGTCGTTATGGCCGTGCCATTCGAGCCATTCGGATGGAACTGGAATTTGGCGGAGTCTGGTGATCAATTTGGGGATGCTGCGCGGAAGAGCTACGCCCAGCCACGGCAGGCCGAATCCAAGGGTATCACAGAGACGAATCTTGACCGGCTTTTTATATTCTTTTGCCAGTTCCATCAACTCCGCAGCAAGCGGCAGGACAAAACCTTCGTAATCGGCCCGAGTTATATCCTCAAAGTGACATCTTGGAATAACGCCGCTGTCGAGAGCGGATTTTGCAATGTCGAGATACAGATTCATTGCCTGTGCACGGGTCTTTCGCAGCTTAAGGAAGATATGATAATCACTGGCGGAGGTCAGGATACCGGTCTCGGCAAGACCCATCTGGGCAACCAGCTTAAAGTCGGCCGCGACCGCCCTTATCCAGCCGGTAATCTTAGGAAACTCATAGCCTCGTCCTTTACACAGTTCAACAGCCCTCCTGTCTCGCTTCGAATACAGGAAAAACTCACATTGTCGAATCAGGCCGGTGCCGCCGTCTATTTCGTGTAATAAATCGTAAATTTTGAGAATCTGCTCGGGCGTATAGGGCGGACGTGCCTGCTGGCCGTCGCGAAAGGTCGTATCGGTTATCCAGATTTCTTCCGGTATATCGTAGCTGACAGTCTCGTTATCAAATGCCACCTTCGGGAATTCGGTATACGGAAAAATCTCGCGATAAAGGTTAGGTTTTTGCACATCCGCAAGTTCAGGATTCTTCTTTGCCATACTTTCTCTCCTGTTATCGGTTAAATGGTAACTGGTTAAATGGTAACTGGTTAAAGGGTAATTACCAATTACCACTCACCAATTACCAACAGTAGCCGAGGTGGGATTCGAACCCACACGTCCTTTTCGGACAGGGGATTTTAAGTCCCCAGCGTCTGCCATTCCGCCACTCGGCCTTCTCTAATAGGCTAATGGATTTTTGCCGATTTTGCAAACTGTTTCAGGTGTGGTAAATGATTGGCAACACCTGCGGTGTTGTTACCGCACGTCTGGGGCCCGATGTCGTCTCGGAAATGGCACAGTATAATTGCAAAACCAACGCAGGTTGAAGCAAATGTTTACTGATGGCGGACACGATGTGTCGGATGGAAAGTTAGATATGAGCCAAGTCGGGGGCTGAATCTGCCGAGAAAATCCGCTATCCGCTGTGCCACCTGAGCGAACCGGACCTTACGGCGGAGAGCTTTTAGCTGAGGATCCTCACCAGCGAAGCCCAGTGCCTTATCAATCCTTTTTCCGGCGTCGGCAAATTTTCCCATCTGCAGGTACAGTTCGGCAGAGGCCCGAAGGGCACAGAGGTGGTCAGGCCTGATATCGAGTGCATGGCTGAAAAACTCCGCAGCCTCGGAATATCGCCCCTTCAGGCTGCTGGCAAGACCCAGGTAATAGTATGCATCGGCACTGGCAGAATCGATATCGGTGGCCCTAAGCAGACAGTTTATACCCAAATCGGTATCACCAACCGCCAGAAGCATTGAGGCCATAGAGAGTAAAACATCGACATTTTCCGGGGATAGCTCCACCTCCGAAGCCAGGTATACCTTTGCCTGTCGGCGCTTGCCCATGATAAGTGCGCATTGAGCGAGCCGATAACGCGGCCCAGCGAGAGATCTATCCTTTTGCAGGGCCTGGTCGAACAGCCTTACTGCCTGTTCATAATCAGCATTGTTAAAAGCAATTTCACCCAAGTAAAAAATCGCAGGTGCGAAATCGGACCTGAGCTCAAGTATTCTGCTAAATTTTTCCTTTGCAGCTTCGATATCACTAACTTCGAGAAGAAACAGGCCGAAATCAAAAATCGCATCGATATCGCCGGGATTTGTGCGGAGCTCAGCCAAAAAATGCTCGCGGGCGCGGGGGTGGTCGCCGTCAGACCAGCAGGCCTGAGCAATTCGGTAGTTGATTTGCGGATGCGTTGGTTCGAGCTCAGCGGTTTTCAGCCAGCAGTGAATAGCTTTCTTGTATTGGCCCCGAATAAAAAGACTGTTGCCGATATTGTAATAACACAGCGGGCAGTCCGGCTGTATTTGCTGTGCAAGGTAGAACATCTGCTCAGCCAAGTCGTGCTGGTCCATCTCGGTATAAGTTATTATGCGGTTGCAATAACATGGCTCGAATTCGCTGTCAAGCTGCTGGATGTGTTCGAAGGTATCGATTGCAAGGTCATATTGGCCTGTGCGGGTATAGTCGACGGCCAACGAATTTAATATCTCCAGGTCATCAGGGCTTAACTCCAGCGCAAGCTCGTATTCGTGTATCGCCTCGTCAAACTTGTTCATGGCATCAAGTGTAAGGGCTTTGTTGAAATGCCACGAGCTGTTGTAGGGATTTATATCCAGAGCGGCATCGAGCTGCGAAAGGGCCTGCGGCATCTTGCCAGCTTCATAAAGCTCAAAAGCCTCTCGCGCAATGTG
>Ga0114918_10005353_pt1 | contig 11016 bp, 25 predicted proteins | sample LantaG_FD_87015 | JGI IMG/M metagenome (GOLD analysis project Ga0114918, IMG submission 87015) | Deep subsurface microbial communities from Baltic Sea to uncover new lineages of life (NeLLi) - Landsort_02402 metaG | ecosystem: Environmental > Aquatic > Marine > Oceanic > Sediment | place... | reverse complement strand
ATAGTCCAGGGAATGATTGATTTTTACAGATCAATCACCAAAAACTTCTTCTTCTGTAGCAATTCCGGTATCTACAGCATCGTCTTGGATAGAATCGAGAAGATTCAAAATTCCAACCAACGATTCTTTCTTGCTTCCGAGTTCTGCACTTAGAACATCAAGAACCATAATCAAATCTTGCTTTTGTTCTCCGAGCAATTTCCAATCAATTTTTTCTATTACGACGGACATACTCTTTCTCCTTTTAAATATCTCCATTCTCTACTGGGGTTCGAACCTCAGATAAACACACCATCAATGAGACAGTCGATCAACTCTGCCTATGCAAATGATGATTGCGTTTGTTTTACCGCTTTCAAACTACAGAGAATTTAGTGGAGACTTTAATCTAAATATATAGTCGGAGGAATGCTTTCTTTTTACGAAGGTTTATAAATAAAAAATGGTGGGCCTTGAGGGATTCGAACCCCCGACCTTGGTGTTATGAGCACCCTGCTACTAACCAACTGAGCTAAAGGCCCTATTTTATATCTATTTCAAATTCTTCTATTACGTTTTCTCGTCTAACCAACTCTATGTAAATTAGAAATAAATTTAATTGTAAAGAGCTAACCCTATTCGCTTAGACTAGATTGGTAATTTTACCTTTCCAGTCTAAGCTACACGGCACAGAGATTAGGCTTTTCTCTGTGAAGGCTAAAGTGTCCTAATCCGGCGCTCTTGATAGTCTTGCTTCATAGATTTCGTGGCCTTTGAAATCTCGGCGCAACTATCTCCTATCCGGCACTTACCCTCTTACCCTTTTGGGTTTCTGCCTTTTGGCTTCATCAGAGAGGGCTTACAAATTCTCTCACCGGGGCGATCAACTCCCGGTGCCCACTTCCCAATTTATGTCATAGCGCCCGAAAGCAGGAAAGGCGCTCACTTTAGCAGTCGCATATTTTTGTTCTCCTTTCGTGTCTATATAGTCCAACAAATAGGTTTGTTTTACAAGAATAAATACTATTTTATTCCTCTTTCATCATATAGTGAAGTTGTAGAGCAGTAGCATAAATATGTGGACAACCCTCATTCTTTGCCGCTTTCTCTACCAAGGCAATTTCTTCATCGGATCTGTGGCGAACATTTTCAAACTCTTCAATTTCTTTATCTGTGAGTCCGACCGTATAAATCTCATCATGGCCCATCATCTCAACCATATCGCTATATTCAGTATCAAAAACATAACGAAGAAGTTCTGTTAGTTTGTCTTTAAAATCAGAAGTCATTTTATCTCCTTTTCATATTTATATAGTCTGAGATATGATTGATTTTTACAAGAATAAATTAAGAACAGATCAAATCTATTTTAATCCATCTTCGAATGTTTCTCCTGCACCACACATTATAACGAAGAATTTTAATTACAAGACGGCCTATCTGAAATTCATATGCCGTTGCACCTTTGAAAGCAATAATAACCATCCGCGCTCCTTAATAAAAAATAATCCCCTGTAATCGTCAGGGGCAACGGGAGATTCTTTCCCCTCCTAAGTCATCCCATTCATCGTGGGAGCAGTCAATTTTAAGGCGAACTTTGACAAACACCGTTTTATTCTGAACTCAATATTGAATAATAATCGCCTTTGAATTTCTCTTCTCGTGGGAGTTGTTGCTGTTCTTTTGCAAATTCCTTTACTTGTTCTATATTCTCAAGAATGATTTTCTTATTGTTATAAAATTTAACACGAAATGTCTTTTCCCCCCACCCTACGGGAAGCAAATTTGCCCAATTTATACCTGCACAGATGCGTACGAGATTAGGGCTGTTTGGGTTCTTTTCAATAATCTTTCTTGTCAATTCCTTCATATCTTTCCCCTCTCCTCATATATAGTCCAAAATCTCTTTGGAAATTACAAGGATTTTATAGATCTTTTAATTGATCTTCCATTGAATCAAAAAATCTTCTCTCTTGAAACGTGAGTCTATATTTAGGTGATTCAAATTTATTGCGGCGAGTATTACAACACATTGAACAAGAACATTTAGACAAGTTATCTGCAAACAAATTAACCCGAAACCACAGCTCTTCTTCAATATCTTCTTTGGGAAGATAGTTCCAGTATCTAGACCATTTAAAAAATCTTTTTGTTTTTTCTCGTACTCTGTCATAACTATGGCGACGAAGACGAGCTTTTTCCTTTTCTTTTTGTCGATCTTCCATTTGAAATCCTCCAGGACACGGCGGTCAGCCGTGCCATTGTGAGCGGAGGATTATTCAGTAGAAGATTCATAGGCTTTATTCCCTTCAACGTATATATAGTCCAAATATCGAAGAATTATTACAGTAAAATCTTCGAATTATTTAGACTACAACCTTATTAGCCTTAACAGCTTTCGACATTTCGTGAGTAGGGTTTTCCTTGCAGAACTTAGTTGTTGCATCGGTCAAAACGACATACTTCCTGCCACCACACTTGAGATAAACCATATGATCCTTTGAGACTGCCCGATAATCCTTTGCCTGACGGTCCCACACTGAGATAAGACGCTTCTCAGAAAAATTATACTTTCGACCTTCACCGTTAGGAGTCTTGCGACCCTTGGTGACTCCGGTTCTCGCACACATATAACGAATATCACCGGCCTTGGCGATCAAAATTCTATCACCGTTTTGATCTCGACCCTTCTTGTCCGTCTTGCGGATAAAGGCAGTCCAAAACCAACGTGAACCATTTGCCTTAATCAACTCTTCGGCCTTGTCTGCGGTAATAATGCTTGCTCCGGTGTAAGGCGTACGCTTCATTTTTTTCTCCTATGGTTTAAATGTCTTCTCGTTCTCAACATGTATATAGTCGAAGGCCAAGGCAAATTTTACAAAACAAACTCAAAAAATCCTCCTCTATCATTATATACTTGTAAACAAAAGAAATCAAAAATATATTCAGAAAGCTTTGCAAATTTCTTTGGTTGGTCGGACTATATAGTTGTCCAAAGGGGACGCAACAAAGAGGCCGAACAAAAGAGGAGAAAAACATGAACTACTTCGGAAAAGCCGAACAAACAGCAAACGCAATTGTTAAGGCATTTGAGGATGGTCGTGTACCTAGCGCTTTGAGTCAACTATATATAGAGGATGCAGCTGAAAAGCATTCTGCCTCATATAGTTGGATGAATCGCTTCATTGTTGCTATCCATGGTTATTCTGATGCAATGGGTATGAAGCAGTGGAACAAGAAAGATCGTCGAATCAACAAGGGCGAAAAAGCCTTCTACATTCTGGCTCCGGCCATGAGAAATATTGAGGACGTTACAACCGGCGAAAAGCGCAACATCTGTGTAGGGTTCAAGGCTGTTCAGGTGTTTGGTCAAGAACAGACCAACGGGGCACCAATTGAACATGGGGAAGATACTCGCAAGTTTTTTGAGGAACTGCCCTTGCGCGATGTGGCCGAAAAGTGGGGCCTCGAAGTAAACGCATACAACGGGCAGGAAGGTCTTGCCGCCGGATCATACGCTCTTGGCACATCCATTAGCCTTGGCGTAAAGAATCTCAGCACTTGGACTCACGAACTTGCCCATGCTGCCGACGATAGGAACGGGCAACTCAAGAAGAGCAATCGGAAAAAAGAGGATTATGCTTTGGCCGAAGTGGTGGCAGAGTTGGCCGGTGCAGTTCTTCTGGAGTGCCTTGGCAAGAGTGTTGAGGCCGATCTAGGTGGGGCGTGGGATTATATCAAGCATTGGTCAGAACAGGCAGGGATCAAGCCTGTGGATGCTTGCCGGAAAGTCATCGGACGGGTTACGGATGCGGTGAACCTGATCCTTGAGACTGCCAACGAAGAAGAGAAAGAAGCGGTTGCGTAAATTAAAATAGGGCAGGGCGTAAAAACCCTGTCCTTTTTCTGAGATTTCGTCGTAAATCTCGTCTTGAGTTTGGACTATATAATTAGAAAAGGGAGGACAAAATAATGGAACTGACTTTGAGTGAGAAGAAAGAGAAAATCAGCAAAAACAAAATTCATCAGGCAATCAAGAAGTTTGAAGAAACCCAAGACAAGTATTCAGAATTTGGTGCATATGATACTGAACCAAGATGCGCTTTTTACCATGCGATTCGTCAACATGTTGCGGGAAGTGATAGCATTCTGATGGCAATAGAAAATCCTGGATACTGGGAGTTGTACAGTTCTATGTCTGGACACAAGAGGGCTGCCAAGGCTCTTGCTACTGCCTGTAAGCGTGTTCTGAAGGTGATTGACGCAGCACCATACAAAGACCTCAAGCAAGCTCATGACTGGTATGGCGATATTCTGGATTAAATCAAATCTGCATTAGTTTTAGGAGATAAATAATATGGGTATGAAAGAAGATATTAAGTTGGCTTTTGATATTGCGCATTCTTTTTGTTGGCTAGCCGATTGTCCTAGAGTTGTAGATAACGCAACAAAAAGAATCATGAGGAGCTTTGAGCTACACAGGAAAGAACATCGGGTTGCTTATTTTGTTGCGCTTATTTCTGCCGAGGCAAGAAAAGAAGAGGCTTTACTTTAATAAAAATCTCTGTAAAAATCGAACTCTTTCCGGACTATATACATAGAAAAGGAGTAGACTATGAAATTTACATGTCCTAAATGTAAAACCAATCGCCTGGAAGAGGTTATGGTCGATGTAACTGTAGCCTCACAAGTCACCCTTATCTATGATGATGGCGATATGGATTATGGCAATCAAACAAATGAGGGTGGAGAAATTGATCATTATCAGTGCATTGAGTGTGGATGTGTACTCAAAGATGATAACAATGAACCTGTGAAAGATCAGCTGGATCTTGTCAAATGGCTTGAAAAACACGCCTAATATTTCATAAAAATCTCTGTAAAAACATAATTCTGCTCAGACTATATACATAGAAAAGGAGTAGACTATGATTCACGAACTAACTCACAAACATTTCTGTAATCTAGGAGCATTGCGAAACCCTCATTGCTTTTCCAGCTATGACAATAAACGAAAGGCTATGCGGTATTATTATAACGGAATATTGTCTGAAGCCTGTTGGATGGGTTATCGAATATAAGGAGATTATATTATGGGTTATATGCATTTCCATTTTCATAAAAATCTCTGTAAAAACATAATTCTACTCGGACTATATACATAGAGAAAAAGGAGATTACATTATGGGTTACGAGACAAAAATGTACTTTGTTGATCCTTGTCGCTGCGAAGACACAGAAGGAAGGATCTATGCTTCTGTTGTTGCGATGGTTGATCTCTGTAAAATGGGCGGTGATAGTCATATGGATGTGTTGAGGTTGAAGGCTACCAAGGAACAAAAAAATAGCCCGACACCACTTTATATTTATAGTGAAGATGGAAATACAAAAATCGTAGAAGACGGATATGGAGAACCCCTTGTCGAACTTGATCCGATAAAAGTTCATGAAGCCCTCGGAAAAGATATTGCAGAAGACGACATACCATATCGCCGTTTCACTCTTGCTGCTGCGATTCTTGCTGATTTTATTACAAAGTTTGAAGATGGCCGAATTCTTACTTTCGGACACTAATCTACACACAAAAGGAGAATGATATGGGTTGGTGGGATTTTGGAATCTTTGGTGGTGACTCTCCTCTTGATGCTCTCGGAGATATTGCTACTCTTTTTCTTGTTCCGAATATTGACAGGGGATATAAAAAGGCAATCAAAAAAAAATACGACAGTTACATGCTCTGCCCGATTGAGGATTGGAGTGATGAAAGGGCCAAGCTGATTGCCAAAGCCATCCGAAGTCATTGGGATGAAGTTATTGCCATGTTGGAGAAGTACAAGGATAAAGAAGGCAATGATGACAATGTATCAGTACAGGTGGTTGCTGCTGTCATTATGGCCTCTGGTGCTGCACTTCCAAAGGGGTTTCGAACAAGAGCGAAAAAGGCCGGAAAAAACGATGAATGGGCAAATGAGGGAGATAATTCCCGTAAGACCCAAATCAAAGAGTATATCCAGGCTGTTTCTGATTACAAAACTGGCAACCGAATCGTTCTGACTTCCGAGGGTTTGTTTCGGAAGTTCGCAGAGGCCGGAATTATTGAAAAGGGTAAATAGAGATGACTACTCATATATATAAAGGGAAGTATTTCGAGGCAGATCTTGTTGATGAAACTCTTGAGGTAATTCCTACAGAAGAGCTTAGGTCGCATCTCTTCTTTACTCGAAGTGAATCTCAAGATATGATCAGGGAATTACAGAATCTTCTCGACAAAGATAAAGATCTCATGGAAAAATAAAATACCATTAGTTTTAGGAAACTTAAAAAGGAGATGTTATGTCAAAATTTAGAAATACCACAGGAACTATTGGACCTTATCCTGGAAGAACCTGGGAACAAGAAGCTGAGATATATGCAGATAAGATCTTTGGTTATTGGGTTATTGAACAAATAGATGTCGGAAAGTGTGATAATATTGCATGTCATAAACCAATCTCCGAAAAATATCACTTTTGTTCTAAAGAGTGTAAAGACATTGTAGATGATGAATGTATTGCCGAGGCACGAGCAGAAGCTCAAGTTTCATAAAGAAATATCATAAATATCGGTAAGAATGGCCACCTATACGGACTATATAGGTGGCTTATTTAAAAGGGAGACTTTTATAATGAATGATACACTTACCGCATTCTTGGTTTGCGCTCTTTGGTCTAGTTCGGGTGATGATACAGTTCTGGATGAAAAAACAATATTTGACTTTGATCCAGATACACAAAAGGAACTCGAAAAAGATCTTAATGATTTTTTGAGTAAAAACAAAGATCTCATTCAAAAATCTAACCTATGTTCTGATCAAATAGGACACGACTTCTGGCTAACTAGAAACGGCCATGGTGCTGGCTTTTGGGATCGTGGTTTAGGTGAGATTGGAAAGGAACTAACAAAAGCCTGTGGAGAGTATGGTGAGGTTTGTTTATACGTAGGTGATGATGGAAAAGTTTATTCCATGTAAAAACTCAATGATCTCAGGACTATATAACTGGCTCAAAGAAAAGGGAGATTTACCTATGGGTATCACAATTCACTGGAATACAAAGTTCAAGGGTAGCAAGACAGCTTTGATGGGGAAGTTGGAAGAGCTTGCTGGTATAAGGGGAGAGTTATGAAATCAGTATGCCAAAAGTGCAGTAAACCAACATCTAAGTTGTGTCCAATCTGCCAGAAAGTAATTTGTCCAACTTGTTTGATTCTTCGGGGTAGTACCTGTCATTGTGGTTATTACTACATTTCTGACAAGTACTTACGCCATATCGGCAAGGAAGTATAGCAGTCGGAGAAGTAATGGATGTGGATATCGAAGAGGGTGATGAGGGTTGTGAGGCTACGAATCTTGGCTTTATTCGCACAGGTAAAGGAGGTACGTGGAGAGGATCATCATTCACCAAAACTCAATATGCCAAGAAATTTATTCAAGCTCATGCCGGTGTTTGTACTATTCTCAAGGCAGCCGAAAAGATGGGCCTTGTCTGTGGTGTCTCTGATGAGGGCAATTATTACGACTCAGGAGATATTACACAGCTTGCAGATAACGGTCAAGAAAATCTAAAGATCATTGCCGCTATGACTAATGTCCTAACTGAAAGGTTTGGATCTGAGAATGTTATGGGTGCTGGGTTAGAGGCCGGAGAGAAGTTGAAGGACTTTGAACTGTAATCAAAAAAGGAGAAATCACAATGGGTTATCGCTCAGAGGTTGCTTTTGTTGTTCCCGATTCTGCACCACGATTCGAAGATATAGAAAATCGTGGGTGGCTGACCGTTATTTCAGAAAGTGACGGTTTTCGTCTTTACCATGCGACGTGGGTGAAATGGTATAGTGACTTTCCAGTTGTGAAAGCTGTTTTAGAATACTTTGCGAATCTGGATACCGAAGAAGGCGGCAATGAAAACTATCTCTTCATTCGTCTTGGTGAGGATAATTCGGACGTAGAGGAAGAAGGCGGTCTTTGGGATAATCCTTTTGATCTTGGGTGGGCTAGAAAAATCGAATTTAATAAATAATTCCATGTAAAAACTCCTGGGCTGTCAGACTATATAAGTGGCTAAAGCAAAGGAGAAAAATAATGGTTTATCTGGTTTACCACTTCGATATGAATAAGTATTCTTGTTGTCTTGATAGTTGGTCTGAAACAAAAGATGGTAAGCGCATATGTTCAAACGGCCCTTATTTCCGGAAGAATATGAGCCTGTTGCTGCTGTTGAGGCCGACTCCATTGATGAAGTTTTTGAGAAGACTAACCACATTACTCAAAATTGGGAAAATAACAAAGGTGTAATTGCACTGCATACCTTTGGGAAACAACATCGTTCTACCTCAGTTGGTGATGTTGTTGTTGATGATTCTAACAAACCACTTATTTGTGCTTCGTGTGGTTGGAAGGAGATTTAATTATGGGCATGGATGTAAGCGGAATTAAGCCAACTTCGGAAAAGGGCATATACTTCCGAGCAAACGTATGGTCTTGGAGGCCTATTCACTCTTTAATGGCTATGGCGAATGCGAGAAATAAATATATGCTAATGACTCAAGAGCAATGGGAGTCTATGGATCACAATGATGGTGCCGGTCTTCAAACGCAAAAAGAATGCAACGATTTGGCTGACGCTCTTGAGTCTATACTTAAAAACAATAAAGAACTCAGAGAATTTGGGTTTATCGTGTCAGCAAAAGAGGACGAAATTAAAATCAGATTTCCTCTTACCGGTGACGATGACGAAATGGCTATAGATATTCGAAATGGCTCCTTCGTTTCAAATACAAAGACTATCCCAACCGAATATAAAACTAGTCCTTACAGCGTTTCTCTTTCTCATGCAAAAGAGTTCGTTGTCTTTCTTCGGGAATGTGGTGGTTTTTCTGTTTATTAAAAAATTATTTGTATTTTCTATCAAACCATAAGACTATATAAACATAGGAGAAAAACAATGTCAACTCGATGCAATGTTCTTATTAAAGATGGACAGTCTCAACAATGGTTCTATCGGCACTCGGATGGATATCCCTCTGTGACCGCCGAATCACTCAAGACCTTTGTTCAATGGCTTGTTGACGGTAGGATTCGGGATAATGTTTGCCAGGGGTCTGGTTGGCTTATTATCCTTGGAAACACGGAATATGCAAAAACCTCGAAGGAGGGTTTTGCGACCGAACCTGGGGATGATAGTCTGTACTCGTGGAAGGTTGGGGCCTACGAACCCACAGACGACGAGCATGGCGATATTGTGTATTTGTATACTATCGACATGGAGAATAAAACCGTCTCTGTGAACAAAAAAGTTTATTCATATGAAAAATTCTTGAATCATAATTTTATTAAAGAAGATCGGTAAAAATCAAGAGTTTGTCGGACTATATGTTTAGGAGGAAAAGACATGAAAGACTCAAAAGAAGCTGCACAAGCAATGTCCGACTTTGTAAACAACATGACCTGTGACATTGATGGGTTTGTTAAAGGGATGATTGCTGAACACCGAACACTTCAACAAACTTTCACTAACCTCTGCTTTGCTTGGATTCGGAAAAGCGCAGAACGATACGAGCAAGGTAATTATGATGGGCGAAACGAATACTCCTGCAAGAAATGTGCTGAAATTGTAAAGCACGTTGAATTGTTTGACGGACCTTTTATTTAAGGAAATTATTATGACAAGCCACCATACCAAGGTCAAGGTAAAGCTATCTATGTATGTAAACGTATCTACAGATAGTCACCCAGAAGATATTGCACAAGAAATTATGAAAGACATTATTTTGGACCAAACAAAAGATCTTTTGCTTGAACTTTCAGAAGACTCGGACTCTTTGGGTATTGCCCTTGATAATTACGAATTTGACGATGTAAAAATGTTCGACAATCCTTAAATTCCTCTGTAAAAATTAAACACACCTAAGACTATATAAGAGAAAGGAGATAACCTATGGGTTCAATTGTTGGAAAAACAATTGTTAAGATCCGCCTTATGACAAAAAAGGAGATGGAGGAAGAAGATTGGGAGGTTTCTAGTCATGGTGCTCCTACTGCCATCGAACTAAGTGGCGGGACTGTTATTTATCCTAGCCGTGATTCTGAGGGCAATGGTGGTGGTGCTCTCTTTGGATATAACAAAGATGGAGATTCATTTTTCGTTATGCCTGAAAAGAAACAGAAGATTAAATCCTCTGTAAAAATTAAACACACCTAAGACTATATAGTCAGGAAAGGAAAACTTGACTATGAAGATCAACCGACACAACACAGCAATTAAACGAAGCAAGCTAAGTGCCCCAACAAAATGGGCATGGAAGCACAACCAGATCCGTAGCAAAATTTATGACTGGGGCTGTGGTCGAGGGGACGATGCAGAATTCCTTAAAAATGACGGATTTAGTGTCATTGCATACGATCCCTATCATTGCCCCGAAAATTCACCAGAGATGGTAGATTTTGGACAAATTCAGACGGTTATGAACAACTACGTCCTAAATGTAATCGAACACAAAGCAACCAGAACGATTCTACTGAAGAAAATTGCAGACAAGATTTCCGACAAGACAAAGGTTATCCTTTCTGTTCGTGGTCGGAATGAGATTGAGAACAACGCAGAAAAGAAAGGTTGGAAGGCATACAAGGATGGTTTTATTACATCGTCCAACACATTCCAGAAGGGATATTACCAGTTTGAAATTGAAGCTCTTTGCCAACGATTCTTTGATGTGTATATGAGCGAAACATTATCTGGTGGAACAGTTCTCGTTTTAACCAAAAAAGTTCTGTAAAAACTACCCAAAGATCAGACTATATAGAAAAGGGGAAACAAATGAAAGTCATCTATTGTCCAGATTGCCACAACACTGAGAAATTCACAGTATCCGCCAAGGAGCATCATACTTGGGTAATTGATGGCAATGGGGATTGGATAGAAAATGTTTGCGGATGCGGAGAAGCTGACCGAGGAGATGATTTTTATTGCGCTTCTTGTAATGGTGCGGGACTTTGCTTCT
>Ga0114918_10005352_pt1 | contig 11017 bp, 9 predicted proteins | sample LantaG_FD_87015 | JGI IMG/M metagenome (GOLD analysis project Ga0114918, IMG submission 87015) | Deep subsurface microbial communities from Baltic Sea to uncover new lineages of life (NeLLi) - Landsort_02402 metaG | ecosystem: Environmental > Aquatic > Marine > Oceanic > Sediment | place: Baltic... | reverse complement strand
TTCTGTCTTTAGAGATTTTTTATTATCAGTAACTATTTTATTGGGATTATTTTGATTAGAGGAAGGAGATTCTTCTGATATTCCGGAGATAATTTTTTCATTTTCTTCCGGTAGTTTTTCTGCTGGGGGATAAAGAATATTTTCTTTATCTAATAGAACTATTTGATAAAGATTATGGTCATATCCTCCGGAGGAAGATCTTTGTTTTACTATTTTTTTGATTAGGCCATATTCTAACAGAGTATTGCGGTATTTAATTAAGGTCTTGGTGGTAGTACACATCCTTTTGTTTAGAGTCTTAATAGAAGGCCAGGCAATATCTTTTCCTTTATGACAGTAACTTAAGAGTTGAAGGTAGAGTACAGTTGGACCAAGGCCGATGGTACTTACCCAGTGAGCCAAGAAGTAGTCCTGAATAGTAGTATAAGAATTAGTTTTGTTAACTGGTATTTTTTTTTCCATAGTTTTTCCATTTCTTTGAATAGTTTTTTAAATACAGGTTTCGGGTTGTAAGTTGTAAGTTACGAGTTGCAAGCTGAGATTGCCACGCCCTGATAAATCAGGGCTCTCAATGACAGAAAATATTTATCCCTCACCTTTAACCCTGTGTAGTAGATAACTCACTACACAGGGTGTGCCCTCTCCTTCAGAGGGGAGAGGGAGTAAGGAGGAGAATATTTACCCCTCTACTTAGTAAGTTGCAAAAAAGAGATAAAAAAGTAACCTATTGAAGGAAAATAATTTAAAAAAATTGCCCCCTCTACTTATATAGATACAAAAAAGAGTTGAAAATACAGCCCTCTGATGAAAAAAATTTGAAATATTTTAGAAGCAGCAACAGCAGCAGGGGAAAAATTACACCCTAATGTTGTTGTTGTTATATTGTTATTGTTCTTAATTGTTGCTGTTAGTGTGGAAAAATTCCACTAGGGTAGTGGAAAAATTCCACCCCATCATACGGAGGTTGACAAAGAATTAGAGGAAAATAATTTTATTTTAAAAAAGAAGGGTTTTATAAACCTTTTGTCGTATTAATATTAAGGTGAAGGAAAATTGAAAAAGAATAATTCATTTAACCGTTATTGGCGATACGATAAGGTAAATATCTATTTTTGAAGTGTGACAAAGAACCGTTGTTAATGCTCAGTAATTGGGTAACTTTTTCTCACTTTTCGAAGAAAGTCTGATAAATCAAGATTCCCGGTACCCTCTCAAATGATTAATATATAATTAAGAAAAAAGAGTCTGATTTTATATATGAAAAATAAAGAAGATGAAATTCATGGGAAAATTTCAATCTATCATTTTTTTGGTGATACTTTTATTGGCTACATTGGGCGACCTTTTCATTCCGATTATTATTGGCACGGAATACCCGAGTTATAATCATTTGATAGATACCATCAGTACCCTGGGAACCAAGAATAGCCCGGTGCAGAGATTTCAATGTATCAATCTTATAGCCGTGGGGATTTTATTTATTATATTTTCCCTTGGGCAAGGTGTAGCATTTACCCAAATAAAATGGTGCCATAGATTATTTATTTTAGGCATTGTCGTATTTGGCGTAGGAACTATTTTAGCCGGGATATTTCCTGAAGACCCGAACGATATTGTGGAGACAGTTTCCGGTAAAATTCATGGTATTGCCTCAGGCATAGGCTTTATTTTTTTAATCCTAAATCCACTATGGGCTATTTGGATTGCTGAATTTAGGGATTTAAGATATGTCAATATGATGTTATTTGTTCTTGCTGTTTTAACCTTTATCCTCTTCATGATATCAGAAAATATAGACAGCGGTATCCTCAGATATACCGGATTATTTCAAAGATTAAACTTAATCATCTTGTATGGACATCTGATTCTTAATTATATATGGATGATTAGATGATTTGAATATAGTAGAGGAGTAGGCAGTCACCTCGATTTAGAATGCTTCTGTTTCAGTTTTTCCCTCATCACATTTCTCCCGGCAAATTTCCACAGTTAAAACAGGGGACGGTTTTTTGTTTGGAATCCCCGGTTAATATACAGTAAAAAAAGAGAAGAAAATTTATCAGGTATCAGAGTTAATAGCTTTAGGAGATATCCTTAAAAAAATGGCCAGATATATTGATGCGTATTCTACAACGGTCACCAAGATAATTAAAAAGAATGAAAATAAAATAAATAGTTGACTCTTTGGACTTCATTTTAACGATCTCCCCGGTTACGATAACCCCATTATTATACAAATAGTTTTGTCTATGTATTAGTATATCCAATTTTGATTAAACTGTCTTGACACAGGCCATGAATATGATATAATAAATAATAATATTCATAATAATAAAAAAATAAATATTAATATTCATTACATAAATTTATATTATATTAAGCAGGTATAGAAAAATGAAACCAATTATTGGCATTATTTCATCATTTATAGAAAAAAATACAGAAAAGTATTATAAGTTATTTAAGAATTACTGTGATTGCATTAGGGACAGAGAAGGGATTCCTATAATTATTCCTATTATTGATAAGGTTGAAATTGATGAAATCCTAAAACTCATTGATGGATTACTTTTAAGTGGGGGTTCTGATATATGTCCGAGTTTTTATAAAGAAAAAGTTATGATGCAAAATTTGTTAGTATCGAAACAAAGAGATCAATTTGAAATTGATTTAACCAAAAAAGCATTGTTGAGGAATATACCGGTGCTTGGTATTTGCAGAGGCATGCAACTCTTAAATGTTGCCGCCGGTGGCACACTATATCAGGACATTAATCAGTATAATCTAAGTTCGTTTAACCATAAGGTAAACGGTGAAGAGGAGAAATACGGAACGCATAATGTGAGATTGGTAAAAGATAAATTATTATTTAAGATTTTTCAAACAGATTGCCTTAAGGTCAATAGTGTTCATCACCAAGCAGTAGCAGAATTAGCAGAAGGATTTTGCGCTAATGCACATGCAGAGGATGGAATAATTGAGGGGATAGAGAATTTAGATTATCTCTTGGCTTTAGGCGTTCAGTGGCATCCCGAAAGAATGATAGAAGCATTTCCGAAACATTACAAATTGTTTGATTTGTTGATTGAGAAGGCTATGGAAAATCGAAAATCTAAAGGAGGGGAATTATGAAGAATCCAAAACTCTTTCAAAACATTCGAAAAAATCTTTCAAACTTTACTCCTGGAGAAGAAAAAGTAGCACAGTATGTTGTGGATAATTACCAAAAGGCAGCTTTCCTGACCAGCATTGAAATAGGAAATGAAGTTGATGTAAGCGATACCACAGTTATCAGATTTGCCAATGTAATTGGATATAAAGGATTTACTGAATTTAAGAAAGAGCTGAAGGAACTTGTCAAAAAGGAGATAACTCCAAGGGAGAAATTAAGCAATACTATCGAAGAACTAAATAAAGAAAATGATTACTTGCTTCAGCTATATAATATTGAAAACATGAACCTTAAGCAAACATTTGAAAAATTAGACTTTACTACTATCAATAAAGCAATAGATCTTATAAATAATGGCAATAAAATTTTTGCTATGGGATTAGGGCTTTCTTCTCTTGCAGTTCACTATCTGGGGTATAGATTAAAGCGGATTCGAAAAAATATCATTGAAATTGATTCAGGGGCTTATAAACTTGTATCACAACTTTCTTTACTTGATAACAAAGATGTTTTTATTGCATTTGATTTCCCACGATATTCTAGAGATACTTTTCTGGTACTTAAATATGCTAAAGAGATGAATGTTACTACCATACTTGTAACAGATAGTCTTATTAATCCTTTACAGGAATATAGTGACCTAATTATTTTGGCCTATAACGAGTGTTTAGGTTACACAAATTCCATTGTTGGCACATCATTAATCGTTAATCTGCTAAGTGTCGGTATTATCTTGAAAGATAAAAACAGATCACTAGATACTTTAGAAAAATTAGAGAAATTTTCAGAGGAATTGGGACATTGTTTATAGTGGAAAGGAGGTAAATATTAACTAATTTTAATACCGGAAAAGCAATATTTAAGAAAAAATTAAGGAGGAATTAATATGAGAATTAGATGTAGATTTTTTTTAATTTTGTTATTAGTTTTATTTATGAGTTTAACAGCTTTTAGTAATGGATACTCCTCTCTAAATAAAGATGCGAAAGTTCCTGAAATTGAACTATGGATTACCAGTCAAACTTATGACCCTATAAGATATGAAGCAGGTTTAATGATTGGCCAAAAGTGGGAAGAACTAGGCTTCAAAATTAAAATAACTCCAATGGAATGGGCTACAATGTCTTCTAAAGGCATGACAGGGCATGAACATGATGTATTTGTGATTCAATGGGGAGGTAAGGCTGAGCGGATAGATCCATTCCACTGGTTATATACATTGCACCATTCATCAGAAACAGATGTTGGTAAATATAACGTAGCGGGCTATGAATCTTCTGAATATGACCGGATAGCTGAGCAGTTTGTTGAGAATATGGATATGGATAAACGAAGAGAATCAGCTTATGCTTTACAGGAGATATTGAGCCATGATTTACCACAGCCACCTATAGCACATAGAATTGTCACTCATGCTTATAATAGTATGGATTTTGAGAATACAGTGATGGCTATGGGAGAAGGAATGAACAGTTTCTGGAATTGGGTAAATATAACTCCAAAGGGTGATAGAAAAATAGTCAAATTTGGTTATGTAAATGACGTTAAGTTATTAAATCCATTATCTACAAAAACAGGAGCTGATATTTATATGCTCACCATGATTTATGACCCTCTGGTAAGAGTGAATATCGAAGGCAAACCTATACCTTGGGCAGCTGAATCATTTGATGAGATAGATGATCAGACTATCGAGATAGTACTTAGGGAAGGTATGAAATTCCATGATGGCAAAGATGTAACAGTAGAAGATGTAAAGTTTACTTTTGATTTTGCAAAAGAAGTCAAAGCTCCGTATTATCTATCCAAGATTAAATATCTTGAAAAAGTTGAGATAGTAGATAACCGGACAGTAAGATTTACTTTAAATCAACCCTTTGCTCCATTTGTTTCCAATGCATTAGCGTTAGTAGGAATCCTGCCCAGACATATTTGGGAGAAAAAATATCAGGAAAAGGGAGCTGAAGGTATTCTAAATTGGGATAATTTACCTCCCGTTGGAAGTGGTCCGTTTAAGTTTGAGTATTGGCGTCCTAATGAAGAGTTGAAATTGACCAAATTTGCCCAACATTTCAATCCGGCTAAGATTGATGGCGTGATAAGAATTCCATATGCTTCTGCTTATGGTGTTGTTCAGGGGCTGAAGGCCGGAGAGATTGATTCTGCAGGATGGTCATTATTGCCGCTGCAGGTTGAGGAATTGAAAGAAGTAAAACATCTTACTTTAAAACAAGTTGATGATCAGGGATGTTACATGCTTCACTATAATATGCGCAAGGCTCCTTTTGATGATGTTAATGTGAGAAGGGCACTGACTTATGCTATTCCGAAAAAGCAAATTGTTAAACTTGTATTTGAAGGAATGGCTGTTCCTGCTTATTCTGTAGTAGCACCTGTCAATAGTTTTTGGCACAATCCTGATATTGAAAAAGCCGGTGATGATATAGAAAAAGCAAGGCAAATACTTGAAGACGCAGGTTTTAGATGGGATGACAAGGGATGGATATATTATCCGGAAAACTATGAGGTAAAAAAACTATTTACTAAATAGTTAATTTAATATGCCTAATACTGAATCTTTTCGGGGCTTCGGTATTAGGCATATTAAGAAAAGGACGTGAGAAAAAGCATGCAAGGTATTTTAAAATATGTTATTAGAAGATTATTGCAGATGTTGCTTACTTTATTTGTATTGATAACAATTCTCTTTTTTATGTTCCGGGTTATACCCGGGGATCCCGTTAGTATGTATATAGAAGCAGGCCTGGGACAGGAAGCTCAGCAAGTTCTTTTAAAACAATATGGTTTGGATAAACCGCTTTTTCAGCAATATATTATCTATATAAAGGCCGTGATTAAAGGCGATTTTGGCAGTTCTTTTCAGTATGGTAAACCGGCTATTCAGGTCATTGGGGAAAGATTTTGGAACACCCTTATATTGATGATTACCTCCCTTAGCATAGCATTTATATTGGGTATAGTAGGTGGTGCAATTTTAGCATGGAAAAGAGGTACTGTTTTAGAGAGTGTGGGGATAATTGGTGCATTGATTTTACGTTGTGCTCCAGTGTTTTGGACTGGTATGATTTTTCTTTCTATATTCGCTTTTAAATTTAAGATATTTCCCTTAGGTGGCATGAATACGCCCGGAACTTATTTTGATTTTCAATACCAAAAATTCTTATCCCTTGATTTTCTGAAACATCTAACTTTACCGGCATTGACTGCAAGTTTATATTCTGTTGCAACGCCATTGTTGGTAATGCGAACTTCTATGTTAGAAGTGATTAAAGAAGACTTCATTGAACTTGCAAGAGCTAAAGGACTTAAAGAATGGAAAATATTATCCAAACATGCAATGCGAAATGCACTTTTACCAGTGATTACAGTTTTTGCGGTTCAGGCAGGTTTAGCAATTGGGGGAATTGTACTTGTAGAGACTGTTTTTAGATGGCCAGGTATGGGAAGAGAGATTGTTTTAGCAGTAGCAGCTAGGGACTATCCGGTTGCTCAGACTGCTTTTTTTCTGATCGGAATGATGACTGTTTTATTTAATATAATTGCCGATGTATTGTATGCCTACTTGGATCCAAGGGTAATCCGGCAATGAGGGAGTTGGATAAAAATGGAATTGTTAAAAGATATGATGAAGGCTTTGAAGAAAGACAAAGTTGGAATGACAGGATTAGGGATATTCGTTTTTTTTATTGTTATTGCTATTCTGTCACCGATTATTAGTCCATATGATCCGATGGAATTGAATTTTGATCAGGATGGTAATTTAAAGCGTCTGGAGCCTCCTTCCTGGGAGCACTTGTTTGGAACAACTCGGATGGGGAGAGATGTTTTTAGTCAAATGATCATTGGTTCAAGGATAGCTTTAATCGTAGGTGTTTTATCAGCGTTATGCGTTGTATTTATTGGTACAAATATTGGTCTGATATCAGGTTATTTTGGTGGAAAAATTGATAATTTTATCATGAGAATAGTAGACATTATTTATGGTATACCATTTTTACCGTTTGCCCTAATCTTAGTAGCTATTTTGGGACCAGGCATAAAAAATATAATACTTGCTATAGTGCTTATAACATGGAGGAATACTGCCAGAGTAATCAGATCCCAGGTATTGACAATAAAGAGCAAAACATTTATTGAAGCGTCACGTATTAGTGGAGCAAGTGATTTTCGTATTATATATAAACATATTGCTCCTAATGTCATTCCTTTATCAATGGTCTATGTATCTCTTTCGATGGGCTCGGCCATTATGACTGAGGCGAGTCTTAGTTTTTTGGGATATGGAGATCCTACCTTGCCAAGCTGGGGAAAGGTACTTTATTCTTGCTATTCATCCCAAGCTATGTTTATTGCCTGGTGGTGGATGATCCCACCTGGTATTGCAATTATTCTTTTAGTGTTATCAGGTTTCTTATTGAGTAGAACATTTGAAGAAATAGCTAATCCCAGATTAAAGGAGAGGTAGGTTTGGATAATCATAATACAGTCTTAGAAATTAAGAACTTGAAAATTTATTACAATATTTTAGAAGGGTGCGTCAAGGCTGTTGATAATGTTTCTCTTCAGTTGTGCAGAGGAGATGTTTTGGGACTTGTGGGTGAATCAGGTTGTGGTAAAACTACTCTTATTAAATCTTTACTTAAAATACTTCCATCAAATGGTTACATAAATGGAGGAACAGCCAATTATAAGGGTGAAGATATATTTAAGATGGACAACTCAAGAATTCAGAAACTGAGATGGAATGAAATTTCAATCATCTCTCAAAGTGCAATGAATGCCTTAGATCCGGTATATAGAGTAGGTGATCAAATAGTCGAAGTTATCACCGAACATGAAAAGGTTAAAAAAGAAAAAGCATACAAGAGAGCTGAAAAACTTTTTGATCTTGTTGGTATTGACAGAAAAAGATTAAAAGATTATCCACATCAGTATAGTAGTGGTATGAAACAAAGAGCGGTAATTGCTATGGCTCTTGCTTTAAATCCTGATATTATATTAGCAGATGAGCCTACTACTGCGCTGGATGTTGTGGTTCAAGCCCAAATACTTCAGAGGATAAATAAATTATTAGAAAATTATCATGGATCTATGATAATGGTTACTCATGACATATCGGTTATTGCCCAGACTTGCAATAAAGTGGCGGTTATGTATGGAGGTAAAATACTGGAGTTCGGTGATAAAAGGCGTATTGTAACAAGTCCTTACCATCCATATACGCTTGGTCTCAAGAACGCATTTCCAAGTATAACAGGAGAGAAGAAATCGTTGATTTCAATACCCGGTAATCCTCCGGATCTTTTAGTTCCGCCTAATGGTTGTATATTTGCACCCAGATGTCCTTTTGTAAAAGAAATATGCAAAAACAAATCACCTTTACCTGAGAAAGTTGAGGAAGGATATGTTTCATGTCATAGGTTGGAAGAAGTAGATAAACTGCGTTACTATGCGGAACAAGAAAAAACATGGTTGGGAACTTCTATCTGAAAGGGAACGCTTATGGAAAATATTGTGAAAGTAAATAATTTAAAAAAATACTTTCAATCAGGGAAAGCATTATTCGGTAATAGAGATAATGATATACAGAATTGTCTAAGGGCAGTGGATGGAGTTAGTTTTTCAATAGGTAAGGGTGAAACATTTGGATTGGCCGGAGAAAGTGGTTGCGGGAAAACAACCATAGCCAAACTATTAATGGGCTTATATAAACCTACCGAAGGGAATCTGATATGTAAGGGAATGGATATTTCGAATCTTAAAGGTAGGGAAATGAAGCTATTCCGGAGAAATGCACAGATGATTTTTCAGGATCCCTATGAATCTCTCAACCCAAGATTTCGGGTTAGAGAAATATTAAAGGAACCATTGATTATTCATAGCATTGGAAAAAGTGAGAATGAGAAAATGGAAATAATTAAAAATATTTTAGAGGACGTTGGGCTTAATCCTCCTGAAAAATTTATAAATAGGTATCCTCATGAGATGAGTGGAGGACAAAGGCAGAGAATATCAGTAGCTAGAGCTCTTATTCTTAAGCCTGTATTTATTGTAGCAGATGAACCTGTATCCATGTTAGATGTTTCTATAAGAGCAGGGGTATTGAACTTATTGAAAAAAGCAACGAGTAAAAGGAATTTAGCCAGTTTATTTATATCTCATGATATATCACTTATAAGATATTTGTGTGATAGAACGGCAATTATGTATCTCGGTAGAATTGTAGAAACAGGAGAAACGGAAAACCTTATCAAAAAGAGATACCATCCCTATACAGAAGCTTTGTTAGAAGCAGTCCCTAGTACAAATCCGGACTGTAAAATTGATTTGAGTAAGATAAAAGGTGAAATAACAAATTTGGTAGACTTCTCGAAAGGGTGCAGGTTTTATCCGCGATGTACTAAAGCAATGAAGGTTTGTGAGGAAATATCTCCGAAACCAGTTGAAGTGGAAAAAAATCACTGGGTAGAATGTCATTTATATAAATAATCATATGAGGGGGAAATAATGAAACGATTAGTACTATCAGAATTGTCATGGCCGGAATTTAACCGGTATAAAGATGGTATTGAACTGGCTATAATACCTACAGGTTCACATGAACAACATGGACCTAATTTAACCTTTGCAGCAGATACTGATAGGGCATATGAAATGAGCAAATTATTAGCTGAAAGGCTTTGTCCAAAAGTATTGGTATGTCCACCGGTGAATTATGGTATTTCTTATCACCATATGAAATTCCCCGGGACAATCACTCTTAGGATTGAAACTTTTATTTCAATTATAATGGATATTGCTTGGAGTTTAGAACAGCATGGTATAAAGAAAATTTTAATGGTAAACGCTCATGGTGGAAATAGACATGCACTGGGGGTTGCAATAACTAAACTTAAATATGAATTAGGCATAGATGCTTCGTGGATCGGAAGTGGGACAGACTTGTCCAGTGATTTATTAGCACAAAAGAATTTATCAGAGATAACAGGACATGCATGCGAAGGAGAGGTTTCGCAAAGCATGCATATTGCTCCATGGCTGGTAAAAAAAGATGATTTATCCAAGGGAAAACTAAAAGATAGCTTATACAAGAAGAGAGAGTGGTGGGGAGAAATCCCCTGGTCGTTTGATGATATAACCGAAAATGGGGCATTAGGTGATGCGACGATTGCTTCTAAAGAATTAGGCAAAGAAATGACTGATTTAATACTTAAAAGGTTAGAATCCTTCGTTCGTGAGTATTTCTTAAAAGAAAAATAGAAGTAGGATAAAGCATTAAAACAAAAACAGGAGAATGGTTCTTTGTTTCACTATAATTCAATCATCTAATGGTTTTCTTTTTATTGCAAGGTTTGGGTAGATAAGATGAATGGATTCAAGTCTTGTATAGATGACAATAAACCGTTTAATACTATCGTCTGTTCATGGTAAATTATTTTTAATAAATTTTATATATTAAAACAGTAATAAAACAGGGGACGGTTGTTCATGCTCAGTCATTAAGTAACTTATTTGGTATAATGATACTACCAAAGGAGGAATTTAATGAGATAAATTCCTAATTAATTCTTTTTTGGTTAATAGATAGTTCACTTTCTCCATAGCAATATTTTATTGATTAATTTTAAGATTACAATATTAAACATTAAGAAAAAAACAAGGGGACGGTTGTGCTAGCTCAATAATTCGGTAACTTTTTCTAACTTTTCATAAAGAAAGGAAATGGTAAATTAAAATACACCCTAAAATGATTTAACCATAAATCTCTTTGGTTTTTACTAAAGTGTTTTTATTGCTTAAAGCTTTTTACAAAAAAAGAAGGAT
>Ga0114918_10005351_pt1 | contig 11017 bp, 14 predicted proteins | sample LantaG_FD_87015 | JGI IMG/M metagenome (GOLD analysis project Ga0114918, IMG submission 87015) | Deep subsurface microbial communities from Baltic Sea to uncover new lineages of life (NeLLi) - Landsort_02402 metaG | ecosystem: Environmental > Aquatic > Marine > Oceanic > Sediment | place... | reverse complement strand
CCTTGCCGAGGAATTTCTCCAACTCGTTGCGCTGACTGTTGGCCAACGCGTTCATCGGATAGACCACGATGGCCCGCACACCGTTGCCGGATCCTTCACGAACTACCCGGTCGACAATGGGGACGATGTAGGACAGGGACTTGCCCGAGCCGGTGCCTGTGGTCAGGACATAGGACTCGCGCTTGTTGGCGACCTCGAACGCCTCAGCCTGATGGCGGTGGAAGGTTGCCTCGGTTCCGGGATCGTTCTCCCCGCTGCGGAACCGGAAGATCTCGCGGGCAGCCGGGTCCAGCACCCCGCGCTCGACAAGGTCGCTGACCGTTCCACCGGACGCAAAAGCGGGATTGAGCGCCAGCCAGGGCTCCGGCCACAGCAGCCCGTCGGCAATCTCAGCGTCGACCTTTGCCTTGACCTGCTCGTCCTGGATGTTCAGGAACCCCTCGACGAAGGCCTGGTAGTCGCCTAGCACCCCATCGAGCACGCCGAAGGCGTCCACTTCTAACCCCCTGTGACCTCTGACTTTGGCCCAAACCTAGCTGAACGTACAGGCCAGTGCGGACAACTTCGGGAATGCATTGTCCGAGTCCCCGGACCGCGGACGAGACCACTGTGGCCTCAGCCCCCCTTCCTCTGAAGCCTCAATTGCACCCCTTGGTGCTTTCCTAGGGACCAGTGCCGTACCCGAAGGAGGACCAGACCATGTCGGTCGCTGACATTGATCCGCTGGAGTTGCTGACCAAGAAGCAAGCCGCGGCTCGTACCGGATTCTCGGAACACACGCTCGACCGCCACCGCAAGGAGGGCAAGGGCATTCCATACGTGCGTATCGGGAGAACGATCAGATACCGCTCAACCGACGTGGCGAAGTACCTCGCCGAGCACCGCGTGGAACCCGAGAAACCCAGATCACACAAGCCCGCCCCCCAGCCATCGTCTCGCTGGCCGACAACCGGGGCTCACTTCCACCCCATCTGCGCGGTGGTCGATTTCGGTAGCTCACCACCAAACGCAGTCACCGCCCGGCGCTTTGGCTTCGACCGGGCGGCGACAACGAGCCGACAGCTGAGTGAAGTCACTGTCGCTCAACAGAAATCATCCCTGAGCCTAAGGACGATCATGACCGATACTACGGGGCAGCCCGGCAGTGGGAAACTCACCACCGAGGACTATCTGGCCAACCATCTGGAAGCGGATCTCGCGGAGCTCGCCAAATCTTGGGGTCAGACCGCTGACGCGACCGAGCTAGAGCGGCGCACTCGGTGGCTCCTTCGCCAACTTGAGCTTCGCGGCATGGACAACCCGTTCGACAACCGGAAGGTCCCACCCTCGGCTCCGCAGCAAACAGCGGAGGGTGTGGCTGGCGATGACCCGAAGAGGAACATCGAGAAGTGGGCTGCGAGGCGATACCCGATCAATGCACTCGACGGGCTGCCGTATCCCTGGGCGAGAACTCTGTCATCCCGGATCGCCCGTAAGAACGCCGACCGGGACCCAACCAAGTTTCCACCGACGCTGATCTTTCAGGGCGACACGGCAGTGGCTGCCGGTGCGACCAACACCGCAGAACTCGCCGCACTCGGACCTGAGCTGAGACCGGATCAGATCAGGGAACTGCGCCTGCAGGAAGCCTCGGCACTCGAGGCCGACCGGGCGCAGGTGCGCAGGATGGCTAAAGAGGCTGTTGCCGCCGAGGCCGCCGCCGGTCTGGACATCCCCGAACCACTCAACCTGGCGACCTACACACCACCGCCAGTCAACTGGATGCTCGACGGCTTGCTGCCCGTCGGTGCGAGCCTCGGGCTGTTCGCGGAACGCAAAGCGGGTAAGACCTCGACGACGGTAGAGATGGTGCGGTCCCTCACGGCCGGCGACAGGTTCCTGGGAAGGTTCCAAACACGCCTGTCATACGACGCCCGTGTCGTACATATCGACACAGAAATGACCGACACGATGATGCAACACGAGTTCCGGAAGATAGGGACTCCTGAGGCCCATCTGGGGCGGGTGGACTTCTACGGGTTGCGCGGCCGCAGCAGCCTGCTCGACATGCGGGACACCGCAACCAGGCAGCGTTGGGGTCGACGAATTATCCCCGGCTCAGTGATCGTCGTGGACTGTCTCTACACGGTGTTCTCGGCCTTGAGCATCGATGAGAACTCTGGCGCCGTGGCCGATGTGATCAACGGATTCAAGGCCCTGGCTGTCGAGTGCGACGCCGGAGCCTTGATCCTGGTTCACCATCTCGGCAAGGACGCCACCCGAGGTGCGCGTGGGCACAGCTCCCTAGAGGGCGCGGTCGACACGATCGTGACGATCCAGCTCGCCGGTCCACCCGGGGAACAGACGCCGCGCACGTTTGAGGCCGCGGGACGGATGGATGTGTTTGTAGAGCCGACCACCCTGCTCCGCGGTGAGGACCTACGGCTGCAGTTGGCCGAGGGCTCACCCAGGGAGCACCGAAGGAGGTCCCAGGAAGAGGCTGATGATGAACTCGTGTTCGGCTTGGTCCAGTCCCACCCCGGCTGCTCGCTACGAATTCTGGAAGCACTTCCCCGGTCGGTCCGCGGAGAGTTATCGCGCGAGCGAATCTCTAAGGCTCTCAAACGACTCGATGGAATCAGGCTAGAGAACGCCGGCACGGCCGCGCGCCCGAAATGGGAGGCCATCGACGGCGGTGCCTGTCCGTTCGCACTGCCATGACCCACACAGCCGTTTTCGGGCATCAGTGCGCGACTTCGGGTCCGCGCACTAAAAACCATGTTCAGGGCGTTTCGTCGTCCACTTGCACAACAGTGTGCCGATCGAACGGAAATGCGCGGCCTTCACTGCCGCACGGTGAAATTGCAGCTAGAGAGGACTACTCGATCGAACTGCGCGGAATCGAATGGATTCCCGACGTGAAGTGCGCCGAGTGCGCCGGGTCTCTAAGAGACCCGCGCGGTCGGCCACTTCAGTGTGCACAGTCGAGAGAGGAAAGAGAGAAACACAACCGAAGCTTCCTGGGGGCTGCGCGCCACCGGAATCGAGCAACCCGGATCCGAGTAACACCACCCCGCCCGATTCGCCAGTATGAGGCTGCGCGAACAAGTAAACGCGTGGTGAAAAGTCCGTTCACCGCATGTCACCAGACATTAGCCAAACCTATTGCGCTACAACGTGTTTCATGATACTATTGAAATGTCAAGCAGCAGGGTAACCCAATCTTGAGGAGCGTTCCCCGAGTGCCCGAGAACTTCACGCCGGACAACACCCCAGAGATACCGATGGTTATTGCGCCGTGGACCTACTTCGCGGATCTGCAGGAAAGGACCGGGGACACCACCTCGACACCCGAGTCAATCGTGCGTTTCGTCCTGGAAAACAACGTCCACGAGGTCACGATCACCAAGCACCTCATCACCCTCGGATCGAAGGAAGGAACGAGCCACCCATGAGCACCACGACTGGGATCACCATCGACGGCATCGCCGTCACCGACCTGAGCGACTACCGAGACGCCCTGCTTGACTTCTGCGCCGACTGCGTGCGCGAACAGGGCTGCAGTCGAGCGGACGTCATCTACACACCTCGGAGCCAGTGCCAGGACGGCTCAACGATCACAGCGTGCTACACCTGCATCAGCGGCCACTCTTGGATCTGCAGCTTCCGGGCATCAGAACAAACATGAGGGTGACCTTTTGTGTGCCCACGCGTGTCATACCGGCGCGCAGCCACCGCGGGCGTTATGCCAGCGGAGCGGGGTTCGGCAAGGGCACGGCGCAGGTCTGTCCCGAACGGCATGAGCATGTGTTCGACAACGCCTCCCCTATATAGCCCTTGCCGCATGATCGAGCATGCTGTACTAGCAGCGACACGGAACCTGCTGTGCTGCAGGCACAAAGCCGCCAAATTCGGTGTTCTCGATCACTGGACCGCCTGATACGTTTCGAGGACCGGCACTGCCCAACCCAGTACCGGCAAAGCAAGAGATTTCCAGACCCGCACCCGTGTTCTGTGGTTGGTCCGGGTGCAGGGGTACGCCGTGATCGTGGTAGGGGTACTACGGCACGGCAGACGTGGAGGAGCCCCAACTACGCGCTCAGGGGACGCACGCGGGGCTCCTCCACACCCGAAATCAGATTGCTGTCCGTCACACGATGTGGGCGCCATCCACTCGTCCGGCCAGCCCCGATAGGTCCGTTCGTCTCCCGCTGTCGGCAACGGAACGTATCGTGCTCGACGGGAGATTGACCAATAAAGTAGACGAGGAAATTGACGTGATTGCACAATGGACTTTGCCGGACGAGTTGACAACGACCGATACGGGCCCGGCCGCTGAAGTGCTGTCCAACTATTTCCACACCATGCTCGACGACGGAGTGCCTTATTACTCCGGGGCGATGTTCGAGACCATCGCTGGCGGTGGCGACGCTCCCGAGATAGTCAACGCCTTCACCGCCGCGGATCTGGTGGCGGTGTCACTTCTCAGTGTGGATGTGCCGGGGACCGCAGCACTTCGCCTACTAGGAACCAAAGCCGAGGACCTCACCGCGCTTCTAGCGAAGGTTCCCAGCGATCGCGAGTTGCGCGATGCCACAGAAGGCGAGATCGGACCCGGTTCAGCAGCAGACGACCTGTGGCGCGTAGTGCGAAAGTCCGGCGTAGGCCCGGTCACCACGAGCAAGCTGCTTGCCCGCAAGCGCCCCAGGCTGCTTCCGGTGATCGACTCCGTTGTGAAGGAAATGTTGGGACACCCGGCGAAGGCGAGTTTCTGGCTCACCCTGCGCGCCCAACTCAACACCGACGGGGGCCGCCTGCATGACCATCTCATCGCCGTGCGGGAGGAGGCCGGCCTCGAGGACCGGATCAGTGCCATCCGGTGCTTCGACGTCGTGGTCTGGATGATCGGCAAGCGGGACGGTGTAGGAGAAAGCCGCGGACGGTACTAGAACCATCCGCAACGGGAGTAACCGATAATTAACTACTCGTTGAGTACTCAATAGACTCATCACATGAATCCCCGACGGTCGCTCCGCGAGGAACTAAACCTGACCCAGCCCGAAGCTGCACGTCGAGCTGGCGTCAGCTTGGCCACTTGGCGCCGTTGGGAAGAAAACCCGGAGACCGTCAGCGCCGGAACGCGCGGCAAGTGTGAGCGGGTCGTCGATGTCGACCGAGAGGTCCGCAGTCCCTTCGCCGACCATGACCTCAAGTTTGAACAGTCATGGGGCGACTGCCCGTATCTGACGCCACGCCAGGCAGGTGCGATTGCGACTGTTCTGGCCCTGTGGGCGGATACCGAAATAGGCGAATGGCTGGACGGCGGCTGGTCACGCGAACCGTTGCATGCCGTTCCTCCCTTCACCGCACTCGACCGCCGCGTCATGATCTACGTCAACGACAACAAGGCGTGGGCCGAGAAGGCCCGGGAGCGCTGTTACGCCGTCGCCGAAGAGGTCGCGGAAGGCATCCTGCCGTTTGATCGCGAGGGCTGCTTCTTCGACGAGTTGCTCATGGGTCTGGCGCTGCCTATAGCGCAAGAACACCTGACCGAATTGTCAGAAGTGTTCGAGGACATCGCGCCTCGTCTCCCGTCTCACGACGACGAAATCCACTTCGTCGGGGACGACGAGTGGGACATGGTCAGCGATGCGTTCGACGACCGAAGCCGCTGGGACGAGTGGGAAGTCCCCATCTATACAGACCATCACCTGCTGGCCGGGGTTCTCGCGGACAGTCATCCGTACACGTGGTTCGACCCGTCACAGGGAACTGGCGCCGGCTACCTGCAGCGGTTGGCAGGACTTGCAGTGGACCACGATAAGAAGGACTGAGTAGATTCGCGCTCACTCGGCCACGTCAGGCAAGTCACCAACGCGGGTCGATGGGGAGATCAGCTGGGTTTCCGACAACTCCCCCTTCTGCCTACGAGACAGCGATAGCAGCAGCCTGCACCTAGCGGTTGGAATCGGCATCTCAAAATGGTTGCTGGATATAGGCTCCTACAGTCCGCATTGATCTAACGGGGGGTTCAAACCCATGTTCTCGCGTATTGCAATCTTGCTTGCGGCCACCTGCACGCTTGTCGCCGCTTCTCCGGCCGCGATTGCCGATACTCCGGATCAGCAGTTTCTAAACACCGTGCGCGCGAACGGTATCGCAGGGGGTCAGGACGACATTCTGATCGCCTATGCACACCAGTTCTGCAACACCGGCGGTCCTTACTGGGATACGGCACCTGCCCTTATGGGACAAGGAGTGTGGGGTACCGGCCAGTTTTACATGATCCAAGTAGCGGCCTCACGCGCCTTCTGTCCGGACAGGATCCCCGTCCCGGTCAACGTACCCCCAAGCGTCTTTACCTACTGAGGACTGGGAACCGGGGCGGGACTTAAAGCTTCTCGGTCCCGCCGCGCGCAGCAGAAAAATACCTAAGTTGGTAGGTATTGTTCCTTTCCGCTTCGGCTGGAAAAATTCCGGGATGCGCGGCTGCCGTGCGCCGATCGGTCAGCGCCAAAAGGGGAACGGAAATTTAGATCCATGTCCGTCTCCGCATGCCTGGACTTGTCGATGGGGTAGTCAGCGCCAGCCGACCCCGCCCCCTCACGCCACCCCAGCCGTAGACAGTTGGGGCGCAGACCTATCAAGGCGAGCCAGCAGTTCTGTGGTGATCGCCGGCTGGGGTCCGAGGGCTTCCATCACCCCCTCCCGGCTGCGGCCGAAGCGGTCGTCCTCTAGTAACTTCTGCAGCTTCCCGTTGAAGCGTCTCCATTCCACCGTGAGCTTGGCGGCGTCCTCGACGAGCGGACGCCGTGGCGACTTCCGCGCTGGACGAGTCTGTGGGTACTCCTTGCCGTCCATACCCGTGGTCTTCGGGGGGTTAGCGTCGAGGGTGTCGCTGTCCTCAGAACGTTTGGCCTGTGCGCTAGCCAGAGCGGCAGCCACCCGGTCGGTCTGGCCCGGCGTGCTTGCGGTCACGTCGCCTGGAATCTTCAAGGACCTCGAGGCGCCATCTTCAGGTGGTAAAGAATTGACCACCTCTCGGGAACTGACATCCTTGATTATCGTCGGGCGGCTGATGCCAGTTGCCGACCCGATAGCGCGAAGGCTCATCCCGGACTCTCGCATCGACGCCACCACCTCGGCACGATCCTCACGCGGGAGGCGCAGTCGGGCGGTGGCAAACTCACGCGTGCAGTAGTCATCCCACGACTCGTACTCGAGTGCAGCCCAGGCACGCTCGGTATAGGCGCGGGTGATCAGTGACCACATCTCCTCGATGCCCGTCTTGATCTGGTCCGTCAAAGCACGGGCCTCATCGGCACCCAAGGCCGGCACTGCGGTTTCCCCAGCGAGTACGTCGACGCTCATCGGTCACTCCTCGTTGCTCCACTGCTCACGACGATGTGCGCGATGGCCTGAGCGGGGGTCATACCGAACCCGACGACTGAACGGGAGGCGAGATCAAACAAGACGATCGGCCCGTCACCGAAAAACTCTTCGCCGGTGGGATTCTCTATCTCGCCGTAGACGTGGCCGCGATCGAGGGCGAGAGCCCATAACTCAGCCATGACGTCGGTGTTGCCCGTCATCATTTGTTGTCCTCTCCCTCAAGCATCCGCACCAGGGCCACGGTCGGTACCCGGACGCGGCTGCCCAGCTTGATGCTGGGCAGTGCGCCAATTCGGGCCATCGTGTAGGCGAAGCCCCGGCTTACGCCCAGGCAGCGCGCGGCCTGTTCCACGCTCACCGTGGGCGGCCCATCGCGAAGCTCATCGAGTGTGGGGACTAGGGAGATGACGTTCCGTGTGCTCATGATCATCATTGTTTCGGATTTGGTGATAGTTTTCACGACAGGTAGCTATCAGTGAGCTATCGTGTCGCCATGTCCTCTGATAGTCCCCACCGGAAACCACTCACCGGCGACGTCGAGTCGGTCACTCGCATAGACGGGGATAAAGGGAAAGACAACGGGATCATCGAGGTCCGCCTTGTCGACCATCCCCATGTCTATCGCGTTCGCGTCAAGCTCGGTCGTGGTGCACCGAGGTTGATCGAACTGCACCTGGTCCCCGCGAAGGACACCGTGGCCGAGATCGACACAGATACCGTGCGCACGGTTCCGGTGCGGCGGCTGACCAATGCCGCCGCCCGGCATATCAGCATCGACGAATTGCCCTTCGACGTCGCGGGGCAATCAGACGATCTCACGGCCCAACTACGGCCCGACCACACGCGCGGCCGACAGCTCGACGATGTTCACTACCGCGATGTCGCCCAGATGTTGAACTTCGCACATGAGTGCGGCCTAGCACCCCGCGAGTACGTCAGACAGAAGTTCAACACATCTGTGCCGTCGGTGGATCGCTGGATTGCCGAAGCCAAGAAGCGCGGCTTCCTCGATCCTGACTGGTCGAACAACAACGGGCACAACGTCACATGACCGTGCTGCGCCAGCGCGGCGACCGCAGCGACAACTCCATCAAACGTCTACCCGGCGGCAGGGGCTGGCGGGCACGCCCGACATTGGGTATAGACCCGGTAACCGGGAAACAGGTGCGACCCACCAAGGTCTTCGCCACCAAGAAGGAAGCCCAGGACTGGGTTACCGAGCAACGCCAGCTGTGGGCCTCGGCCAGCTGGTCGTCGAAGTCGCCGCGCACCTTCGACGAGGTGGCTGACCACTGGCTGACGTTGCGTGAGGCCGACTCCTCCATCGGGCTCAACACCGTGCGCGCCGACCGGGAGAGCCTGGTCTATGCCCGCCGGGCCTTCGGGTCGGTTCCGGTGCAGAAGCTCACCCCCGCCGCCCTGGCCGACTGGGCGGCGACCATGGTCGGCAAGGAGGGCAGGGTGCTGGCACCGGCGACCAAACGCCGCGCCATCATCCGCCTGAAGTCGGTGATGGGCCACGCCCTGAAAATGCGCTGGGTGAACTACGACGCCTCCGCGGTGGTGGCCTCCCCCGAACAGAAGGCGGTCACCGCCACCGACGCCACCGACATCTGGACCCCGACACAGATGAACGCCTTCCTCGACCACATCACCACCCACCGACTGGCTGGCTGCTTCGCCCTGACCCTGCTAGGGCTACGCCGCGAAGAGGTCGGCGGACTGCGCTGGTGCGACATCGACCTCGACACCGGGGAACTGCGCATCCGGCAAGCACGGGTCGATATCAACGGCCACGACACCATCGTGGCGACCAAGACCGAACGCAGCGCACGCGATCTTCCGCTGCCGGCGCGGGAACTGTCCATGCTCAAGGCGATGCGGACGGCGCACCTGCGGGAGCGTCTCGCGGTGGGCCGCCCCATGGCCGACATCAACCTGCTGCTGTGTCGGGCCGACAGCCTTCCCATGGCGGTGCGCGAGTACAGCCGGGTGTTCACCGCCCAGCGCAAGGCCGTCGGCCTGCCGGCGATCACCCTGGCAAAGCTGCGACATAGCAACATCTCGCGGATGCGCGCTGCGGGCGTCGCCGCAGACGTGGTGGCGGCCTGGCACGGCCATACCGAGCGGATGACTCAGGCCGTCTACGGCAGGGTCACCGACGATCGGATCACAGCAGCGGCCACTGTGTTCTCCGATGCACTAGGGAATGGCTGAAGCGGCACTACGGATCACAGTCCCGCCGCGCTCACCAATCCCACATCAGGCTGCCGCCCGGGCCGGCCTTGCACGTCGCGATACCGTCGGTGTACTCGACGCGGGCACGTGCTCCCGGCTCTGTGCACGCAGTACCTCGTTCCACCGCGGGACGGGACCGATAGGTCCCGTCCCTCCAAGAAGGCTGCGGACCCCTCGGATCGCAGAACAACGTGCCATACACCTGCTGCGCCTCCTCCAAGGTGCAGGGCATGCCCTCGTATGGCGCGGGAGCTGCCGCAACCGTTGTGGGAACCACCTTCCGGGCTTGGCGGCAGGCAGGAAACATTGCTGCAGCTTCCGGTGGAACTCCGTTTGCCGCCACGCAGTCCCAACCGCTGCCCAATTCCACGTATTGCCAGGTGCCGTTGACACGGTGAAACAGTACGGCTGGAGGCTGGCCCGGCGGCCCAGCGGTGTCGATGTCGACGGTCTGAACCATTGCCCAGTCACCGACGCAAGTGGGTTGAGCCAGAACGACATTCCTGATTCTGCCGGTAGCGAGCAGCACGGGCAGCAGTGACTGACTGCTACAGCCTGTCGCGGCAGCTCGCGGTGTCAATGACGTCGATAACGGTGGGCTGGTTTCGGTGATCGGTAGCTGAGTGCTCGCGGAGCCCGCGGGTGGAGGCGGGGGGCTTAACGTGGTCGACAGTGACGAGGGTGCCGACGACGCCTTGGTCGGGGTGTCCGTGCTCGTCGTGTCGCTATTCCCACCACGAGTCGCGTACACACCGAGCACCGCCGCAACGGCGGCGAGGACTCCCACGGCCGACCCGAGGATAGGCACCGCGCGGGACTTCCGCTGGGGCGTTGCTGGCGTCGGCTCGCTTTCGCGTAGCTATGTCGGCGCATCCGGGTCGACCGCGCCCGGCTTCGGTGACGTCGCCGCAGCCAGAGTCGGCGCAGACGCCGGATAGCGCACCTCGCCGTCCCCAACCGCCCCCTGCAGCGCGCTGACGAACTCCGCACAGGACTGATACCGGTCGTCCGGATTCTTCGCCAACACCCGCTCGAAGACCGCGTCGGTCCCCTGCGGCAACTGCCCGTTGACCGCGCTGATGGACGGCACCGCGCCTTGGTCAAATGCGCGGACATCGTCGAGGCAATCGTGGCCCCCGTGAACGGCGGCTGACCGGCGAGCAGATGAAACGCGGTGCAGCCCAAAGAGTAGATGTCCGAGCGATTGTCAACCACCTCGCCCTCGATCGCCTCCGGCGAGATGTATTGCATCGTCCCGATGGTCATCCCGGTGGATGTCAACGAGGTGGACTCACCGGCCGCCTTGGCGATGCCGAAGTCCGCGAGCTTCACCGACTCGATCTGCGAGGCACCGTGGGTCTCGTCGATGCCGACCAGGATGTTCGCGGGCTTCACGTCACGATGGATG
>Ga0114918_10005350_pt1 | contig 11019 bp, 17 predicted proteins | sample LantaG_FD_87015 | JGI IMG/M metagenome (GOLD analysis project Ga0114918, IMG submission 87015) | Deep subsurface microbial communities from Baltic Sea to uncover new lineages of life (NeLLi) - Landsort_02402 metaG | ecosystem: Environmental > Aquatic > Marine > Oceanic > Sediment | place... | reverse complement strand
TAAAGGAGAACTCAAAAAGAATAAGAACTTTCACTATACGCAAGCGTTAGGGATTTTCTAAAGAAATAAAATAAACTTATGGGGGGAAAAATAAAAAGAAAAGTAAAAGAAAGACCAAAAAAGCTGATTAAAAAAATAATTGCGATCAGTAAAAAAAATAATGGCAAGTTACCGTCAATGAAAACTCTAATGGAAGCTGTTGATTATTCTAAAGGTTATGCTCATAATCCACATTTATTAAAAGGAACTGAAACGTGGAACGAGCTTATGGGTATGTTTCTTCCAAAAAGTAAATTAGCAATGAGGCACGAAGAATTGGTTGACTTCGCCAGTATTGAACATTATATTTTTCCTAAAACTGGGAAGGGAAAAAACACAAAGTATTTAAGCGACGAAGAAATTAAGGAAATAGTTGAGAGCGTTCCGGGTTGCAAACTTATTTACATTAAACCGGATTTTTATACTGGGAAGGTAGCTTTTTTTCAAGCACCGGACGGAAGGATCAGGAAAGACGCAGTTGATATGGCTTATAAACTTTATGGGGCTTACGCGCCTGAACAGATAGCGCTTGTTAAAAGAAAATATCAGGATTTGTCTAATAAGGATTTAGCAGAGTTTGAGAAAACTCTTATGGACTTTTTATTAAAGAAATAAAAGGTCTTTTTAATTTAATAAAATTATGGATTTAACAGAGAAAAAGTTTTGCAAGGGTTGTGGAAAGTTATTAAGCTACGAGTGGAAAATGAGGGGTTGGAAGTTTTGTAAAGAATGTAATAAAAAATGGAAAGCTAAAACTCCGGAAGAAAGAGAAAAACGAGGAGAAGTTAAAGATAAATTTACACGTGAAATAGAAAGCTTTTATTTCCGAACAATTAAGGGAATGAAAAGCACGGTGAACCATAGTCGTCAGGGCAAACCTCATAAACAAGCTTGGGGATTTCATATCGTTGACCCCTATCACCAAAAAAGTTAAAATAAAAAAATGGAAATAATAAAAATACATTATAAAATATCAAAGCCAGTCGCCTCTTACAAAGAGATTAAAAAGGAAGCAACAGAAATGAGGCGCTTTATCGTGTTAGGAAAATTCAAGGGCTTTTATAACAAAGCATTTGCAATAGCTAATATGCAAGTCAGTCAAACTCCAATGGCTTTTTTTGTGGTCGCACCTGATTGTATCAAAGAGAAAATGTTTGCAGACGACGTTATAATCAATCCGGAAATAGTGGAATCAAAAACCCACAAAGAGATTGCAGGGAGTAAGATAGTGAATGGCATAGAATATCAAGAACCTTGTATGTCTTTTCCTTTCAGAAAACCAAAAAGAGTTATGCGATATGATGTAATTAAAGTCAAGTATCAGATACCCGGCTTCTTTGGCTTCGGACTTAAAACAGTTGAGGCCGAACTAAAAGGAATTGCCAGTGAGATATTCCAACATTGCTACGATCTAATGCAAGGAAGGAATATATATTTTGAAAGTGAAACTCCGGTGAAGTGGTGGGAGTTAATCGGGACAGAGAAATCAAAGGGTGGAACTTCGTTAGACGATCCGGAAGGGCTTAATCTTAAAAAGTCAAAAGAAAAAAGTATATGAACAAAGAACAGAAAAAATTTAATAAGGTTATGAAATTAAGAAAGCACAGGAAGGGATATTTAAAACAAAGAAACTTAAAGAACAACAATGCCAAAAGATAAAGAGTTAGAAAAAAAGATTTTTGATTTGTGTGGAACAACAGAACCGGAAAAGGTTTTGTCTAAACTTCGTGAGGTTAAAGAGGAGAAAGTTTTTAGATTTGACAAAGAGAAGTTTCGCTTTTATGAACCAAACGGAAAGTGTGAAGAGTTTATCCAAAAGGTAGGAGAGGATAATTTTATTGTATTATTTTCGGCCGCCAATGGTGTCGGTAAAACTTGCGTATCAGTTAATATTGTCGCGCACATTATTTGGGGCAATGATAGTAAGAATCCATATTTTGATTATCCTTTATTCAAAAAGTGGCCATATCCTAAACGTGGTAGGATAGCCAGCGATCCGGAGAATCTAAAATCTAATCTAATTCCAACTCTTAAAGAGTGGTTTCCGGAAGGACGCTACAAAGCTAAAAAAGGTGGAAAACAATATGATAGTGTTTGGGAAACTGATAATGGTTGGAAGTTTGATGTTATGTCTTATGAGCAAGACGCTAAAGAATTTGAAAGTGCAACTATTGGTTGGGCTTGGTTTGACGAGCCACCAACAGAAGCTATTTTTAAAGCTACTGTCGCTCGTATGAGAAAAGGTGGAATCATTTTTATTTCAGAAACTCCGCTATATGCCGCTTGGCTATATGATCACGTTATTGCTAATCCGGATAAAGATTTAGCAACCAAAGGACAAAGAGTTTATATTGAAGCAGGGGTTGAGGCCGCTTGTAAGCAACACGGAATAAGAGGGCATTTAGAACACGCTCACATTGAGAGAATGATTGCCGAGTATTCAGAGGACGAAAAACAAGCAAGGGTCTATGGTAAGTTTCAACATTTAATTGGTTTACGTTTTAAACAATTCAGTCGTCCAATTCACGTGGTCAGGCCATTCAATATAACTTACAGAGATTATACTGTTTACGAAGCTCTTGATCCTCACGATAGAACACCGGACACGGCCAATTGGCTTGCCGTTGATCGGAAGGGGAGAAAATTTATTATAGACGAACTATGGTTAAAGTGTTTAGGGGGGACAGAAGAACTGGCACAAAAGATAAAAGCTAAAGCAACTCAATATAGAATTGAGCGTCGGATAATTGACCCTTCAGCTTTTAACGAAGATCAACATTCTGAAGTAGCCGGAATGACGTTAGGGCAAAAATTAGCTAACAACGGATTAAGTTATCAGAAAGCTACTAAAATGAGATCGGCTTCAGACAAAAGAATTGAGGACGCTTTAACTTATCAGAAAATTAAATTAAACGATAAAGAAGAATTTATTAAAGCGCCGGAACTTTATATTTTTGATACTTGCGTGCGAACAATTTTTGAACTTGAACATTTACGCTGGGACGATTGGACTGGAAAGACAGCCGAGAAAAAAGGGCAGAAGGAAAAGGTAATGGACAAGGACGATCATACTATTGAGAACATTGGTAGGTTGTTAATACAAGAGCCAACCTTCAGAGAAGTAGCAAGAGGAGTTGGGGTTGCAGACGATCCGGTATATGACCCCTATGATAAAATATAAATAATTACCATTGACATTAAAAATATGTTATAATAGATCAATGGAAAATGCTTTATGAAAGTTACAACATTCAAAACAAAAAACTATAAGGGTTGTCCAATATACTTTCGCAATTTTAAAAATCATTTTGAGTATTTAACAATTATTAGAGGGCAACTATACACAGCGCATATTAGCGTCCGGCCGCATTGGCTAACAAACATATTTTTCAAGCTTGATATAACAACTGGGGTTGATAAAATACCATATAGCCAACAGCAGTTAGCAAACATATTAAGCACGTTAGAAAAAATGGCAGAAACAACAATTGACACTGTTAATAAATAAGTTTAAAATAGTAAAAGTTAATGTTTTAAAAACATAGTTGGGAATTTGCCAATCAACTATGGCAAAAAAAACAAAACAAGCAACAGAGCCAGCACAAGAAATTGATAACAATGAAGATTTAGAAATTAAGAAAGAAGGGAAAGGAAACTACAAGAATCTTATTGACCAAATAGAAGCAGAATATCAATTAGCGTGGTGGTTTATGAAGCCGAAACTTGACGAGTGGGGCGTTCGGCTCAAACTATATAACAATCAGAAACGTAAAGGAGAAGCCGTCGGCGATCCTTTGCTATTTACTATCCACCAAACGGTTTTAGCGTCGCTTTATAGCGACTGACTGGGGGTGGATTTTTTAGGTAGAGAAGAAGGGGACGAAGAAACAGCAGAAAATCTGAATTCTTTGGCTGGATATGATTATGACGAAATGGAGAAAGATATACTTGATTATGAATGGGACTGGGACGCTTCATTTTTCGGCAGAGGACTTTTATTAAACTTTGAGTTTGACCGTAAATTGAAATGTCCAACACCGGAAGTTCTTGATCCTATGACGTGGCTACGTGACCCTCGTGCTTTATCTGTTAATGGGGATCGCAAGGGCAGAGGCGCAATGAAATTTGGTGGCAGAGAAATCAGATTGTCCAAGAATGATATGGACAAATCAGGAATTTATTTTAATTATAAAGGACTAAAACCGGACACCAGCGACATTAGGTCTTTAATTGACGCTAACGCACAAGCAAGGGCGCAAGCGCAAGGATATGAGGACAATAATAAGTTCGCTAAATTAGTTGGAGAAAATGCCGACTACCGGGCGTTAGAATGGTTTACAAATTATAAGGGAAAAAAGATTATCATAACTTTAGCGGCAGACCGCACGAGGGTAATTCGCTATACTGAAATAGAGGGTGACATTTGGCCAATAAACGATCGTCCAATGTATCCTATTTCTCACGATTGGGACGGCGTATCTATTCCGGACTTGATTGAAGATAAACAACGCGCTCGCGCTGTGGTTCAGAATTTAGGGTTGAAAGGAATCAAAGCCGGCCAACACCCAACATATCTTTATAATACTAATCTAATTAAAAACAGAGGAAATTTAGAAATTGATTTTAACAATCATATTCCAGTTGACGGAAATCCTACCGGTGCAGTTCAAGAACTTAAAAGACAAGTAGTAAAACAAGAGGTTGGTTGGATTATGGAAGTTTTGGACACGGCCGCTCAAAGAGCGACAGCTACTCCGGATTTACAACAAGGGGCAACAACAGAGGAAAAGAGAACGGCTACCGAACTCAATTTGGTTTCAGCCAAAGTAGATACTCGCTACTCTCTGTCAGCCAAGATTTGGGGCTGGTCAGAGAAAAGATTTTGGAAACAATGGTATCAGCTTTACAAAGGAAACTTTATAGGAAAAATTGACGAGAAGGTTATCAGAATTGTCGGGGCAATGGGTTCAAAGTGGAGAACTCTTACTCGTGAGAATATCGTGGCCAACACTGATCCGGATATAAAAATTGAAAGCAAACTCGTTTCTGACGCAGTTAAGTTTAACGAACTACAAAAATATAGATTATTTATTAAAGACGTAGCCGCTACTGATCCGGAAAATTCAAACCTTCGTCTTGCTTTAAGAAAAATCGGGCGCTTATCCGGATTTGACAAAGAAGAAGTTGAGCAAGTTTTACCGCCTTCAATTGACGAACTTAATGCTGATAGCGAAAATGAAAAATTAGACGCAGGGAAATTGGTTGAAGTAATGATTTATGACGACGATTTTATACATATGGAAATGCACAACAAGGCGTCTGATTCTCCTCAAAAATATGCTCATATTGAAGCCCATAAAAGAGCTATGATGTTAAAAAGAATTAACCCTGAACTTGATATTGGAAAACAAAGACCGGACAATCCAACAGAAGCAGTGAAAGAAACAGGGGTTACATTTGAGAAAACAGAGGGACAACAAACAAATGGGAGATCGCTACCAACAATGAGTTCAAAATAAAAAAATAATCTTATGCCAAAGAAGATTAAGAAAACAAAAAAAGTGATGACCGTTGAAGTGCCAAAGAAAGAAACACCAGCGCTTGACGATACAAAAGGGGTGGTTGCCGCTTTAGCTTCAATGCAGGCCAGCACAGGTTGGGCGATTATGGTTAAGATTTTAAACGATAATATAAAATATCTTGAAACAGCTATACTTAATGGAATTGATCCGATAACAAAATTGAAATTAACTGACGAAGAAGTTGAGGGGGCAAGAGTAAAACGTAACTTAAACATTGAGTTAAGAGATACGCCGGCAAATTATGCAAAGGAAGTAAAAAGAACAGGGGAAATTCCGGACGACGACGACCCATATTTTAAAACAATGGCTGAAATAAAAAAAGCAGAAAAAGAAAAAGCTCATTAACAATTTAAAAGAAGTGTCCAAGTAGAGAAGAAAAAATTTGCAGTGATTTTACGAGGTTCACTTGAACTGCCTAACTGTGAGGGGCTTTGGCAAATTTCCTACTTACAATCCACGCTTACCATAGTTTAGTAGTTACTCGGCTATCGGTTGATGTGGCTTGTAGGCGGTTCAATTGAGCTTCGTAAAGCTCTGCCGTTAGATTCAGTCAATCTAACGAGGCACGTGTAAACGTGTAGCCACTAAATTTAGTTTCGGCATTACTAAAGGAAAGTGTGTAATTAAAATAAAACTATGCCAGAGGAAAAAACAATTCCAGCCGTCGGCGAAGGTGCTGATAACAGCGGTGCTGATAACAGTGCAGGCGCAGGCGAGGGTCAGGACAAAGGCGCTGACATTAAACCAATAGCCAATGAAAAGGACACCGGAAAAGAGGACGCCGGTAAGGGAGAAGGCGAAGGCGCTGACCCAAAGGACGTTAAAGGTCAAGAAGGTCAAGAAAAAAGTGCCAAAGCCCCTCAAGGAGAAGGTTCTCAAAAAGAAGGTGAGGACGACGACGATAAATTAGAACCGGAAACTCGTAAGCGACTTTCACCACAGGACTTTATTATAGGCCGTCAAAAAGCCAAACTTGCCAAAAAAGCAAAAGCCAGTGAGGGTGAGGGAGAAGATAATAAAGACGAGGACGACGGAGTTGCCAAGAGGATAAGGATTTAATTACAAGAGTTGTTTCTCCACTAATCGCACCGCTCGTTGATCAATCGCTAAAAGCAGAGGACGACAAAGAAGTCAAGGATTTTCTCGCAGTTAATCCGGACTTTAAACCCTTTGAGGCAAAAGTTCGTCGCTTTATGCAACACCCTTCAAGAAAGCAAATGCCAATTAAATCTATCTTTTATGAGGTAGCTGGTGATAAACTTTTAAAGATTGGTGCTGATCGTAAAACTGCGGCTGACGAAAAAGCCAAAAATTCTCAAACCGGTGGCGGATCAAACCGTTCCGGAGAAGGAGAAAAAAGTGATTGGGATTTGAGTAAAGACGAATTTGCAAAAGAACAAGAGAGGGTTAGACGTGGTCAACAGTCGTAACCACACCCTCATAGTTAGTTAAATAATAAACCTAAAAAATGTCAGAAACTACAAGGACACAAATACCAGCAGAGGTGAACAACTTTTATGACAGAACTTTGTTAGAAAGAGCTGTTTCATTGCTTGTCCATACTCGCTGGGCGCAGATTAGGGACATACCGCGAAAATCGGGAACAAAGGTTATTAAGTTTCGCAGATATGGAAACCTAACTGCCGCGACTACCCCATTGACAGAGGGAGTTACCCCTGCCGGTAGTCAACTTTCTGTTACGGATATAACCGCAACCGTAGCCCAATACGGTGATTATATAACCGTTTCAGACGTGCTTTCTTACGAAAGCAAAGACGCAGTGTTAATGGAAGCCGCCGAAGTTATGGGAGATCAAAACGGTGACACCATTGACCAGTTATGTCGTGATATTCTATGCACAGGAACAGGAGTAGTTTATTCCGGAACTGCTAACACAGCAACGGACGAAGTCGCCGCTGGTGACGTTATTACTCTTGCCAATCTTGATACTGTTATTGCAACCTTAAAGGCCAATGACGCTAAAAAGGTAACCCGACAAGTGGACGCTACAACTGGATATAATACCAGTCCAATCAAAGCCGCTTTCATTTCTATCATTCACCCAGTTATTGCCGTGAAAGTTAGATCATTAGCAGTAACCGCAGGAACTTGGATACCAGTTGAAAAATACGCAAGTCAATCAGGAGTAATGGAAGGAGAAATCGGGTCTTGCGAAGATATACGTTTTGTAGAAACCAACAACGCTAAAATCAAAGTTGGAGAAGGAACAGGGAACATTGACGTATATTGCACACTCGTTTTTGGATCAAACGCTTACGGTAATACAAGAATTTCAGGAGAAGCTTTAAAGAATATCGTAAAGCCACTCGGTTCAGCAGGTTCAGCCGATCCATTAGACCAACGTGCAACTTCCGGTTGGAAGGCAACTTTTGTGGCTAAAATCCTAAACGAGGACTTTATCCAAAGAATTGAAAGCGCGAAGGTTTAATCAAACCGCGCTTTGGAATTTGTCTGCCAAAGCCCTTAAAATAATTTAATAGGAAATAAACTCTATGAGTGATAAAAAAAACAAAGAGGTTGATCCTTTATTAGGTGGAGTAAAAAAAGAAACTCCTGTCAAAATACCGGATCAAAAGAAACCAGCAGAGGTAGAAGCCGAACCTGTAAGCGTAGCGCCAAAAAAGTTGACGCCACTCTCACAGATAAAAGCTGAAGCCGTTGCGAAGTTTCCAGAGGATATAATTGCACAAACAAAATATATCCTTGACAATTCAGAACATATCAGCTTTCTCGTGCCACAATTGGAAGGGGAAACCGATACAGAACCAGTGCAGATTAACGGATATAAGCTAACTATTAAAAAGAATGAACAAGTTAGCATTCCAGTCCAAGTAGCCGCTATTATCGCCGAAAAATATAAGATAAATATGCAGGCCGGCAGAAACAAGAGGACTGATCGTGCTTCTGATATAGCAGACGCGTTAAGCTAAAATAAAACAGGTCGTTTAGCAGAGCGCATTAAGAGAAATTAAATAATACAATTTCTATGCCTAACATTTTTCAAGAGAACGGTTGCATAAAAGCGCCGGGATTAGCAATAGGGGGGACTACAACCACCTTTAAATACGCTAATACCTTTCGTGTTAAAGCGAATGGTATGATTTCTGACGACGTTACAACCGCAGACGCACCAGCATTGACCACAGCACCGGACAAAGACGGTGATACTCCAACCACGTTAGCTATTGATTATGAAAGAGCTTATACTCTTTTAGCAGAAATCAATACTTCAACCGGTGTTCCAACATTCACTTTAGTTTCAAGTCAGGACTTTGCAGAAGGACACATTTGGAAATTAGCAGATTTGAATTGGGGTAATGCCGTTGACGACGATAGCCATAAGGCAGTCGTTGGATTCGTTATTATAGCCAACACAACCAATGTTTTCACTCCGGGAACAACAGCATTAAGCGCCGCTGGAGTAAGCGTTCGTTACTTTGATAATCTTTTGCCAATAGGGGCTTAAAGCTAAAATAAGCGTATGATATACACTAAATTCGCAAGTTTAATTCGCTACTATACAAAAACAAACTCAACAACGTTCACCGACGCTGATATATTAGTGCTGGCCAATATCTTCAAAGACGATATTTGTGGCCTTATCGCGAAGGACGTTGGAGAGGACTACTTTGGGTTGCGCTTTGAGCGTGACTTAATTGCTGGTCAACGAGAATATGATTTGCCGGCAGAACTTATGTCACGAATGAAATACTTGCAAGCTAAACTTGACGGGACGAATTGGGAGAAGCTTAACGAAACTGATTTAATCACTTATAACAAAGCACTGGACGAGGATACTATCCAATTAACTTATTCCGAAAGAAGTCCGGAATTTGACCTTTGGGATCAAGGTATCTATATTTTATCCGGTGACGCTATAATTGATGTTACAGACGGTTTGAAATTATGGGCGATAATTTTTCCAAGTGATTTCACCGACTTAACAAGCACAGAGGATATGTCAACCAATCCGGACGACTATACTCACGGCTTTCCACGTCAGTTTCACGAGCTTTTAGCCCGAAGAATATCAATCGCTTATAAGTCAAGCAAGGATCGTCCAATTCCACTATCAGAGAAAGAAAAGCTTTATGAGGTGGACTTGGTAAATCAAATTGAAACAATGAAGGACGCTAATCTTGATAGGTCGGTCAAGCCATTAACGCCCTATGACGACGGAAGCGAGTATTAAACTTCCGTCAATTCACTAACAAAACCAAAATGTCAAAGAAAAACATTGAAGTCGCTGACGAAGGCGTAAAAGGCCTTTATACAGCAAAGATAAAAGACGCCAAAAAAGAGTTTTCGTTGCCCGACAACGCCTCTTATTTGGACGTTTGGTTTGATATAATGTTTGACGGTGAGTTTGTCGCTGAAAGAAGATTAGGTTTTCCATTAGGGACAACAGAGGAAGCGATAACCGCAGAAGTCAAAGCATATTGTCAAATGTTTGAGAAAGACCACGCTCTTGCCGCAGAGGCCGCAGAAAGGTCGGAAGCAGAGGCCGAAGCAGAAGGAGTGCTTGCCAAACTCAAAGGAGTAGAGGTTTAATTGGAAATGGAAATTGTCAAAAAAATAACAAGTTAATTAAAGAAAACAAAAATGTCCAATCCATTTAAAGCCAAATTCGGCTTACGCGAAAATGTAGAATATGAGTTGAAAGACGCTGAAGGAAACATTAAGCCCTTATTTCAACTTAATAAAGTAGGTTCTTTATTGAGAAAAGCAGGGATCATTTCCCCAAACGTTACTTCTCCTCTATTCGGAAACTTCACTGACAAAATGGTAATTGCTAATTTAGTTACCACTGTCGGAGTTTCAGGGATCGCCGCTCGTATTAACGGTTCAGGTTCACCCGACGCTTATGTTTACATTGCATTGGGATTAGGAACAACAGCCGCCGCAGACGCAGACACAGAATTAGAAAGTGAGATTACAACTTCAGGTGGGGCAAGAGCTTCTTCGTCAGTTACTTTACAAACAACTGACACTTCAGGAGATACAGCTCAACTTCAAAACACTTTTAACTTCACTGACGGTGGCACATTTGCCATTTGTGAAAGTGGTGTTTTAAACGCTTCAAGTGCAGGAACTTTACTCGCTCACCAAGTATTTTCCGCAATCAACGTCGCTTCAGGCGATTCGCTTCAAGTTACGTGGAAATTTGACGTAAATACTGCCTAACCACTTGTAGCTCTATCCTGCCCCCCTCAAAGGGGTAGGAATAGGGCTGAAAGTTGGAGTCCTAAAAAAATAACAATAAATTTGCTATGGAAGATATAAAAAATAAGAAAATTTTAATCGGGATACCGTGTGGATCGGGACTAATGTCAGCTTACACGGTTGACGGTTTGTTTAAATTAACTCGTCCTTGCCC
>Ga0114918_10005349_pt1 | contig 11019 bp, 12 predicted proteins | sample LantaG_FD_87015 | JGI IMG/M metagenome (GOLD analysis project Ga0114918, IMG submission 87015) | Deep subsurface microbial communities from Baltic Sea to uncover new lineages of life (NeLLi) - Landsort_02402 metaG | ecosystem: Environmental > Aquatic > Marine > Oceanic > Sediment | place... | reverse complement strand
TTTTTTTGAAAAGTTTTTTTGGAAAGTTTTTAGATTCTTTTTCTTTCTCTCTCTCTCTCCCCCCTTTTTGATTTCGGCCCTCTTTCTCGGTTCCACCGCTTACTCGCTTTCTCGTTCCTCCGACCCTCTTTTTTCCTTCCCACCAAGGAACAGGAGCAGCAATCTTTCTCGAGTTGTTCTCCAAGAAGGGCAGAAAGGTGCGCGCGTGAACCCTTCCCTCGCCGGAAAAAAGGCGCCCCGAAAAAAGGGCCGAGAAAAGTATAAAAAAAACCCTGGGAAAAAAAACCCCGAAAGAAAAAACATCACTCTCACCCCTCGCGGCGACAGGCCCCACCCATCGACGTCCTCCTCCGGGTCGGACCACATCAGGTCGCACATCGGCCCCTCGTGCGGCACCTCCTGCTTCCTGTCCAGCGCGCGGATCGCGTCCAGGGTCGGCACGGCGGGGCTGAGCCCGCCGTGCACCGCAAACACGCGGCCCGCGTCTACCGCCGCCGCGAGCGACAGGTAGTCGAAGCAGTCGGCGCAGGCGCGCCAGACGTTGGCGTTGCCGTACTTGCGCACGCACTCGTCGTAGAAGCCGTAGACCTGGGTGATCTGGCGGCTCTCGTGGTTGCCGCGGACCAGCGCGACGCGGTCAGGGTACCGCACCTTGAGCGCCAGCAGCAGCAGGAAGGTCTCGACCGAGTAGAAGCCGCGGTCGACAAAGTCCCCGAGGAAGAGGTAGGATGTCCTCGGGGCGTCCCCGCCCGTCACGAACAGCTCGCCCAGGTCGTAGAACTGCCCGTGGATGTCGCCGCAGATGGTGACCGGGGCGGAGACCTGCGCGACGTTCCCCTCCTCGACGAGCAGCTCGACGGCCGCGGCGCAGAGCTGCTTGGCCTGGCGCTCGGGGAGCGTGCGGCAGGCGCGGAGCTCGGAGATCCACGCGTCGAGGTCCATTTCGCCGCTTTTGACCTTTCTCTTTCCCTCTCTGCGCCTCGTCGATGGAGCGGAGGAGACGGAAGAGAGAGAGAGGGGGGAGGGGGTCGACGAACGGAGTTTTTTGCCGGGAAAAGGGGTAGAGGTCGGACGACGACGAAAGAACTAGGCGGCGATAGCGAGTCGGTCAGGGTCGAATGCTCTTCTCTTCTTCTTCCCCTCGCCGGGGGGGCGCGTCTACACTCGACGCAGCGAGGTGAGCGCGCTGTGCCGAGGGCACGCTGCACTGGAGGCGCGGTTGCGCGGGCTTGAGAGAGGGGGAGAGAGAAGAAGCAAGGCAAATTGCTTGTCTCCACCGCCCCGACGAGCGAGTGAAAAAAAGGAGTGAGCTCTGCCGCTGTGAGTTTCGTTTTTTCCCCCCCTCTCTCTCGTTCACTTCTTCTCCTGCTCTTCTGCGTCTACAGGTACGCGCCCCCCCCGCAGCGCAGTGTCTCGCCCGTCTCCTGCCGTCGCTCTCCCCCTGGACCGCGAGCGCCCCTCCTCTGTCTCTCTCTGAGAACGAGAAACGAGCTCGCGAAGGGGGCCAAGGGAGCCGCGAGAGGCGGCTGTTTTTGTCTTCGCTTGATTGAGGGGCGGCAGCAGCAGCAGCCTTCCGTCTCTCTTCTCCCCTCCCTCTCCCTCTCTCTTCTCCGAGCCACTGGCGTTCTCGCCAGTGGCTCCTCGATAACCTCTCCTCTCTCGCGGGAGAGCTGGGCGTCGAGTGGAGGCGATACGGGACGACGAGAACGACGACGGCGGCTTGGCGTCGCCGCTCCCTCGTGATGCGATCGGCCGCCGCTGACGACCGAGCGAGAAATGCCACTGCTCGCCTTCCTCTCTCGCTGCTTCTTCCCTCGCCCCCTCCTGCCAGAAAGCTCTGAGGCGCTCTCTCTCCGTCGGAGCCGCAGAGAGACGGGCGATTCCCGGCCGACAGCGGCAGCGAAACGCGATTCGCAGGGGGGCTCACTCGTCTCGACGCTCCTCCGATTGACGCTCACCTCCATTCGCTCCCTCTTTTCCTCTCAAAAACTCCGAACAGCTTTCCCTCAAAATGTCCTTCACCGCGCGCAAGAAGATCGCCAAGGAGCGCGGCGCCGAGCCGAACGCGTTCGAGCAGACGGTGGCGCAGGTAAGGAGAGAGAGAGAATACGGAGAGAGAGAACGAAAAGGCAAAAGGATTTCGGAGAGATGATCGCAAGAGCCGCCGGCTGCCGCCGCCTGCGATCGGGTCGCTCACTTTTTTTCACCCCCTTCCCCTCCTCCCCACCCCCCCAAAAAAAAACTCCACACAGGCCCTCTTCGACCTCGAGGCCACCAACGCCGAGCTCAAGCCCGACCTCCGCGACCTCTTCATCTCCGGCGCCACCGAGGTCGACGCCGGGGGGCGCAAGGCGGTGGTGCTGCACGTGCCCTTCCGCCTGCAGCGCTCGTTCCGCAAGGTGCAGCCGCGGCTCGTCCGCGAGCTTGAGAAGAAGTTCTCGGACCGCGACGTCGTGCTGGTGGCCGACCGCCGCGTGCAGAGGCCGGCTTCGGACGGGCGGGCCACCTCGCGCCCGCGCTCGCGCACGCTCACCGCCGTGCACGCCGCGATCCTCGGCGACGTCGTGCACCCGACCGAGGTCGTCGGCCAGCGCGTCCGATTCAGGGCCGACGGCTCGCGCGTGATGAAGGTCTACCTCGACCCCAAGGACCGCAACGCGGCCGAGGCGAAGCTGGACACGTTCGGGGCGGTGTACAAGAAGCTGACGGGCAAGGAGGCGGTGTTCGAGGTGGGACCGCAGGAGTCGTGAGCGAGCGGAGGAGAGAGTTTGGCGGAGTGAGAAGAGAATCGGAGGAGAACGATGGAGAGAGAAGAGAGAACGGAGAAAAAACTTTCTTTCTTTTTTTTTGAACATTTTTCCGTTTTTTCCCTCTTTTTTTCCGCTCACGATGCAAAACAAAACCGGTGTGTTTCAAAATTTCTGTCTTACAAAATCTCTATATATTTATACCGCGGGGGAAGAAGAGGAGAGGGAAGAAGAAGAAGAGAGAAAGTACAAGCTCTCAGAAGAGCCGCGGCCGCCGCGGCGCCTGCTGCTGCTGCTGCGCCTCGGCTGCTGCCGCCCCCGCCCCCCCTCCCTCTTCCCGCTTCTTCTTCTGCCTCCGCGCCCTCGCGGCCTCGAAGTCGTCGAGCCACGCAAAGCCGCCGCCGCCACCTTGCTGCTCTCGGTTCTCCTGCTGGAGCTGCTGGCGGCAGTCGCCGGCGGCGGCGGTCGAGGGCGGCGGCGTGGCGGCGGCGGCAGGCAGCGGCACCGCCGCTCCCGCCTTCGGGGCTTCCTCTCCTCCTCCTCCGCACCCGGAGCAGAGGAGCCGCCGCCCCTCCCCGTCCCAGCCCCTGGGAGCCCCCCTGGGCCCGCGGGGGAGACACGCGACCGCATCCGCGAGGGAGAGCGCCGCGGCCCTCGCGGGGCGGCGGGCGGACAGGCCCCGCGTCCGCTCGACGGCGGCGGCGGCGACGGCGGCGGCGGCGCCGAGGGCGAGCGCGAGCCTCCTCGCCCGCTCGCGCCGCCCCGCGCCCTCGCCTTCCCGCGAGCTCTCCGGGGCTGCCGACCAGTCGATGAGGCGGTGGCAGCGCGCGAGCGGGGCGAAGCCGCGGAGGGCGGCCTCCTCGGGGAGGGGCGGGCGCAGGCGCGGGCGGCAGCGGGGGGGAGGGGGGGTTAGTCCCTCGCCTCCCCCGCGCGCCTCCTCCGCGCCCTCGTCTTCCCCCGCCGTCGAGGCTCTCTCTGAGGCGGCGACGCGAACGAAGGCGCCCAGCACTCTCCAGAGCGCGATTTCGTGTTCGTCGATGAGGAGGGGGGGGGGAGGAGCAGCGGAGCGAGGAGGAGGCGCCGCCGTCGCTGTCACCCCCGTCGTCGCTGCTTCCGTTGCTGCGCGCTCTCTCTCTTCCCTCTCCCTCTCCATCTCCGCCTTCTCCTTCTCGACGACGACCTCCGCCCACCACCGCAGAGCCACTGCCGCGGGAGGCAGCAACGGGGAGGCGGCGAGGGCTCCCCCCCCGCGGAGCGCGGCCGCGGAGGCGGCCGAGGAGAGGAGCTCGGAGGCGAGGAGGAGCAGCGGGCGCGCCGCGGCGCGGGAGCAGGCGAGGAGAGGAGGAGAAGGAGGGGCGGGAGGAGGAGCAGGACGAGCGGGATGAGGAGAAGGGCGGGGAGGAGCGGGGGGCGGCTCCGAGCTCCCGACGACGGCGGCCGTTGTTTCCGCGTTCCGCTGCTCCCCTTCCTCGGAGACCGCTGCCGCCGCTCCTTCCTTCTCCTCTCCTCCTCCTCCTTCCTCGATGGCGGCCTCCGCCGCGGCGAAGACGCTCAGGAGGACGCCGCGGAGCAGGAGCCGCTCCGAGCGCAGCGGCCCCCCCCGCGTCTGCTGCTGCTCCCCCGCTCTTCCTCCTCCTCCGCCTCCTCCGCTCCGCCGCCGCTCCGGGAGGAGGGCTGCCTCCTCCGGGAGGGAGGAGGGAACGGAGGAGGGGGAGGCAGAGGAGACTGCGGGGCGGGAGAGCACGAGGGAAAGGGCGCGGGAGAGGCGCGTGAGCGACGGCGGCGCGGGGGGAGCGCTCCGCGGCGGGGGCGCGGCAGCCCGAGGTCGAGGCTGCTCGTGCCGCTGCCGCTGCCCCTCCTCTCCTCCCTCGACGCGGCTCGCCGCGCCGCCGCTTCCCGTCCCCGCTTGCGCTTCCTCCCTGGGGCCGAGGACGACGTCGGCTACCGCCTCCAGCAGCGAGGACGACAGCGCGCTCAAGGCTCTCCCGAGCGGGGGCTGCTGCTGCCGCCGCCTCTGGGAGCGGGGGTCGGGCTTGCGCCCCCGCTTCCCTTTCTCTTTCTGTTTTCCCTCTCCTTCTTTTTCCCCCTCCTCCTCCTCCTCCCCCTCTTTCTTCTCTCTCCCACGCCTCCTCCTCTCCACCAGCGACTCCCTGAACCCCCGGAGCGACAGCCTGAAGTTGTTGGGGCCAAAGGGCTCGGCGTGGAGAGAGGAGAGGGGGTCGAAGGAAAAGAAGCTTCCTTCCTCTCTTTCCGACGGCAGCGGCGGCGGCGGTTGGAGCGTGGCGCCGCGGCAGTAGAAGAAGGCGGCGGCGAGGGCCGCGTCTCCTCCGCCTCCCCCCCCGTCTCCGTCGCGCTCGGGCAGCCTCGCCCCGGAGGAGGAGAGCACGCCGAGCTGGTTGTAGGCCCTGCCGAGGCCGGGGTGGACAAGGGCAGCGAGGGAGTAGCGGCGCCCCGCCGTCGCCAGGAGGGCGGAGGGGGAAGGGGCCGGCGGCAGCGCCGCCGCGTCGCCGCGCCCGCCGCGCCGCCGCCGCTCCCTGCCCGCTCCTCTCTGCCTTCCTGCCCCCTCTTTCGAGGGGGAGGAGCAGGAGGGAGAAGGAGCGGGAGGGGCCACTTGGGCCTGGTATCTCGCCACGTCCCCGAGGGCGACGAGGCACTGGCCGAGGGCCGCGGCGCCCCCCAAGGGGTCGCGGGCGAGGGCGGCTGGTGCTGCTGCCGCCGCCGCCGTCGCTGCCGCCGCCTCTGCCGCCGCCGCCGCCGCCATCGCCTTGCCCGCCGCCCTCGCTCTCTCCGGCAGCCACGAAAAGAGATCTCCTTTGCCCCCCTCCTTCTTGTGCGCGGCAAGGTCGGGCCCGTGGGCCTCCAGGAGAGCCGCGATCAGGCCCTCGTAGAAGTCGCGGGCCTCTCCGAGGGCCGAGGCGTACGCGGCGGTGGCCTGTTGAAAGGGGTTCGTTTTTTTTTTAAGAAAAAGAGAAAAAAAGCTCAGCGCGCCCGTCGTGAAAAAAAAGGAGATTGTAAGTCGGATGTGGAGTCCCCTCTCTCTCCTCCTCTCTCTTCCTCTTCCGCTTTCCTCCTCCTTACCCTCTCCCTGTCCCGCTCGAGCCGCGCGAGCGCGAGCCTCTGCCGGTGCGCCGCGAACTCGCTGTACCACCCCCGGTGCCACAGCTGCCAGAAGAGCCTCGACGACTCTTTGGCCGCTCGGAATCGATCGTTTTCGTCGTCGCCATTGCTTCCTTCTCGTCTCCTCTTCCTCCCTCCCGGGGCCGCGACGGCCGCCGCGGCGCAGCGTGAACGGAGGTCACGCCTGTCTGCGACGGCAGACGGGGACCAAGGGGAAGAGGAAGGAGCAGGAGCGGGAGCGGAGGAGCGGGCGACGTCTTCTCCTGTGGACATTTGGCTTCCTCTTGTGAAAAAAAAAAGGAAAAATTTCTTCGCCTCTCTTTTTTCTTCTACTCCGATCACACCTCTTTCGTTCCCAAACTCAACTCCCCCGCGCTCGCCTGTTCCGATCAAACTCGAGCGACCATGGTACGTCCCGCCTGCGCGCTGCCCTCAGGAAGCCTCTGCTGCGGAAAGCGAGCGACGCGCGAGCTCGAAGGAGCAGCTCGGGGAGAGAAGAGACAAGGAGAGAGAAGGCAAGCCTCTCTTGCAGTTCTCCTCTCTCTCTCCTCCCTTGCTGCTGCCCTGGCCCTCCTCCTTCTCTTCCCTCTTGCCGCGCGACCCCTCCGCGAGACTCGCACGAGCAGCCTCGAATCGCGATCGGAGGCACAAGCTCACGAGAAACGCCGATGAGCGGGGCTTGATTGAAGCTATCAAGCGGCGGCCGGCCGCCGCCTCTGGCCGCCGAATCGCTCCATCGGTTCTTTGACTTCCTCTCCCGCTTCATCAGCTTCATGAGCTCTCTTGCCCTCCTCAGATCGGGACCAAAGTGCCCGTCTTGAACGGCTTCTGCGGCAGATCGAAGGAGAGAGCGCACACCGCAGCAGCGAGGCTCTCTCTCGCAATCTTCTGGCTTGCTCTCTTCGATCGACCGCCTTTGACACTCCTTTCTGACGGCGACGGCTCACCTTTTCTTTCCCCTCTTTACTCCTCCTCCTCCATTCCTGCAGGGTATCGACCTCGAAGCCGGAGGGCGCAACAAGACCAAGCACCGCACGGCGCCCAAGTCGGACAACGTGTACCTGAAGCTGCTCGTCAAGGTGAGAAGAGAAAGAAAGCGGTTTCGACGGAGATCGTCGCGCGCAAGAGAATCGCCGATCGACGCTCTCGACCTCCTCCCTCCTCTCACTCCCCAACCTCGACGTCTCTTCGGGGGGAAAAAAAAACTCGCAACAGCTCTACAAGTTCCTCGCGCGCCGCACCGACGCCAAGTTCAATGCCGTCGTCCTCCGCCGCCTCTACATGTCGAAGACCAACCGCCCCCCGCTCTCGCTGTCCAAGCTCGCCGAGTTCATGAAGGGCAAGGACGGCAAGACGGCCGCCATCGTCGGCACCGTGACGGACGACGCCCGGCTCTTCGCCGTCCCGAAGCTGCGCGTGGCCGCGCTGCGCGTGACCGAGCGCGCGCGCGCCCGCATCGTCGCCGCGGGCGGCGAGGTCCTCACCTTCGACTAGCTCGCCCTGTCGGCGCCGACGGGCCGCGACTGCGTCCTGCTCCGCGGCAAGACGACGGCGCGCGAGGCCTGCAAGCACTTTGGCCCGGCGCCCGGCGTCCCCGGCTCCTCGACGAAGCCGTTCGTGCGCAGCAAGGGGAGGAAGTTCGAGAAGGCGCGCGGGAGGCGCAACTCTCGCGGGTACAAGGCGTGAGGGAGTGGGAGAGAGAGAGATCGGGGGAGAGAGAGAGAGAGATCGGAAAGCGGAAAGAGGGAGAGAGAGAGGGAGAGAAGAGGAGGCCGAGAGAGGGTGGAAGGTTTTCTCTCTTTCTTTCCTCTTTTCTTTTTTCGTTCGAACTTTTCTTCTTTCTTTTTCTTTTTTCTCTTTTTTCAAACTCACCGTGTTACCTCGTTTTGTCTTTTTACTTCAGGCGTCTGTGCATACAAAAAATATCGGAAAGAGCAAGTTCTTTCGTTTTTCTCGAGAGCGAAAAAAGCAGTCTCTCACTTGTATCTCTCTCTCTCTCTCTCTCTCTCTCTCTCTCTCTCTCTCTCTCTCTCTCTCTCTCTCTCTCTCTCTCTTTCTCTCTCTCTCTCTCTCTGCTTGTCTCTCTCTCCCTCTCTGCTTGTCTCTCTCTCCATCCGAGCTTCAGCTGCTGATCTCCCTTCTTCCTCATGGCGCCACCGGCGGGCCTTTCCGGTTCCGCAGGAGGAGAATCTGGAGCTCGCGGCGGCACTGCGAACCAGGGCCGTAATGCAAACAACACCGCTCCGAGCGCTGCTGCCGCTGCCGCGGGCGCCCCTCCCCCGCCCCTCGAGGAGCCCCTCGCCGACGGCGGCATCCTCCCTCGCGACGCCGCGCTTGTCAAGGGCCTGTTGCGCTCCATGGTGAGAGAGAAGGAGGAAGACGAAGACAAAAGAGAGAAGGAGAGGAAGAGATGATCTCAAGTCTTTTTGACGAGAGTTCAATTCATCTCAACCTCGACCTCCTCGCCCTTTACCAAAAAATAAATAAATAATCGAACCCCCCTCTTAGGGCGCCCTCGAGTACGAGCCCTCGGTCGTCCCGCAGCTCCTCGACTTCCTCTACCGCTACGTGTCCGAGACCTTGTCCGACGCGGACTCCTTCGCAGAGGCCGCGGGCTTAGGGGGAGCGCTGGCGCCAGATCAAATTTCTCTGGCGCTGGCCGCGAGGGAGACGCGCAACGCAGGAGGCGGTGCGCCGCCGCCGTCGCTCGCCGCGCTCACCGTGCTGGCGTCTGCCAGGAACGAGAGGCCCCTCCCGGGACTGGCGAGGGCGCACGGGGGGCTGCACCCGCCTCCCGACGCCGATGCGCTGCTGGCGCAAGGGTACAGCGTGCCGGCCGCGCCGAGGGAGCTGCCGCTGCCGGTGAGGAGGGGGGAAAAGAAAGAGCCGGCGGCGGCGGATTCTGCTGCTGCGGCGGCTTCAGCGGCGGCGGCAAAGGAGGGAGGGGCGGGCGGGAGCGGCCGCGCTGGCGCAGCTCGGAGGAGGGGCAACGGAGGCGGAGGCGGGGCAGATGCCGCAGCATCTCCCGCGCCCGCGCCTGCTCCCTCCTCGAGGCCGCAGGCGCCCCGCGGCGGCGGTAGGGTGACCCGAAGGCGCGGCGCCGCTCCGGCCCCGGGAAACAAGCTCGGCAGCGGCAGTGACGACGAGATGGGGGAGTGAAAAAAAAGCGTTTTTCCCTCCCTTTTTTCCCCCTCTCTCTCTCTCTTTTGATCTTTTCAAAAAAGAAAGAGAGAGAGAGAGCCTGCACTGTAAAAACAAAGAACAACGATTCAAACGTACAAGAATGAAAAAGAAAGAGGGAGGACGAGAAAGCTCGTTTCTCTTGTCTTTAAACTTTTCATATCATTTCGCTGTGTTCTCTATTGTTTTTCGCACTTTCAAATCGGAAAAAGGAAAGCGAAGAAGGAGGTAACTTCATGGGAGGGGTGGAAACGCAGAAGCTAGGTTCACAACAAAGGCGTCCCCCGCCCGACGTGCGTGGCAAAGTGGCAGCGGCGAAAAAAAAAAACGGAAAAACGAAACTCGGGCGACGAAACGCAAAGTAAAAGAAACAAAAAAGGTCTTTCATTCAGAGAAAAATCTTCCTCTTCAACAGTAAGGGTCCCTCGTCCCCCGCGGCCACTGACCGCTCTCCCGGGCCTCCCAGTACCCGCCGCTGTAGACCCAGCGCGAGTAGGGGTTTCCCCAAACGTCGGTGCCCGGGACGGAGTGGAACCACCGAGGCGTTCCGAAGGGTCGCGGTCTCTCTTCCCTCTGCTTCTTCGAGGTTGAGGTCGAGGTCGTCGAGGGCTCTGCCGCCGCCGTTTCCGTCGTCGTCGTCGTCGTCATCGGAGAGGCAGCGGCAGCAGCGTCGCTTCGGTCCCCCTCTGCTCCTTTAGCAGCATCGCCCGCGGCACTCGAGAAAGGAGAAGAGGCAGAGGCCCCCTCCGTCCCCGCCCCCTCCTCTCCCTCCGCTCCTTTTCTCCTCCTCCTCCTCTCCCTCCTCTCCCGCGCCCGCGCCTCCCTCCAGTCCCTCAGCGCCCTGCTCGACGCAGCCCTGTCGGCCCGCTGCCTCGCCTCCATCCTCTCCTTCTCGGCGTCGGCGGCGTCGCCGTCGCCCTTTTCGACGAGCGCGACGTCCCTCCTCCTCCTCGCGTCCGTGGCGGGGAGCCTCGCCAGGAGGTCCGCGGGCGCGTCGTTGAGCGAGCAGGCCCAGGGGCTCATCCCCCACGGCCCGCACGCGCGCTGGCTGCGGTGGTGGGCGGTGGTGCCTCGGAAGAGGGGGAGGAGGACAAACGGGCTCTCCTCGCCGCTTGCCTCTTCTCCTCCTCCGCCTCCGTCCCAGCTGGAGAGCGCTTCTCGGGCGTGGCCGGAGAAGCCGCGCCCGCCTCCTCCGTCGAAGAGGCGCGGGTCGCAGCCCAGCAGGGGAAGAGGTGACCGAGAGGGAGACGAAGGGGGAGCGCGGGAGCAGGAGCAGGAAGAAGAGCGGGATGCTCCTCCCTCGTGCCCCCCCTTCGCGTGCTCCCTCGGCACCCTCGCGGTCACGACGCCGTCGAGCCTCCCCGAGATCTCCGCGGCGAACGCCGGCCTCCCAGGGCCAGGCTCGTACCTTCCCATGACGCTCGACATCAGGCCCCGCCCCCGAGCAGCCGCGGCCCTCGCTTGCCTGGCGTCCGCCTCGGTGGCGACGGCGACGACGGCGTCCCCGGTCGCGGTGCACTTGGCGAAGAAGGGGCCCTTGTGGGAGACGCGCATCATGTGTCCCGGCTGGCCAGAAGGGACGATGTCCCTGACGAAGAAGGCGGGGGTGTTCCAGCGGTATTCGTCCGGCTGCCTCCCGGGGAGAGGAAGGGGGAGGGAGGGAGCAGCGGGACCGGAGGTCGAGGTTTCCGCGCCATCGCCGGCGGCGCTGCGCTCGCCTCCTCGCTTCGCCTCGTGCTCCCCCTCCTCGCTGCCAGCGTCGGCGGCAGCAGCAGTATCGATAAACGTCAGCCTGCAGGCGCCCCTGGGGTGCATCTTCAAACCTCTCAACCCGAGCTCGACGTGCAGCTCGTCGTGGGCCTCGAAGGTCCAGTTTTCTCCCTGCACGCAAAAGGCGACGACGGGCGGCGAGTGCTGCACCTTCTCTGCGAGCGCGCGGAAGTGGCGGCCGCGAGGGCGGGGCGCGGAGGAGCTG
>Ga0114918_10005348_pt1 | contig 11021 bp, 6 predicted proteins | sample LantaG_FD_87015 | JGI IMG/M metagenome (GOLD analysis project Ga0114918, IMG submission 87015) | Deep subsurface microbial communities from Baltic Sea to uncover new lineages of life (NeLLi) - Landsort_02402 metaG | ecosystem: Environmental > Aquatic > Marine > Oceanic > Sediment | place: Baltic... | reverse complement strand
TTTCTTATCATTCATTCTTTTTTGATTCATACTTGTTCGTATGAATAATAAAAAAACAACTCAACAAAAGAGGTGCTTGTTTTGCGGCAGGTTTTTTTGCCCAAAGAAACAAGTCGGTGATCGTCAGATAAGCTGTCTGCGACCCGAATGCCAGAAAAAACGTTGTCAAGCGCAGCAGAAAAACTGGCGCAAAACCAACCCCGGATACTTTAAAGGTCGTTATCAAGAGCAACGGGGTCAGAAGAGCAACGGGGTCAGGCCTCGAAATTAGAAAAGACTTGACAGGAGAAGAAAAAACTCTAAAATAACTGCATGGCAAGAGCATACAGATTACAAGCAGAAAACACTTTTTATCATATAACTAACAGAGGAGATAATAGGAAGCGGATATATGATAGTGAGTATGATTACAAAAAGTTTTTAGAATACGTGCTAAAAGCTAAAAAAAGATTTGAATTTTATCTTTATGCCTATGCGTTAATACCAAACCATTATCACCTGCTGATAGAAACCCTCCATGCCAATCTGTCAAAAATAATGCACTACATAAACAGTTCATATACGACGTATTACAATGTAAAGAGAAGAAAAGCCGGTCATTTATTTCAAGGGAGATATAGGTCAATAGTCGTCGATAGTGATAGTTATTTTTCCGAATTAACACGATATATTCATTTAAACCCGGTAAAAGCAAAAATGGTAAAATTTCCGGAAGAATACAAGTGGTCAAGTTACAACGGATATATTGAAGAGAAAAGAGATGAATATATCGATATGGATCAAATAAACAAAATTTTAGGTATGGGAAATAAAGAATACGGGCAGTTTGTTATGGCAGGGAAGGAAAAGAAAGAAGATCTGTTTAAGGATGTATACGGAGGATTTTTGCTTGGAAGTAAAACTTTTATCAAGACCAAATTGAGAGAATGTAAAGAACAGATCGAGAGTCGAGATATGGCTCATAAGAAGGAGCTTAGAAGATATGTTTCAGCAGAAGATATAATTAATGTGATAAAAAATGAATCCGGCAAAAGTTTTGAGGAATTGTTTGAGAAAAGAGCGCGAGAAATGAAACATAAGAAAATAGCAATATACTTATTGAGAGAGTTTGGAGGTTTGGATAATAGAGGGGTTGGTGAAATATTAGGAATGAATTTTTCAGCCGTTAGCAAAGCGGCGTTAGATATAGAGAAAAAAATAGCAAAGGATAAGAGTCTAAAAAGAGAAGTGGATACTCTTATTTCTAATTTCGAGGCCTGACCCCTTACCTTGTTACCTTGTTGCCCCTTACCTTGTAAAAATAGGTGTTTATCTTAAATTTTTATGCTATCATGTGGTGATTTTTATATTTTGGAATACCAAACCGAGGAGAGAACTAATGGGAAACAACGGTGTGAATAAAAAAAATGCTTTAGTCGATAATATAAAAGTTATCGGGCCGGTTGATAATCTTGAGGATTATGTAAAAAGGGACTGGTGGAAAGAGATTTTTAACGCGTATTATTTGCGAACAGACGGAGATGTCGTTAATGATGATGATATTACCCGGCAGGAAATTGATGTTTTTTTGAAGATCTTAAATTTGCAGAAAACAGATGTTATTCTTGATATGTGCTGTGGACAGGGACGTCACTGTTTTGAATTGGCTCATCGCGGTTTTTCAAAAATATACGGTTTGGATCGTTCACGTTATTTAATTCAGCGCGCGAGAAAAACAGTACGCGATCTGGGATCTCCATTGATCTTTAAGGAAGGGGACGCGAGAAAACGTTCATTTCCCGAAGCTTTTTTTGATTGTGTTTCGATTTTAGGTAACAGCTTCGGTTATTTTGAGAACGCGAGTGATGACTTAAAAGTATTGAAGAATATTCAGCGCAGTCTTAAACCCGGCGGGAAAATTTTTCTTGATGTTTCTGATGGGGAATACTTAAAAGAAAATTTTGAACCCCGGAGCTGGGAATGGATTGATAAAGATTATTTTGTCTGCAGGGAGAGGTCTTTATCTTTGGATAAGACAAAACTCATTTCACGTGAGGTTATCACGCATACGCACAAAGGTGTTATTGTAGATCAATTTTACGCGGAAAGATTATATTCGAAAGAGCACTTGAATAGGCTCTTGGAGTGTGCTAATTTTCAGGAAATTGTTTTTCATGACGTTGAAGATACCGCCTCAAAAAGGAATCAAGATCTTGGAATGATGAAACGCCGATTTGTTGTCACGGCTGTTATCCGAAAGGAGTGGCCGAATAGGTTGCAAGTTTCGAAAAAAACCGCGACAAAAAATGTTATGGTCTTATTGGGAGATCCGCGTCAGACGGATGCTATAAAACCGTCCGCGGTGTTTGATGAAGATGATTATTATACGATCAATGAGTTGAAACAGGCGCTGACAGGGATTAAGGGTTACAATTTTTGCTATTTGGATGACCATAATAAAATGATTGTTGAGTTATCTAAGCATAGAAACCAGATTAATTATATTTTTAATCTATGTGATGAAGGTTTTTCTAATGACGCTCGGAAGGAGCTTCATGTCCCTGCCTTGCTCGAAATGCTTAAGATCCCTTATACGGGTGCCAACCCGCAGTGTTTGGCGTTCTGTTACGATAAATCATTGGTTCGCGGGATATCCCGCGAGATGAACATTTCGGTTCCGGACGCCTTTTACTTAAAACCGTCGGATAATATATATGAAATGAATTTTCCTTTTCCGGTTATTATCAAGCCTAATATGGGCGATTCCAGTTTTGGTATAACCCAAAGAAGCGTGGCGCATAATTTAGAAGAAATGATCAATGCGATTGATGAGATTCGTAATGTCATCGGGGCGGGCAGTTCTATTCTTGTTGAGGAATTTTTACCGGGAAAAGATTTGAGTATAGGCATGGTAGGAAATCTTCCCAATAACATCAATATACTGCCGATTATCGAAGAGGATTATTCAGCCCTCCCTGAAGATCTTCCTAAGATATGCGGCTATGAAGCAAAATGGGATCCCAGCTCGCCTTATTGGAAAATCAAATCTATTCTGGCTGATATTCCCGAATCTATTCAGAAATATATTGAAGAAAGTTCATTGCAGTTATTTGAAAGGCTTGAATGCCGGGATTATTGTCGATTCGATTGGAGACTGGATAATGATGGTGATCCGCACTTGTTGGAGATAAATCCTAATCCTGGATGGTGTTGGGATGGCCACTTGGCTAGGATGTGTAAATTCACGGATATTTCTTATCCGGAGATGATTCAAAAAATCCTTTGCGCGGCGGAAGATAGAATCGGTAATTTTGAACAGGGCTGGTCGAAAGATTAGAATGGTAAACTCCAGAAGAGAGCTCGGGAGGGTTTTAATAGTCCGATTCTGAACCCCCTCTTTTTTTAATTTCCCCTGAACTTTCGCGATATTCGAGTAAAATTCTGTGTAGTATGTAATGAAAAAAACTGAAAAAATTCGATACGAAATAGATCCGCACAATAGGCTTGTCTATGAAAAAACGGGCAAGAAGTCGGGTGTCGCCGGGTTTAGGACTGTTCTTGACGGGAACTTTAAAATAGATGAGAATAACTATGTTGCCTACCATGTAAAAAATCCTCAAGGTTCTGATATTCCTCAGCAAATTAAACTTAAGGGAGCGTGGTCTTTAAACTCGGAGCATAATCTTGTGCTTACGTTAGACAAATGGGGTAATCAAATCGCGGGGAATAAGCTTATCTTTGAGAGTGAGATTACTGACGCGAAGGATAATATGTTATTTTTTTCGCTCTCTTCAAAGGATAGCGAGGGAGATGATCGTGTTAATATTGTAAAACTTAGCGGCAGATGGCAAGCTGATGAAGATAACCGGCTTTCATTCGATATAAAAAAGGAAAAGGCGAGAACCGACAGGCTAACCTTCAATGGCGCGTGGGAAGTAAATAAGCAAAACGGGATCATATACGTTTACGAGAAATCAGATCGCGGAAAAAAGGAAAAAATAATCCAAAATATCATTCTTAAAGGATATTGGGATATACCCGGAAAACACAGAATTAAGTACATTTTAAACAGAAAAATAAAATCAGAATTTGATTTTATTGTAAGCGTTGGAAAACCCGTCGGGAGGGGACTTCAGTATGAGGTGGGTATAGGCGCGGCATCGAGAAAGAAAAAGATCACACTGTTCGGTAATTGGAAAGTAAGCTCGAAAATGGGATTGTTGTTCGAGATGCCCTATGAAGAAGGGAAGATCAATAGAGTTATCTTTGGGGCATGGGGTAAACCGGATAAAGATCTCAATCTGGAGATCGGATTGAAAAATAAAATTGGAAAGGATCTAGGTATAGACATCAAACTATCAAAAAAGAAATTCAAAGGTCAAGGCGAAGCTTTTATCCGTGCGCTAAAGTCTGGGAAGGAAGTGTCCATAGTTGCCGGGGTCGGTTTTAGGTGGTAAGAGGAGTAAAGTAAATGTTTAAATTAGGATGCGTCAAAGATAAAGTTGACGACAGAGATTATTTGATGCGGGTGTATTTGCCGGTTATAAAACTTCCGAAGACGGTTGATTATACGCCAGAGTTGTCTCCTGTCAGGGATCAGGGAGATGAAGGGACCTGTGTTAGCTTTGCTTCTGCTTCGGGGATGAAGGAATATCAGGAATTGATCGACTATGAAAAGTTTATAGAACTTTCCCCGAGATTTATTTATAGTGAATGTAAAAAAATTGATGGAATGCCGGAAGAAGAAGGAACTACCATTCGCGCGGCGATGCAGGTTCTTGAAAATAAAGGTGTTTGTCAGGAAAAGTTTTGGCCGTATTTACCCCATCAAAAGACCAAAGCCCGAAAAGGCGCCATTAATAACGCCAAAAAATTTCGTATTATGACTTACGCGCGCATACTTAATCTTAATGAACTGCGTTTAAGCCTTGCCGCTAAGGGGCCTTGTGTTATCGGTGTTGAAGTTTTCAAAGGGATGATGAACACTAAAACAGGTCTTGTGCCGATGCCTGAGAAAAATGAAAACAGTTTGGGCGGTCACGCTATTTGTCCGGTAGGTTACGATGATAAAAAGAAAGTTATCAAATTTAAGAATTCATGGTCCGTGGAATGGGGGCAGAAGGGGTATGGATTTTTACCCTATGCTTATATCGAGCGTTATATGATAGACGCCTGGAGTTCGGTTGATATTGATGATCCCAATCCGCTTACGCTTGCAAGTGTGGTGAATTACAGGGAGCGAGCTTTAGTTTGAGTTAATGCGGAATATGGAAAGATAATTCTTTATGAGACAGGGAACAAAAGCAGGCGATACCTAAAAGTGTTATTCCTCCGGCGGACCAGAATACACTATTTATTCCGATTTTATCCATAACGATACCGAGCAGAATTGGAGAGAGTGCCATTCCCGCGCTCATTCCCGAAGAAAATATTCCCATCGACGCGCCCATACTGCCGTTTTTCCCGATATTGACAATTATGGCGGAACTTGCCGGAATAGATATCGCGCTGGCGATGCCTATCAGAGAGCTTACAAGTAAAAAACTTGTAAAACTGGAACAAAAAGGTATCAATGTGAGCATAACCGCGGATATACTCATTCCGACAAGAATCATAGAAAATTTGTTTAGCTTGTCCGCGAGAATACCGAAAGGCCGTTGAAGTAAACCCGTGAGGAATAAGTTGACGGAAATAAGTATACCGAGTTCGGATATTGAAATATTTTTTGATACTCCCAAAAGAGGCAAAAATACCATGATCCCGCTTCGCGCCACTGCCTCAATAACTCTAAAAACAAGAAGACTTTTTACGGTTTTATTTTTTATTATGGTTTTAATCGGGATAGATTTTTTTTTGTTTTCTTTTTTGGGTTGAAGGTCAGGAAGAAATATTAACGTAACGAGAAATGCCGCTCCGGTTAACCCTGCCATAGCGTAAAAAACGGAAGACATTCCAAACATAGCGTCAAACACGCCTCCCAGAAAAGGTCCCGCCGCCATTCCGAGAAAGAGCGCTGTATTAAACGTCCCCATGGCAATTCCTTCTTTGCCTTTTTCTGTGGTTTCACCAATATAGGCCATCGCGATGGGTATAACCATTGCCGAAGAAAGTCCATGAATCAGCCGGACGATCGTAAAAGAGTAGATGTTGGAAACTGAGATATAAAGCAAAGAAGTTATAGAATACAGAAAAAGCCCCGAAAATATAAGCATTTTTCTGCCTTTTTTATCAGAAAGTTTGCCAATCAAAGGTGTAAAAATCCCGCGGGAAACGGCATAAGCGGAAAATACTATCCCAAGCCAGATCCCTGACGCGCCTAAATTTTTAGCGTAAATAGGCATTAGCGGAGAGATAATCCCCATACCCAGTACCGAAGCGAACACTGAAAGAAATAAAATGTAAAATATTTTTTTCTTCATAAGCGGGTAGATTATACAGCAGGTTAAGACATAAAGAAAGAAGAATGGCATTGCATTGCAATCGGCATAAGCTTAGATATGTAGGGGCCTTCTCCTACGGGATTAACTCACTTGTGTTTGATTGTTTATTTTGATGTAAACGTTATAAAGACCTCTGCACGGCTACTTCTTCGTCATTCTGAGTCCGCCGAAGGCGGGCGAAGAATCTCTTTTTAAGCGAGATTCTTCACTCGGCTTCGCCTCGTTCAGAATGACGGATGGGAGAGGCGGTGATTGTGCAGAGGTCTTTTATATGAATGCCAAATAAAGAATAAACAAAAAAAATTTGACAAAATTGCAAGGGTAATGTAAGCTTTTGTTTAGAACTGTTAGAAGGAGATAAAGTACAAAAAATTTGAAATTAGGGATTTAGATATTTTGTAGAGTAGAGGGTGTTGAAGAGTTTCTATAGAGACGAAAGAGGAAAAAAGAAATTTTTTTTTTGCATAAAAAGTTAAGTTTTGAAAAAGAAAGAACTGAAAGGGTAAATTTATAACAGAAGAGAAGCACAAAATCATGATGTTGAAAGTATCGATAGCCGGACTGTCACAAATGTTGAATAGTTTTTATAGATAACGTTTCATGTCATATCATCAGCAGTGCGACTAAATTATTGGAGTTCTGATGAATATAAAAAAGTTCATCATGCCAGCGATCCTAATATGCAGTCCTTATGTAATCAACAATTACTTGGTTTTTGTTTTTATTGTTCCAATATTGAGTTTGCTTTATTCTCCAACAAAAACAAGAAATCTCCATTTTTTCATTTTTGCGCTTATAACAACTTGTTGTGTCCTGCTTCCGCTGTTAATTTATGACCCAGGAGTTTACATGCTGGGTGTCACAGTTGCAACTACTTTTGCTACAAGTTTTCTGATTATCTCCGGCAAATTCATTAATCGATTTAAAGATACACGTTTTTCAATGTTTATTCCTTCTCTTGTTTGGATACTGCTTTTGTATATGCTTAATTTTAGGTTACTTACGGTCAGTATTTTTGATGTGGGAATATTGTTTCCATCTTCAGCACCCGTAATCTGGTACACGGGAAGTATTGGACTTACTTTACTGATCATCTTGTTTAATTCCGCTCTCGCGCGATATCTAATAAAAAAAGACAAATTTTCATTGATAACGGCAATTTTGCTCATGTCGATTTTTTTATTGTCACATATTTTTTCCTTAAACAGCAATCCTATCAATTTACATAATTCAGAAAAGCCTAAAAAAGTCGCTCTCATTCAGGGTGACGTGCCCAGAGAATCCATATTCGGCTATACGGAAAGACTGGAGAAAAGAATAACGAGATATATTGCCTTAAGTGAGAACGCCGCGAAAGAAAAACCGGATCTTATTGTCTGGCCTGAATACACTTTCCCTGTAGATGTAATGAATGAATTCCCCAAAAAGATGCGGCCGGTCATAAACGAAATAAGAAAAACAAATGCCGGTTTTATTATCGGCTCTTTATTGACCGGCCGGACTAAAGAAAAACGCCAGTATAACAGCGCGCTTATTTTTAAGGGCGACGGCGCGCTCAGCGGCATTTATTACGCGCGTGATCCGGCGCCGTTTAATAGGAATATTCGAAGCAAAGATGTGACGGAAGAGCTATATCCGGACAATATGGGCATAACCTTATGCTGGGAAGAACTTAACGCGGAAATATTCAGGGATTACGCGCGAAAAGGCGCGAAATATTTTGTTTCGCTGTCCAGCAACACGGATCTTGATTATTCCGGGTTTAAAAGATATACCTCATTTTTTTCAAGGGCGAGGGCGGCTGAAAATATGAGGTATTTGGCACGGGCTACACAGACAGGGATTACTCAAATTATTGATCCCTTTGGCAGAGTTACGAGAAGATTACGGCCTAATTGTTCGACTTTTCTGACAGGAGAAATATACGGTATAGATGAAAAAACTTTTTATTCCGATTATGGAGATGTGTTTACTAAAATTTTTGTAATTTTCGTTTTTCTTTGCGCTTTTATCGGAACGATTGGTAAAAGATTGAAACGCTACAAGGCGGTGGGATATGAAAAACACAGAAAATTTCATAATGGATAACGGCTGTCCGTGGATGGAAAGATTTAAACGCGGGAAAATGTTCAAAATATTAAGCTGTTTTGTAGCCTTTGTGTTTTTATCTGAGCAGATCGTGTTTTCCTCCGACAGGTTAGTGTATCGCCGTACTTATTCGTCTGCTAAAAGTATTTTGGCTACGAAGACTGATGTTGACGAAGCAAACCGTATGTCTCCGGCTTATTTACAGAACGCACAAAGAAAACATGAGCTGATTATCCAATCGAAAAACATAATAGAAGAGAATCTTGTGTATTACATGGACAACCGTTCCAGGGTAGAGGCCTCCTCCGAAAATATGCCGTTAAAACGGCGCACTTCCCCCGATCAGCCCGAAAAACAAGTCAAATACGCCTTAAGCGATTTTGACAATAAAAATCAAGCCCGGCAGATATCCGTATACAGTTACCGGGAGGATTCGAGGTCACTCGAAAAAGTGGTTTCTTACGATATTAGGGATATTGATACAGCGAGGTGGACAAGCGGGGATCTCGAGGAAATATCTAAGGAAGGTGAAGAAAAGGTATTAGGCAGTTTTGTTGAAGAAGAATACGGCGATCTGGCAGATAAGCTTAAGTTGAGGGAAGTTGTTTATTCCGAAACGGATGACGGGCAGAAAATTGATTATATTCTTTCCGATTTTAGAGAGGAGAAAGCTTCAGAGGTTTCCATTTATGCTTACGAGCCCGGCGGAAAAATTTTGAAAGACGTGAAAACTTATGATGTTTCTTTGATCTCGGAAAAATATAATAATGCGGAATGGAAAGAACACATAGGGGAAGAAAACGAAACATGGAAAAAAGAAGTAGAGGAGAAGGGTGAATTAACTAAAGAATTTGTGTATGAAACAAAAAACGATGAGGATAGGATAGTTTACGCGTTAAGTGAAAATGACGAAAACGGGGTATTTGGAAAACTTAGTTGTTACGACTATGAAAATAGTAACGGAACTGCCTTAAGAACAGTGAGGACATACAACATAAAAGGAGTAAATTGGAAGGAAAAATTGGCTGATTTTAGAACCAAGACTGAAACAAGCGGTGATCTATTGGTTACAAAAACAGTATATACCGGCGAAAAGGATAAAGAAATTACGGATCATGTTCTCTCGGCATATTCAAAAAATGCCGCGACTCAGCAATATCAGGCGGCGGAGCGGTTTAATTACATTTACGATGACGAAGGATGCTTAACGAAAATAGAGACATATAGGATAAATAACAACGCGAATGTTTTACAGCGAGTGAGCGAGTTCGCGGGATTAAAGGGTCATGAGGTCATTAAGTGTTCGTATGATTATATCCCGGATGGGGTTACGCTTGACGGAGTAAACATCTATGAGTATGACATTGAAGAAAATGTCAATAATCCGGCCGCGAGCGGAGATGGAAACAAATATACACTTGATAGAATGACAAGATACGCGGGCGTGACTGATCCTCATGATCTAACCCGCGCGGTGATAAGATCAGAAACATATTACGACGGGATGGAAAACAGGGAATATGTGACGTGTTCTTTCGGTTTCAATATTTTAACTGGCGACCTTACGACAAAAGTTCAATATATTTACGAAAATAAAGCACTAAAAGAGATTGATACATATCAGGTTTTTGGTTTCAAAGATATCTCTCGTATCGAGAAAAGTACCTTGGCTTCACGTACGGTATATATAGGAAGAGAGGGACAGGAACAGGTAGAGCGCGTAAAGAGTTATGATCTGGCGGGAAACGTTTTGGGAGAAACTTTATATGATTATGGAATAAACGGCGCTCTTCAAAAGACAACAACAAAAAACTCTTTAGGAACAGTTCTTTCCAGAACATTCTATGAAGGTCCTGAAAATTTAGAAAAGAGATCAGTAAGTAAGAATTATGATCTTCAAGAAAAAGAGTTAACCTCGACTTTGTTTGAGTATGATGAGATGGATTTCCTCAGAAAAAGCACAACAGTTGATGATATAAACACAAAAATTTTTGAAACGATATATGACAACATAAAAAATTCGGGCAAAACCGCTTCAGTCAGGAATTTTGATAGATTAGGAACGGTTATAAGCACCACGGAGTACGAATATGATACTGCGGGTGTTCTTAAAAAAGCGGTGAATAAGACAACGGAAGGGATAAAACTATCCGAAATCTTATACGAGGGTATGGAAGATTATGAATTAGAAAAAGCAAATAAAAGCTATGACTCAGCCGGCGGTCTTTTGACTTCTACTGAACATGAATATGCGATAGCGGGAGCATTAATAAAAGCAGTAACGTATGACGCATCCGGCAAGAAACTTTCTGAAACAACATACGACGGACGAATGAACCAAGAAAAAGTAACCATGGCTCACAACTATGACTTAGCCGGAGAGCTTTTGACCTCGACAAAATACGAATACGGGATAACGGGCGCGTTAAATAAAACATCGACATACGACACGGATAATAAGAAACTCTCAGAGACAATATACGCGGGAAGAATGAACCGGGAGAAAATAACCCT
>Ga0114918_10005345_pt1 | contig 11023 bp, 12 predicted proteins | sample LantaG_FD_87015 | JGI IMG/M metagenome (GOLD analysis project Ga0114918, IMG submission 87015) | Deep subsurface microbial communities from Baltic Sea to uncover new lineages of life (NeLLi) - Landsort_02402 metaG | ecosystem: Environmental > Aquatic > Marine > Oceanic > Sediment | place... | reverse complement strand
TCAAAACCATACTCGGGATAGTATTTTGACAACTCTACCATAATTTTGTCTCTTGTTACCTTTGCTACAATAGAGGCTGCTGCTATTGACGCACTTAGTTCATCGCCATTTACTATTGGCAGCACTTCAGTATCCAAATCAACACAAATATAATCTACAAGCACGACGTCAGGTTTTACTTTTAATTTGTTGGCCGCTCTCTTTACTGCCAGAATATTGGCATCATTTATTGATATTTTATCAATTTTTTGAGAAGAAACTTTTGCTACAGACCAGCTTACACAGCTGTTTATTATTTTTTTATAGATACATTCTCTTTTTTTTATGCTTATTTTTTTGGAATCATTCAAACCCTCTATCATTAAATTTTCCCTGTCAAGGATAACTGCTGCTGCCAGCAGGGGACCAGCAAGGGAACCCCTTCCAACCTCATCAACACCGGCTATATTCCTGTATCCGCTTAAAAATAAATCATCTTCGTATTTGCATAAATTTATTAATCTCTTAATCTCTTCAAATTTCATATCTTACTGTTAACTCTTCCAAATCTTGTCAGCGGCAGATAAATAAAAACTACTTCTCCAAATACATCCTCCTTGGAAATGCTACCAAGATACCTGCTGTCATAGCTATTATTTCTATTATCGCCCATTACGAATACTTTGCCTTTTTCTACAACTATCGTTTCATTCTTGTAAGAAACATTATAATCCTTCAATACATACTCTTCGTTAATTTTTTCGCCATTGATGTAAACATCGCCGCTGTCTGTTAAAGTAATTTCATCACCTTCCAAAGCTATGGCTCTTTTTACCAAATCTTTTCCAATAGAAGAATGGAACACAACTATATCCCCTCTTTTTATAGGCTTTATCTTAAAGGCTAATTTATTTACAATGACTTTATCGCTAACCTGGAGCGTGGGGACCATAGAAGGTGTTGGAACAATGAAAGGCTCAAAAATAAATACCCTGACAGATATTGCAAAGGCAGCAGCTCCCATTATAACAAGCAGGTAGCTTAAAATTTCTTTGAAGATCTTTTCTTTCTTAGAAGACATCAATACAAATAATTTAGGTCGTTCACTCTTTAATATATTCTTTATATTTAACTCTTGCTTTTTTCCCTACTTTATCCCTGAGGTAGTAAAGCTTGGACCTTCTTACAATACCAGTGTTAACTTTTTCTATTGATTTAATAATAGGAGAGTTTGTAAAAAAAGTTCTTTCAACTCCAACATTAAAGGAAATTTTTCTTACTGTAAAATTCTCACCAATGCCGGAACTCTGCCTTTTTATTACTATACCCTCAAAAGATTGTGTCCTCTCTTTATTTTCTTCCTTGATTCTTACATTTACTCTTACTGTATCACCAGGTTTAAAATCAGGTATATCTTCCTTTAAATACTTACTTTCTATTTTGCTTAATTTATTCATTTTCTACTCCAGATTGTTCTTTATTTTTAACACTTTTATTCCCAATTAAACCAAACAAATATAATGAATTTAAATCTTTTTGTCAAATAAATCTGGCTTTCTCTCTTTGGTCAGATCTAAAGACTTCTTTTTCCTCCATTTTTCAATATTTACATGATTTCCGCTTAAAAGTACATCGGGCACCTTTAATCCTTTAAAAATTGGTGGCCGTGTGTACTGAGGATGATCCAGCAAATTATTTTCAAAAGATTCGCATTCAAGAGATTCAGACTTTCCTACAACACCGGGTAAAAGCCTTAAGATGCCATCTATGATAACCATTGCCGGGATTTCCCCTCCTGTTAGAACATAGTCACCAATTGAAAGTTCCTCGTCTACTACCAATTCTGTGACTCTCTCATCAATGCCTTCGTATCTGCCGCAAATAATTATAATATTTTTAAGTCCGGATAGATACTTTAACTTAGCCTGCGTTAATCTTTCACCCTTTGGCGAAAGCAGTAATACTTTTTGACCTTCTTTGTCTGCAACCTTATTTTTACTCTTAATAAACGTAACTGCATCATATATTGGTTGCGCGGTCATTATCATCCCGGGTCCTCCGCCATATGGCCTGTCATCAACTTTTTTATGTTTATCCAGCGTAAAATCTCTTAAATTGTAGATATTAAGTCTGCAGAGATTATTGCTGAAAGCTTCTTTTATCACTCCAAATTCAATTACATTTTCAAATATTTTTGGAAAAATAGTAATTATATCTATTGTTAGCATCTTGGTAATAATATGTTTAAATAAATTATAGTTAAATATATTCAGGAATTCTCTTTAACACAATTTTCTTATCTTTTGTATCCACTTTTTCAATATAGCTTTCTATAAAAGGCACTAAAAAAACATCTTCCTTCACTCCTCTTATATTGATGCTCCTGTCTCCTTTTTTTATAACTAAATTATCATTTGAAGTATATTTTAAAACCTCAACAACTGTACCAATAAAACCACTATCCCTGCTGTAAACCTTGCAAGTCACAATATCGTCCACCCAAAATTCACCTGTCTTAAGCTTTGGTGCAGTCTTTGCGCTTCTATAAAGAGGCGTCTCCCTTAATTCTTCAGCTTTATCTCTGTTGTCAATACCCTCAAATTTAAATACTGCCCTGCTGTAACCCTTAAATCCGCTTATGTTGATATTTTCTATTTTTACTCTTTTGGTACATTTTTCATCCAAAAAGAGAAAATCTCCCTTTTTAATAGATTTGGGATAATCAGTAAGCAACCTTGCTGTAAGTTCACCCTTTACACCATGCGGCTTACCAATTATCCCAATTAAGCGTACTTTTAAGCTCTTGAGAGCCATAAGATTATGCCTGCAGAATCAATTATTATATATATTAAAATAATATAATTAGGTACTATCGTCCAAAATCTTAACTATTGAAGACTTTCCTCTTTTTGCAGATGCAGCTCTCATAATAATTCTTAAAGAGTTGGCTGTTCTTCCCTTTTTCCCTATTACCTTGCCTAAATCATCCTCTGCTACACTCAGCTTGAAGATTACTGTTTTATCATCTTCATCTTCCTCGGTAATTTTTACATCGTCTGGGTTATCAACCAGCTCTTTTACCATATACTCCAGTAGTTCTTTCACATTTACCTCCAGTTTTATTTGTTATAACTACCCTTTAGGTCTACATTCTCAAAAATTTTTTGAACCGCATCTGTAGGTTTAGCTCCTTTTTTAATCCATTCTACAGCTTTGTCTTCATCAATTTCTATCTTTGAAGGCTCTAATTTTGGATCATACGTACCTATTTTTTCAATGAACCTTCCATCTCTTGGTGATCTGCTATCAGCCACTACAATTCTATAAAATGGCTTCTTTTTTGATCCTACCCTTGTCAACCTGATTTTTACACTCAATACAAAACCTCCAGATTCTGCTTACTAATTACTTTCAGACTACTTATTATATATTTTTCTTAAGAACTTGCAAAATATTTTTTCAATTAAGTTTTCCAAAAGGAAAACCAGGTTTATTGCCAAAGTTCTTAAATTGTTTCATCATTTGCTTAGTTTTAGCAAATTGTTTTAAAAGTCTGTTTACCTCTCCAGTTGATGTCCCGCTTCCGCTTGCTATTCTTCTTTTCCTGCTTCCGTCAATGATGTTCGGTTTCCTTCTTTCTTCTAAAGTCATAGAATTAATAATTGCCTCTATCTTGTCCAGCATCGAATCATCCAAATTCAAATTTCTAAATATTTTGTTCTTATTCATTATTGGCATCATGGAAAAAACCTTTTCTATTGAGCCAATCTTTTTTACTTGCTTCAACTGACTAATAAAATCTTCAAAATTTAATTCACTCCTGTAAATCTTTTCTTCTATTTCCTCTGCTTTACGCTTATCGATGACTTTCTCAGCTTTTTCAACTAATGTTAGAATATCTCCCATTCCTAAAATTCTGGAAGCCATTCTATCAGGATAAAAAATGCCAAAATCCTCAATTTTTTCACCTGTTGATATGAACCTTACAGGCTTCTTTGTAGCATAATATGTAGATAGAACAGCGCCACCTCTTGCATCGCTGTCCAGTTTAGTTAAGATGATTCCATCATATTCAATTTTCAAATTAAATTGTGAAGCAATATTTACTGCATCTTGCCCTGTCATGGCATCAAGCACTAAAAAAATCTGATGCGGCTTAACTCTTTTACGGGTATTTACTAATTCATCCATCATAATCTTGTCAATGTGAAGCCTGCCTGCAGTATCAATTATAATTACATCGCTTCCTGACTTTCTAAAAGTTTTCACTCCATTGCATGAAATTGAGACAGGATCAGAATTTTCCTCAAAAAAAACATCTACATCTATTTTTTTTGCCATATCCCTTAACTGTGGCACCGCAGCAGGTCTATATATGTCTGAAGCTATAATTGAAACTTTCTTCTTGTATTCATTTTTAATAAGATTTGCCAATTTAACTACCGCTGTTGTCTTCCCGGAACCCTGCAGGCCAACCATCATTATAATGGTAGCTGTTTTTGGTGCAAAACTAATTTTACTGCTTCCGGTGACACCCAGCATATTTATCAATTCTTCATTTACTATTTTAACAATCTGTTGAAACGGCGTTATGCTTTCAAGTACGCCTCTGCCAATGGCCTTTTGCTTTACATTTTCTAAAAACTCTTTTACTACTTTAAAATTAACATCTGCCTCAAGCAAAGCTAATTTTATTTCCTTCAATGAGCTATCTAAGTCATCCTTACTTAATTTGCCCTTATTCCTAATTCTGTAAAACAAGTCTTCAAACTTTGAAGTTAAAAACTCAAACATCTGCATTGGCCTCTTTTCATATCATAAATTTAAACTCATGATAACATTGTTTCTGCAAATTTTTTAGAATCAAAATAGTGAATATCATCCAGCTTTTCTCCATTCGTTATCATCTTTATTGGTATGCCTAAATCATTTTTTATGGTAAGAACTATTCCGCCCTTTGAGGTACCGTCAGTTTTTGTAAGTATGATACCGGTTAAACCAAGGGCATTATTAAATGTCTCAGCCTGAAATTTTGCATTCTGCCCGGTTGTAGAATCTATTACCACTAAAATTTCATCCGGGTCCCTGTTTAGGTTCTTATTTACAACTCTTTTAATTTTTTTAAGTTCTTCCATTAAGTTATGTGAAGTCTGCATTCTGCCTGCAGTGTCAATTATTACTTTATCAAATTTCTTTGTTATTGCCTTTTTGATACTATCATAAACAACTGCTCCCGGATCAGAAAACCTCTGGTGATATACAAGCTCCAGTCCCAGCTTATCTGTGTAATGCTTGATTTGCTCTACGGCAGCTGCCCTGTAAGTATCTGCAGCTGCAATAAGTACCTTCTCACCACTATCGCAAAACAGCTTGGCCATTTTTGCTATAGCACTTGTTTTCCCTACACCATTTATGCCGACAATTAAAAATACAGATGGCGGTGTTTTAGAAGTGCTTAATATAGCTTTGTTTTTGCCATCTAAAATTTCCATAATCTGCTTTTTCAGCAGATCCTTGATAATCTCTATATCATCAATGCTCTCTCTGTACACATAATTTTTCACTTTACCTAAAATTCTTTTAGTCGTACTTGCACTAACATCATTCAATATTAATTGTTCTTCTAAACTATCCCAGAACTGAATATTGTTTTTTTTAAATTTATTCCATAAATAATTTAAGTTTTTAATTAACTTTTTCATTTCTATTATTAAACTTCTCGGCTATTATCTTTGAAATACTGTCAGATTGCATTGCTACACCATAAATAGTATCTGCGATTTCCATTGATTTCTTCTGGTGGGTTATCATTATTATTTGTTTATTTCCTGAAAACTTTTTCACAAGAGACAAAAATCTATTTAAATTTATGTCATCTAAAGATGCGTCTATCTCGTCAAATACATAAAAAGGCGAAGGCTTTGTGGAAAAGATTGAAAATAAAAATGCTATAGACACTAAAGTTTTTTCACCGCCAGAAAGAAGAGACAGCGGAACAAATTTACTGTTGCCGATATCCACCTTTAAGTCTACTCCTATGTTATTATCTCCCCCATTACTGTCACTAACGAGCTGTAACTCTCCTTCACCAACGGGGAATAAGGTTTTAAAGTAATATTTAAAATTTTTATTTATTGCTTCAAACCTTTCAATAAAATAGTCCTCAATCTCTTTGTTGATTTTAGTAATAAGCTCTTCCAAGCCTTTTTTACTTTCATCTAAATCCTGTTTTTGGGACCAGAGAAAATCAAATCTTTCTTTTATCTTGCTATATTCCAAAATAGCATTTGGGTTTACAATGCCAATTTTTTTTAACTCATTTTTTAATTTATTTACAATTGCGCTTGATTTTTTTATATCAGTAACTGGTTCATAATTTTTAAATGCAAAATCTACCGATATATTATACTCATCAACAATTCTTAAAGTTAAATCTTTAGTTTTTTCCTTTATCTGCTCTTTTCTTAAATTAATTTTATATAAATTGTTTTCTAAATTAGATTTAGACATATTTAGCTTATTTACATCAATTTCCAGCTCATTTATCCTGCTTAACTCTTCCTTAACAGAATTTTTCTTTTTTTCAAACTCCGGGTACAATCTCTTCTTAATTTCTTTTGAAATTACAAAAACTCTCTCTAAAATCCCGGATAGTTGTTCAGACCTGTCTAAATTTTCCTTGCAGAGAGATTTTATTTTGTCTTCCCTGTCTTTATTTGGTAAATTTTTGGTCTTGCTTTTATTAATGTTATTATTCACCCTGTATTTACCAACCATTTCTTTTAGTTCATTCAGTTCTTTCCTTATTAGATTTTCATCACCATCTATATCAAGCATGATGGCTTTATCAATGGCAGCAGTATTTATTTTTTCAAGGATCCTGTTAAATAATTTCTCTATTTTTTTTATCCTGTCTGAAAAAATTTGCACTACAGAAGAAAAGTTACCTTCACTCTTTCCTGTTAAGCTTTTTTCTATTCCTTCGTCTCTATAAAGTTTTAAATCAAACATATTGTATACAGTGCCAAACATTGTTCTCTGGCTTTTGACAAGTGCACTCATATTGTCAAGTGCGTTTTCATTAGACTTAAAATTCTCTAATTTTTCTTCCCAACAGTTAAATTCATCTTTTTTGCTGGAGATAAGTTTTTCATATTCTTTCTTTACTTTTATTGCGGATGATATTTTTTTTGAGACATCCTCAAGTTCATATTTGTATTTCCCATAAGCTTTATTTTCAAGGTCCCACTTATAATTCAAATCATTTATGTATGTTAAAAAAAGGGATATTTCTTCTTTCTTTAGTGCATTTGATACATCGTAATATCCCTGAGCTTTTTTAGCTTCTATTTTCAGCGGATCCATGATCCTTTTCACTTCTTGTACCAGATCACTTATTCTATTTATGTTCTCATTAATTTTTAGCAGTTTGCTCTTTGATTTGTCTCTTCTAATTTTATGTTTTGATATACCGATCAGTTCATCTACAATATTTTTTCTGTCCAGCGGTTTCAGAACAGCAATTTCACTAATCTGGCCTTGATTTATGATAACATGGAGCCCTTTTCCTATTCCGCTGTCAGAAATAATTTCCTGTATATCAAATAATCTGCAGGGAGAAGAGTTGATAAAGTATTCACTTCCACCTTTGGAATATACTCTCCTGGTAACTTTTACTTCCTGAAATTCTAACGGCAGCATCCTGTCTGAATTGTCAAACACTAATGAAACTTCTGCTATACCAAATTCCCCTTTTTTATTTCTAAAAATAATATCGCCCATAGATTCACCGCGAAGGGTTTTTGGGCTTTGTTCACCAAGGACCCATGATACAGCATCTGCTATATTGCTTTTACCGCTGCCATTAGGACCGACAATTATGCAAATTCCCGGCTCAAAGACCAGCTTGCTTTTATTTGCAAAGGATTTAAAACCTCGAAGTGTCATACTTTTTAGATGCAATTTATACCTGCCTGTTTATTCTCTATACCTCTAAATCATATAGATTTTTTAAAGCATTTCTTGCTGCTTCCTGCTCTGACATTTTCTTGCTTCTGCTTTTGCCTCTTCCAATAATTTTGCCATTTAGCACTGCTACAGAATAAAAATTTTTGCTATGGTCAGGGCCTTCTGACTTTTCTAATTTGTATTTAACCAATGTAGAATAATCTGATTGCACCGCTTCCTGCAGATAGGTTTTATAGTCAAAAATTTTAGGTTTTTCGATCCTATCCTCAATTTTACCTTCGTATCTTCCTAAAACCCACTCTTCAGTAAAATCAATGCCCTTATCGACATAGAGAGCACCAATAAATGCTTCAAATGCATCTGCTAAAATAGACTCCTTTCCCCTGCCCCCACAGGACTCTTCGTTTTCGCTCAGCAGTATCTGCTTGTCTATGCATATCTCCTTTGAAATTTTAGCAATAGTTCTTTTATCTATTAGGATTGATCTGGTTTTTGCCAGTCTGCCTTCAGAAAAGTACCCATACTTTTTATACAAATGTGAGGTAATAACAAAGGAAAGTACACTGTCTCCTAAAAACTCAAGCTGTTCGTTTCCTCTTGATTTTACATTTATCTGGCGGGCAAAAGACCTGTGTGTTAAACTCTGAATAAATATTTTTAAGCTATTGGCTTCAATTCCTAAACTACTTAACCACGACCTTATCTTTTTTCTAAGTATTCCTTCTTCAACCATTGCACCAATTTTTTCAACCCGATATTAGTTAAAAATAAATTAAATTGCTAATTATAAACATTGATGATTATTTTTTTAGGCTGGCATCAATGTAATCCATAGCATCTTTTACGGTTACTATTTTCTCAGCTTCTTCATCGCTAATCTCAATATTGAATTTGTCTTCAAGCGACATGATTAATTCTACAAGATCAAGCGAATCTGCTCCTAAATCATCTATAAACTTACTTTCAGGTTTGATATCATCTTCATCAACACCAAGCACATCTACCAGTATTTCTTTAATTTTGTCAAAATTTTCCATTCTACCTCCCCCAAACTTTTATCACTTCTTAATCTTTTACTTCATTTTTAATTTTTTCTACTAAATTTGTCCTCACGCCGTCCTGAGCTACTTTTGCTGCATTAAAAATAGCCTTTGCTTTTGAGCTTCCATGAGAAATAATTACAATGCCATCAACTCCAAGAAGCTGGGCTCCTCCATATTCCTCATAGTCAAATTTTTTCTTCATGTTCAAAAAAGACTTTTTTAGCCCAAGAGCAGATAATTTTGTTAAAAAACTATGCGTAAGGGCACCTTTTATTTCACTGAAAAATAAGCTTGCCATTCCCTCTATAGATTTTAGCAGTACATTGCCAACAAAGCCATCGCACACAACAACATCTGCTTTCCCGTTAAAAATATCTCTTCCCTCAATGTTGCCAATAAAATTTATATTTAAATCTTTTAACATCTGAAATGCCTCTATTGTCATCTTGCTTCCCTTTTTTTCCTCAGCCCCCACATTGATAAGGCCGATACCCGGGTTGCTTACACCTATTATATTCTCAGAATACACTTTGCCCATAATTGCAAATTGTTTTAGATATTGAGGCTTACAATCTACATTAGCACCTGCATCAATTAAAACCACTTTTTTTTCTGCCAGCGGCACCACTATAGCAATTGCCGGCCGTAAAATTCCTTCTATTCTCTTAATATTAAAAAGAGAGCACGCCATTACTGCCCCGGTATTTCCTGCTGACAAAAAAGCACCGCATTTATTCTCAGCTAACATCTGCGTTCCAATATATACAGACGACTGTTTTTTATTTTTAATTACTTCTGAAGGAGAATCATCCATTTTTATCTCTTGCGCACTGCTAACTATATCTATTCCTTCCAGGCTTGCACCGCTGCTTTCAGCTGCTTCTTTTATCTTTTTTTGATTTCCCACCAATATTATTTTTAGCCCCAAATTTGCTGAAGCGCAAGAAGCACCTTTAATAATTTCTTCGGGGGCAAAATCGCCACCCATAGCATCAACTATAATTGGACATCTGTTAAAGTTTTTATTCATTTTCTAAAAATACATTTGATATTTTATATCACATCTTTGCAATTTCCAGCAATTTGTCTATATCAATACATTCTCTAAGTACTTCAGTAATTTTATCTATCTTTTTAATTTCATGCAACCTGACATGGCCTATAATTTCTCCTACCTTTTCCACTGCTGTTAAAGTATCGTAATTTACCATTATTATTGGGGTTCCAAGTTCCTCTGCTCTTCCCAGAACCACACTGCTCGGTTGAAAATTCCCAGTTAGAATTAAACATTTTGTTGGAGTTTCCAAAGCTGCAAGCTGTACATCCGCCCTGTCACCACCAGTTATAACAGCCTTATCTGCTTTTCTTCTAAAAAATTTAAGTGCCTGTTCCTGCCCCATGGCACCCACCATAAATGTTTCTACCAATTCCTCTGCTTTGCTTTCAGCACAAATTATGCGTCCATCCAAAAGTTCAGCCAGCTCCTTTATGCTCACCGAGGATAACAACTTGCATGAAGCAATGCAGCCTGCTACTTCTATTTTTTCCCTTTTTAAAAATGGCAGTATTAACTCTTCTACATACTCAAGCTGGCTTTCTGGCACAAAGTTTATTATTACGCCAGCAAAGCAATCTTTTAAAAATTCTTTAGCATACAGTATCTGATCTACAACCTCCGGACTATATTTTATTATCAATATAGCTTTTGCTCCTAATCTCCTGCAAATATCGCGTGAATTCACTTTTAAAAAACATCCATCTTCTATGCTTTTTGCACCTTCCAAAATTACAATATCTTTTCCCGCTTTAATTTTTTTATAGGATTTATCGATAATATCAAGAAAATTTTTAGAAAAATCACTATTCCTCAAACCTTCCCTGTAATACTGTTGTGTTAAGACAATAGGGGATATATGTTCCAATTCATCTTCAGTTCCCAGGATATCTGAAATACACTTGGCATCTTCATCTGTAGTTAAACCGCTTACCCGCGTTGGGAGTGTCCCGAGAGGTTTCATATATCCTACCTTAAG
>Ga0114918_10005342_pt1 | contig 11024 bp, 8 predicted proteins | sample LantaG_FD_87015 | JGI IMG/M metagenome (GOLD analysis project Ga0114918, IMG submission 87015) | Deep subsurface microbial communities from Baltic Sea to uncover new lineages of life (NeLLi) - Landsort_02402 metaG | ecosystem: Environmental > Aquatic > Marine > Oceanic > Sediment | place: Baltic... | reverse complement strand
GGCGGTGGTGCCGGTGCTGCTGTTCACCGGGTTCAGGATACTGAACCGGGAGGACTTCGGTCGAATCGGGTGGGACATCCTGACTCTGAGGGGCGGCGGTCTGTCGCTTGGGGTCGCGATCAAGTCGAGCGGGCTCGCGGATTGGGTCCTGGCCCTGCTGAATGTCGGCGGCGCCAGCCCGGTTGTTCTGACGTTGCTGCTGACGTTCATAGCGACGGTCGCGACTACGTTCATCTCCACCACGTATACGGCGGCGCTGCTCTTGCCGTTTGTTGCCGGTCTGGCACCGCATCCGGCGGTGCCAGTCGTGGCGGTCGCCATCGGCGTGTCGGTCTCGATGGTGCCGTCGGTTTCGACGCCGCCGGACGCGATCACCTGCGGCCCGGGGTTGGTGAAGGCGAGGACGATGGCTCGGCTCGGGATTGTCCTGTCAGCGGTTGCCCTTTTCGTGGTCGTGTTTGGCGTGATGGGGTTGGCGAAGCTACTGGGCTACCGGTGATTCTGCAGGAGGTTTGATGGAGAGCGCGAAGATCGAGCAGTGTCCAGAGTGTGACGGGTACCGGATGGTCAACCACGTCTACGTTCAAACCGGCGAGGCGGTTCGCATCTACGTCAAGTGTGCCGACTGCGGTGCGTTCATCTCGCGCTATGTGCTCGCCCGTTACACCTCCGATGAGCCATACGAGTCGCTGCTGAGGACGCTACGCCAGTACGCCTATGCGTCAGGTAAGCGTGCGTTGCAGGAGATCGAGGAGTTCGGAGCGACGGTGCAAGCGGAGTTTCGAACGGGTCCAGCGGCTCGCCGAGGAACAGCCGGAGAGCCGCCGGATAGTCGAGATGATCCGCGACGCCGGGAAAGAGGCCGGGTCGAGCGACGGCGGCTAGCGTCCGGTCGCTCCGTCGTCATTGCGCGGCTTGACGAACAGCAGCGGGAATGCGATGTCGCTGACGCAGCACGGCAACCACACCGCGACAAACAGAAACAGGAAGACCACCAGGTACATTGACCAGGAGAGGGATTCGCCACGTGCCATGATGATGTGAAAGAGCGATGCCCAGGTACTCAACAGGACGTGTCCGGCATGCGGGAACCTGGTCGTCGGGCGGAAGTAGGCGAACGCCACGCCGATGAGGGCCAGTGGGTTTACCAGCCACCACTTCTCGATGAACCCGAGATGTAGCCCCCGATTCGGCAGGCCAAGCAGGACCTCACCCGCGAACGGTATCACCGAATCGGAGAGCGTTGCGATTCCGACCGAACCCAGATACCCGATGACGAGAAGCAGCCAGAAATTCGACCGGCGGCGTTCTTTTCCGCTCCGATGCAGTTCGAACATTGAGGCGGTGACCAGCGCGCTCAGCACGACGTGGATTGGATGCAGGATGTAGAATACCGTGTGGGAGATTCCCGGCGACAGCCCACGGAACATGATCATGATAAGGACGCCGCTGGCCGTACCGGCGAGTGTGAACGGGGCATGGTGTTTGAGCTCTGCTAGGATTGTCCTGAACAATAGCTAGCCCCGGCAGTCCCGGCAGAGTCCCTCAACCTGCATCCGGTGAGCGGTGACCTGGAAGCCGGTCCGGCGCCGGATTCGAGAGACCGCCCGGTCCGGGAACTCACAGTCCACCTTGTCCACCCGGCCGCAACCGGTACAGACAATGTGATGGTGATGGCTGTCGCTGCCGCAGCAGGCGGCGTAGCGCATAATGCGGTCGTCGAGTTCAACCCTGGTGAGCAAGTCGGCCTTGGTCAGTTCCTCCAGTATCCGGTAGACCGAGGGGAGGCCGAGTCGGCCGAGCTCCGGGTAGAGCCGGTTCCAGACCTGCTCGGCGGACAGCGCTCGACCCAAGTCGAAAAGCAGACCGGCCACCGCCAGACGGCGTCTCGTAACCTTGAGCCCATGAGAACGGAGCGGTTCGGCGAATCGTTGCGTCTGCATCATAAATGGAACTGGTTTCGATTTACGATAGCCGGGCGATGCCGGCTGTCAAGGCGGTCCGGTCGAACGCGCGGCTAGAGTTCCCGCAGGAACGCGGCCAGGGTTCTGAGTGGGAATCCCGTTGCGCCGTGGCGCACGTAGGGACGGCCCTCCTCGGTGAACGCCGGACCGGCGATGTCGACGTGGACCCACGGAATGGACTTGTCGACGAATTCCTGCAGGAACAACCCGGCGGCAATGGTCCCGGCGACGCGGGGTTTGCCGATGTTCTTGATATCGGCGACCTTGCTTTTCAGGTGGGACCGGTAGCCGTCGAACAGCGGTAGTTGCCAGAATAGCTCGCCCTGGTCCCGGCCGACACTGGTCAGCGCGTTGATGGTCTTCTGGTCGGTGCCGAGCAGAGCGGCGCATTCGTCACCGAGTGCGATCACGCAGGCCCCGGTCAACGTCGCCATGTCGATCATCAGGTCGGGCTTCAGGGTGGAGCCGTAAGCGAGCGCGTCGGCAAGCAGGAGTCGGCCTTCGGCGTCGGTGTTGAGCACCTCGACGGTCGTGCCGTTGTAGTGGCGGATAATGTCACCCGGCTTCTGAGCGCCCCCGCCGGGTAGATTCTCAGCCAGCGGAACGAGTCCGTGTATGGTCGCCGATACGTTGGTGTTCGCCAGGAACCGGAACAGCCCGAGTACCGCCGCCGCACCAGCCATGTCGCTCTTCATCGTCCCCATCGAGTTGGCGGGCTTGAGCGACAGCCCGCCCGCGTCGAACGTCACGCCCTTGCCGATGACACAGACCGTTCTGTGGGATTTCCTCCGGGGTTGGTAGGTCAGGTGGACGAGGCACGGCGGTTCGTGCGAGCCGGCACCGACACGCAGGATGCCGTTCATCCCGAGCTGAACCAGGTCGGCCTTGCGCATCACCTTGACTGATATCCGGTTCTTCTTTGCCAGCCAGGTGGCAAGTTCGGCCATCATCTCGGGTGTCTTTTGGCTAGGTGGTTCGTTGACCAGGTCACGAGTGTAGCAGACCGCTTCGGCGATCACCTGGGCGCCGGAAACAGCCCGGCGTTCGGTCGTGGTCGCCGCCTGACCCGGCCCGAAGAGAAGCGACAGAGTACCGAGCGGCCGTTCGGTCTCGGGATCCACCTTGCGGTGCTCGGTGTAACGGTAGTCGGCGAGGATTGCGCCCTCGACCGCGGCGGCAAGGAACCGGTCGCGCCCGCCGCGCACTTTCGGGTCGGGGACCGTCAACCCGAGTTCCTCGACCGCGAGCGACTCGGCGAGCTTGATGAGCTTCGCCATGGCGATGCGCACCCGCTCCGGGCTGTAGTCCTGGCGCTTGCCCAGCCCGGCGAGCAGCAACCGCTGTCGTCCGTGGTCGCCGCGCATCAGGATTGTCTTGCGGTACTGGCCGCGGAAGCCTTCCTCATCGGCCACGGTCAGCAGGTAGCTTGTGGCGGCTGTCTTGATGTGGCCCAGCGGGGCCCGGCTGTCCTCGAACATCAGCGCGGCGCTGAACTTGCCGGTCCAGCGCGCGGCGGCGGTAATACGGACTTTCATCGATGCTCCTTTCCTCGCGACGGCTCGCTGCTACTAATCTGCACCGCAGATCACGGCTGTCAAGGCCGCAGTCATGGTTGTGGCCGATTGACAGCAGGGTGGCTGCGGCTAGACTGCGCAGAAGCCCGATGCGTCCGGGCAAGAGAGATTCCGACAGAACTCCCCGGTGCGGTTTCGGGATGACGGAGGAAGTCAACCAACAAGGAGGAGCAGATGAGAAGCGTGAGTGTAGTCGTCGCGCTTGCCTTTACGGTGAGCGTGGCGCTGGCGGCTGGACCGGGCGGGCTGTTGAGTACGGTTCCGTCCTCCGGCGGCTCGCCGATCCTGACCGAATTGCCCATGAGCGACAACCCTGCCGAAACGCTGCACTACGACGGTGACAACGCAAGCGGCGTTGGCCTGACGGGCGGCGGGTCGTTCCGCGGCGCGGTACGGTTCACACCAACTTCGACATGCACGGTGACCGCCGTGCTGTTCTACCAGCGGGACGCGTCCCAGAACGACCACGTCTACCTGTTCGAGGAGAACAACGACACGGTGCCGGGCGCGGTGCTCGACTCTTTCCCTTACACCGGCAGCGGCGGACTCCAGTGGAAGCGGGTCGACCTGACTCGTCCGCTCATCGTCGTCGCGGGGACCGACTTCTGGGCATGTGTCCGTTGCACCCACGACTCGGGTGCCTTCCCGCTCGGGACCGACGCGGGTCCGATGGTCCGCGACCGCGGCGGTTTCATCTCGACCGGCAGCGCCTGGCAGCAGCTAGAGGATGTGGGTCTCGACTACAACTGGAACATCCGGGCGGTCATCGAGCCGGTTCCGGGACTGGACCATGACGTTGGGGTGTCCCGGATCTTGAGCCCCGGCATTGCAGTCGCACCTGGAACTTACACACCGACCGCGAGGGTCACGAATTTCGGCACGAATGCCGCATCCGACATCCCGGTGCATTGTGTCATCGACTCGGCAGGATCGACCGTCTACGATGAGACGGTGACCTACGCTGGGCCGCTGCAGCCGGGCACTCGCGCCGCCGTGGACTTCCCGGACTGGACGACAGGACCGGCGCTGAACATGTACGACATCAGTATGTTCACCGCCTACAGCGCGGACTTGGATCCGTCCAACGATACGACGATGCAGACGACGTCGATCGCCGCCCTGTTTGCACTGCTCGACCACGACACCGGCTACTGCAAGTTGACGGTGAGCTGCTTCGGTTCAATCGGCTACGATGCCCCGGCAGACGCCGGCAACGGGTTCCGCTACCCGAAGACCGCCGCCAGCGGTCTGTTCCTGGCCAGTCTCGCGGTCGGCAACGACTACACGTGGGTCGTTGATCGTCACTTCGGGCATCCGCCGGCCGGACCGATCAACATGGACTGGGAGCCGGTCGACAGCCTGCAGAAGATGGAGCCGCCGGTTCTTGGCGACCAGCACTACCGCGGCACCTACGACGACGCGGGGCACGCGTCACCGGCCGGGTTGAAGGTCACGCAGAACAGCTACATGTCGGCGTTGACCGCCTATGACGACTTCATCGTGTTCGTCTACGACATCGCCAACGAAGGCACAGGTGCGCTCAACGGTTTGTACGCGGCGGTGTTCTCCGACTTCGATGTCGGTGCGTCGCCGAGCACCAACAACGCGACCAACGATACGGTCGGTCGGTTCGGCTACATGTACGACGTCGCCAACCAGAACCCGACCATGGGCGTCAAGATCCTGGAGCCGCGGTCGTTTGCCAACATGGCGGCGATTGACCACGAGCGGTACGTGTATCCTGACTCGTGCATGAGCGATACCATCAAGTTCAAGTTCATGAGCGGCGAGTACTCCCTGGTGAACTCGAACCGGCCGTTTGACTGGTCGCTGTGCCTGTCGGTGGGGCCGTTCGACCTCGGCGTCGGCGAGTCCTACCGGGTGGCTTACGCGTTTGTCGGCGGTTCGAGCAACTCCGAGGCGCAGGCCCACGCCGACGCGGCCCAGACCTGGTACAATACCAACGTCGGGTTCGCCGAGGGGCCGGGACAGGTCGAGCGACAGAACTTGCTCGAAGTGGTCCCGAATCCGTTCCGGAACGGCGCGTTTGTCAACTACCACAGCCGGACGGCCGGCCCGATGACGCTTGAGGCGTTTGACGCCACCGGGCGGATGGTCGATACGCGCGAGTTCGAAATCAAGGCGGGTAACGGCAGTTACTTCTGGCAGCCGGCCGGCCTTGCTCGCGGGGTCTACTTCCTGAACATCCGGACTCCGGACGAGGAATCCTCGGTCAAGGTGCTGCGGATCGACTAGGCCAGCAACCGAACAACACGAAGGGGCGTCCCGTGGGACGCCCCTTCACTTCGTACGAGCGACGGGTCAGCGCGTCCGGGTCACTCGGGCGGTGGCGACGGCGCGGCCGTGGCTGTCGACCAGCGCGCAGAAGTAGACGCCGTTGCGGATCGGGATTCCACGCATGTCGCGGCCGTCCCAGGTTTTCGTCCCGGCGGCGGTGACCGGACTCTCGATGATGAGCCTGCCCGACGCATCACGAATCGTCAGCGCAAGCCGGCCGGAGTGCGAGACGTTCCATGCCAGGGTCGCGGAACGGCTGAACACGGTGGGGCTGGCGGTGAGCCCTGTGGTCGCGTTGTTCTGAACCGCCGGCCGTTCCTCGACACCGATCTGGGTGACAACGAAGATGACCCCGTCGTGCGGATGCCGGTTCTGACCGGTGACGACCAGTCTCATCTCTCCCGTGTCGCTGGGCCAGACCTGTAGTTCAACCGTCCCGGTCGCGTCGGTTGTGTCAACGACAAAGACGGTGGTGTCCATCGAGGCGCAGACGACCGCGCCTTGTACCGGTGCGCCTTCGTGCTCAACGACAATCTCAAGCTGCTGAGGTTCCGGGGTGATCTCCAGCGGTTTGGTGACGTCGAGCAGGTTCGGTCCCCCGGTCCAGACGGGCATCGCCGGGTCGCCGAAGATGTTGAACCCGCGGTAGTCCTCGCGCGCCGACGGGAATTCCTCGTAGAGCTGCGCCTTGGCGCGCATCAGCGCGTGGCCGAGATGGTACAGGTTGTCTTCGAAGAGACCGTGGGTGAACCCGCTTGCGATGGCGCCCCGTTCAGCCGCGACGTCGTTGTCGGAGTGGGTGTTGCCGAGGAAAGCGACGGCGCCCTTGGGTTCGTCTACCGAGCCGGCATTGATGAACTGCCGACCGAGCAATTCATCGTAGGGGTCGAGGCTCATCGTCTGGCAGGTTATCGAGGCGACGACCGGAAGCATGTTGGTGTTGTTCAGCGTGGACGGATTCAGGTTGAACGGTTCGCGCCAGAAACCGCCGGCGACTCCCCGGTACATCACGATGCCGGTTCCGGCGTCAATCGAGTTGCGGACATCGGTGTAGTAGTGGCCCCGGGCCCGTGACAGCGAATCACAGCCCACGAAACCGGCGCTGCCGGCGTACAGGGCCAGCAGCCGGACGTTCGACCAGTAGATCTGGTCGTCAGGGTCGTAGTCCTCGCGGACGATGGTCGTCAGCCGGCGCGGCCAGTCCGGGTCGGTCAGGTCGGGGTGGTGTTCGTAGGCGAGCGTCTTGGCGACCATCAGGTCACACTGCGACGGTGAGCTTGCCGGGAACCGGCCGACCGCGAGTTCCATCTTGTGGTCGCCCTCGGTGTCGCCGAAGTAGCTGTCGGTGTAGTACGCGCTGTGTCCGTAGCCGTAGATCTTCGCCCGCAGCTGCGACGTGTGGGCGACGAGGAGGACGTACTCCGGCTTGACCGGCCAGTTGTTCCAGGCGTTGACGATGTAGTTGTGGACCGAGGCGGTGTCAGAACCAGTCTCTGACAGGGTGACGAGCTTGACCGACATCCCGGTGGCGCGACGCCACTCGACCAGCGGCTGAATCGCGTCGACATAGTTGGCGTGACAGATGACGAGGTACTCGGCCCCTTCCTCGGCCACCGCGGTCCCGGTCACGACCAGGGCCAGCGCAAGAATGACATTCCGCAACATCAGCACTCCTTTGAAAGCGTTCCGGCTCTGCCGAGGCGGTGGATTCCCGGTACAAACGAGCAACGACCCGACGGCGACGGCTCCCCCGGGTCGCCCCAATCATAGCCGGGCTCCGAATCCTGTCCAGTGACTGTGTCAGTCCTTTCCGCCGGTGAGAAGGGCTTTGAGCAGGGCGGTCGCGCCGGACTTGTCCATCGGCTGGTTGTTGTCGCCGCAGCGCGCCGATAGCACGCAAGCGGGACAGCCGTCGTCACAGTCGCACCCGGACACCAGTTCGTGGGTCACGCGGGCCAACCGGTCGAATTCCGCGAACAGCTTTTCGCTGATGCCGATGCCGTTCTCGTAGCCGTCGTAGACAAACACGGTCGGCAGGCCGGTGCCGGGGAAGCGGGAGTAGGTCATCCCGCCGATGTCCATCCGGTCGCACATCGCGACCAGCGGGGCCAGGGCGATGAGCGCGTGCTCGGCGCCGTGGAGTCCGCCGGCAAACTCGTCAGGGCCGAGGCCGAGCCGCTCGGCCGCGTCCTCGGCGAAGCTCACCCAGAGCCCGACGGTCGTGAATTCGACCGGCGGCAGGCTGAGCGGGTGGGTGGCGAGGACCTGGTCGTAGCGGCGGACTTTGTAGCCGGTGTAGGACTCGGTCGCTCGGAGTTTCCCGAGCCCGAGCGACCAGCCCGGGCCGATCTCCTGCTCGCGGGTGGTCTCGAGCAGACGCAGGTCTTCGTGACGGATCACCTGGGTGTAGTAGTTGACGTCTTTCCTTTCGACTTCGACGCGGCCGGCTTCGACGTCGAGATGGCGGGCGATGAACGTTTCGCCCCGGTGCATCAGGACCGCGCCGTCGTGCGCTTCGCGGTAGGCGCGGGTCAGCTCCATCGATTCCAGCACCTCGCCGTCGCAGATGACGTCGATGTTGGCTTCGGCGATGCGGTCGAGCTGGACCTTCTCCTGCGGGCGCTCGCGACCGGTGTATATCCAGCCGGCCGGGGTCTTGCGGACGAGCAGGTCCTTCTCCAGTTCCTCGAGCAGCGCGGTGCCTCCGGGCTTCAGCTCGTCCTCGCGTATCGGCGACTCGGACGCGGCGCAGAGCATGTGGCCCCTGATGATGTGCGGGTTGCCGAGGCTGACGACCGCGCTTTCGAAGCCGCGGGCCAGCACCCGGTCCGGGTGGCGGAGCAGGTACTGGTCGAGCGCGTCGTGGAACCCGATGAAGACGACGACGGTGTCCTGCAGTTTGCGTCCGGCCCGGCCGGCCTGCTGCCAGAGGGAGGCGAGCGTGCCCGGGTAGCCGGAGACGATGACGCAGTCGAGACTGCCGACGTCGATGCCGAGTTCGAGCGCATCTGTCGAGACGACGCCGCGCAGGTCGCCGGCGGCGAGCGCGTTCTCAATCGACCGGCGGTCGGTCGGCAGGTAGCCGGCACGATAGGAGGAGATGTCGAGCTCAGGGTGCTCGTCTTTGACCCAGCGGCTGACCAGTTCGGCGAGCCGGCGGGACTGGACGAAGCAGAGTGTTTGCAGCCCGGCGCCGGCGAAGTGGGCGACGAGCCGCTGCGTCTGGATGTGGATAGACGTGGCCGGGTCGCAGGCCGGGTTCCAGAACAGCAGCCAGCCCTGGCCGCGCGGGGAGCCGTCGGTGCCGATGTGGACGAAGTCGGAGCCGGTGAGCCGTTCGGCCAGCTCCTGCGGGTTGGCGATGGACGCCGAGCTGAGGATGAACTGCGGGCGAGAGCCGTGGAGCCTCAGGATGCGGCGGAACCGCCGGATGAGTTGGGCGACGTTGGACCCGAACACTCCACGGTAGCGGTGGGCTTCGTCGATGACGACCCAGCGCAGGCCCCGCAGGAACCGAATCCACTTGTGGTGCCAGGGCAGGACCTGGTGGAGCTCGTACGGGTTGGACAAGACGATTCGGGAGGTCTTGCGGATGCGCGGCCGCCGGTCGGTCGGCGTGTCGCCGTCGTAGACCGCCGGCCGCAGGGTCATGCCGGCCGCTTTCTCCATCGTCTTCAGCACCTTGAGCTGGTCCTGGGTGACCGCTTTCATCGGGTAGAGGTAGAGGGCGGTCGCGGCGGGGTCGGCGAGCATCGTCTCGAACACCGGCAGGTTGAAAGCCAGCGTCTTGCCCGACGAAGTGGCGGTGGTGATGATGGCGTTCTTCTTCTCCCGGGTAGCGGCGAGCAGTCCGACCTGGTGGCTGTAGAGATGGTCGATGCGCTCGGATTCGAGGTAGCGGGTCAGCGGGCCCGGCAGCGCGGGTTCGGGTTCCGCGTACTCGGGCGAGCGCGAGCCGAGCGTCGCGATGTGGACGACCTGGCCGCGGTACCAGTCGGCGTGCTCGAGTCGCTCGAGCGCGCGCTGCGCTTCGGACACCGGCTACTCCTCGTCGGTCAGCCAGCGCTCGGTCAGGCTGGAGAAGACGCCGACGAGGCTGGCGATGTCCTGACGATTGTGGTCGACGATGGGCTTCAGGAAACCGGCGTTCCCGCTGAGCAGGTACTCCTGGTAGAACTCGGGCACCATCTCGCCGGGCAGGTCCTCGTCGCGGGCGATGCCGAGAACCTGCTGCTCGATGGTGGTCAGGGTGCAGTTGACGAGCTCCTTCTTCCACGTCCGGCGGCAGAAGTGGAGCAGGTCGATGTGGACCCGGACATCCGGGAACGCGATGCCGTAGTAGGCGGCGCGCTGCTCCAGGAACGGGACGTCGAAGCTCTTGCCGTTGTAGGTGACCAGCACCGGGGACTTCTCGATGCGGTGGCAGACCTCGGCGATGATGGCCGCTTCGTCGGGGAAATCGCGGGCCAGGAACTGGTCGGTGCGAATCGTGTTGTCGTTGCCGGGGCGGGCGAGGCCGGCCAGGATGACCGGCTGGCCGCCGAACAGCCCCATCGTCTCGAGGTCGAGGAACAGGAAGTCGGTGTCGCGGTGGAACCCGGCAAGCCGCAGCACCAGCGGGTCGGACGCGGCGAGCCGTTGCCCAAACACCTCGATTATCTCCTCGCTGCTCCCGGACTTCAGCGCCTTGCGCACCCGCCGCGACTCCTCGCCGAAGCGGGGGTGCTCCTCGAGGTCGCGCAACGTCGCGTAGCCCTCCTCGGCGAGCCGGCCGTGCATCCGGTCGCGGATGCCGGGGACGAGCTGGAGCGAGCGTTCGAGGTCATCTCGCGCCCGGGTCCGGTCACAGCGCACGAGCGCGCCGCGTTCGGTGCCGGCCACCCGGTGACAGGTGCCGTAGTCATTGTTCAGGTGGCGGCCAGGGATGACGTCGTGCAGCGACTTGCCTTCGAATTCACGGCGGAGTGTTTCCTTCAGCTCGCTGGAGGTTTCGGGCTTGCGGAAAGGGTCGAACGTGCCTTCCTCGGTCCAGGCTTCGTCCGGGTCGAAGGAACGCACCGGAGATTGTAGGATGGGCGGTCAGGGAATCAAGACGACCTTGCGGACTTCGCGGGCGGGTTCGGTCGAAACAGCGCCGGCGTCGTTTCGGCCCCACGGTCCAGTCTGCCGTGCATCATCATCGGTCAGT
>Ga0114918_10005341_pt1 | contig 11025 bp, 26 predicted proteins | sample LantaG_FD_87015 | JGI IMG/M metagenome (GOLD analysis project Ga0114918, IMG submission 87015) | Deep subsurface microbial communities from Baltic Sea to uncover new lineages of life (NeLLi) - Landsort_02402 metaG | ecosystem: Environmental > Aquatic > Marine > Oceanic > Sediment | place... | reverse complement strand
GATTGGACATAGGTTTTCGCGCAAACCCAGATTCCCTGGTAGCCTACGATAGGGGAACTCTTCAGCGTATTGGTTCTGTAGAATTTAAACTTACTGATAACGCGTGCTACCTGGATAACATTTCGGTTGTACCAGAAGTACGTAGGCAAGGTATCGCCACACAGTTGGTACAAGAGATGCTATCTCACGTAGAGCTTCCATATGAAAAGGTTTGCTGGCGAGCGGTTGGTGGATTAGGTAAGTCGTTGAAACGGTCGATAGACAGGAAAAATAAGGTGGTCTCATGAGGAGGGTACGTTTCAGTCGTGTACGTTCAGGAGGCAACAGCAGCGTCATTCGATCTGTGGACTACGGTTATGGTCCTGCAGGTACTCCCGGTGCCCCATCTCCGGGTAGGATGCTCCGCATGGTTCCTGGTCTTCCGTGGGCCAATCGTGGTGTGCGCAGTCCTCGGCATCCTTTGAACCGTATTGACATGTCTCTTACTAGGCGCAGCTTGGATTACTACTAGCAATAATCATACTTGACATCTCCCTCCCTCGTGCTACCATAGCTCTCACATAGCAAACGGATTTTTGATGACTACACAGGAACATACATACTCTTTGTTGGAGCTCGAGACGCAAATCGTCTCAACAGCTACCACGCGTCCATTCGGAATGAATTGGATGCGTTCCTACAAAGATATCAGTTCCCTTGAAGGGAAAGGGTGGCTCCCCGTGTAGACGTTTAGAAATATACACGAAAAGCCACCCAGTAGTTTACTGCGGTGGCTTTTTTATTGTCGTACCTGCTCCTGTTCGAGTTTGGATATGATAGGTTGGAGGCGTCGAGAGATGGTCCAGCTCAGCAGGCGGAAATCAACCCAAGCTACTCCTCTGTTCTTAGAGGGGTCTCCGGATATTACTTCTGGGCTTGCGGCGTTTCTAGAGAAGGCGGGTAGGTTTACTTTGGGTGTGGGGTAGCTAAATAGTGTTACCCCACACCCTATTTTTCTAGTCGTCCAGTTCGTACACCGCGCCCCTGAATTGTACGCGCTGAGGAACGGTCTCTGCCTTTCGGTAGATGCGCCCGTTGACCTTAATGCGTTGCGGGGTGGAGCGTGCAGACTTCGACTGAGGCTTTGTGCCGTCCTCGGACAGCTCATTCATCGTCTTCTCGACAGCACCTTCTGGATCTTTAACCAGGTCGATGCCTATACCGGATTGCGCTTTGTCCCAAGCAGATAGCTCGGAAGAGGGAAACTTCTCTTTGGGGCTTCCTTCGCTGGGGCCGTCTACTTCGGGGGATGCTTCTTGTGTTTTTACTTCGTCCATTGTCTCATCCTTTGATCCACTTATGATTGATCCGTCTACAACTTTGTCCACGCTGTGTTTCATCAGCATGAGTTTTAGCATACTCGTTGGCGTACTCTTGAGATCTTCTAACTCTTCCGGAGTAAGCTTCATTTTTGTGCGTATGCGGTTAATTAGGGATTCTCGTTGGTCATTGGCCATAGTATTAGATTCCTTTGGCTGCTGTTCAATAGCATGCTGAACTACTCTCCACCACCGCCGTCCCCACCACCATCACCCATGCCCCCACCGTCCCCGCCGCCACCATCCATAGGGGGAGGACCATTCCTGTCCAGGTTAACCCCCGTTTCCTTTGGGCGCTTGGGGTTTCCACCCTTCTGGTTGAAGTACATTTTGCGGCTGTCAGAGATTGCTTGCTGTACAGACTTGTCACCCTTCTTACCCACGTCGCTTAATGGCACACCGTCGGTATCTTCAATGGGGTGAGAGGCATCTACCAATCGATACATTGCACCCATAAACTTTAGGTTTTTCGGTGGCGTTTTCATAGCACTTCCTAAGATTCCTGTGCATCAGCGGCAGACTCTTCTGCGCACAATGTTTTGAGTTGATCTGCTAACGCACAGATCTGCTCTACCGTTATTCCAGACGCGCTCAGTACCGTCTTTACTGCTTCAGCTGCAGCTGCGTTAGCGTTGGCTATTGTATCCGCTCGATGGTATACGGTACCGTTTATGCGAATGACCTTTGGAGCTAGCATAACAAATTCCCTTTTAAATTTTCCGGTAGATATGACCCTTGACTTTGATAGCATGAGGAACACTGGACCGGTGAAGATTTTTTAGCGGGTAGGGGTAGATTTCTTCATTAGAAGACTCCCCTGGCGGTTGCTCCCAGTCTGTGATGTCTTTACTAATCACAGGTTGACGTCTCTCTTCTGATTCTGGGGATCTTGGTCCACGATAGTAACTCATCGCCCACGGTAGGTATTCTTGTACTAGCTGCTCATCTAATACCCCAGAGCGTACAAGCATCTTAACTAAACGCTGATGGTCTGGAATTATATCGGCCATCTTCATATCTAGCTGGATTAACTCGCTTGTTAGATCCGCCGAACTGGTTTTTCCAGTTTCGCTCGAGCTCATTATTTCTCGAAATAGATTATCTGCTATGTCGGTAGCTGTGTCCAGCGTTTTTACCAAAGTTTGCGCTTGTCTAATCGCAGCAGTAGGTGCACGTAGCGCGTTGCCTGCCTTACGGTAGAGCTTACCTTTTATCCGAATATATGTTGGAGCGCCTTTTTGAGACATTACCATCCTTCAGACATCATGTAGATTCACTAAGATTGTAACTATGTTTGTCGGTTATCGTGTGGTATCTTGTAAAATGTAAGTGAAGTTATTTGAGGTGCTGCTCTCTGCAGCTAGTAGTTACTATGTATTACGACGCACCAGGCCAGCATATTTCAACGGCAGAACACCTGACTTGTGATTAGGCGATAAGGGATTCGAGCCCTTTTGCTGGCTTTTTCTTGGAGGATGCACGTTATGGGAACCAGAGTACCTATGCTGGGTTCCAAATACTTTGGATCGCAGCTTTACCGCACGTGGCCAATATTTTCTTGGTTCACCTGTACAATATGTGGGAAAGAGTTCCGACGTGTTTGGATGTGGAAGTTCTTGAAGCGCAAGAACTATGCACTCGAGCGCACCACGTTTAAGTACGCCTGCTTTGAATGCGCAACATCTAACTATAACGATGCTGTAGTGATACTAGATAAACATTTTCAAGGACTTCATTTCGCCACGTTGGGAGTAAAGCCCCCTAATTGCGGAAGCGGAGTACAGCCTCCGGTATCGCAGAAGTAGCGGTTGTATTGAAGAGAATTTTGCAGGATACTGCAGCACTCAAATCACGACGAAGGAAGAACAAATGCTTAAAGACGTAAGTAAGTCAGTGGACCGTCTTTCAGACGCCTTGAATGCGCTGGATGATTTTGAGAAATTCATGGTTAACTTTCTCAACGGTAAGTATAGCACCTTACCAGATATTAAATCTCTTAGCGCAGGAGAGCGTAATTCCTTGACTGCAGAGTTTGATCAGACGAAAGCAGCACTAGTGAATCAGATCATTTTTATGGTGAGGGAACTAAATGGTACCCCCTAGAGAGCGTGTTAACGAGTTTGACGACGAGACCTTATGTGCCGATGGTTTCGATGACGCGCTGGTGGGGGTGACTAATAGTTGGGGCCCTGGTAATTCTCGTGTGTACCGCGCTGTATACGACATCGAGAAGTGTTTAACTATTCTGACAGAGCGGGATGGGCTTACCATGGAGGAAGCTGCTGAGCACATGGAGTTCAATGTTATAGGAGCGTTTGTGGGTGCGCGTACACCAGTATTTGTGACTTTCTTTGGTGACTGATGCCAATTACAAAAAAGCAGGCCAAGCTTCTGGGACTGCGTGTGGTACGATTACTAGAGTATGATATTCTACTTGGTCACGCACGTCGACCCAAGAAGCATGAGCCACAAAAAAACATAGTGTATAGCTTGGATGAGTTTGAAATCCATACTAAAGTTGTGAGCAAAACGCACAAGCGTAAACCTGATGATGTTGTCTTTGAAGACGGTATTCCTTTACGACCCCTCTATTACGATGAAAAAGTGGGTAGAATATTAAGAGCGGTTCCCATCAGTTGGCGAGAGGGCGTCTCGTATTACGATTATCGAGATGCAGTGGAGAAAGAAACATGACTACTATTGAAAGAACAGCGTTTATGTCGGAGGAGCGTGCCTGCACGTTACCCGGCAACTCATTCACCGGATTGATCTCTATTACCGAGCCTGATCGCTTTGCTCTTATTAACGCTGAGAAGTGGGGAGCGCTGTTGCGACTACAGTTTCATGACGTAGATAAGCCATGGCAAAACTACGTATTATTTACCGAGAACGACGCACAGGACATAATTGATTGGTTAAAAGAGTACGAGAACACGCTGCTGACCGTACTAGTTCATTGCGCGCAGGGTATCTCGCGCTCTGCTGCCGTCGCTAAATTTATAGCAGAGGTGTACAGTCTCGACTTTCCAAAGTCTTACAGTTCGTACAACAAGCATGTATATAACCTTTTGAGGAAGAAGTACTATGGATATGACCCGGTTACCGATTCCGCATTCCTTGGAGATTCCAACAATGGCTAGTGAGCAGTTAGATCTTTCTTCTCTTGACGATGACACCGTTCATGCGCTATGGTGTGCCCTAGTTGGGTATGTTGATGACATACCGACAGACCCACCGGATGATGTTTGCGTCCGTATTGATGAGCTTCATGGCGCAGTAACTGTTGAGTGGGATAAGCGTAACGGATATTTAGACGAATAAATTTAAGATCGAGCAGCGTCAAAAGAGCACTGCGTGATGTGCACTTGGTTACCCCGTTGGTGCTCCACGTACCTATTGTTCGCTGTTCACTGGGGCCATAGCTTAGTTGGGTAAAGCGCTTGCCTTGCACGCAAGAGATCGGGAGTTCAACTCTCCCTGGCTCCACTTGGGAAGGACATTACTGTGCATCCTGCTATTATGATAGACACTTTTATCTACGAGGCCTTCTATACACTTACTGGGCGTGGTCCGGTGATTACAGGGAAGGTGATGGGGGATTCCTCTAAAGTGAAACCTGGGATGTTTCTTAGTGTTGGTGGGGATCGCTTTTTGATCGTTGGTGTAGAGGCTTTCCGTCCCCTTCGTCCCACCCAACCTATTGGTTTGCTCGTGAAGGGGGTAACCCAGGAGTGTATAAACAATTTTTCTCAGGGTGACGAATTCTCAGTACTTGAGGAGAAGTAACGCCTACTACCTACGGTGAACAGTGAGGCTGTAATGTCCGACGATCTGCTTGATGCCAAGAATCTTAAGTTCACTCGTTTTCGATTGCCGCATCAAAACCTTGCTAGTGGAGGTTCTGGCTGTCATTTGTGTTACCTTCCAACTCAGCAGATTTTCATATCTGAACTCAACGCGCCTTATTGTAGTAATAGGCTAGCTGCGGTAAAGGCGTTGCGCGCGGAGCTCGGGATAGAAGAGGGTTCCCCATCAGTGCAAGGAAAAGCTTCTAGCACGTAATAGTTTCAATACGTTCACACGTATTGTAAAATACATACAGGTCATAAAGACACAAGGAGACACCATGAAACGGATTTGCGCAATTGTTTTATCCCTGGTTATGTTTTCGATGCTGGCGGCGTGCCCTCCGCCCAACCCCAATACCCCTGCTGCCAAATATCAACCCGGCTTCACTACTGTGTTGGTGGCTCAGGCTGTGGTTAAGACGGGGTACTCGACTTTCTTAGGTGTAGAGTCTGCGTTGCATGAGTCTTGCGACGACAAGGTTTGCGTGAAGCTCCACCCCGACAAAACTGGAGCTCCGTATAAAGAGTGTATGGCGCAAGATCACTCTGCTGTTGCTGAGTGGAAAACTTGTTACGGTAAGATGGCGCAAGCGAAGCCCATTGTGGACAAGGCAGTCCCTCTGGCGCTATCTGTGCTGAGTGAAGCTAAAGCGGCACTTGAGTTTGCTGTACAGTATGAAACAGTTAAAGAAGCCGCAGAAGCGGCAAAAGATCCAAAGACGCTGCAGGCGTTTTGTGTAAGTGCGTTCCCGGAGAAGACAGGTGATCAGTATACGAAATGTCTTGCCGGACAGCCTCTGTCGAAGGCAGACTGGCAGGCGTTGCTGATCAAGGGATCGTGTGTGGTGTATAATGCTTTGGCGTTTGTTCCAGTGGAATATGCTAAGTACACCGAGCTTGTGCGCATTTGGTTCAAGGCCTACGGATCGTGCAAATAACCTCTTGACTTCCTCCGCTCGTTTTTCTAAACTTGTCTTATGCTTTTGGGGTGTTACGTATGTCGGTAGCGCATGTATATCACATTACTAAAGATGGTAGCGTGCATAAGGGGAGTACGCCTGACTGCTCTAGATGCAGTAGGAAATACCACCGACCTGTAGAGAAGGCTGTACGCAAAGCGCATTCACGTGTTGGTGGTAAGAAGTCTGCCAGGAACAGGGCGGCTACGGGAGTACCTCCCAGAACGTGCACCTGCGGCAGGAAGATCGCACGCGATAACATTACTGGGCTGTGCCTTCGTTGTCTTAACGAGCAGCGTGCGAAGAATAAGAAAACGCTGCCCGATAAGCCTCGGGGTACTTGTGCCACAGAAGGGTGCAAAAATCTTCTTAGCGTGAAAAACTCGTCTGGTTATTGCGCTACATGTTATCGGCATTCAGATATGTGGCGGCAGCATCGGGAGAATTTTAACTCTTGGATCACTACCATCGTACAGGGCATAAGCGCAAACAAGAAGGATGGTTAGGGTGTTTGTATGTGTGTAACACGACGCGGTTTTCTAACTATCGGGGGAGCGGTGACGTTGGGTGCCTGCTTACCCGGAAAAGAATTTCCTGTGGAAGACGACTACTTAGCTCTGGCAAACGAGCTCGAGCAGAATGAGATTGCTCCTCGATATCAGTACGTGCGCCCACAGGTATCCGAGCACGTGCGAGTGAAATCCTGTAAGTTCTATTAAGGGTGCGCAGCGTAAAGGATAACCGTTGACCATGTGCGATGTCTATTCTCAGTCTCTATTAGGTAAGGGTGCTCCTCCAGAGATTGTCGCTGTTGAAGGTCTGCTTGAGCGTAGGTTTGGGAAACCCCTTTTGACAGTAGAGCTTGTACCGAAGAGTTGTTGGTGCTCAAATGTACGTGATCACGCAACTCCAGCTCAATGGGATACGCTTAGGCGAGCAACGTATAAGCGGTATGGGGACCTCTGTGCTGTTTGTAAAGGTCGTGGTCCAAAGTGGCCCGTTGAGTGTCATGAAGTGTGGAGATACTCTATTAAAGAAGACTGCAATATACAGAAGCTCCGTTATTTAATTGCACTGTGTCCAAGTTGCCACGAAGTGAAGCATATTGGTCGTGCTCAATTGATGGGAAACGGACTACGTGCGATGAAACACTTGTCACGTGTGAACAAATGGCACATGGCAAAGACGGAGCATTATCTAAGCTACTGCATGGAATTGTGGAACGCGCGTAGTGATCTGGAGTGGAAGTTAGATTTGGGGTGGGTAGAGAGTAGATTTGGCTTTAAATTGAGCGAACAACGTTAGCTGGGATCTTTGGAGCAACAATGCCACCCATTTACGAATATGTGTGCGATGCATGCGAAGAGGTAACTGAGAGGGAGCGCTCTGTGCAGGACCGACGGAAGCGCGTTAAGTGTATCCACTGTGGTTCCACTCGTACAAGAATTATCATCTCAAGTAACGCGTTTCAGCTTGTTGGATCTGGCTGGTATGTTACGGACTATAAAGGAAAAGGTAAATGATTATTCATCACTTACAGTAGCTACGTGCCTTTCATACATTCTTTCCATTTTTCACACCGACTATATAATTACACTATAGTATAATGCCTTACCGCTATTACATGCGGATGCGCGTTCTCCATATTGAGGATGAACCCTTTATAGGAAAACTGGTAAGAAAATTTCTCAGTAACTCCTATTTTGATGTCTATTTGGAGTGCACACCCACCCTCCAAGAGGGGATAGCCTTACTTTACAGTAAGCGGTGGGATGCTATACTCTTAGACTTGTCATTACCAGACAGTTTACCTGAAAATACGTTTGACCGAGTTTACGAGGTTGCTCCACAGCTGCCAATTATTGTACTTACGGGTGAATACGATCTGGAGATTAGGGCACACACTATAGCCAAGGGAGCGCAAGATTGCATCTATAAATTGGAGCTGTCTTCGGAACTTCTCGTCCGGGTGCTTCGGTTCTCTGTTGAGCGCCAGCGAACCATACTCGAATTGTACGCTATTATCCGTGAGCTCGAGGAGGCTAAGCAAAAGCTTCAGGAGCTTATCCAGAAGGTAGACGGACAGAGTTTTCCTGAACCTCACTAGGATATGATTATCCTTCCATCTTTGGGTTCGAATCCATCTTTATAAGCCGTTGTAACCTATGCTAGGCTGTAGTATACTGGCTTGTACCTGGTAGTCCATCAGTACCCTTGAACCAATAACGGTTGTCCAGCAAGAATCTGTCGTTTTTCTTGACAGTTGATGCGGGCTGATTTACTGTGATACCAGCTATTAGGGCGCTGCGCCCATTACCGTGCGTTTTACTAGGAGGACACTACATGACTGCAGAGATGTTGGAAAGTTTACGCCTTCGACTTGGGATCTCCACAGCAAACTTTCACAAGCTTCTTGGGTATAAGAAGATAGAGGTGAAAGAACTGATGCGGAAATATTGGAAAACCCCAATCGATGACCCTGAGTTTGCCGCACGCGTGCTTAATTCTATTCCTAAGCTAGCCTTGGAGCGCATGCAGGTAATTAACGACGAGCTCCAGGAGCTGCATTCTTACGGGAAGCCGTTGGATGCACTTGGCGAGGTACTTGTTAAAGCGGAGCGCAACGAGAGATTCAAAGAGCGCTTTGGAGAGGACCTCGAGCAGTAAGCACTTACGCTGCTTGCACAGGTTAAAGTATAGTGGAGGGCAAGCAAGGCGTCTTAATTACTGAGTGGTATTAGTGGGAAATTACGTTTTTATTTATCTTTGCCAAATTTGGCACCCCAAGGAAGGGGGACGTAATGAAGGTGTATTTAGACGACATTGGACTTGGAACACATGAGACCCTTGGTGACAGGTGGTACGAGTGGGTTATCGTTAGGACGGTAGAAAACTGTAACAAGCTTATAGCTGCAGGAATAGTTACCGAGTTGTCACTAGACTATTCGCTGTCCGATACAGATCCTTATCATACTGGGTTAGACGTGCTTCAGTTTATTCTGGACAAGCTGCTAGAGGGTGACTTTGAAGTGCCCTATATTACGATTCACTCCAAGCATAGCGGTGCGGATAAAATGCACGCTATGTTGAAGGAGATTAAGCAGAACACCATCACCTTGGTAGATATAAATTTCCGTACCCCAAACTATCTAAAGGAGGTTTAGTAATGGACCTGAGCTTTTTGAGATACGCTAGCAGAGAAAAAATTGAACAGCGTATTAACGAGTTGGAGAAAGAAATACAGCAAAAAGAAAAAGAAGTAGTAGCGCTGTGTCAAGGAAGCAACTGGTCTAGGATTGTTGCCCGTTATTCGGGCGTAGGAAAATATCGTTCAGTACCTTTTTGTGTTTACGCTGTGCTTTGTTCTACTCCAGATAAAGCGTATTCTCCAAAGCAGGTACAAGATGAGTTGCGACGGTATAAGAAATACCCTCATCTTAGGAGTATTCAAAAAGCCATTAACCAACTACGTGCAGTTGGGGCGGTAGAACGGGTATGCGCAGGCATGTACGCTTACAAGAATTCACCTAGCACAATATTCCTTCGCGAAAAGAACTTTTATGGGGATACCCATGCTTAAATTCATCTGCCCTGTTTGTGGTAAACAAGAGTTAGTAGAAGATGCTGAAGGGTATATCTGCTGCTATTGTTTATACTCTGAGCCTCACTTTGGGAGTGTTGTTGAGAAACGCACAGTGAACATGAACGATTACAGTTTGCACGAAGATAGCGAGGAGAAAGGTTCCTAAAGCATAATGCTTAAATATGTTTGTCCAAAATGTCACAACCAGGAAATGTCCGAAGACTCTTACGGAGGCTTCTACTGTTGGAACTGTGGGTACTGCCATGTGCATACTACTCCTTTTCGTGTGGACGCCCTAGCTAGGTATCTACAAGTGAGTAGAAACAGCACAGGGATAGAACCTAAGTTTAGCATGAGCCACCTTGTTGTGGAGGATGAAGAGTAAATGGGACACCAGATTGTTAAACAGCCCAACGGTCTATACGCGCTGTGGAGTAGCATTGTGGACACCTTTATTCTACTCGACGCTACGCCAGAGGATATTATCCAGAACTGGAATGTACGTGACGAGAAACAAAATCGAGCAGCTGCGGACAGAATCATCGCTCAGCTAGAACGTGGGGAAGCTCCTTATTATCAATTTACTAAAAGTTGGGATGCGTGCATTAGGTGGATTACGCAGCAAGGTGAGCACCTGGACACACTAGAGATAGTTGACAGCCTTCTTTCTAAAGAAGAAGCGCAGGGACGGTTGCAGCGTCAAGCAAAAAACAAGTGTTACGATTTGTGGCTACACGTTCCGACCGGACGCGCCATTCCAGAGAAGCCCAAGGATGCTAAAGAAGGCGAGTGGCGACGTATTACAGCTTGGACATCCGTGGAGGAAAATAAAAATGAGTAAGCGCTATATTGTTCTGGGCTCCGCGTGTTGGTACGAGTTAGATAACCGGTGGGTTGTAGCTTCATTTTCGTCTCGCTGTAAAGCTGAGGAGTGGTGTGAGCGGTGCAATTACTATGGACAGTGGGTGTCCAAAATGGAAAAAGCCTCCTTTGAGGAGCGCCGTTTAATCGACCGATCTCTATTAGACGAGGGAAAAATAAATTGGGATAGCGCTGTCGAAGTAGACGCTGCTTATCCAGAGACTCAATGGAAGTGGTCTATAGACGGTTCTACGGTGCAAGGAGAATTGTGTCTCAAAGAAGCTTTGGGAGAGGAAGATTACTCTGAAGTTGACTACTTAGTATTTTATAAAGCTGAGCGTGCCGAAAGAGGCTGGATGTTAAACCCCTACGACCCAAAGATTGCCGATAATATTTCACAAGGAATTAGCTACGAG
>Ga0114918_10005338_pt1 | contig 11030 bp, 3 predicted proteins | sample LantaG_FD_87015 | JGI IMG/M metagenome (GOLD analysis project Ga0114918, IMG submission 87015) | Deep subsurface microbial communities from Baltic Sea to uncover new lineages of life (NeLLi) - Landsort_02402 metaG | ecosystem: Environmental > Aquatic > Marine > Oceanic > Sediment | place: Baltic... | reverse complement strand
GAAGATCCCAAGGCAATGCTGAGCTGCGAAGTGGCGATGCAGTACAACGACGGTTATACCGAAAACGTACTGGTCTTTGCCAACAACATCCGCAATATCGATGGCGGCACGCACCTTTCGGGCTTTCGGACCGCTCTGACGCGGACGATGAATTATTATGCCAGGAGCAATAACCTGCTTAAGAACAGTCAGGGTACAACCGGCGAAGATTTGCGTGAGGGTTTGACGGCGGTAGTGGCGGTAAAACTTGCCGACCCGCACTTCGAGGCCCAGACGAAAGTCCGGCTGACCAATCCGGAAGTGGGCGGTTTTGTCGAGACCACCGTTAACGAAAAGTTGGGTCTCTATCTGGAAGAGCATCCGTCGGAAGCCAAGCGGATTTTGAACAAGGCCATCCAGGCCACCGCGGCGAGAGAGGCCGCAAGGAAGGCCCGAGATCTGACCAGGCGAAAAGGAGCGCTTAGCAGCGCCAACCTGCCAGGCAAGCTGTGGGACTGTGCGAGTAAGGAAAAGACCACCACGGAAGTATTCATAGTCGAAGGTGATTCGGCCGGCGGCTCGGCAAAGGCCGGACGGGATAGAAAAATCCAGGCAATCCTGCCGCTTAAGGGAAAAATCCTCAACGTGGAAAAGGCGCGGCTGGAAAAAATGCTGGCGCACGATGAGATTCGGACGATTATCAGCGCGTTGGGAACCGGCATCGGCACCGACGAGTTCGATTTGGGCAGGTGCAGATACGGCAAGATAATATTGATGACGGATGCCGATATAGACGGCGCCCATATCCGAACGTTGCTGCTGACCTTTTTCTTCAGACAAATGCAGCAACTGTTTCTGGCGAATATGATTTATATCGCTCAACCACCGCTGTACGAGGTTAAGATCAAGGGCAAAAAGAAATCCGAGTATGTTCTCAGCGAGAATCAGATGCATAAGAAGATGATTACCCGCGGCTTGGAGGGCACAGAGCTTCTCATCAGGAGCGATTACGGCGAGAAAACGAAAAACGGCGAGACCGAAGACCAGGGCGCCGGATTTCGTGTCTCCGGGAAAGAAATGGCCGAGCTTGTAAAGATACTGGCCGAGGCCGAAAGAATCATCGCCGTTTTGAGCAGGCGGGGTATTAACTTCAACAACTTTGTCACCGCCTATTACAACCCGTCTAAAGGCGGACTGCCGCCATTCCGTCTCATCGCCGAAGGCCAGGAGGAAATTTATTACAAAAGAGAGGAATACGAAAAGAAGGTCAACGAACTGAAAGAGCTATCCAAAGCTGCTGCTGAGGGCGAAGAGGAAGAAACGGTTGTTGCCGAAGAACTCCATGAGGTCGACCGAATCAATCAGATAAACGAACAGCTCAGAGAGCAGTTGGATGTGGATTTGAAAGATTTCCTGCTGAAGCCCGTCAAAGCTGTTTCGGGCGAAGCTTTGCAGACCAAGTACCAGCTTATCAACGGTGAAGACAATTACGACGTTGCTGCGCTGGGCGATATCTGTGCCGGAATCAGGCAGATAGGCGGCAAAGGGATCGAGATAAAACGCTTCAAAGGTCTGGGCGAGATGAACGCCGACCAGTTGTGGGACACGACGATGAATCCGGAGACACGGACCCTGCTGAAAGTCAGGCTCGACGATGCCGGCGAGGCCGACCGGCTCTTTAGTATCTTGATGGGCGGCGATGTGGAAAAACGCCGAAACTTCATTCAGGAACACGCCCTCGAAGTCCAGAACCTCGACGTTTAATTTCGTGCCGTAAAAACAAAAAGGGGCCTATACCGAATCGATAGGTATAGGCCCCGAATTTATAGAAATACTCATATCATTTTAACGAGAGCAACGTTTACTCTTCAGCAGACTCTCTCGGCCGATACAGCCGAATGTCGTCAACGAATATCTTCCCTGAACCGCCGGGGATTGTCATGTTGCCTTTGGTTCCCAGGCCGATAGCGATCCTGTCCACATTAGTCAGGTCGAGGCCCTGATCGGCAAAAGCCTGCAGAGGTATGACCCACTCTTTCCAAGTGTCTATTGTTGCGGCGTCTGGATCGTTTCCGACCACCACCGCCTGCGTGCCGGCGCTGTTTGACACAGCTACATAAAGCGGCTCTGCATCATTGCTGACTATACCGATGTCCTGGTTCGCCCACAGCGGACCGACCGAGCCGGTAGTTGTGACGTTTGTGAAGACAGCCTCACATGTGGCTGCTGCGTTGTGAGCGGTCACCGCCAAACCGATATAGACATTTGTACCCATTTGAATGGGCTCCGCCACACCAAGCTTCTGCCATGTAGAGCCGTTGGCTGAGCTGTACGCTGTGAAGTTGCCGGCCAGGTCGCGCTCTATCTTCACCCAGTACGGAGCAGTGATATCACCGGTTGTATCGTCGGATGCACTGTCACCGCCCGTCTCGGGGCGTCGCTGGAAGGACACACCTGAAGCATAGCTGACAATCATCATCCCGTGTGTCGAGTCCGCATTCAGCGTCTCACGAATCATCACGCCTGCCTTGGCCCAGTTGTCAGTATTACTGACGCTCTCGACTTTCGCTACAATCGAGCCGGGGCCGGATAGCGTTTTGTAAGCGTAGTGGAACTCATCGGACTGATTCCAGATATCCGCGCCGGAACCGGTCATCGTGTAAGTGCCGACCGGGCCCTCGACGAAACTGCCGACGGATGCCGGGTAGCCTCTGAACCACAGCGACAATTCGGCAACGCCTTGCTCTGTCCAGTCTGGCTGGGCAGTTAATGTCAACTCTGCTTCTGAATAGTTGGCGTAGCCCTGCTTATTGTTGTTGTAGACGAGCGGTATCGATTGAAGGCCACCATTGACGATAGTCTCCTCTGTATAAGAAGAAGTATTTTCGTCGCCTACAGCCGAGCCGGTCCCGTTACCGGGATAGGCCGGTTCATTATCATGCGCAACATAGCCAAGCCCATCCTTCCATGCCCACCATATCTCGTTATTACCAATGTCGTAATCCTCGAAGTCGTCCACGACGAGGAAATCGCCGGTCGTAAAGCTCCAGACGTTGCCCGTCCATGGACTATCGGGATTGACGCTGTTGACTTCATCAATCCGCCAGTAGTAAATCGTTTCCAACTGAAGTTTGCCGGGATCATAGCTCTCGTCACCGATGGCCCTGGTTTCCTTATACTCGGGCGAGGTTGTTGTGGCATTGGCCACGGCATCGGCATCTGCGCCGAAGTAAACCTCGTGCGAATCGGCCACAGCTCCCGCATTCCAGCTAAGAACCACCGACGGTTTTACGTCCACTGCTTCATCAGCCGGATTCGGGCCGCTGACGGCGCCCTCGGTAGTGAAGCTCCAGACGTCGCCCTTAAGCGTTTCTGCGCCATCGAACTCATCGACTCGCCAGTAGTAAGTCTTGGCCAGTTTAAGTGGGCCGGGAGTATAGGTAGTAAGCCCTGATGCCGTGCCCACGGTGGCATTATTAATCTCGTCAAAATTTTCACCGAAGTAAACGGTGTGCAACCTAGCGCCGAAACCTGCCGTCCAGCTAAGCTTCACATTCAGATCGACAAATTCGGCGCCTTCTGCCGGATTGGGGCTATAGGCGGTCTTGGATACAATCGTAAAGCTCCAGACGTCCCCCTTCGACGGACTGTTCGGGTTTGTGTCGTTAACTCCATCGATTCGCCAATAGTAGGTCATGCCATTGACAAGACCTTCCGGATAAGCAAACCCGGGAAAGCCGGCAACATAAAACAATGTATCCTGGCTGCCCCGGAACGTATCGCCGGTACCGTTGTACACGTCGTTGAAATTATCGCCCAGGTACACATCGTTCGTAACCGCAAAACTTGCCGGCGTCCACGAAAGGTTCACCCAGATGTCCGTAATCAGGGCGCCATCAGCCGGAATCGAATCCCTTGATTTGGGAGGGCCATACAGCGTTACATCGTCGAAGGTGACCCAGACATCGCCCCGTAATTTGATCCCGATCCTGTTACCGTCGTCTGCGGCTGTGGCGGTATATACCAGGGAGACCTGCTCCCATGAGAATACTGGTGCCTTACCGCTTGTCTCAATCAGTTCGTCTGTGTAATCCTCTCCGGTAAAGTAAAGCCACCAACCGTCGTCGTAGCCGCTCCAACCCGTTCCCACCCAGACACTTAAGGTGTACGTTTCACCTTCAACAAATTTCTCGTCCAGGATCTGGTAGATATAGTCAATGCCTATTTCGTAGTCTCCGTACACTTTGTTGTTGCCGTTGAAGGACGGCCAAACTCCGTAGTAATCCCACCCGATCCAGGCGGCGCCGCTGCCCGAAACACTGTTCCAGGCACTCAGAGAGCTTTCGGCAAGATATATCCAATCAGTTTCACTACTCAGGACGTGGTCCTCAAAACCGGCATCCGGTACAAAGATGGCTTGCTCGTCTGCCGACGCAGGCGAGAACGGCAGACACACTGCAGCAACAAATCCCACTATTGCACAAATTAATGACTTCTTCATTGCGGCACCTCCTACAAAGTGAATTTCTGAAAAATTCTTAACATCAAATCGGCTAAAGCGCCATTTACTCCTCAGCGGCAACTCTCGGTCCATACAGCCGGATATCGTCAATGTATATCGTACCTGAACCGCCGGGCTGCGTATTGTTCCTGTCGCCTAAGCCGATCGAGATATTATCCACATCGGCAAGGTTCACACCCTGGTCTGCAAACTGATTCAGATCGATAACCCACTCGGTCCATGTGTCTATCTGCGTTGGCGCCGGATCATCATGGTAAATAACCGCCGGGGCGCCGGCGCTGTTGCCGACGACTACATACATCGTCTCGGCACTATTGCTGGAAATGCCGATATCCTGCGATTGCCATTGCCCCGTCACTGTACCTGTTGTCTGGACGCCGGAGAGTTTGGCCTCACAAGTTAAGGCCGCATTATGGCTGGTCACCGCCAGGCCTATATAGACATTCGAACTCATTGAGATACTCGGCCTCCAGGATAGCGGCACCCAGGTTGAACCGTCACTGGAATAGTAGCCTCTCAAGTTGCCGGCGAAGTCACGTTCCAGTTTGACCCAGTATGGAGCGGTGACAGCTTTTTGCTCATCCGTTGCAACCGAGGTGTCACTGGTTGCGCTGCCGTCAGTATCCGTCCGGCCCTGGAACCTGCAGCCCTGCGTGGGCGTACCGTCGTCATTGGTGGGCGTAACGTACACTCCGGCGAATTTCGAGCCTGGATCTAGCGTATCGCGAATCATCACGCCGGCCTTGGCCCACGGATCTGTGTTATCGACGCTTTCGACTTTTGCTATGATCGAGCCGACACCGGTAAGCTGTTTGTAAGCAAAATGGAACTCGTCGTGGACGTCCCAGATATCGGTGCCGGCGGCGGTCATCGTATAAATGCCGGCCGGCCCTTCGGCAAAGCTGCCAACTGAGCCCGGTGAGCCTCTGAACCACAGCGACAATTCTTTAACGCCGCTGGCCGTCCAGTTCCGCTGAGAAGTCAGCGTCATGGTTACTTCGGAATAGTTCAAGTAGCCCTGTTTATTGTTGTTATAAACAAGCGGCATCGATTGCCTGTCACCGTGGACGATTGTTTCCTCGGTAAACGATTCGGTTGTTTCATCGCCTACTGCCGCACCTGTCCCGTTACCTGCATAATAAGGCGGAGTATCCGGCGTTCCGTAGCCGAGCCCGTCTTTCCACGCGTACCAGATCTGGTTGTCGGTGGAGTCGTAGCTCTCGAAATCTTCCACGAGAAGAGAATCGACTGTCGTAAAGTCCCAGATGTTACCCTGCCACGTTGAGGGCGTCTCGGCTTCGTTTACCTCGTCGATACGCCAGTAGTAAGTCGTGCCTACATCGAGTGACAGTGGGCCATGGCTGGTTTCGGTTGCGGACGTAACCGTCGCGGTACCATCCATCACGGCCTGCAAATCATCGCTGAAGTACACATCATGCGTGGCAGCTTCTCTTCCCGCCGTCCAGCCGAGTACAGGATCCAGGTCCGTACCTGTAGCGCCGGAAGCAGGATCGGGTTGGTTCGCCTGGACCGGGATGGAGAAGAAACGAACCTCGCTGAGGCCGAATTGGGGCAGTATGTTCTTCCAGCTGCTGTTTGCTGTAAGCCTGACGTACTTTGCACCCAATCCTTCCATGTCGACAGTCGTATTGTGTGCATAGCTGGCCGATCCGTCCCCCTGGGCGAACTCATGAGTAGTCCCCAAAGTTGTAAAATCGACACCGTCGGTCGAATACTCGATCACAACATCTTTGAATCCCAAACCGATCGCCTGCTCCAGACTCTCGTTGGAATTCCACACCCACATTTCATCGAGTTTGTAAACGTTGTCGAACTCGAACAATATCCACGCCGGCTGCGGGTCCGCAATGTCGCTCAGCCACATAGTGCCTGCGCCTGCGTTTCCGTGGAGCAAACCGTCGGCGTCGAGCCCTGAGCCGTTCACGGTGTTTTCGGGCTCTTTATCCAGCGAGCTGCTCGAGGCCGTGGCGGTTATATTCTGAACCGGGTATGCAAACAACTCGGTCATAAAGCTCCAGATCGTGCCGTCTAATACCGTGCCGTCCGGCGTGATCACATCGACGAGCCAGTAGTACATCGTGCCGAACTCGAGTCGCTGGGGCACCGCATAGCTGCTGGGTGTCTGGGTGATTCCGCCAATTCGATCGATGACGTCGCCGATGTTGTCACTGAAGTAGACTTTGTTCCCGTTGATTGGGGAGGCAAACTTTTCCGACATCCAGTCAAGGACCACGTTTCGCGTCACATCTGTCGCTCCGTTAAGCGGACTTGGAATGGAAGCAGCACCGGGAAGAACTGTCATGGCATTTTGATAATCCTCGTCGGTTGGAACATAGTCAGGATCATCCGTCCACATGAAAACATCCCAGAACACCGTATTATCGCCTTGCCTGTGATAAATGTACATCGTGTTCTCGTCGTCTTGGAGTTCTTTGGCGTGACCCTCTATGTCCCAGCTCTGGGCCCAACCCCAGAGAGGTCCGACATCTATCTCAAAAACTCGATCATCTTCGTTGCTGAACGGCACTCCATCACCTCCGGGAAAGGGCGGGCCGGTGGGAATCTGTGTATCACCCGGGTCTCCCTCCACGAGCATATAATCCGACGTATTGCCTGGATTGATTTGTCGTGCCCAGAAATACCAGGTACCGCCTTCGCCGCCGGCTGTACTGATATCAAATGTCCAGCGGATCATTCCGCCGGCACCACCTGCCCTGGTAATTGCCTGACCGAACGCACCGTCCGCGTCAACAACCGGGTAATACTGATCGCCTTCAGGACTGCGTTCGTCGAACTCCTCGACTTCGAACCAGATCTGATGGCCGCCTTCGTAGCCGGAGATCTTGAAGTCCTTTACTGCATGGACCGGCGTTGTCAGTAACGATGCGACAAAAACGCCGAACAATACTTGCTTAGCGAATTTATGAGACATTTTGTTTCCTCCTTCAAGAAGATTAGAAATACAATTTGAATTTTGACAAAGATCTATACCTCCCTGCCCGGAACACTTGCTTACGGCTTGAAATGGCCTCCTTTCCTGCAAAAAATCACTAACCCTGCTGATATTTATTTATATCAGATTAACCGCCCTTACGTCAAGGAAAAATCCCTGAACTTCATTCAAGACCACGCCCTCGAAGTCCAGAACCTCGACGTTTAATTTCGTGCCGCTTATTTCGGACCAAAAACAAAAAGGGGCCTATATCCAATCGGTAGATATAGGCCCCGAATTTATACAAATTAGGTGCTGGCGTTTATTATTCGCCGGCAGTTCTCAGTCAATACAGCCGGAAATCGTCAAAGTACATCGTACCTGAACCGCCGGGCTGCGGGTTGCTCCTGTCGCCTAAGCCGATCGAGATATTGTCCACATCGGCAAGGTTCACGCCCTGATCCGCAAGCTGATTCAGATCGATAACCCACTCTGTCCAGGTGTCTATCTGCGTTGCTGCCGGGTTGTCATAATTCACGATCGCCGGGGCGCCGGCGCTGTTGCCGACGGCTACATACATAGACTCGGCACTGTTGCTGGAAATGCCGATATCCTGCGATTGCCACTGCCCCGTAACCGTGCCGGTGGTTGTTACGCCGGAGAATTTGGCCTCACCAGTCACGGCCGCATCGTGGCTTGTCAGTGCCAGGCCGATATAGATATTAGAGCCCATGGAGATGCTCGGCCTCAAGACCAGTGACTGCCAGTTCACCCCGTCGCTCGAATAGTATCCTCTGAAGTTACCGGCGACGTCACGCTCTAATTTGATCCAGTATGGTGCCGTAATTGCCAGTTGCTCGGGCGTTGCTACCATATTCGGGCTTGAATCGCTGGTGGCGTTGCCGTCTGTATTGGTCCTGACCTGGAACCTGCAGCCGTTTGTCGCCGTGCCGTCGGCGTTGGTTGGCGTAATATAAACCGCGGCGAATTTAGAGCCCGGATCGAGCGTCTCGCGAATCATCACGCCGGCCTTGACCCACGGATCTGTGTTATCGACACTGAGCACCTTCGCTATAATCGAACCGGCGCCGGTAAGCGTCTTGAAGGCGTAGTGGAACTCATCCGCCTGGTTCCAGATATCCGCGCCGCCGCCGGTCATCGTGTAGGTGCCGATTGGTCCCTCAACGAAACTGCCCACCGAGCCGGGGAAACCTCTGAACCACAGCGACAATTCTTTAACCCCCCTGGCCGTCCAGTCCCGCTGAGAAGTCAGCGTCATGGTTGCCTCGGAATAGTTCAAGTAGCCCTGCTTGTTATTGTTATAGACTATCGGCATCGATTGATTGCCGCCGTGGACGATGGTTTCCTCGGTAAACGATTCGGTTGTTTCATCGCCTACCGCCGCTCCGCTGCCGTTACCGGCGTAATAAGGCGGTGCATCCGGCGTTCCGTAGCCGAGCCCGTCTTTCCACGCGTACCATATCTGGTTGTCGGCGGAGTCGTAGCTCTCGAAATCTTCCACGATAAGAGAATCGACTGTCGTAAAGTCCCAGATGTCACCCTGCCACGTTGAGGGAGTCTCGGCGTCGTTTACCTCGTCGATGCGCCAGTAGTAAGTCATGCCTACATTGAGTGACAGTGGACCGTAACTGCTCTCGGTCACGGACGTAACCGGTGCGGTACCGTCTATCACGGCCTGAAAGTCGTCGCTGAAGTACACATCATGCGTGGCCGCCTCTCTTCCCGCCGTCCAGACGAGTACCGGATCCAGGTCCATACCTGTAACCCCGGAGGCCGGGGACGGTTCTCTTGCACCGACGGGTATGGAGAAGAATCGAACCTCGCTGAGGCCGTATTGTTCCAGGATGCCGCCCCAGTTGCTGTTTGCTGTAAGCCTGAAGTACTTTGCAGCCACGCCGTCCATGTCAATAGTGGTATTATGCTCATAGCCCGCTGCTCCGGGCGCCTGGGCAAACTCATGTGTCGTGCCCATCGTAGTTAAGTCGGCCCCGTCGGTCGAATACTCAATTGTTACATCTTTGAATCCCAAACCGATTGCCTGCTCCAGACTATCGTTCGAGTTCCATACCCACATCTCTTGAAGTTTGTGAATTCTGTCGAACTCAAATTCGATCCAGGTCGGCTGGTCCGCGCCCCGACTGCTCAGCCACATAGTGCCTATGCTTTCGTTGCCGTGCAATAGACCGCTGGCATCAAGTCCGGAGCCGTTCACTGTATTCGCTGCTTCTTTATCCGGCTCGCTGCTGGAAGCCGTCGTGACGATGTTAGTAATCGGATAGACGAACAGCTCAACCGTAAAGCTCCAGATATTGCCTTTGAGCACCGCATTGTCGGGTGGAGCACCGACTTCATCGACTCTCCAGTAGTAAGTCTCGCCGAATACAAGCGTCTCGGCGGGAGTATAGCTTCCGATAATCACGCGGCCGCGATATATGCCGGTCGTATCGGATATATCCGCACCGGCCACGGCTTGCGCATCAATGCCGAAATAAATATCGTGATGGGTAGCGGCCTCTACCGGCACCCAGCTAAGGACCACATCTCGCGGCACATCAGTTGCCCCATCAGCCGGGCTCGGGTCGCTAACCAAGCCGGCCGGAGCATCTACCATAACCTGATTAATTTCCTCAGGTGGCAGCACCCGGTTGAAAAGCCGCACATCGTCAATAATCCCGATGAAGTTCTGATCGTAATCGAGCCGGCCGCCGATGGAAAGCGACAAATCATTCTGCTGGAGCTGGCCTGAGGTGTTAACAGTAGCGACTTGTTCTCCGTCTTTATACAGAATCAGAACACTGCCGTTATAAGTGAAACACATATGTGCCCATTCGCCGGCAAAATCCGGAATATGGGGAGAGGTATCGTAGCGAGTCGAAGCATAAACTGTCGCGAAGAGGCTCTGACCGGACTCATCGTATTGTAGAGCGTAAGGGTACTGCCCTGATTTCTGCTTAATAAATAATTTAGCAGAACTGGATTGTTCTGCTTCGGGCTGCATCCAAAGTGCCACCGAAATTGCATTGGTAAGGTGGAAATCTTCATGATCGGGGATTTCGACTTTGTCGGTGCCGTCGAATTTGAGGCCTGTGCCGTACAAGCCGGGCACCCATTCGGGGGTGCTGTCGGCGAAAAATCCGTCATGCCCAGTGCCCGAAGAATCGGCTACCGCAGTGCCTGTGCCTTCGTCGAGCATCCACCAGCCGACGAGGCCATCATCAATATCAGCGTAAGCCCCGCTGGTCAGAACGATCCCCAGAACCAGCAATGAACAAAACAATTCTTTACGCATCATAATCCTCCATCACAAAAGAAAGTTAGATTTACAAAGGCCTATAATAAACCTTGTTTCGATTATTTACTGCTTGTCTCTGCCGAAGACAACAGCGATTTGATACCGCCTCCTTCCTTAGAAAGCTCGATTATCGCGGTTTGTCAACAAGCGAAAATCACATGTTCACAATGTCATTTATACCAGATTGACCGCCCTTTCGTCAAGAAAAACCCCAAGACAATCGTGAATCGCCGGTTTGGCGTATTTTGAAGAATGTGAATTCT
>Ga0114918_10005336_pt1 | contig 11031 bp, 10 predicted proteins | sample LantaG_FD_87015 | JGI IMG/M metagenome (GOLD analysis project Ga0114918, IMG submission 87015) | Deep subsurface microbial communities from Baltic Sea to uncover new lineages of life (NeLLi) - Landsort_02402 metaG | ecosystem: Environmental > Aquatic > Marine > Oceanic > Sediment | place... | reverse complement strand
GGCTACAACGCCGCGAGCGCATCCCTCACCATCCGCGGTGTTTCTGCCTCGTGGAAGCGGCCCCAGACCGCAGGCGCCTCTGTCACAAATGCCGTGATCTCGGCCTCGCTAGCACAGAGATACTCGGCCAGTCCTTTGGGTAGCGCGTCGACAGGCGGTGTTGCGCCGACCCAGGCGTGCCATTGCGTCTCTGTCTGAAGTGGCGTCTCCCATGTGCCGTGCTCGATCACAGCCCGGATGTGGCTGGCCGCGACTGTGGCGTCTTGCAGGCCACCAAAGGTCTCTTGCAGAGCTTCCAGCATCTTCAATGCGCCCTTCACCTCGGTGCCAAGCACGCTCCTGAAGAAACTGAGCGTGTAGCGCAGACGCTTGACATCAATACGCAGCAGATGGTACGCTGACAGCGGTACGTCCGGAAGCCCAATTAGCTCTCCCTGGGCGAGGAGGGTCTGCAGCTGCTCCTTGACGATCAGGGGTACGGTCTCTCGTACAGACGCGGCGACCGCCCTGTCGGGTAGGTGCGTGTCAAGGCATGCCCAAGAGGCCTGCTTGAACCGACCGTACCGTTTGCTGTTGAGATAGGTCAGCATCTCGTTACGTCGCCGCGCGTATTCGACATCCCACACCCGGATCAGGGGCGCGAGCTCGTCCCGGTCGACGCCTCTCTCCGCGAGGTAGGCCTCCGTCTTTTGGCGGAAGACATCCATGTCCCGCACAGCGCCCAGGACGCGTGCCGTCTTGCGCAGCCCTTTGCGAATGGCTGCCAGGTCCGTGAGATCCAGATAGGGCTTGGCCATGCGGAGCGCTGTGCGCATTCTGCGGAGCATCACCCGCATATCGTGCAACTCCTCCGGGTCGTCACCCAAGTAGGTGCCGGATTCGTGCAGTTGCATGCGCAGGAAGAGCGGTCGAATGAGCTTGCGGGTGGCTTCGCCCACCGTGTCATCGGCCCGGACGTTGCCCAGTGCCAGGGCACCGCCCACCCCCGAGGTGCGGTGAGCCATTGCCAATCCGCGCTCGAACTTGGAGGTCGGCTGTGGCACCAGACCGGGGAATTCGGTCAAGGCTGCGACGATGTGCGCCAGTTGCGCCTCGTTGCCGGGCTCAAGCAACTCGATCTCAAGCTCGGTGAAGGTCTGCCGCCAGTCTCCGCCCGCACAGTCGACCGCATCCAGGCTGAGCTCGGCGATGGCTTCTTGCCGTTCATCAAGGAGATGGCGAATGCGGCGTTCCTGGGTCAGTTCGAAGAGCGGCACCAGCTTCTGATCTGCGCCGCGGTCTTGCACGGCGTCTCGGGCAGGGCTCGCGGGCCACAGGGCTGGTTCAGCCATCGCGGATTCATCGATGGTGACGGCCAGCTCCTTGCGGCGGTGAACGGTGCCGTCATTGCCTCCAAGGCCTTTGAGCTCGATCGTGGATCGGTCCCCGGTGCGCCGCCGCCTGCACGCATAGCCAGCCGCCATCAGATCCTGCGAAGGGGTGTCCAGATACGTGTCGGTGATCCGGCGAACTTCGACATCTGCGATGGGAAAGCCGGCGAGCTGGGAGAGTGCAGCGAGTTTGGCCAACGTCTTTGGGTCCAGAACCGTGTATTTGGCTTCTATCTCCATCGGGTTATCCTTGGCTCTCGCTGAGTGATTTGACGACCGGGGATGCGGAGTGATTATACCACAGGCGATGGCTGTTGTAGAGACGCCGTGCCGCACACGGCGTTGTGGGGCGTCTGCGCCGTGCTGTCCGCGGCGCAGCGCCATCCGCGACTGGCGCGGGCGAGTTCTGCCGTGCTTGACCCGGTCAAGATGTGCCACCGGCACGTCTCTACAACGGCAGACCACCGCGGAGGGTCATGTTCGCAAATGTAGTGGAGTCTGCAATCTCGGACCGCGGGCGTCAGAATGCCCTGCATCTTGCCCGCTCTGCTCTGAAGGCTCCCAAGTGCGCAGCGGCTGTTGAGAGCAGACTGGTGACTACTTGCGCGAAGGTGCGGGCAAGATGCCCGCGGTCCACAGAGCCGCTGGTCTCGCTCCTCAACTGCGCTGAGGCTGACACCGGCCGCAGCGGAGGCGAGAGAAGGTTGTTTTCCGTATTGATCTCATATTCGCCGGCGCACACCGCGCAGGACGCAAACGCAGTGCGCCGAGCGTATCGCGGCGGGTTGTTTCTGGGGTAGTATCAGAGTGTGAAGGTATGGTGGGAGGGTAGATGAGCTTATCTTGGGAGCATCCACAGCTTACAGGGGATCTGCCGGCTGACGTCACGCGGTTTCTGATCGACCGCGGGTGTTTAGCCACGGTCGTACACAGTCGCGACGTGGCAGCGACCGCCGGGCGGTTGGCGCTGCGCTTCGGTGCCGGCAAGGATGCCGCTGCCTGGGTGCAGGCTGCAAAGACTGCCGGTTGGCTGCACGATATCAGCGCCGTTATCCCGACGGCGGAGCGTGTTGCCGCCGTCCACCGCTGGGGCGTGGAGGTCCTGCCCGAGGAAGCCAGTGTGCCGATGATCATGCACCAGAAGCTGTCGGCCTGGATGGCCGAACACAGCTTCGGCGTGACCGATGCCCAGGTCCTGTCCGCCATCCGCTGTCATACCACGCTCCGACGCGATGCCGGCGTGCTGGACAAGATCGTCTTCGTGGCCGACAAGGTCGCATGGGATCAGCCGGGGACGCCGCCCTATCTTGCGGCGTTAGTGGCGGCGCTTGCGGCGCCGGCAGACGCTGCAGCATCGGGCGATGCCATAGCATCGCTGGATGCCGGGGTCTGTGTCTACCTGGACTATCTATGGCAACAGCGGGAGAGCTTGGCGGTGGTGCATCCGTGGTTCGAGGCGGCCTATTATCAGCTGTGTGAGGGGGCGGACGAGCTGGCCATATTATAGGTGTTGCTCACGAGGGTGCCCCTGGACGCTCTGCGTCAGCGGTCTCGACGGCGTCAGCTAGAGTCGCACGTGGATGAAGTCCACGTGCACGCGTCGGCGGACCGATGCTGACAGCACCCGATGAATCGGGTTTGCAGACGGGAAAGAGCCATTTGAAGTCGCATTGATGGGGCGCTGCCTGGTAGCCCCGGGATTCATCTCGGGGCTCGCTGTGGCTGAAGTAGCGCTCGCATTGCCAGGCTATTCTCCTTATCTTCACTGGATGCGGCCACAGCCGCCGGTTCGTCGGTATCGAGGATCAGTCGCGTGCGCGTGCTGCGGCGAGGCCGGTCCGCCAGGCCGAGAGCGCGGAGTACCTCATCCGGCCTTCCTGTGGCCCCGGGGCGTGCCATAACACGCATGCGGAGCCCCAGCCAGGGCGACGGCGTAGCGGGATCCAGCGTGAGCGATTTCACCAAAGGACGCAGGTCGTAGAACTTGCCCCGGTACTTCCTGCCCCGCTTCGGCATCAGGATTTCGTCCTTCTCCAGGAAGGCCGCTACGGTCTCTGCAAGCTCAGCCTCGTCAACCTGCTGCAGCCAGACACTGTATTCGGCCTCTTGCAGCAGATCGGAGAGCGACGTGGCGCGGATGTCGACCGCGGTGACGTCGAGCACAACCAGGTTCTGGGGCGTGACGCCGGCGATGGCATCGCGGAGTGCCTGTGATGTCCAGGGCTCGTCCAATGAGAGGTCAAGCAGGTCAGCCCCGCAGCCGCAGCCAACGGGCAGCGGTGCAGCAAAGTGCATGCGCGGGCGCGGGCTGAAGCCCTGGCTGTACTTCAGCGGCACGCACCCCCTGCGGAGTGTGCGTTCCCAGAGCTTGCCCAGCTCCAACACCGACAGATACGCGAGTGAGCGGGACGTGGCGAAGGTGATGCGGTGACGTCCGCTCCCGGCGGCCGGGGTCGGCATTACGTCAGGACTGGACATCGCCATTCCTCCGTCTGAAGATCTCGATAGTGCTGCAGGATGCCGCAGGCGTGGCATTCCTCGCGGCAGTCCGCCAGCAGTTCTCCGACAAGGCTCCGGCGATAGTCCTGCAGGAGGAAGCGCTTCTCGACGCCGGTCTGCAGATGGTCCCACGGCAGCCGTTCACCGGGCTGCCGGCGGCGATAGAGTTGGTGATCCAACAGCGCCTGCGCCGATGGGAAGGCCGCGCGAAGCTCCTCAGAGGGGAGTTCGGCAATGGCCTGATTCCAGGCATCCTGATCGCACCACTCATCCCAGGCATCAAAGCGGGCGCCCAGCTGCCAGGCACGTTCGACCAAAGCACCGAGACGGCGGTCCCCGCGGGTCAGCAGCGTCTCCAGCTTGGTGACGGGGTAGGCGTTCCAGGAGAGCTTGAACCCACGACCGCGGATGCCTTGCCTGAGAATCTGCTGTCGTCGCTCTACGGTCTCTTCATCGACCAGCGGCTCCCACTGGAAGACCGTGTCGGGTTTGGGCACGAACGTGCTGACACTCACGTGGACCTCGGTGTTGCGCCCACCAATGCGGTTGCCGATCCGGCGCACCTGAAGCGACAGATCGATGATGGCCTCCATATCCTCGTCGGTCTCCGCCGGCAGGCCTATCATAAAATAGAGCTTGAGGGTGCGCCAGCCGCGTGTGAAGACCTCCTCGGCGACCGACAACAGGGCCTCGGTGGAGATATCCTTGTTGATTCGGTGGCGCAACGCATCGCTGCCGGCCTCGGGCGCGAATGTGAAGCCGGAGTGCCGGCCTCCCGACAACAGATCCGCCAGTTCCACCGAGAAGGAATCGATGCGCAGGCTGGGCAGGGAGATCGAGACGTGGCGTCCCTCAAACTGGTCTACCAGCCGGTGAAGCAGTGTGTCGATGCCCGTGTGATCGGCCGATGAGAGCGAGAGCAGCGCCAGCTCCTCATACCCTGTCTGCAAGACCACGGCCTCTGCACTGGCCACGATCTCATCCACCGGCCGCTCGCGTATCGGGCGGGTGATAGCGCCGGCCTGGCAGAAGCGGCAGCCACGCGTACAGCCACGATGAATCTCGATAATCGCGCGGTTGTGCACGGTGCTGATGTTGGGCACGAGCTGGGCGACCGGCGTCGCGGGCAGGGCGGGCATCAGCCGTTTCTCAATCGTGGTGGGTACTGTGGGATCTGCCACGGTGAGGTCCGAGACCCCGCCGCCAACCGCATAGACCGGCGTGTAGAACTGTGGCACATAGAGCCCAGGGATCTGCGCCAGGGCCAGCAATTGCTCGTCGCGGGAAGTATGCCGGGTCCTCTGGAAGGTGCCGGTCAGTTCCAGGATCACATCCTCGGCCTCACCGATGACGAAGACGTCAAAGAAGTCGGCGATCGGTTCGGGGTTGAACGTGCCGTGTCCGCCGCCGATGACGAGGGGCGCGGTGGTATCCCTATTGGCGCTGCGGAGCGGGATCCCGGCCAAGTCCATCAGTTCCAGGCTGTTGGTATAGAGCTGTTCATACGCGGTGCTGATGGCCAGGATGTCGAAGGTGCTGACGGGCTGGTAGCTCTCCAGCGCGTAGAGCGGCAACTCTGCTTCGCGCATTGCCGCGATCATATCCGGTGCCGGCAGGTAGGTGCGGTGGGCCAGCAGGTCCGGCTGCCGGTTGAGCACGTCGTAGAGGATCATCAGCGCGAAATTGGACATTCCCAGATCGTAGAGATCCGGAAATGCCAGGCAGATGTGCAAATCGGTGGCGTCCCATGCTTTCTGTACGGAGTTGTACTCGCCGCCCACATAGCGTCCCGGTTTGATGACGCGATGCAGCAGGGCTTCGATCCGTTCCCACGGGACCGGGCCGGTCCTATGGATCGGATGGGTGGAGTTTATGGACATAGTATGGGATCAGTCGCGGTATCTAGCAGGTATCGGCATCGCTCACGACTTTGATCCAGATGGAGCGGTGCCGGGGCCCGTCGAACTCGGCCAGAAAGATACCTTGCCACTGGCCCATCTGCAGGTCGTTGTTGTGGACAAAGATGAAGTGATCGGTACCGACCAGGACGGCTTTGATGTGTGCGGGGCTGTTGCCCTCGCCGTGCTGGTAGGGTAGGTCATCGGGAACCATATGGCTGAGGAGCATCGATAGATCACTTTCGACGTTGGGATCCCAGTTCTCGTTGAGTACAAGCCCCGCCGTGGTGTGCGGGCAGTACAGGAAGCAGATGCCGTCCGCGATGCCTGTCTCGGCCACGGCTTGCTTGATATGGTCGGTGATATCGAGCAAGTCGATCTTGCTCCGTGTCTGAACGTCTATCTTGGCGAACATGTTGTCCTTTCAGCCTTCACCGGCAGGTGGGTTCTCCCCCGGGAGTATCACGTGAGAAAATCGCGGAGCTTCCGGCTGCGACCCGGGTGGCGCAGCTTTCGAAGGGCCTTGGATTCAATCTGCCGAATGCGCTCACGTGTCACACGGAAGGCCTGACCTACCTCTTCGAGAGTGTGTGGGCGTCCGTCCTTCAGCCCAAAGCGCATTTCCAGAACTTCGCGTTCACGGTCGCCCAGCTCTCCCAGGATGCTCTGGAGCTGCTCCCGCAGCATATGCATAGACGTAGCATCCATAGGGCCGGGCAGATTCTCGTCCTCGATGAAATCCGAGAGCTCACTGTTGTCCTCGCTGCCGACGGGGCTCTCCAGCGACATAGGTTCCTGAGAGATACTGATGATCTGTTGGACCTTGCTCATGGCACGCTTCATCCTGCGCTCAAGCTGGGGGGAAAGGGGAATGCCGGCCTGCTGTGTCTCACGGATCTCCTGCACATCCTTGGTGTCCATCACTTCCATCTCCAAGGCCAGCTCGTCCAGGGTCGGTTCCCGTCCCAGCTCCTGCATCATCCGCCGCTGGGTGCGCATCAGCCGGTTAATCGTCTCAACCATGTGGACCGGGATACGAATCGTGCGCGCCTGGTCGGCGATGGCCCGGCTGATGGCCTGGCGAATCCACCACGTCGCGTAGGTCGAGAACTTGTACCCGCGCATATAATCGAATTTCTCCACAGCGCGCAGCAGCCCTATGTTGCCCTCTTGGATGAGATCGAGGAAAGTGACACCGCGACCGATGTAGCGTTTGGCGATGTTGACGACCAGACGCAGATTGGCGCGCACCAACATCTGTTGCGCTTCCACGGCGACCATTTCGATTTGCTTCCACCAGTCGAAGGTGTCCTCAGCCTGGGGCAGCCGCTTGCGAATCTGCGCCACCGAAGGCCATCGCGATCCCGTCAGTGACTGGTCGCGTATGTATTCCACGAGCTCCGGACGAAGCAGGTAGAGCGCCGTGGCTGTGGCAAGCAGCTCGGAGATGATCGGCCGCCACTGCGGGTCGTCTCCCCACTGGTTCGGGCCCATGATGCGATAGAGGGTCGACGGCGCCGATGAGATCAAAACGTGCTGCTGGTGGACGATCTCGCCCAGCAACTCCTCCGCCGTCGGGATCTCGACCTCAGCCCGCCGGGCAAGTCGACTGGCAGTGGCCCAAGCCGTGCGTGCCGCGGTGTAGAGCTCCAGCAACTGCTCTTCCAAGACATCCGGTTCAGTGGTTGCGACGACCTCGAGACACGCCTCGTCAAGGCGATCTGCGGTTTCCCGGATCATGCAGATCCAGACCTCTTGGTGCGGTGCCAGCAGATCCACCTGCCCGATCTCGCGCAGATACATTCTGACCGGATCATCTACGAGATCTTGTGGGAGCGGGGGTTGGACCAGTTGCGCCTCAATTCTCTTGAGTTCTTTCAGGGAAGGCTCATCATCAAGCTCAAGTTCAGGGAGTTGAGCGGCGTTCACTTGTTCCGGCTCAATACCTTCCTCGACATTGTCCTCATCGTCAGCGAGGTCATCGTCGTCTTCCCAGAGATCCTCGTCGATCATGGCGCTCTCCGGCGTGTCAGTTCGCTGTTGCGATCGTGCCATACCCCTCCTTCACAGTATTCCTGGCCCCAAGGCTAGACGCGGGATGGGCGTTGGGCCAATGCCAACTGTATCTGCAACAGACGATTTGAATCCGCTGCAATGCGCTGGTAGATGCTCGATATGGCGTCGAGATCGCTCTCAGCTACGGCCATTCTCAGCATTGCGCGGTTCTGCTTTTCCTCTTCGTGTGCGCGCTTCTCGCGAATGCGCAGGACGGTGCGTACCAGATCCCATTCCCATTGGGCTGCTGACTTATCCGGGACCGCCTGGTTCACCCAATCTTGTACAAGGTCAAGCATATCCGAAGGTAAGAAATCCTCAAGTTCGAGTTCGGGGTGTTCCAGCATCTGCACCCACGAGGCCCAGATCAGCCGGTACTGGGAGGCAAAATCCTCCTCGCTCAATGGGACCAGGCCCGATTGCGCCAGCCGGGCGTTCACGTTGGCCCGCAGCTCCGGGTGGTGCATCAGGACCGTCAGGATGTGCGTCTCAAGATCCATGGGTGGGCGTGTCTCGCGCGTGCTGGGCACCGCGACGCGGCTCCGGATGGCTTGGGCGCGGTCCATTGCCCTTAGCCGGTCCAACAGAGTGCGCGGGTCCAGGCCCAGCGTCAGCGCGATCTCCTGTGCGTAGGCCTCGCGCTCAATGCTGTTGGGAATATCTTTGAGCAGTGGGAGCATCTCATCCACAATGCGTGACTTCGTCTTGGGTTCGTCGGGATCAGCTTGCGACAGCATGTGCTGGAAATAGAATCTAACGATCGGCTGAGATGACACCACCAACTGCTCCCAGCGCCCCGGATCCTGTAGGATCAGTTCGTCGGGATCCAGCCCGTCCGGCAGCGTCAGTACCCGGATATCGGCCTTGAGGCGCCCCTCATAGCCAATCAGGCCTCGTGCGTCGAAGACCGCATCCCAGTTGCGGTCCAGCGTCTTTCGCGCCGTATCCAATCCTTTCAGCGTGCCCTGGATGCCGGCAGTGTCGGGGTCCAGGGCCAGGATGAAGCGATCTGTCAGGCGCTGCAGCTGCTTTAGGTGGGCCTCGCTCAGGGCGGTGCCCATCGGGGCTACGACGTTCTTGTAGCCGGCCTGGTGCGGGATCATCACGTCCATATAGCCCTCGACGATGACGGCAGCGCCGTCCTCACGAATGGCGCGGCTGGCGAGATCGTAACCGAACAGCACCGATCCCTTGTCGAAGAGCAGGCTTTGTGGGGAGTTCATATACTTGGGTTGTTGGTCCGGCTTGAGCACACGTGCGCCAAATGCGATGGTCCGACCGCGCCGGTCGCGGATGGGGATCATAACCCGATCGCGGAACCGGTCGAAGGTTCCGCCCTCTTCGCGCTCCACCAGCATGCCGGCGGCGATTTGTTCCTCGACCGAGTAGCCCTTGCCCAGCAGGTGCGTGCGCACGGCGTCCCATGACTCCAGACTGTAGCCAAGCTGGAAGGTCTCCACGGTGTCGCGCGCGAACCCGCGATCCCGAAGATATGAGCGTGCCTGCCCGGCCTGTGGCGAGGACATCAGCAGGGCGTGATAGTACGCCACGGCTTCGTCCAACAGCGCGCGCAGACGCTCGGCTTCGTCCTCGGCTTTGATCTCCTGCGGTGAGCGCTCCCTGAGTTGGACACCGGCCTGGCGGGCCAATTCCTCGAGCGCACTTCGGAAGTCGAGCCCCTCAAACTCCATCTCGAAGTTGAAGACGTCGCCACCGCGGTCGCATCCAAAGCAATGCCAGCGCTGACTATCCGGAAAGACGTAGAACGACGGGGTCTTCTCCGTATGGAAGGGGCAGAGGCCCTTGAAGTACCGGCCGGACTTCTGGAGCTGCACGTGCCGGCTGACGAAATCGGTGATATCGAGGCGTTCCTTGACTTCGTCGACAACATTCATACTAAGGCGCTAACGCAATTCCGTTTCCCAATCGATGACTTGAACCTGGAAGTAGTTATCCTCAACCCAGTGGAGGGCCCGTTCCAGCACAGCGTAGATATGACCGGACTCGGTGGCAACGGCGACTACCGCGATGTCGGCTGTCTGCCAGACATCCTGATGGTCGACCTCTGCTGCCGCGACTTCGAACCGCCGCCGCAGTTGGTTGAGCAGCGGTTTGATGACACTTCGTTTTTCCTTCAGCGAAGCAACGCCAGGGAGGTAGAGGTGTAGTTTGCAGGCGCCAATGATCATTGGTTTTCCGTGGACTGCGAACTCGCTGTGACCTCAAACAAGCGCCGGGAACTGATGGCACGACCGTACGGAAGTTCAGTGTCCGGCTGTTGTTGCCATACTGAGCCACGGCTGCGCGGCTCCCCGGTATCGTGAGACGAACGACTATTCGCTCTCTGAATCGCTGTCGACTGTGGCCATGGCCTTGTCGTCCGGCGCGGAAGCGGTATCTTCCTCATCCTTGTCGTCGGCCACACCATCCTTGAAGCCACGAATGCCTTTGCCCAATTCCGACCCGATTTTGCCGATACGTCCGGGGCCGAAAATCAGAATTGCGATCACCAAAATCAGAACTAGCTCGGGGACGCCCAGATTTTTGAACAGCATGTGATCCTCCTGGAACATGGATTCGTACGGTGAGCAGATAATACTGGTTTGCGCGATAAAGGCAAGTGGCTGGGTGCGGGCGCGTATTTCCAAAAACCTGGCGCTCTCTGTCGATGAGGTCGGGGTGCAAACACGCTCTGGTGACAGGTGGGTTCGTGGTATAGGCCAAATGCGACAGCTCTGCTACGCTGGATCAGCGGCCTAGTCCGGAATAGGCTCGATGTGCGTATACGCACACCACGCAAGCATGAGAGTCGAGGCCGCACCCCGATCGGGCTGGCGGCGAGCATGGAAGGCTGTATTCGGAACAGCGGTGCGGCGCGCTATCTTGGACCGCGTGCATCAGCATGCCCACGTCTCGCCCGCTCTGCTTCGAAGAGCCCGAAGTGCGCAGCAGCTGCCATGAACATCGCAGTCCCCCTGGCGCGAAGATGCGGGCGAGACGCCGGGCATCGGAATGCCTTCGGTCCGCGGAAGCTGCAATCTGGCGCGAGTTGTTTTCGAAGTAGACGCCATGTCCGCAAGCGTACACCACGCAAGCATGAAAATGCAGGACCCGTTCCGCTCGGGCCGGTGTCTCACCGCGCCCGTCTTCGTGTCGAGCGTTCAACAGAGGGGCGCGATCACCAGCGGACATTGAGCTATTTTCGAAGT
>Ga0114918_10005335_pt1 | contig 11031 bp, 10 predicted proteins | sample LantaG_FD_87015 | JGI IMG/M metagenome (GOLD analysis project Ga0114918, IMG submission 87015) | Deep subsurface microbial communities from Baltic Sea to uncover new lineages of life (NeLLi) - Landsort_02402 metaG | ecosystem: Environmental > Aquatic > Marine > Oceanic > Sediment | place... | reverse complement strand
TTATCGGATATTAAAAGCAAGAATTATTAAAGGGGATTTAAAGCAAGGAGAGAAATTATTAGAAAATGAAATTGCAGAAAAGTTAGGTACAAGCCGAACTCCGGTTCGAGAAGCTTTAAGAGAATTGAGTGCTGAAGGATTTGTTGAATTAAATCCTAATCAAGCAAAAATTGTAATTAATGTTGCTTTTAATGAAATTTATGATTTGTTGCAAATTCGAGGAGTTTTAGAAGGATTAGGAGCTTATATTGCAGCTAAAAAAATTAACCCAGAGGAAATTGAGAAATTTAATAAAATTATTGCTAAAATGAAGCATTACACTTTGAATAATCCTGTTTCCGAAAAAAGTATTTTGAATTTTGCAAGATTAGATATCGAGTTTCATGATCTAATATTAAATATTTGTGGAAATAAGTGGTTAATACAAATTCATAATAATTTGAAAAGTCACATTGAAAGATTTCGGATCAGATCATTTAGCATACCTGGGACTTTTTCTAAATCTTTAAATGAGCATTGTAAAATTTTAGATGCTATGAAAAAGGGAGATTCGAAATTGGCAGAGAAATTAAGTAAAGTACATATGGAAAAAGCTTTCGAAAATATTTCTAAATATGAAATTACTACAAAAAAAAGATAACATGCATAACTAATTTATTTTAAGCTAATTGTAAACACTACTCGAAATTAGTACAATTTACCTATACTTGGATAGTCTCGGGTGATGATTTATGTCCAACCTGAGCATCCTGGGAAAGAAGAGATTTAAAGTATTTTTCTTGGGTGGGCGGAATAATAATTATTAGATGATAACAATTAAAATAATACTGAGAGGTTATTATGATGTTCTCTAAGGTATACATTCTAGACTATGGAAAAAATGAAGCGGAGTCATCTGATCTGATTGTAGGTAGAAATCCTGGAGTAAAGGTAACTACTCCAATAATTGGATTATATATCGATCATCCTGAAGGAAAAATATTGATAGATACGGGAGTAGAAGATGGTGAATCGGATATTGCTCGAAAATTACATCATCATCATACAGAACAACAAACTCCAGTAAGACAATTAGAAAGACTAGGAGTAAAGCCAGAGCAGATAGATTATGTAATTCTGACTCATCTTCATTGGGATCATTGTGGATGTACACACCATTTCCCAAAAGCAAAGATCATTGTACGCAGAGAGGAATTGGAAAAGGCTTTCGTTCCCGTAAATAGAAATGACCAAGTATATAGAAGGGAAGATTTTGACAAAGACCTTGATTATCATATAGTTCCAAACGGTTTAGATTTTGAATTATTAGAAGGGATAAAAGTAATATCAACTCCAGGACATTCTGCTGGAATGCAATCTATCTTAATAAGTACCAAGGATGGGAATGTATTATATGCTAGTGATGCAATGAACACCTACGATAATTGGAACTTCGGTTTATTACCTGGTATCTGTTTTAGTACTCAGCAGCAGGAGTATACAATTGCCAAACTAAAAACCTATCGTGATGTAATTTTTGTCCCAAGTCACGATATAAAATTAGATCTTACAAAAATATATGGAGGAAAAAAATGAAAAAATTTGAGATGGTAAACAGTTTCTTTAATGATTCTATGTCGGTTGATCTCAGTCCTTTGTTAGAAAATGGTATTCCAAGGGCTTTAACACATCCCCCATTAATCATAAACCCGTCAATCACACACGAACATGATGGATATTATTGTCAAACGATATTTATTGCAGAACATATTGGTTCTCATGTTGATGCTCCATATCATATTCATGCAGCAATGTCGAAAGATACAATAGATGTTGCTCCGGTAAACGCTCTGATCGGGAGTGCAAAGGTTTTTGATGTATCGGATTTAGAGTTAAAACCAGGGGAAGTGCTTAAGTTGGAGGAAATCAAACGAATTGAAAAAGAAAAAGATATCATAATAAAAGAAAAAGATATTATTTTAGTGAATTTTGGATATGCAAAGAAGTACTGGTCGATTAAAAATTGGAAATATTTTTCTTCCAATGCACCGGGTCTTTCGAAAGAGATTGCAAAGTATTTTTATCACAAAAAAATCAAGGCAATAGGTAGCGATACCTTTGCTTGTGGTACTCCTACTATCGATGGCAAGGAAGGTTATTGTTTTATTCATAACATGCTTTTAAAAGAACGTATTTATCTTATGGAGTGTTTACAGAACCTAGAAAAATTACCAGCGGAAGTATTTTTTGTTGCCGCACCATTAAAAATCAAAAACGGATCAGGATCACCTATTCGTGCATTAGCTTTTTTCTAAAAATCAAGGAAAGGAGGTTTTGGAAGGTATATTTTATGATTTGAATTAAAATTAAAAATGGAGGCGAAAAATGAAAAGGAAAGCTATATTGAAAATTAGTCTAGTGTTGGCGTTTTTTTTAATTTCTACGATGATTTTTGCTTTTGCAACTGACAAAGTTGCTGCTGAAGCAAAAAAAGAAGGTTTTGTTATCGGGTTTGCGAATGGTTATTTTGGTAATACATGGAGGGCTCAGTTCATCGATAGTGCTCAAAAAGTTGCGGATAAATGGATTGAGAGAGGGGTCATTAAAGAATTTAAAATTGTACAGGTCAATGATGATGTTACAAAACAACTTGTGCAACTGAATAGTTTGATAGACCAGGGCGTAGATTGTCTTGTTATCAATCCTGTCTCAGCTGAAGCTCTAACACCGGTGATAAATCGTGCGAAACGTGAAGGAGTTTTAGTTGTCAATGTAGATGATCCATTTGCATTTGAAGGAGTACCATCGGTTGTACTTGATCAGAAGCCACAGATAGGAATTTCGGCGCGTTGGTTATGTGAACAACTTAAGGATAAGAAACAGGCTAATATAGTTCATATTCATGGTTTGGCTGGAAATACAGCAGACAATGTCCGAGTTGAAGAAGTACACAGAATACTAGCTGAATATCCAAATATTAAAATTATAGCAGAAGCCCCGGGAGGGTGGAACCAAACAGCTGCACAGGAAGTAATGAGTAATTTCCTTTCGACTTATCCAAACATTGATGGAGTTTTGTGCCACGATATCATGGCAGAAGGTGTGATGCGTGCTTATGATATTGCAGGAAAGCCTCTTCCTTTGATGGTGGCTGATTATCAATTTAGTACATTGACGATCTGGAATGATCTTGCAAAAAAATCGAATTTTAAATCTGTTATTGTAACATGTCCTCCGGGAGTTGGAGCTGATGGTGTTGAAGTTGCTGTACGTCTTTTATTGGGTTACAAGTTAAAGCCTGAGGTATTGCAACCTAGTCCAGTTAATCCGAATATTGTAAATACTGTGCTACTCGTTCCACCAGTTGCTGTTACTAATGATGGGATTGCTTATGACGTATTGATTAAGGATTATCCATCTGCAAAAGGATTGTTGCAATTTATTAGTATTGAGGATGCAGTCAAGCTTGGAGAAGGCTTACCAGGCACAGCTTTACTTGATAGAGAACTTTCGGATGAAGAGCTGGATGCTTTATTTATTATTCCGGAAGGGGCAAAAGTCTGGAATTAAAGTGTACTTAGTCGTTAACTCTATGGGAGTTTTTTTACTCCCATAGAGTGTTCAATGTTTCCGCGGGGAAAAGCTATGAATAATTCGATATTTTCATTAGAATGTAGAAATGTAAAAAAGTATTTCGGTGGCGTAAAGGCTGTAGATGGGACTTCACTTAATATAAAAAAAGGTGAAGTTAGAGCCCTGTTTGGTGGAAATGGCTCAGGGAAAAGTACGCTCGCAAAAATTATTGGCGGGGTTGTTTCACTTGATTCAGGTGAAATACTAATTAATGGAAAAAAAGTTTTTATTAAATCTCCACGGACAGCTGATGATTTGGGGATAACTATCACAGCACAAGAATTAAGTCTTTTTAGTAATTTATCCGTTGAATATAATATTATGCTAGATATTATAAAAAAAAGGAGTAAATTATTTTTTAATAGTAAAGAAATTATTGAAAGTGCAGATGGAATTTTAAGTAAACTAGGTCATCTGGACATTGCAAAGAAAAATATTGAAGAATTACCTGAAAATAAAAAATATATAGTTGAGCTTGCAAAAGCTTTAATCAGAAACCCTAAATTGCTCATCGTTGATGAGATAACTTCTGCGTTACATTTGCAAGAATTTGAAATTGTAAAGGATGTTATTCTCGAATATAAAAACAAAGGAATACCAATTATTTTTATTTCCCATAGATTAAATGAAATATTTGGTCTATGTGATTCTGTTACTGTAATGAGAAACGGGATAGATATTTTAACTGATGATTTAGATAATATTTCGAGACAAGAATTATTAGATCTAGTAGCTGGGGAAAAAAATATAAATGGAACGGATTTTGAATATAAAAAAAATGAAACGAGTATACAAGAGAGAGAAAATAATAACGCATTAAAAAATATTGATAAAAAAATAGTATTTTCTGCAAAAAACATTCGCATTCCGTTTTTTAAAACAGAATTAGATATTAAAGCTAAACGTGGTGAATTTATTGGTATATCTGGATTACAAGGGCAAGGACAAAGTGATTTTATTAGGGCTTTATTTGGATTAAGTGGATCTGTTAAAGTTGAGATAGATGAAAATGAAATTAATATCAGTTCTCCCCTCGATGCGATAAAAAATGGTATTGGATTTATATCTGGAAATAGAGAGTCTGAAGGAATATTTCCAGAAAGACCAATTTTTGAAAATATGGATGTTGTTAATAATTATGTTTTAAAAAATCAAAAGGCTGATTATAAACAAATTTTAAATAAATTCCAAATAAAAATTGGTGATTTAAATGATCCAATTAAAAGTCTAAGTGGAGGGAATCAACAAAAAACCGTAATTTCAAGATGGCTAATTATTAAATTAAAAGTATTATTAGCTGACGATCCAAATAAAGGTGTGGATGTTCAAGCAAGAAAAGATGTGCACATGATCATTAAGGATTTAGTTGAATCAGGTTCAACCGTATTAATGGTTTCTAGTGATGATGAGGAATTAGCAGATATTGGCAATTTGATTAAAAACTCAAAAATCTTGATTATGTATGCAGGGCAAATTACTAAACAACTTACTAATGATGAAATAAGTGCTCCCAATATAATTCATTATTCATTATCAAAATCAAAGGGAATAGAATGAGAACACGAAAAGTGATTGATACATCGGTTTTACCATCGGTGATTCTGTTTATTGTTTTCGTAATCATAAATAGCATTTTATCTAAAAATTTTATGAGAGCTAGTGCTTGGATAAGTTTTCTGCAGACAGTAATTCCTATATTAATCATATCGATTGGGCAAGCAGTTGTAATAATTGGTGGTGGAATCGATATATCTGTAGGCTCAACGATCTGCGTAGTGAATGTGATAATGGCCACAACATCAAGTTTTGAAGGTTCGGCTCTTAAACCTGTAATAATTGGATTATCTGCAGCTATAGCAATTGGAGCTTTTAATGGATTTCTCGTAGCGAAGTTAAGAACTCCAGCATTATTGGCTACGTTTGCTACTTCTTTTATTGGTAATGGTATTGCTTTAACTATATTGCCCATTCCAGGAGGCCAAGTTCCTCTTTCATTGAGTAATTTTTACCACTTTAAGTTTTTTAATACGATACCATTAGCTTTGATTTACGTTGTTTTCGTTTTATTAATTTGGCTTATCTGGAAAAAAAGTCCTATGGGCGTTGCGTTGTATGCAGTAGGTCATAATAAATATAAAGCTTTTTTCTCAGGAATAGAAGTATATAAGATTCAGTTTTATACTTTTGTATTTTCTGGATTTGCCGCAGGAATTGCTGGATTATGTATCAGTAGCAACATTAGTGCTGGTGATCCAAGAATTGGAAGTGTGATGACTCTGAACTCCGTTGCAGCATGTGTTATTGGAGGAATTAGCCTTGCAGGTGGATCAGGCACAGTAATAGGTTCGATTTTTGGAGCTATGTTTATATATCTAATATTAATTACAGTTATGGGAATGAATGTCCCCGTATATTACCAAGATTTAGTATCAGGTATAATTATTGTTATTGGTATCATTATAGCTGTTTATATTCAAAAAAGAGGAAGACCTACAAAGACATATTGATACTTCAGTATGTATGATGATAGTTGAGGGAAGAATGAAAATAAAAATAATTAAAATTGATAAAGAGAACTTCCTAAGAGTAAAGAATGGCGAGATTGGTAAATTATTCTTACCAATCTTAATAAGTATCCTTTTGTTTACAATAGGCCAGATTATTAATCCTGGATTTGCGAGCTTACAGAATATCGGAAATATTTTTGCCATAGCTGGAATTTTAACAATTGCATCTACTGGGCAAACATTAGTGATCATATCTGGAAATTATAATATAGATTTATCAGTGGGTGCATTAATGTCAATGGGTGCAGTTTTAGGGAGTGGCCTTCTAAGAGGACTTGATAAAAATATATTTTTAACTTTTGTGGTTATAATTGGGATTGGGGGATTTTTTGGATTTATAATTGGATCTAGTATTCATTGGATGAGTATACCTGCGTTGGTGATGACTCTTTCAATGGTTTCAGTAATCGATGGATTTACTTTAGCGATATCAAAAGGACGTCCATATGGAAGTGCTGCTCCGTTTCTATTAAAAATTGGAGGGAATAGAATATTCGGTTGGTTCCGAGTTCTTTCAATTATTACGATTGTTCTTGTAGTAATTGTAACAATTATACTTACTAGAACAAGATATGGGAAAAAGCTATTTCTAATAGGTAACAATAGAATGGCTGCTAAAGTAAGTGGTATTAAAATTGGAACTTTAGTAATCGCGACTTTTATTCTCTCTGGGGTGATGGGTGCTGTTTCAGGAATATTTCTGCTGTCAATGGTTGGTACTGCTCAGATTCAAATGGGAGCTTCTTATACTATGTTATCGGTGGCGGCTGTAGTTCTTGGTGGAACTCAATTAAGTGGAGGAAAAGGAAGTTATATTGGAACACTATTTGGATCTATCGTTTTTGTTACACTCACTAATGTACTTATTTCAATTGGTATGAAACAAGGAGTTCGATTAATTATAACTGGTCTCGTCTTGGTTATGATTCTTGGAGCATATTCAAGACAACCAAGATTGAGGCAATAATTAAAATAACAGGTTAATTTATGGAAAAGGTGAAATTTAAGAGTCCGCTGCACAAGATGGCAATGACCACTGAGCTAGAGTATGCGATAGACATGGTCGGTGAGTGAAACGACCAACCCGGTGATTGTGGGGAATGTGCTAAAGAGTGAAATGCACCTGTGGAGGGACCGGATCGAGCAGTTCGTGCGGGAGATGCATGAGGCCATTAACGAAGACATCACATGGAGGCTGAACGAGGAGTTGGCTGTTGTTAAGGGAGCCCGGATGCTGTTGCCGAAGGCGGTGTGGGGGTGTGGGCGCGGCCTGCCCGCGGTGGCGGCGGAAGGCGGGACACGACGTGAGCGGGATAAGTCTGGTATGCACGATCATGGTCAGGCGGCTGGACGACTGGCTGAAGGTAGTGTGCGAGAACGAGGACGTCATCACCGACCCCACGTGTCTGGAGTGGGCCGGTGTGGAGGCGTTAAAGCGCACCTACAGGATATTCAAGGATCGCAAATACACGGCGCGGTTGCTGGCTGCGGCATACAGGAACCATTTCCACTGGTCTGACTTTCATCTGCGAGAACGCTGTGGTCGTTCATCTGTGGTTATGAGAGTATTCTTAGAGTTATTCGTTCTTTTATGATTCAAGATCCAGACATAAGAAAAAGAAGGAGGTAAAAAAACATGAAATTAAGTGTTCTTCCCGTATCATTATTTAAAAATATTATCTCAAAAGAGATGAGTGTTGGTGATTGGGCCAGAGAAGGAGTATCCCTAGGATTAGATGCAATAGATATTAGTATTATTTTTCTTGAAAAAAGGGATTCACAATACCTGAAAAATTTCAGAAGAGAAATTGAGAATGAAGGTATTCAAGTAGCTGTTGCATCGACATATCCTGATTTCACTAACCCTGATGAGGGAGAAAGAATACGACAACGAGAACAATTTCACAAGGATATTCAAGATTTGGCAGAAGTAGGGACAAGAATAATTAGGGTCACAGCAGGACAAGCTCATCCAGGTTTAAAAATTAAAGATGGTAAAAAATGGGCTTTGGAAGGAATAATCGGATCTCTTGAGATTGCAAAAAAGAGTGGAGTTCAACTTGTTTTTGAAAATCATTCGAAACCGGGTGTATGGAAATATCCTGATTTTGATTTTCCTACAGATATCTTTTTATCACTAGCAAAAGAACTTAAAGGAACGCCAGTTAAAATTTTATTTGATTGTGCAAATCCCATCGCATATGGTGATGAACCACTTCCGATATTATCTAAAGTAATTAACGATGTGATTTGTATACATGCTTCAGACACAAAAGAAAAAGGGAAATTAAATCCATCAATAATCGGTCAAGGTTTAGTCCCCTATAAACAAATTTTTTCATTTCTAAAAAAACATAGTTATTGCGGATGGATAAGCATTGAAGAAGCAAGTGGTAAGGGTATAGAAGGTTTAGAGAAAGCAGTAGAGTTTATTAAAAATGAATGGAATAAATAATTAATTTTATTAGGAGGACAATTTTTATGAAGGCTTTAGTCTTGGTTGATAAGAATTATTTTGAATACAAAGAGGTCCCAACTCCGAAAGTTGAATCAGGCGAAGTTCTAATTAAAGTTAAAGCATGTGGGATTTGCGGTAGTGACATTCATGGTATGGATGGAAGCTCAGGCAGAAGAAAACCACCTATTATCATGGGTCATGAGGCCTCGGGAATAATTGAAAAAATAGGAAGTAGTGTTGAGAGTTATAAAGAGGGAGATAAAGTTACATTTGACTCAACTATTTATTGTGGAACTTGTTTCTACTGTAATTTGGGTTTACATAACTTATGTAATAATAGAAAAATAATGGGGGTTTCGTGTGATGATTATCATAGAGATGGTGCAATGGCTGAGTATATATCTTTGCCAGAACATATATTGTACAGAATTCCTGATGGTTTGAGTTATGAAAAAGCAGCAATGGTTGAACCTGTATCTGTTGCCTTTCATGCAGTAGATCGTTCACCCACTAAAATTAATGATTCAGTTGTAGTTGTAGGAGCAGGGATTATTGGTCTATTAATCATTCAGTCTTTGAAACTTGTGGGGTGTGGAGATATTATTGCTATTGATATAAATGAATCGCGTCTTTCCCTTGCAGCAAATTTTGGTGCTTCATATTGCATGAAACCAGATACAGATGCTATAAATAAAATTTATAAAATTACTGATGGAAGAGGCGCTGATGCTGCCTTTGAAGCTGTTGGATTAAATCCGACGTTAAATTTTGCTATTAAGACAATTAGGAAAGGTGGATTCGTTAAATTAGTCGGAAATCTTTCTAAAGAAGTAAATTTCCCTCTTCAGGCAGTAGTCACTCAAGAGAAGGATATTTTAAGCTCTTGTGCATCAAATGGTGAATACAAAGCGTGTTTAGATATGATGAAACGTGGTTGCATCAATCTAGAGCCATTGATAAGTTGCACCCCAAAGCTAAAGGAAGGAGGGAGATGGTTTAATAAATTATATAAAGCTGAAGATAACCTTCTTAAAGTAATATTAAAACCATAATAATTATGAAAGCTTATCAAATACAAGAAAAGAAAAATATTAGAAAAATTAGCATTAAAGAACCTCATCTTAATAATGAGGAAATTCTTCTCAAGATAAAGTATCTAGGATTATGTGGAAGCGATTTGAAAACATTTAATGGAGAAAATCCATTGGTAAAATATCCTATAATTCCAGGCCATGAGATTTCAGGTGAAATTATTGATATTGGAAGTAATGTTCCAAACAGATTTTCGGTAGGAGATTTTGCAACTGTAATACCATATGATGGATGTGGGGAATGCATAGCATGTAAAAAAGGTAGGCCAAATTGCTGTAGGTTCAATAAAACGCTTGGAATTGCACAACCAGGTGCAGCGGTTGAAAGGTTGTCTATTCATTATTCTAAGGCCATTAAAATTGAGAGAATTACATATAGAGATGTTGTCTTTATTGAACCGTTCAGTATTGGTTATCATGCAGTGAAAAGAGGTGGAATAAAAAGAAAACAAAAAGTGATTGTTATTGGTTGTGGATTAATTGGTATCGGTTCGATTTTCTTTGCCGCTACTAAAGGAGCAGAAGTCATAGCTGTGGACATTGATGATGAAAAACTAGACTTGGCAAAAAATTATGGCGCAAAATATATTGTAAATATAAATAAAGGTAATATAGAGGAAAAAATCCAAGATATTACAAAAAATGAAGGGGCGGATGTAGTAATAGAGGCTGTAGGAGATCCAAGTACACAAAAGCAGTGTATTGAATTGGTCTGTTTTTCTGGAACGGTTGTTTATATAGGTTATTCTAATAAAGAAATGATTTTAATGGCAAAAGATATAACATATAAAGAGATAGATTTAAAAGGTTCTAGAAATGCTACGATTGAAGATATGAAAAATGTTATTCATTTATTAGAAAGTAATAAAATAGATTTCAGTCCCTTAATAACAAAGATCTTTGCCATGAAAGACATGCAGGAAGCTTTTATTTATTGGAATGAAAACAGAAAAAAAGTAACTAAAATTATTTTGGAACAGTAAATGGAATTTGTTATCTTTTTTTATTAACCCGAAGGGCAGAATACCACGGGCTTGCCCGTGGATGAATGAATAGGCGACGATATGTTAAAATGTACTTATGGAAATAAGACTATCAGGCCATAGTGCATATCGCACCGAATATCATATAGTATGGGTATCCAAATATCGCCGCCGTATCCTAAATCCTGGCCTACGGAGGTACTTAAGAAAACTTTTTCCCAAAATTATAAGAAGTCTACCCGGATGCGAGATCATAGAATATAATATCCAGATAGATCATATCCATATGGTGATGATAATACCACCCAAATATAAAGTGT
>Ga0114918_10005334_pt1 | contig 11032 bp, 12 predicted proteins | sample LantaG_FD_87015 | JGI IMG/M metagenome (GOLD analysis project Ga0114918, IMG submission 87015) | Deep subsurface microbial communities from Baltic Sea to uncover new lineages of life (NeLLi) - Landsort_02402 metaG | ecosystem: Environmental > Aquatic > Marine > Oceanic > Sediment | place... | reverse complement strand
TCTATAATTGAAGAGGAAGGAGCTACGATATTGTCTAATACTCCTCCGGTTGTGTATAGAACTTCATTGTCGATTAGGTCTGAATCTGTGATAGAGTCTGTGATGGTAACGGTATCTACTGTAGAATCGTTTAGAACTGGGGATATTGTATTTGTAACTTTGTAAAAAATTGTTCCGGCGTTTTCGGTTCTGTATAGTTCTATTGCAACGTCTTCTTTTTGCGTGATACGAAGAGTTGGGACAATTATTTCTTGTTGTTGTGTGTTAGTTCCTCCAGAAAGAGTTACTGGAAATCCGATGGAAGGTGCTGATCTGTGTAGTTGACCTTTACTGTCTGTCCATGTGTAGACTGCGGCGTATTGATAATCGCCGTCGGATAGGAAGCCTCCAGTAGTTGGTGAGGAGCCTGCGGTTAGGTCTTCTGGAAATACGTGAAAACCGTGTTCAACTACGTGGTCGCCGTCGTACATCATTAGAACGCCGCCTGCGATGTGTTGATTTTTTCCTAGAGTTTCGTTTTGAAATGGATCGTTTAGGGAGAAGTCTAGAGTTGTGGAGTTTACTCCTAGAAGAGAGAAGAACGTGTCAGAGTCTGAGATTGTTCTGCCTTTAATCTGAGATCCTAGTAGGAATTTGTCGTCGGCTAGAGAGGATACTTTAGTTAGCACGTTTTGAGTAATGATGGTTCCGCCGACGTTTGAGCTAAATTTGGAGACGATTGTTCCTGAATCGGTTGAAACGAAGTAGGTGGATTGCAGCGTAGATGCGTGGATTAGTACTGCGTGGACTTCTGAATTGAATAGGAAGGATTTTGATGCTAGACCTACGCTTCTTTTAACTATAATAGCAGTTCCTACGGAGCCTAGTACTGTTAGTGTATTCTTTTTTACGTAATGGTCTTTATCTGATGCTGCAGATACTTCATATAATAGGTTGTAAGTTCCTAGGGAGGTTTCTATAAGAGTTACGTTAATTACAGAAGCTATTGATTCAATTATAGTAGGAGCTAGTAGTTCTTTTCCTAGCGTGAATGAAAATATAACTGTTTTTATTTCCGATCCGTTTGAGTAGGAGATTATAACACGAGATGCGGTGTCTGTAGTTAGTGACAAAGCTGAGGATGCATTTTCTCCTACGATGGATATTAGACTGGAGATATTGTCGTTGGCGTCTATAGATCCTGCTCGGATTGTTCCTGATGATACTGATGAGTTATATGATATAAATATTTTATTGTTTATTCGGGCGGCATCAAAATTGTTGTGGCTAGTTTCTACGTCTGATGTAAAGGTTTGTTCTGTTTCTATTGTTTCTGGGTTTAGAATGTTAATTTTTCTAAATTTAATGTCTGTTGAATCTATGTAGATAATGTATATTGTATTTTCTATATTAACTACACGAGGATGAGTTCCTGTGGCTGATATTAGAGAATCTGATAGGAGGAAGTTGCAGTTAGCGTTGTCTACTAGTGATACTCGTACTCCTGAAGAATCTTGATATGTAAATACATTAATGTTTTCTACGGTTATTGTGTCTATGTTTATTTGTTGTTTATTGTTTCTTAAGATGGATTTAGATTCTGGAAAGGCTGTAAAAACTCTTCCTTTGTTTGTCCATTTATTGACGGATTCTGAATAGGAATAGTAATTTGTAGTAGTGAACAGTCCTAGTTCATTTTCAAATACTGATAGGAATTTTGCTCCTAGGATTTCATCGTTGTTGAAAAGTTTTGTATCTACTAGGGAATATCCTTTTCGTTTTAGAAGTTTTTGAGGAGTGTCGAATATAGTATTTTCTAATACGCGAAGACCTGATAATTGATCTTGTTGTTTGTCAGATTTTGTTTGAAGTCCTGCTGCAAAAGGAACAGGAATATTATTTTTAACTAAAGGCATTAGTTAGTTCCTTAAGAGATAAACCAGTTAGAGTCGCCGTCTGTTACTAACATCCAAGATCCATTGTTTGAATCTAGAACTTGAGAGGATAGACCGTCTATTAGGTCAGATCCTGTGCGATTTACTGTGATGTTGTTTGTGTTTGAAGTTCCGGTAGCATCTTTAATTATGTATATACGACCTGCTGTTACTGATGAAGCTTCTGGTAGGGTAATGGCTCTAGGAGCTGTTGTGTTTACTATTAAGTATACGAACGTGGATGAAGGTGCTATTGTTAGGTTTGAGGCTACGTTTTGAGGTTCTACGATTTGTGCATTTCCTGGGAGGGATACGATTCCGCCGCCGTTGGTTAATTGTATGGCTACTCCGGAGTCGTTGGTGTAGTATAAATCTCCTGAGAATGTTGATATTGATGAGGCGAATGTGGAGCCTGATGGAGCTGAGAGTTGATCTTCAAAGTTTACTAGCTTTAAACTTAGAGCAGCGTTTTCATTGAAATCTAGATCTGCGTTAATGTTTAAGCCTGCAGTCGGGACTTTTACACCTTTACCTGATGAGTGGTCGTGTGCGTCTATAACTTCGAATGCGGCATTTACTTGTGTTGCCCAGGTTGGTCCTAGGGTTACTGTAACTGTTGGCAGTTCTAGGTTTAGGAAGGTTGTAGCCATTTATGATTCCTTATTAGGTTCTAGTATTATTGGTTTGTACATTAATAGTTTTTCTAAATGCTGAATCTTTTCGGCTAGAGAAGAAATTTGCTGCTGCTGAAGTTGCATAATAGCATGGCATTTATTTAGTTCATTGTGAGATTGCTCTAGTTCTTTTAAAATATCCATAGATCTACTTTTACTGAGTGAGATACGGCTAGGGATAGAGTTTTTGTAGGATTTCGATTAAAATCTTGAACGTCCCAGATTCTAGCATCGGCTCTTTTACGTACTATAATCCATCCTAAAGGTTTTCGTCCTAGAGAGTGTTTTACTTCATTGCTGATGGAAGGTTCTAGGCATACATCTTTTAGTAGAACGCCGTCGATTATTGCTTTGTTTATTATAGGAGCAATGGCGTTTTCTACGTTTTGCTGTACTTTTTGTAGTTCTGGATCTTTTGCTCCTACTTTTTTAAAATCAGTTAGGGAGCCTGTTTTTACTCCCATTATGAATTTGACCTTCCATAGAAATGACTGTCATTTTCTAAGGTAACGTCTTGGATGGATTCTGAATTTTCTACGTCTCGGTTTTGAGATACTTCTTCTATTCGGCGTTTTAGCAGTTGTTTTTCGTTGAATAGGATTGTTACGTCTGATTCTTCTTTGTTTAGCATTTTGATAGCGCAGTCTACTATTACGTATTCTATCCAGCCGTTGAAGTCGTTGTATGTATCAGCGTCGTTTACTAGAGTAGTAGCGCGTGGAATGTACCAGACTTGTATTTCTGTGTTTTGATCTGGAGCTGGGGAGAATCTTAGGTTTGATCCTACAAGACGGTATCGAACATTGTTGATTCCAATTTGATTCCATGATCCTGCGTTTTGAAATCTGTTTCGTTCGTTGAAGTTGAATTTTTTTAAAGTTGTAAACTCGTCTCCGTTAAGAGCTGCGTCTAATGCTCGGAGTTTGTAGAAGTCTTGATCTACTATAATAGTATCTAGGTCGTATGATTTTTGACCAGCGACTGATTGAAATGTGATATCTTTAACGTAGTAGTCTGATCCGTAAGATTGGACTAGCATGTCGTGTAGTTCTGATATTGATTGGTTGATGTAGAATGTTAGTTCGTTGTCTTCTACGAATTTAGATTCTTTCATATCGGCTCGTTCTCTACATCTTTGCTTAATTTCTGAAAGTGTTAGGGTAGCCATGTTGTCCTTTAAAGAAATAACGCCGCAGATTGTTGGTCTACGGCGTCAGGTATTAATCTTCTTTTTTGCCCATCATTTCTTTATGCTCTTCGGCGTGGTATTGCATGTTGTGATCTTCCATTGCAGATTCTACCATCATAGATACGAAGTTTTGTAGCGAGGATTGAAATGTTGATGCGTCTTTTGATTCTGCGGCTTGCATTAGTTCTTGTACTGCTTGCCGTAGACCTTCAGAGTAATCTGCTTCAGGTTTAGTTCGCATTTGCATGTGATCTGCGCCTTTGGCGGATTCGTTGTGGTCTTTCATTCGATCGTAGGAGTCAGAGCCTTTGAGACGTTTGATTACGTACTCTACTGCACCGATTTTTCGATCTTTAAGAGGTAAAGGCATTGTTGCTCCTTTACTTGACTACTGAAGTGTTTTTCAAAGTAAGTTCGATGTAGATTTCAGTAGACGCTTGAGCCGCTGAAGATTCTACAACTACAGTTTTAGCTGATTGTACATCTGCTGAGTCTACGTGCCAAGTAGCTGTTACGCCGCCAATAACTGAAACTCCGATGATGTCATTGTATTTATCTTCTAAAGTTACTGTGTATGCGTTTGCAGCGTGAGCTACTGATGCGATACCTGTTCCTACTGAAGATACAACGTCGGCTGATCCGTCTGTTGTTACTTTTACTTGAAGTTTTTTAACTTCTTTTTGTAGTGCTTGCATTCTGTGAAATTGTCTGTTAGCCATGAGAGGCTCCTTTTAGTCTCCGGAGAGCGATGAAAAGCCTAGAGCCTGTTAAGACTCTAGACTGTTAGTAATTATTAAAGTGCGATTGTAGCATTAAAGCCTGGCGCACGACAACCAAGCTGGGCATAATAGCCAACACGTACTTCAACAGCGTCTGCATTAGACTCTCTTAGCATACGAAGTCCATCAGAATCTAAAATCTTAGGACATTTACCAAGGCTGTAAAGTTTCCAGAAGCTCATTGATAGCATGAACGCTCTGTCTTGTGGACAGTTTTGATCTGGGATTACAGTAATAGGTCCACGAGGTCCGTGAATTTTAATTCCTCTAAATCCGATTTCTGGGTTAACGTGCTTGTCTACGTATTGTACTTTTGCTCCAAGAGCTTTTTCTAATTCAGAAAACTTTGAGTAGCTCATGAAACAGTAATCAGGTCGTCCACCTTCTCTAGCAACTCTAGCGGCTGCGTCAACAAGGGCTTCTTCAATTGGATCGGCTGAACCGTCAAATCTAATACCAGCAAGACGAGTAGCGTCTGCAGATCTGTTTACTCCAAAAAAGTTATCAGCTCCTGAAGGTGCTGTTTCTGGAAGCCATGCTCTTAGACCTTTAATTTTAAGATCGTAATCGCCTTCTTGGAAGATGAAGTCGTTAGAAGCAGAACCTGATCCACCAGCAATAGCTGTCATAGCATCTACTGTAAGTGTTCCTGAATCTCTGTCTACGCCTGTAACTGAAACTTTACCAGATTTTACAGCTCCGCCGCCTTCTGCAGTAGAGAATACAACTTCCATTCCTACTTCAAAGTTAGTAACGTCTTCTAAGCTTTTTAAAACGATAGAAGTACCTGTAGAACCTGTAGTAACTTGACCACGAGAACCTGAACCGTTTCCGTAAAGGTCGATTGCTAACGCTCTTGTTGCAGATTCAATTGCACCGTCGATTTCAGTAGTAGCAGCTTCAAGAAATGCGTTGCTGTTACCTTTAGAAGCGTCGATAGTTTCATTGTCAATGCTGGCAAGAGAGTAATCTTTTGATCTAGTTAGTAAAAAGGCTTTGTATTGTGAGTTTGTTTTGTTAGATTGTGCAGTTGCGAAGGTTGCAGATCTACCTTGAGGAATCCCGTATTTAATTGGAAGCTTGAGGTTTTCGCCGCCGAATTGCTCATACTTTGGAAGCATTGCAAGAAAAGGATTGTCTTTGTAAACCATGTTTTCTACACGATCGTTAGTGTAATGTTGTTTTAATACTGGTTGAAATGATGATAAGTCTAATGACATTGTTATCTCCGTGATTGTTTAGTTAATGTTAAAGTTCTGCTTTTGTTTGTTAGTCTTCCCATCGAATTTGTTTTGCAAGTTCGGCGATGGACTCTTCTCTTGATAACAATTTGTCAGACCTTGTTTGAGTACTCGTGGCTGAATGCGAGTTTGACAGAGTTGGCGACTGTCGTTGTTGTGGAGCCTGTGGCGCTGGTGCGGCTGGAGTCAATCGTGACTTCAATTTTTTGGATTTCTCTAGAACCTTCTGTAGTTCTTCTTCTAGGTATTGCTCTACTTGAGATGCTGCCTCTGCGGTGTCGAGGATTCTCCCATTTTCTTCGTAGTATTGTTCTATGACATCATAAACTAGATCTACTGCATCATTGGCTTGTATTAGTTCGTAGTCTTCGCTTGAGTTTACAAAGTCTTTTATATCCGCTTTGAAGCTATTGAGGGTTTCTTGATATTTAGCTTCTTCTTCTTGTCTTTCTTTTTGTGTTAGTTTTTGCTCTAGTTCTTCAAACTTTGATTTATAGTCTGATTCCATTTCTTCTCTCATGAGACGCATTTGCATATCTTGAGACATTTGACCATCGTTTAATACCATTTTAGTCAGGTCTTCGTAGCTGTATCCTATTTCTTCTAACGTCTTGAGGGGATCTTTTTTTAATCTATATTCTAATGGCGGAAGTGCTGGTTCTACAGGTTCTGCATTTTTTGCGGCTTCCATTTCTGCCATACGCGCTTCAAATTGTGCGATTCGGTCTTCTACTTGTCGTTCTTTTGCTCTTAGGTCTTTTTCTTTTCTACTAAGGGCTGCAAACTTTGAAGAAAATTGATCTTTTTCTTCTTCTACTGGTTCTTCTTGCGAGTGGTCTTCGGCTTCGATGTCGTAACTGTTGAGGGTTTTAGCTGCTTGTGAATCGTGCATTTTTTCTTCCAGTGCATTTGAAATTGCGTTGGATGAGATGTCTACGTTTTCACTTAGGACTTCGTTACTTACTTGATAGTTTCCTGAATCTTCTGACATGTGTACTCCTGAATGTTGTTATAAATTGCTGTGTTGAGCTTATGCTCGGCTTAAAGCCTGTATTAGTGTAGGTATGTTATGCACCTGGAGCAAGTGGTTCTTGATCTCCTGGGATGTTAGTGCCTGGTGTTTCTACTAGAGGTTGCTGTTCTGCAATAGCTTGCTGGGCTTCCATTTCTTGTTGGGCAAGTATGTCTGGTCTTTGTTCCATTGGTGCATTACTGATAGGGACTGCAGTTTGAGGCATTGGAGGAGCTGGATTAACGCCTTCTACGGCTTTCATTAATAGACCTTGTGCATCTTCCATCCAACGTCTTAGTAGTTCTAGACGAGAATCTGGAGCGCCTTGAGATTTAAATTTGAGGTAGGCTTGCTGACATTTTTTAATGCCCATTTCTAGGTTTTGATAAGGTTCTGGAGTTTCATATTGACCTTTATCTATCATTAGTTCTATCATACGTTCGATATCTTCTACGCCTGCGTTTAGTAGGGACATGGTGGATTCTAGATCTGGGAAGTCCAACAGTTTCATGCCGTCTTCTTTAGTTATGAAGCCTGCAGTTAGTAGTTCTTGAACGTCTTGCAGTCTTCCGGCTGGTGTGTTTGATAAGGAGGAAGTTGGAAATACGTCCATGAGATATTTGTCTTCTGCCATGTCTACTTCTGACCATTTGATTGTTTCTATGAATTTTTTGCCTTTTACTTTTACGGAAAAGTTTTCGTCGTCTTGGTAGATGTCTTTTGCCATATCTACTATAATTTTGGATGCTTGAATGAAAGAGCGTTCATAGTTTTGCCCAACTTCCATGAATCTTTCTGATTCGATGTCGTTGAATTCTCTTAAAGCTTTTCCAGATTCTAATCCGCCTGGTTTTTCACTACGAGCAGATAGCATGCTGATTCCGATAATTTCATATGCACGTTCGTATAGTCTATCTAAATGTGTGAAAAGTTCTTGCGGAACTGATCCTAGAGCTTCGTATTTAGGCATTGTTCCGGCGTATTTTATTATTCCGCCGATTTTATTGTTTAAATGGGCAGTAACTACTTTACTGGATGCTTCTACGAATATTTTTGGAATGGAGCATAGATGCATAGATACTTGAATTGTTCTTAGTAGTTTGTTGATTTCTAGTTGAAGTCCGGTTAGGGCTTCTGCAATTCCTGATCCCCAGAATCCTATTGGACGTTCTGACCATCGAAAGAACACGAAGGGGAAGTATGATTTTTCATACGATTCTGAGAATAAAGTACGGTTTGCAATAGATATAGAATGTATTCCGTCGGAAGCTGATGATCCTGATGGAAGATGCCATGATTCGATTACTTTTATAATGTTTTCTAGTTTTTGTTTTCCTGCAGAATGCATGTTGTCTGGAGAATCGTTTGCTTGTTCGATGTAGAATTCTTCTCCTGGGAACATTTCTAATAAAACTGATTTGTGAACATGCTTTACTTGGTGGATTTGTCTTGGGTTTGAGTAGAATGCTTCTTGGTCGTCTGTTTTAAGTTCTTCAATAAATACACGTTCGCATTTAATATTTCCGTCTTCTTTGTAGAATTTTACAGCTCCGGTTCCGAAGATGCAAGCGTCTTTCATAGCGTCCAGGGCTTTTTTATAGTAGTCTGTAGCTGAAAAAGTTCCTTCGCAGAATTTAGTTAATTTTTTAGCTTTTTGTTGTAGTCCCCAGTCTCCGCCGTCGGTTAGGAAAGTTGGCTTGGGTTTGTTTTTTGCCATTTTACTTACTACGGTGTCTATCATAGATTGTACTATGTTTAACGTGACTCGATGATTTATATTAGTGGAAGATTCTGATCTGGTGTATGACTGGGAATCTAGTCCTGCCATTTCATAATTGCCGTATAGACGTAGGTTTCTTAAATTGTCTGCGGATTTATATCCTTGATCTCTGTCTAGGTGGGAGACGTAGGCAAAAACATTTTCGTGTATTTGTTTTTTTTCTGATTTCCACCAGTCGGTGCCGTGGTTTATTACGTTTTTATGAGGATCGTCGTAGGATGAAGACATTCAATGGTGTCCTTAGTTTGATGAGTGAAATAGAAGATCTTCGTATTCTTCTGGAGTTAGACCTTGATCTACTGCGTCTGCAAAGGTTTTTTCGTCTTCTAGATTTATTTCTTTTACGTTGGCGTTGTCGGGAAGGAATGCTAATTCAGATAGTTCAAATTGTATGTCGCTGTTTTTAAAGGTTTTTACTTTATTGGTGCGACACCAGTCCATGAATTCTTTTAGTTTTTCGAGAGAATCGAACATGAAAATAGCTCCTGTAGGTAGGTATTTGTTATTGTAAGGTGGAATTTTCTTGAATTGCTTACCAGATATCGCTGTAGTCTTCGTCTGCGTTTAAATCATCTAAAGGATCATAGAGTGGATCTTCTTGTTGCGCTTTCATGCGCTCGGCTTCTACCGCCTCTAGTTTATCCATGTATTCTGTGGTCCCGATAGATGGGTTAATTGGGGTTATTTCTGCAAAGAAGTGTTTACATTCTCTCCAGGCATATAGAACGGCGTCGCATATGTCACTGTGGTACGAATCGCTGATTTTCGGTCGTTCTGGATTTCTTATTTTACTTTCTTTGTCCCATTGGACTAGCATGCAGTCGTCTTGGAAGAGAGATTTTTCAAAGGCTTGAAATTTACCTCTTTTTAAATCATCATTCAGTAACTCGATGAATTCTATTTTACGGGATTTTTCTGCAGCTTCTAAATTTAATCCGTGACGGATTAGGATTTCTTCTTGGATTTTCTTTCCTAAGGCTCCTGCGTCCATTACCATTTTAACAGGTTTATAATGTTCTTGCAAGCGTTTTATTTCTCCTACAAGGGCTGTAATGTCTTGTTTAGCTTTTACATACTCGTCTACGAGGTATACTTGCTTTTCTTCGTAGTTGTAGGCTAGGACTGCTATAGCGTCGGAGTCGTTGTATCCGATGTCTATCCCAAATATGTATTCGTAATGGAGTTTTATATCTCTTTCGGAATGGGAGGGGAGGGTTTTGTATAGATTGATGTTTTTATTGAATTTGAACACAAGGGAGTCAAGGTCTTCGATCCAGATTCCGTATGTTTCTCTTTGATAGGAAGGATCGTTGGAGGATATGCCTTTCATAGTTCGCTCTTCTGTGAGAGTTTCTTCAAGGTCTTTTTCTGGAGGTAGGTGCATGTGTGGGTTGTCGAAGGCTGTCCAGCCTATGTTATGCCAAAAGTCAGAATGAGTTACTTCATAGAAATAGCCTGCTTTTACGGGACCAGGAGTTCCTGTGATGTATAACTCGCCTTTGCAGTCTCGAAGGGCTGGAGTTATGACGTCGTCTACTAGGTCTTTGATGTATGTCCTAAAGGATTGGGCTTCGTCGATGTAGCATTTTCTGAGTTTTTTTCCTCGGTGTTTTTCTATTTCTGATCTGTCTTTTGCACCTTCTATAATAAATTTAGATCTATTGAGAGTGTTTGTTACAGAGAGTCTTGTATTATCTACTTTGAATGGAAGTTTGTATTCTTCTATAAGTTTTACAATATCTGCCCAGATAATATCTCGTGCTGCTTGTTTGGTTACTGTAATGTATAGACAGAGAACGTCTGCTTCATTCTGAATTGTTTCTAGGGCGTCTACTGCGATGCCTACAGTTTTCCCAGCTCTACGAGAACAACATGCGGCTCGGAATCTTGGACCGGCTCCACGAAAGAAGTCCCACTGTTTCGAAAAGCAATGGTCTTCGAATTTCATGGGAGTCATTGCCATTATCTTTTCTTGTTCAGCTTTTCTTCTGTTCAATTCTGCGATAATGGCTAGACGGTTTATTTCGTTTTGCTTGCTCACTATTTTAATCCCAAGGCAATGTTATTTTAGAGTATCCATATCTAGCTTGGAATTTTTTAAGCTGTTGCTTATCAAATTTTTCTAAGCTTTTTTTATGTATACTGTTACAAATTTTTACACTTTTTTTAGGACTATTTCTCCATATTAATCTAATAAAAAATAATTTTATATTATCTAATAAGGAGGTTTTGTGATATTTTATTTTTGTTTTCATAAGTTTCAATTTTATTTAGGTTTAGAAACTTTGTTTAAGCTGGGGTTTGATTTAGGTTTTGCAGCTTCTGCTTTAGCTTCTTCTTTTTTCAATACTGAGTAGGGAGACTCTAGTTTCATGAAAGCGATGTTGACCATTGGAACTAATGCGGAATCTGTGTTAGATGAGATTTGTACGCAGTTTAGTTCT
>Ga0114918_10005333_pt1 | contig 11033 bp, 7 predicted proteins | sample LantaG_FD_87015 | JGI IMG/M metagenome (GOLD analysis project Ga0114918, IMG submission 87015) | Deep subsurface microbial communities from Baltic Sea to uncover new lineages of life (NeLLi) - Landsort_02402 metaG | ecosystem: Environmental > Aquatic > Marine > Oceanic > Sediment | place: Baltic... | reverse complement strand
ATCAGGACCATACAAAAATTAAAAAATCCTGAGATAACAGCTTAAAAGGAATGAAAATCCTTTAGGATTATTTGGATCGGTTTCGGAATAAAGAGGAAGAATAAATCCAGGTTCAGCTTCAATAGTGACTTTACCCATTGTAAATGCAACCGGAATTCCCAGATCGATTTCCATAAGACTGAAGAATTCCCTTGTCGTCGTTCCTGAGGAATTTCTTCCTGATGTTTTCTTTGAGCTGTAGGGTTGTGTGATTCCAATTGTGGTTTCGCTTGATGTTATTGTTTCGGTAAGTGTCCCGAACAACATATTAACATAAGGGTCAAATGAAATATTTGCTTTACCATTAAAGAACATGGGAGTCTCAAAATACCTCGAATTCCTTAATTGAAAATAGGCACCCGAGGATTCCGAAAAGATACCTCCTGCCGATAGTTTTGAGTAGAGAATTCTCCAGTCAAGACCAAACGTAAGATCTCCATATACAAAACTGCTGAAAAGTGTGTCAGTCAGTTCATTGTTAACCTGGTATCGCGATACACTTAAAGAAATATCGAACCATGAGTTAAATGTCTGACTATAGTTTAATGAGAATGTATTAAAAGCCAGGAACTGATTATATGCAGTGAGGTGAAACGAAGAGACTGATGCATACAGTTTTTCTTTGAAACCATAGGTCAGACTACCGTAATAGTAGGGTTTATCCTGAGATATCGATGAACCCATATAAACCATATTATTGCCTAACCCGATACCTGTATATAATGAATGTGGTGAAACAGGTTCTTCAACAAATTCCATATCCTGAACCTGTAAGACAGATAGTGTGTCTTCCTGCGCATTTAAAGAGCCTGAGAATAAAACTGCCAGTATCCCGGTCATAAGAGAGTAATTGCACGACTTCCGATTCATCATAAACAAGTGATGTTTTTCTACTTAAGAAACTCTGATCACAAATATATTTTTCAATTATGAAGAACAGATGAAAGGTATCTTTAAATAATCGTTAATATCAGACACCTGTAATTCTTCTTTTGTATTCTGCCAGAGCCTCATCGAGACGTATTCTTTCGCTACCATTACCAGCCACATTATGAGATGGGTGAATATATAATTTCACTCCTCTGTCGGCCAGTATTTCAGCTACAGTTGTTATTGTCATCCAGACACATGTGACAAATGCCATAGTGGATACCGGTCCGATCTTATCCACATGGTTCTTAAGGGTTACCGAAGCATCCTGGAGCGGAGCGCATGTATCAACGACAATATCTGCCAGGTCAAAGATAGTTTTCCCGCATGAATGCCTTGTCTTCTTTCCTTTAGCCTCGGCTGCCGAACCGAACACAATTACTTTCATTCCTTTTCCCTTTGATTCAAGAGCTATATCAATATTCACATTATTCACACCGGAATGTGAAAAAAGCCACATAACATCCCTTTTATCAAAGTCATAACCCTTCATTATTTCCTTTCCATATCCCTCTACACGCTCAAGGAAAATAAACTGATGGACTCCCATTTCACCCGTTATCCGGGTAAAGAATGTGAGCGGCAGTTCTATCATAGGGTGAAAACCAACAAATCCTCCGATACGGGGATACATTTCTTCCACCGGTAATGTTGCATGTCCGCAGCCGAAGGTATGAACCCAGCGTTTGCATTCAATCGTATCGGCCATTGCTTCGGCAGCCTTCCTTATGTTCTCAGTTTGTGTTTCTTCAATACGGGTCATTATCTCCCGTACATTATTGAGCCATTGTGTTGCAAGCATATCTGATAAATTATTAAGTGTTGTTTTTACATTTATTTTTTCTGAATATAAAGATATAAAGCAATATCATTATGATAAATAGTATAATAGCAACATTTGTGAGGTGATGGATACCAAAATTCCTGGCAATAATGCCCATCCCGTAATTTACGGAAATGTTACCCAGCAGCGCAATGAATAGGACCAGGCTGAATGCTGTTCCTGATAATTCGGCATAGCGGTTCCCGGTAATTCCCAGCATCGCCGGGAAGCCTGCAGCCAGGCCGGCACCCAGTATTATTAATCCTGTAAATGCTGCAACTGTAGAATTGCCGAATTTCATACAAATCAATCCTGCAAGGATAATTACGAATGAAATAAGCAACAATTTCTTCTCTGTCAGTGTTCTTAAAACACTTCCTATCAGAAGCCGCATCAAAGCCATACCCGCTACAAAGGATGAAAGTGCATAGAGTGCTTTGCTTTGCGGTATCATCATATCCTCAATCAGGTATGTTGTTGTCCAGTTATTCAGTATCCCTTCAATGCTGCTCTGAATAAAAAGGAAGAATGCTATCAGTAACAGGAAACCATCTTTTAGCATACCCCGGCTTCGGGCAACAGGAAATCCGTGAGGTTGTTTCGATGGAGGAAATTTAATAAGGATAAAAAGTAATCCTGCAGCCAGTGTCAAAGCTGCCACTGCCGAAAGAATTATTTCAAAACCTGCAAGATCTCTCAGTATCCCAAGAACCAGGGGCATCCCAAGCGCCCCTATGCCGAAAAACATACCAAGCAGGCTGAGATTGGCGCTTTTGTCCTTTTCGCTAATATCAGAAACGAGAGCGTTCGTAGCCCCGTTTACTGCCCCGCCTCCAAATCCTATCAGGAAAGCACATAATTTCAACACTCCCTGTGAATATGTAAATCCAATACCCAGAAATCCCCCGCACATAATAGCACATGAAAGGGTAAGCAGTATCCTGTAACTGAATTTATCGACCACAGGACCAAAAATCATCGATCCGGCAAGGACCCCGAAAGGCAGGATGGAAAACAGAGTCCCTGCAGATATTTCATTAAGCTGCAGTTTTGTCTTAAGGTCGGGGATCACTGATCCAAGAGTGATAAGCACTATCCCGAATAGCAGCATTCCCAGACAGGATGCCATGAATACTATTCTTTTACTATACATCTGAAATGTTTCTGAATTCTAACCAACTTGTGATATAGATTTTAACGCCATGTAACCTGCTCCGTAAACTCCTGCCTCTCCTCCCAACCCTGATTGTTCAATGGCTACCTGGTTGATGCTCACCGGCTGTGCCCATTTTACAGCCTCTTCCCTGATAGCCGGTATTAATGGTATTGCCGGTCCGAAAATACCTCCACCCAGAATGATCTTTTCAGGATTGAACAGGCTCACCAGGTTCGCCACGGCCATTCCCCAGTACCCAACACATAATTCAATAACCTTTTTTGCGACTGGATCATTGTATTGATAAGCTGTAAAGACATCATATGAGCTTATTTCCCATGGATCGATGTTTCGCAGTTCACCGGAATAATCAATCTCCTTTTCTAAAATTTCTCTCGTGACTCTGGCTATACCTTCACCCGAAGCATAGTGTTCAAAGCACCCGCAATCGATATATTTATCTGAAAATGGCCTGCTTAGCGCCATCCATCCTATTGCGCCGGCAATATCATGGCTGCCGCGAAGCACCTCTCCATTTATCAGTATCCCTGCTCCGATACCGGTCCCTACTGCCATGAATACGGCATTCCGGCATCCTTTCGCATTCCCCTTCCACACTTCTCCCAGGATATAACATGCCCTGTCACTGTCGATTGTAAGAGGAATATCGGGGCAGGCTGTTTTCAGTTCATCCATTAGCGGGTAGTTCTCCCATCCCGGGATGTTTGGAGCCCATACTCTTCCTGAGCCAACATAGCTTATCCCCGGAACAGATATTCCGGCAGCTTCAATTTTATTACCCTGTCGTTCAGCAGACTTTTTGATGCTTGATATCCGCGAAGAAATCAATTCTCCTACTTCTGGTCCTTTCCTGTCACCAAGGCTCTCTGTCTCCTTTGTGAATATATTCCCTGCTTCATCAAAAAGTGCCGATGTCAGTTTGGTACCTCCAAGATCAATCCCTAATGCCAACATTTTTCAGTGTTGTAAAGATAAATCCTTAATATTCCATCCGGAAATCCTTATATATGGATCCTTATCCATCAAAACAGCTGCCGGGCAAGTGACTGTGAGTGTAATTTTTTCTGAAGGTGCCAGTGTAATATAATTTCCCGACCAGTAACTGGGTAATAATTCCTCTCCATTCGACATGAGCTGCAAACGCGTAAAGAAAGCCAGTTTATCACTTTTATTAGTGAGCAAGACTGACCATTCTTTTTCTTTTTCCGGATTTTCAGTTTCAAAAACATTCATCAATACATTAGATTCAGGTAAATTGTTAATTGCCTTATAATCGTTGTCAGGTGATAACCAGTACACATTATGTGATATATTTTCATCATCTGCATTCTTAAGATTAAGTACAACAAAGGTGATTCCATTATTCTTTTTAAGCACCTTGGAGAGGGAAGTTGTCTCTTTTACTTCTGACGGAGACAGGCTGAAGTATACCTCCTCCTTAAATAATGACTTCGAATCCATGCTGTATACCTGGACATCTGCAGTCAGGCTTTTTACCGCTTTGTAGGTCCTGTTGAGAATAGTGACTTTATGGTTATTCAGATTAAGCTGGATATGAACGGGTTCGCATGCATTCTGCATAAAATAATATCCGGCATTGGGTTGAAGGTACCAGTCATAAACCTGCCATACCACGCTTGGGAAAGCAGCATTTAATTTCCAAAGCATTACACCGCCGATATCGTTCAGCTTATGTCCTGCAGCTTCAAAAATTCCCTGATAACCTGTTGCATTCATCAACTGCATTTTATCACAGAAATCCTCTATTGAAACAGGATCCCCGTATCTTTTAAGCGTTTCATTATAATAAAGGTTCCATTTTCCGTTTCCTGTTGCAGCATCATGGTAGCCCCATGTATTGTTCAGCGGAAATGGTAAATTTTTATCCCAGACAAGATTTGGTATAATTTTAGGCAGAATATTATAAGGAACCATCGATGGTATGCCCGTTTCATCCTTGAACACCCAGTCTCTGCCTGCTATTGCCCTGGTATAATAGCTTGCAGGGTCCTGCCAGGTATAGGGACCTCCGCTGTATACACCTGTCGGCTGATTATCGGGCCATGCCTGGGGCCATCCTTCGGGCAGCCTTGCAAAACCTGATGAGCTGGGTATGAAGGGCCGTGTTCCATCCAGCTCAATAATGCTGTTCCTCATAAAATCGTAAAGCTCTCTTCTGGCATGTCCCTCATTACCACCTGTCCATACCAGCAGGCTGGGATGATTTCTTATACGGTAAATCGTACTTAGCACATTTCGTTTAAAGACTTCGCCCTCAAGAGGCCAGTCAGGAGAACCCTTGAATTCGCCCTGTGTATCGCCGGTTATCCAGAAGTCGGACCATACAAGCAAGCCATAACGATCCGCTGCCTCAAAGAATTCATCACAAGGAGTTACACCCCCACCCCATATCCTAACCAGGTTGACATTTGAGTTGCGGATCAGGTGCATTTCATAGTCATACCGTGTTGCATCCCGGTTAAGCATCATATCAGGCACCCATGCACCGCCTGTAAGATGTACCCTGTAGCCGTTGACGTAAAAATCGCGGCGCCACGAGTTTTTAACATTTACTGCTTTTGTAGAGACTGTCCTGATCCCGAATATGAATGATGTATCATTGACAATACCCGTACTATTTGAGTACTGGAGCCTCATATTGTAGAGATTTGGGTTACCATGGCCGTTTGGCCACCAGAGCACCGGGTTTTCTATTTTCATCTCCGGGGTATTTGATCCATCCAGGGTCAAATTCAATGATTCTCCGGCTGCAATTTCAGCTGTCTTTGAAAATTTAATACTCTGACCTTTGAAGTTTTCAGGTGTGATAGTAACTGTCAGATTACCATCCTGGTCAGTTTTTGTGTGATTAACAAGTGTCAGGTCCAGTGAAAGTTCAGCCACACTTGTATCCGGAAGTTCCGGAAGTTCGGTAACAAGCTTTGGATTACTGAATGTTACACCCCCTGTAGTACGCAGATATACTGGGAGCCATAAACCTATGTTGCGGTCACGGACAGGCGGGATCCAGTCCCAGCCGACAGAACAGAGCATAGTTACATTCTTACCTATATCGCCTGTAGGACCGCCGTTTGGATAAAAATCACCAAGAGCCTCAAGCTGTTCGGTAGAGGGTAAACCGGGGTAATCAAGTGGATAGATCTTCACAGCCAGTACATTATCCTCCCCGGCTTTGATTTGATTGCTGATATCGAGACTGTACTGGGCAAACATACCTGCCATTTGGGTAGAATCTGCTACCTGTTTCCCGTTTACCCATACAGCAGCGCGATAATTTATTCCCTTGAATATCAACTGAAAATGACGTCCCATGTCAGATTCCGGGACGCTGAATGTTGTCCTGTACCAGTATGGTTTTTTCCATGGATTGGGATCATTTGGAAGATGGCTGAATTTCTCAAGATCATACTTCTTGTTGAACTCATCCGAAGCATCAGGTATATACATATTGTTCAGTCCTGAATACGGATCAGGATAAACTCCGTTGGCTACCAGTCCTGAAAGAACAGTTGAGGGTACTTTCACCGGAAACCAGTAAACATCCGGTTCATATTCTGAAGTTGATATCTCTTCTCCCCCATCATTAACCAGAGATGATGATTGTAGGTCAAAATCTACCAGCTTCACCTGCTTTACCGGTTCCATCTGTGACCAGGCAGGAGTAACCATAAAAATGCATAAAAGCCAGATAAAAATTCTTATTTTGTTCATAATCTATGTGTTAGAATAATTAGTGGAATATAATTGATTTGTTTCTTCTTTACTTTAACCGTCACCGGTTTCATCAAAAATAGATTCTTCATGTATAATTATATCTATATCAGATTCTTCGGCAGCGATATTCTCATCTTTGTAAAGTATATTTCCTATCATCATAAGGAAGATCGAAAGCAATATGACAAGCGTTACCACCTCCTCGTTAATTGGTTCAAGCCTTAATGTGACGGGGATACTCAGAAACAGGAGAATTGTTATCAGTCCCCTCGGTGAAAGAAACAGGAATGGGAAAATTGGTATTTTAAGGAATTTCCAAAGGAAAATAATACGTAACAAATATATACCAACAATAATAGCCAGGGCGGTAAAAATATTATGGTAGTTCAATACACCTTCTATTTTTGTATAGAATCCGAACATTATAAAGAAAAATGACCTGACAACAAAGGTAAGTTCAGTCAGGATCTTCTTGAATGATACGAGGTCATTTCCGAATTTATTAAAGTCCACATATCTTTTGATTACGCTATTCTGAACAAGTTTGTAGTTAGCCAGGGCTATTCCAAATGCCAGTACAAGCAAAAGCGCGGGCAGATGTATCATTTTTGCAAGAGCATAAACCAGCACAACTGATGTCAGGATAATAATATAGTTAATATGATATGTTATTTTATGCAGCAGTATGGCAAGAGCTGAGGTGACTATTATTGCTACAAATATTGTCAGTATTGCATTGAGTCCATAATTTATTAATCCTTGTCCTATAGAGCCCTGGTAAATAAGAATAAAGTCGAATACAAGAATCCCGACAATATCCGATAAAGAGCTCTCATAAACAACAAATTCTTTTTGTTCCCTGTTCAGATTTATAGCAGAAGGTATGGCGACAGCACTGCTGATAATTCCAAAAGGCACAGCATTAAGAAGTGAATCAATCAGAGGAAACCCAAGAAGTTTATACAGAATTACAGTCATGATAGCCACAAAAAATGCAAAAAGTATTATGGCAGCAGATGCGGATTTAAATATTATTCCAACTTTATTTTTCCCAAGTTTCAGGTCCATACTTGCTTCCATGACAATCAGTATCAGACCAAGTGTTCCGATTACCGGAAGCAGTGGTTCAATATCTGGTATTTCAAAGCCTGTATGGTTAACCAGAAGCCGGAGTGCTATTCCCAAGCCAATAAGCAGAATGACCCCTGGTATCTTTGAATACCTGCTCGTGATGTCAAACAGGTATGCAAGCAGGATCATCAGACAAAGAGCAAGAATTATATAATTTGTCATATAATTATCAAATTATGTGTTGGATTTTCACAAATCCTTTTCTTATTTCAGGGTATAAATTTAGTATATCTATGTAAAGTATTGACCAGGCTCTGAAAGAATAATGAAGTAATTGAAACTCTGTTTGAAATCAAAATCGTTATATTGCATGTCGACTAAAGCCAAAATGGTATTATGGGGACCTATCTGAGTATCTCTTTACGCTTCGATTATTTTCCCTTATTAGTCATTGTGGGCCTTGCCTGGATCATTCCAATGGCATTATCGGTTCTCAGGATTAAAAAGATCCCTTCGGTTGTTGTTGAGATCTTCCTGGGTTATTTTGCCGGGAAATACCTTCTATCAAATATAAGTCCGGAAAGTAGTAATATCCTCGAATTTCTGGCATTGACAGGATTTATATTTCTGATGTTCCTTATAGGACTGGAAATAGATATGGACCAGGTAATATTCTCTTTTCCCCGTAAACGGATTAATTATTCAAAGCTTATTAAGAATCCTCTTATAATAGGTATTGTCTATTTCTGCCTTACAATAATTTTATCATATGCCGCGGCCATTGGATTATCGCTTCTTGTTAATGTCAAAAACAACTGGTATATAGCTCTGATAATGGCTACCACTTCAGTAAGCATTATTCTCCCTGTTTTGAAAAACCGTGGGGAAGCAACAGGAGCATATGGCCAAATGCTGATAATTACTGCAGCGATAGCGGATATCCTCAGCATCATCCTTTTTACTTTCACAGCTTATATCATTAAAAACGGCTTCAGGATTGAAATCATGCTCATCCTTGTTCTGTTTGCATTTTTTTACATTTTATACAGACTCGGGAACCGTTTCAGAAATTGGTCTGTGCTGAAGAAAATATCATTCCAGCTATCGCATGCTGCCTCCCAGTTGAGCATCAGGGGATCAATGCTGTTATTATTGATATTTGTCGTATTGAGCCAATATATTAGTCCTGAAGTAGTCTTGCTTGGTGCATTTCTAAGCGGAATACTTCTTTCTCTCTTTCTCCATAAGGGAAGATCTCTGTTACTTGTTAAACTTGATGGTATGGGCTATGGGTTCTTCATTCCGATTTTCTTTATTATGGTTGGAGTTAAATTTGACCCATCGGCCCTGAAGGAATATGAATTTACTCTTATACCTTTTCTATTAATTCTCCTTCTGTTAATGTTTCTCATCAAGGTGATCCCTTCTTACCTGTTTATTAAACAATTTGGCAGAAGAAGAGCATTATCCGGTGGATTGTTACTCTCCTCGCGCTTAAGTCTTATTATAGCTGCCTCTGCAATCGGACTTGAACTGGGAGTTATCTCTCCGGGCATCAATGCCAGCTTTATTATTATGGCTCTCGCCACCTGCTTTCTTGGGCCGGTACTATATAATTCAATAAACCTGCAAGACAGGCTGCCTCGTGAAAGAACAATTATAATAGGTGGCAGCAGTAAGGGTGTTCTGCTTGCAAGGAGATTGAATATTCACGGAAAAGCTTCAGTAATTGTTGAAGTTGACAAAAAAAGATACAAAGATCTGCATTCCAAAGGACTGAAAGCATGTCTTTCTGATGGTTGTGATCCGGCAACTTATGAAAAATTAAAGATGAATGCTTCCAGCTACGTGGTTGTTGATACAGGATCAGATGAATTGAATATCCGGATTTGTGAGATGTTAAGGAAAGTGTACAATCATGAAAGGATCATTTCGATGGCAAATGAATGGAAAATTGAACAACAATTTAAGAATCTGGATATTAACACCATAGATGTCAGGAGAGTATTGGCAACCACAATCGAAACACTTATCGTAAGGCCCGCAATTTACAATGCCCTTGTAGAAACATTTGAGAATTTTAGCGTGGAAGAGATTCCTGTTGTCAATTCAGATATAGACGGACACCAGATACAGGAAATTCCCTTCCACAAGGATGCTATCCTGATTATGGTGAAAAGAGGCACCAGTTTGTTTATTCCGCACGGAAAAACATATATTAGATCGGGTGATGTCCTGAGTATCTTCGGAACCGATTCAGCCCTGGAGAACACAAGGCAAATTCTGGTAAAAACACCAGGATAATAGTAATTAGATTCAATGCAGGGTTTAATGTACCGGCTGATGTTTAATATTCAAATGCCAGCTCATTTGTTCACCTAAAATTAAACCCCTGTTACATAATGTTTTGGATACTTAGTTGACTAAGAAGCCAAACACGAAAGTGGTAAAAAGTTGATTTTTTTATTATCTTGCATTCTTACGTGGAAAATACAGGCACCGATTCCATTCAGGATTTATCGCTTACATTCAATAATCGGTTGCAGATAATTAAAAAGGTAAGCGAATGGCTCAAAAATTCAGATGGTTATTAATTTAATTAAATATTACTATGAAAGATACAATTACAAAATGGGCTGAAGCAATATTCCCATGGCTGTTGACGCATGGATTAAAGATTCTGATAATTGCTGTTGCAGCCTGGCTGCTGATGATAATTTTAATCAGAATAATCAGAAAAGCTGTTAGAATTGCAGTAGTAGCTGACAGCAGTATGGAGGAAGAGGCAGAAAAAAAACGCGAGGATACTCTTATCCGCATTTTTGCCGGCGCCACAAGAATAATTATTCTTACTATGGCCATCCTGATGATCCTGCAGGAAGCCGGTATTGCAATCGGTCCGATACTTGCAGGTGCCGGTATAGTAGGACTGGCCTTTGGTTTTGGAGGGCAATATCTTATCAGGGATATAATTACAGGATTGTTTATTATCCTTGAGAACCAGTACAGGATCGGAGATGTTGTAAATATTGATGGAACCAGCGGATTAGTAGAGGATATAACCCTGAGGCTGACCACATTACGTGATTTAAACGGGACGATGCATCATATCCCGCATGGCGATATTAAAAGAGTGGCTAATTTGTCAAAGAAGTTTGCCAGGATAAATCTTGACATGGGTGTTGCATATAATACCAACCTTGAACATGTTATCAAGGTAATAAACAAAACCGGTAATGAACTGGCGGAGGATCCTCT
>Ga0114918_10005332_pt1 | contig 11034 bp, 7 predicted proteins | sample LantaG_FD_87015 | JGI IMG/M metagenome (GOLD analysis project Ga0114918, IMG submission 87015) | Deep subsurface microbial communities from Baltic Sea to uncover new lineages of life (NeLLi) - Landsort_02402 metaG | ecosystem: Environmental > Aquatic > Marine > Oceanic > Sediment | place: Baltic... | reverse complement strand
GGGGCGCACGTCCAATGGGGCGACCGTGCCTGTTGCGAGGGAAGAGGTGCGCGGGCTGTCTCGCACCACTGGACATGCCCCTCTTCCGCCTGGAGTCGGAGCGTGCGTCCTGATGCGCGCCCCTCTGGGGTTGGACGCCCGAGGGGCACACCGCGGGCCACGCACACGCTATTCGCTTCGCGGCGGTTTCGCGACCCCCCCTCCCGCGCGTCCACGTCCGCGCCCTCTCAACACCGCGCCGGCGCGACCGTGCACCTCGGAGGCTCCTACTCCCCTGTGACAGCACGCGCGGCGACACGCCCTCCCCAAGCCCAAAAGGAGAAAGCTCGCACAAACGCACTCGTCGTCGGGCTTGTTCATGTTGGCGGGTGGTGTCCGATGAGCCAGAGGAGAAGGTGGGGAAGTGTTGTGCGCTGCTGCTGCTTTGTTCACACCCACGCGTGCGTGTGTGCGTGTGCGTGTGTGTGTCAGTGGGCGCACGCGGGGCCTGGGGGGCCGGGTGTGCGTCGAGTGTGCGGCGAAGAGGAGGGGACACAGAGGGCTCCTCGCGCGAAACGAAAGAATGAGGGAGTGCCCTGCGTCGCCTCTGCTCACACCGCGGCCGCGCCCGCCGCCGCCGCCCCCTCCTCTTTCGCGGTCGCGTCGCGTCGCACAGGGGTCTCCGCCTCGTCCACTCTCTCTCTCCCACACACACCATGGCTGACTCAGACCCTGGTGAGTCGCTCCGCGTGCCGAAAATGACATGAACTACCCTGGCCAGACCGGGACTGCGCGCTCGCTCTCCGACACATGCACTGGCCAGAAACCCCCCGCGTGCTCAACTCCCTCTCTCCCCCCCTCTCCCTCCAGGCGACGCCGCCGCCCCACCCCTTCCCCAACCCCTACCCTGCGCCGCTTGCGCCGCCCCCTCCCAGTACCGGTGCCCCGCCTGCGACGCCCGGTCCTGCTCCGCCGCCTGCGTGGCGGCCCACAAGGCCGGCCCGCCCGCCTGCTCCGGCAAGCGGGCCCGCCCCGGCCCAGCCTACCTGCCGCTGGCGTCCTTCGACGACGCCGCCCTGGCATCGGACGTGGCCCTGCTGCAGGCGGTGCAGGACGCGGCGCTGTCGGCGCGGCGAGGGACGACCGGGGGCGCCCCCACGGTCCCCGCCCCCCCCACCGACGGCCGCCCCTCGGTGCGCCTGCGCCGGCTTGAGGCGGAGGCCCGGCGAAAAGGCGTCACGCTGCGCCTCCAGCCCGCCGGCATGTCCCGCCGGGCCCGCAACAGCACGCGGTACGACAAGCGGACCCGATCCCTGGCCTGGCACGTCGAGTGGCGGGTATTGAGAGCGGGCGGCGGCGGCGGTGGCGAGGAGGCCGCGCCACCGTCCACCACCCTCCTCCACAAGGCCGACTCGCGGGCCGTCCCTGAGGGCGAGGCCCTGGGCGCCGTCCTGACCCGGGACGTGCTGGGCGGCGAGCCGACGGACCTGCTAGCCCCCTACGCGGCCGAACTGGCAGCGGGCACGCTCCTCCTGCGCCTGGCGGTCGCCGGGCGGACGGACCGGGCCGTGCCCGCCTGGCTGCCGCTCGACCCGGCGTCCCCGCTGGGCGACGCCCTGGCGGGGCGCACGGTGGACGAGTTCCCGACGGTGGCGGTCCTGCTGGCCGTGGACGCGGCGGCTTGCCCGGTGTGAGAGTATCTGTGTGCTGCGGCGGGGTTTTTTGGCTTCCTTTGACACGCCCCCGCACACTTCCCCCCCCCCTCCTGTTTTCCTCCCGCGGCAGCGCTCTCCCCCACCAACCTCCCCTCCCTCCCCCTTTCCCCTCTTCCCGCCACCACCACCCCCATTTAGAAGCCCCTTTCGCTTGTGTAAGCAAAAAAAAAAGAATTGTGTCAGAACAGAACTCTCTAAGACGGCGGCGCCGCCGGCGAGCCGCCGGCAGTGTCCACCCCTCCCTCACCAGGCGAGGCCGTGCCGAGCGTGGGCAGCGGCTCCCGCCAGTGCCGCTCCGCCGCGACGGCGTCGTCGCCCTCGCCGCCCGCCGGTGGCGGCCCGCCGACGGGCGGGATGGAGATGGCGGGCGAGACCGGGGGTGACCCGGAGTTGAGGCGGCCGGCGGGTGGAGAGGGCAGGCCGCCGGTTGCAGCAGGCGTGGCAGCAGCGGCGGCTGCCGCTGCCGCCGCTGCCGCTGCCGCCGCAGCGATCCCGGCCCCGCTGTCGTCCGAGGACAGGGCGTCCCCGTCGGGCGGGTGCGACTCCGGGAACGCGTTCCAGGAGGAGGTCGCGACGGTCGGGGGTGCGGCAGCGGTCGCGGCAGCGGCGACTGCGGCCGCGGCTGCGGCGCGGCGGCGGGCGCCGCCCTCGTCCTCGTCCGAGGATGAGGAGTCGTCGGACGAGGAGGATGAGGAGGAAGAAGGTGAGGCCGACCCTGAGGCCGCCCCACGCTCGTCCTCATCCTCGTCCTCCTCGTCCTCCTCGTCCTCCTCGTCCTCGCCGCCCGAGGAGGAGGACAGGGACGGCACCGCGCCGGAGATGCGCATGGCGTTGATTGAGGCGGCCGCCTCGGCCAGGTGCTGCAGGTCGAGGGGCGACCCCGGGGGCGCGCCGTCTCGGTCGCCATCCTCGTCGTCCTCCTCACCGCCCGGCGGGAACGTCCGGCCAGGGCGGCCCAGCACGCCGCCCTCGCCCTCCCCGTCCTCCTCCTCCTCCTCGTCCCTCCCCCACGCGTCAAAGCCGTCCGGACGGACGCCCAGACCCAGGCCCGGGTAGGCCGCGGGCGCGGGGCGCCCGCACTCCCAAGCATCCGGGTCGTCCAGCTCGGTCCGCGCCCGCAGGTCGCCGTCCGCCCAGGCCGCCCAGTCCGGGTCGTCCGCCAGCGCGTCCGCGACGGCCCGAGAGGAGGACGCTAGGGCCAGCAGGCGGTTGCCCAGGTGGGTGACGTGGCCTAGGTAGCCCGCGCGGAGCGGGGGGCGGACGGCCGCGGCCGCCTCGTCGCCCGGCAAGGGGATGGGGCGGACCTCGACGGGCAGGCGGGCCAGCCAGCGGGGGAGGGACGCCACGTGGAGGACGTGGTGCAGCAGGCCGGCGGGCGAGCCCGGGTCCGCGTCCGCGCCGCGGGCGGGGGCGGAAGACACAGCACCGCCCGCCTCGCCGCTGCCCTCCTCTCCATCCTCCTCTTCTTCCTCCTCCTCCTCCTCCTGGCTCGCCATGGCCACGTCCAGGGCCGCCAGCAGCAGGGCCGTCACGTGGTGGTGCAGCAGGTTGTTGAAGGGGTACCGCTCGAAGAGGGCCAGGCAGCGGCCGATGGCGCCCGCCCGCACGACGCCCGCGACCGCGGCCGCCCGCCCCGACCGCAGCAGGGCGACCAGCAGGGCGACGGCTTTGATGCGGGTCAGCCCCAGGGGCGGCGCCAGGATGCCGTACGGCGTGTGCTGCTCGCCCTCCGCGTCCACGGGGTGCGGGGGCGGCGGGATGGAGGGAGATGAGGCGGCGGCGGCGGCGCCGCTCCCGCCCCCGCCCACCTCCGCGCCCGCCGCCGCACTCGGCAGGACGCCCCCGCGCGGGCCCGCGTCAAGGAGCGTGGCCAGCTGGCCTAGGCGGGGCGCGACGCCCGCCACGGCCGCATCCTTGGTTGCGATGTCCACCTCCGCCGCCGCGGCAGCGGCCGCGGGCGACAGGAGGTGCGGGTCCGCGGGGGGGTCCTTCGGCTCCAGGAGGGCGATGCAGACCTCCAGGGCCTGGACGGACGGCGGGTGCGGGCGCGGAGCGGAGGCGGGAGAGGCGCCTTCGCCACCGCCACCGCCCTCACGGGTGCTGGCCCCAGCACCCGTGGGCGAGGGCGCGTCGCGCGGCGCGAGGGCACGGTCCAAAAGGGCATCCAAAAACTCCGGGTCTGCAAAGGCGGGCAGGAGCGGGCTGGCGTGCGCCCGCACGACTGCCGCCAGGACGGCGGCCGCGTGCTTCTGGGCGTCGGGCGGGGCGGACGGGGACAGGCAGTCCAGCAGCCCCCCTAACACGCCCGCATCCCGCAGCCACGCCAGGGCCGCGGGGGGCAGCCCCATCGCGTCGTCCGCGCCCAGCAGGCGGGCGACGACCTCGGCCACGGACGCGGTGTCCACGTGCGCGACCAGGCGGGCCAGGACGGCCGGGTGGGCCCGGAGAAACGCCATGACCGCCTCCGTGCGGCGGGCCAGCAGGCGGGCCGCCAGGCGGGCGAAATATCCGGCCCGCACGCACTCGAGCGGCGGCGGCGCGTCCAGCACGGCGAACAGGGTTGCCAGCAGCCCGGGTGTGTCCAGCAGGGTGGCGGTGATGGCGTCCACCTCGCAGCACAGGACCTCGCAGGCGGCGAAGGGGTACTTGAAGCGCACCTTGCGGTCGGCGTCTATGAAGAGGATGGAGGATGGAGAGAGGTGAGAGAGGGGAGGGGGCGAGGTGTGCGGAGAGCGCGCCCGCGGCGTTTTCGGTCCTCTTTGCGCGCGCGTGCACACCGCCTTGCCGCCTCTCTCTCCCTCACACACGCCCAGCGCACGCGCCCGGCATGCACTCGTCCGCCGGCACAGGCCAGAGCAGGGCGATGCGCGCATGCGCCTGCTCGCGTGGGGAAAGCCAAACAAAACAAACCCAGCGTGGCGGCAGCGTGTTGTCCTCCCCCGCTCGACCCGGCCCCGCCCGACCCCATCTCCAGCCCCTCCTCTCGCCCTCGGCCTTGCCAGGGGGGAGCGCCGTGCCTCTCGCACCTTCAGACGGCGGCCCTACCGCGTACTCCAGCAGCTGGCGCACCACGTCGGGCGCCCGCAGGAAGTCGACCAGGCGCCCATTCAGCGCGCGTGCCTCCTGCACCAGGTCCTCCTCGTCCAGCAGGTCGGCCAGGGTGAAGGCCTCCCGATCCAGGACGGCCTCGATGGCGGACCCGGTCGCGGGGACGGCGCGCCAGAACATAGGAGGTGGCGAGCGGTGCGGCGGGGAAGGGAAAGGTGTCTGCGCTCCTCGCCTCAATCGGCGCGGCGCGAAGAAAGCCGAGCTTTGTGTTGTGCTCTCTCCCCAGCGCCCGCGGACGGTCGGCGGCGCCGCGAGGGGAGGGTAGAGGCCACGTGCGTGTGCGCACAGGGCGCGTGTGTGGGAGGCTCTTCAGGGGCCCGTGAAGCAACGGGCGGCGCCCCCACACCCGGCGCGCGGAAAAAGAGAGTGAGAGTTGGAGAGGAGAGGAGAGAGAGTGAGAGCGAGCGCCGGCGCTCGCTCGCGCTCGCTGTGAGGGGGCCGGCGGCCGGCCCCCTCACACAAAACACTTGGGTCAAGCCCCCCTCCTCCTGCACACCTTACAGGAGAGTGCGCGCGAGACAGCCGCCCTTGACCGCATGACTATGACCGCCAGCCTGGACCACATGTGGCACAAGGTGAGGGAGGGCTGAGCGGGTGGGCGGCGGTAGCGCGCGGAGAGAGAGGAGAGAGAAGAGGAGTCGACTTTTTTTTTTTTTTCGCCGAGGAAATGGAGCGTCGGCCAGCGCTCCCTCCCGCTCAGCGCGCTGTGCCGATGCCGCTGCTAGACCGCCGCCCCCACCCACTCCTATCAGCCTAGCATACGTGACCATGCCAAGCTTTTGCAGGACGGTCCGGGGCGGTTGAGGCCGGTGGTCGCCGCTCCTGACCAGGGAAAGACATAAGACGACGAGCGCGGGGGGAGCGGGCCGCTGCTGCCTGCGCGCCCCCGCTCCCGCCGCTCCGAAAAAAATAACATGGCACTCCCACCCGCCCCGCCTCCACCCGGCCTAGCACCCCCCTTATCACCCTCCCCACCCACCCCCCAAACACTGCCCTACCCCCCTGGCCGGCCTCCACATGGAGGGAGAGGGCCCCGTCGAGCTTGAATTTGAGATGACGCTGACGGCGGCGGGGCTGGACGCGGCCGCCGCGGCCGCGACGGCGGCGACGCTCCCCCTGCCCTGCCTGGCCCGCGAGCTGGAGCTCCAGATCGCCGAGGTCGAGCAGGCCCTGCCCGTCGTGGACGAGGTGGCTGTCAACGGGACCGTGCTGCCAGGTGCGTGGCTGTGTGTGGGTGGTGTGTGGAGGAGAAAAGGGGGAGGGGCAGGAGCGGGCGCGTCGGATGGGAGGTAGAGAGGGAGGGAAAAAAACAAGCAGAGCCGCCGCGTTTTCGGTCGGGGTCAGGCGCGCCGCCGCCAAGCGCGCGGGCGCTTCAAAAACACACCCTATACACTCACCCCCCCTGCCACCTCCCGTCTTCCTTCCACTTCAGCCGCCACCCCCTCCGTCTCCCTGACCGTCGCCCTGCGCAATGCGGAGCGGGTGCGGGCGGGGCGGGGCCCCGCCGCCGCGTCCGCCTGGCGCGGGTGCGCGGCGGGCGCCTGGTGCGCCAAGGAGGCCGGCCACCGGGGCGGGTGCAACACGCGGGCCACCATCCCGGGGCTGGCCGCGTACGCACACGACGACCTGGCCCGTCGGGGCATTGCCCCGGGAGACTACGCGCCGCCGTCGGCGTCCGTCCTAGCCGCGACGCGGGCGGCGAAAGCCGCCAAGAAGGCGGGCAAGGGCGGGGGCCCAGTGCCGCTCTGCCCGGCCACGCCAGCCGTCCCCGGCCGCCGAGCGCGCAGCCCCGTCTCCTCCTCGGGCGCGTCCGTGGCGGCGGCGGCAGCGGACGCTGCTGCTGCTGCTACTGCTGCTGCTGCTGCTGCTGCTGCTGCTGCTGCTGCTGCGGCCACTGCACACCCACCCGGCCGCCCCGGCAACCGGTCCGCCAGCAATGCGGCGGCCGGCGGCGGCGGTGCCTCCGCTCCTGGCGCCGGTGGTGGGGCCGCCGTCAATGGTGGCCCGCCCTTCAGAGTGGACGTCGACGTCTCGCCCGCCCTGGCCGGCCTGGTGCCGGGTGGCATTGCGGGCACGGCCGGCGGCGCGCCCTCGCCCGTCGCCATGGCGGCCGCGGCCGCCGCCATCGCGGTCGCGGCGGCGGTGTCCAAGGATGAGGGCGGCGGGCCGGGCGTGCGCCGCCGCTCGCGCTCGCGCGGCGCGGCGACCGCGACCGCCGACTCCGAGGACGAGCACGTGCACGCTCACGCCGCGGCCACGACCACCGCCACCCCCGGCAGCACCACCTCTTCGGACGAGGAGTCCACGTCGGACGAGGAGGACGGCGAGGACGGCGAGGACGACGACGACGGCCTGGAGGCCGAGGTCGCAGCTATGGAGGAGGCGATGATGATGGCGGAGGGCGTGGACGACGATGGAGAGGATGGCGGGCGTCACCGTCGGCCGTACCGCAGCCCGTACGGTGCGTCCTCAGACGACGACGACTCCTCGGACGCGTCCTCCTCGGAGGATGACGAGCCCCTGACCAATGAGGCGGGCGTCGCCCTGTGCTGGGCGCCGCCCCGGGCGGCCGTCGCTGCCGCGGTCAAGCGCCAGCCCAAGGCGGGCGTGGTCGTGACCGCGCCCTCCGCCGCCCGCCAGGCGGCGGCCGCCGCCCAGGCCGCCGCCGCGGCGGCTGCGCGCAAGGCGTCCGCCGCGGCGGCGGCGGCCGCGGCGGCCGCGGCGGCGGACGGGGCGGCCAACGGGTATGGTCACCACCACCACGCCCACGCCCACGCCCGTCACCACCACGCCGCCCACCACGACGCGTCCGTCAAGAAGCGGCGGGCTAGCGGCACCCGCCCCCCCAAGCGCAAGGCGGAGGAGGAGGCGGAAGCGGCGGCGGCGGCGGCGGCCCAGGCGGCGGCCGCCCAGGCCGTCCAGGCCGCCGCGGCCACCGCGGCCGCGGCCGCTGCGCGCAAGCGCCAGGCCCTGACCAAGGCCGGCCCGTCGCCCGCGGCCGGCAAGAAGGCGGGTGTCGCCGCGTCTAAGGCCAAGGCTGGGCCGCCCACGCCCGCTCTGAAGGCCAAGGGCGGGTCGGCCGGCAAGGGCGGCGGCGGCGGCGGGGTGAAGGTGGCTTACCCCCGCCCGCCCGCCATGCCGCCCACGCCCGCGGGCCCGATCGGGATTGTCGCCCCTGGCCAGACCTGCACCCAGTGCGGCGCGACGACCACGCCCGTGTGGCGCCTGGGGCCGGCCGGGCCCAAGACCCTGTGCAACGCGTGCGGGGTGCGGTACATGAAGCTGGTGAAGGCGCAGCAGGCGGCGGCCGCGGGCGGTGGCAAGTGAGCGTTGACGGGAGTCCTAGTTTTTTTTTGATGAGGATGATGGCGCACGCGCATGCTCCTCCTGTGTCCGCTCCACCCCCTCCCTCAGTCCGGGGGTCGTCCCTCAAAACCTTTTCTATCCCCCTTCCCCTTTCTCGTCTTGTGCCACCCGCGCACGCGCTTTTTCTGTGTGTGCCTCTCCATGTGTGTGTGCTGCCCCCGAGTTTCGCGACGGGGCGGCGGCCCATGATGAGAGGCATGGCAGCCGGCCGGTGCGCGCGGTGGGCATGCACCTCTCCCCCCCCCTGTCCTCTTACAAAAAAGAAGCAACTTTCCAGCCCGGCGCGCGCCGGCTTCTGTGCGAGCGTCCCTTTCCTTTTCCCCACGAGTGTGCCCACGAGCGTTACCACGTGTAAATCCGGCCGATCAAAGGAGGGGTGCGCGCCGCCCTGTGGGGCGCGTGCGCCGATGGAAAATAAAACAAACAAGACTCTTCGACAAAAAAACAAAAACAAAAAACACAAAAAACACCACTACGCTTTCTCTTCTCCGCTCTCTCTGTCTTCACATCAGCCGCCGCCACTTGATGTAGGCCAGCACGCCGAAGAAGGCGGACACCGCCACCAGCAGGGTCACCGCGTTGACCAGCCAGAAACCGGCGGGCGACGTGGTGATGGCTTTCGGGATGACAAGGTTTTCCCCCAGCACGCCCGCGACCAGGGAGAAGATGGCAACGCCAAACGTCGCGGACGTGATGATGATCTCCAGCCGGATCAGCCGGTTGCGGGAGGAGTCCAGCTCGATGGTGATGCACTCCTCCGTGTCCTTGATGTACTCGCCCAGGGAGACCAGGCCGTCGAAGGCCGCGTCCGCCTGCATGAAGTAGGACTCGAGGAGGTTCTCCACCGTCTCCATCGCGTCGGCGTTGGACGCCTCGGCGGCCGCCGCGGCGGCCTGGGCGGCCGCGGCGGCCGCTGCAGCCGCCGCGGCCGCCGCGCCCACGCCCGACGGCACCATGCCGGACAGGGTACGCCCGCCCAGGCTGGGCGTCAGGTGCGGGTGGCTGGTGGTGGCGGCCGTGGGCGCGTCGCTGCCGGAGGTCGGGCTCCCCGCGATGGCGGCCAGCGGCCCCGACGGGTCGGACCCCAGGGGGGGCGAGGACGCGGCCACCTCGCCCGCCGCCGCCGCTGCCGCCGCCGCCACGACCGACTGCTGCACCAGGGAGGACGCGTACCGGGTCATGCTCAGCGTGGCGGCGGTCGGGTGGTGGTGGCCCGACCGGCGGCCAACAGGCACCGCAGCGGTGGGCGGGAAGGGAGGGGCTGGCGCACCGGCCGCTCCGGGCGCGGACGGCCCGCCGCCGTCCTCACCGCCCCCACCCCCCCCACTCGCGCCGCCGCCCGCCGCCTCGCGCTCCAGGTCCCGCCGCCGGGTCAGGCACAGGCGGAACATATCGTCGTCATCGTCCAGGAAGCCCTTGATCGCCTCCCGCACCGACTGGACGCCCGTCAGCAGGCGCTGGTGCTGGGTCTTGATGCGACGCACACGCTCCAGGGTCGCGCCCGTCACCTGGCGGGTCAGCGCGTCAAGGGCGGGCGTGGCCGCGGCCTCCAGCCCCTTGACCGCGCGGGCCTTGGCGGCCACGGTCTCCCGCAGGGCCGCCTCCAGGACGTGCAGCTCAAAGGGTAAGGGCGCCACCTCATGCTGCCAGGACGCGACGGAGGCGGCGGCCGAGTCGGCCGGTTGGCGGGGCGGCTGGGAGGAGGACGGCCCGCCGCTGCCCGCCCCACCCCCTCCACCTTCCTCGCGTGCGGCCGCGCGCGCAACCTCGCCCGCGTGCTCCACCACCGCCTCCTGCAGGGCCGCCACAAACCCCGCCGCCCGGCCGCCCACGTCCAGCCCGTCCGTCGGCAGGATAACGCAGTCCGCGGTCGCGATGAAGCGGATGTAGTCGATGCACACGACGGCCGCGTTGTCGCGGACGAGGATGAAGGCCGCGTCGCCGAGCGTCGCGCCGCCCGGCGCGGCATCCATCAGGCGCATGTCCCGGATGGGCACGCCAAGATTGAAGCGCTGTATGATGCCCCGCTTGTCCGAGATGAAGCTGGTCTTGTGGCCGGTAGCCGTGATGCAGACCCAGCCGGTCCGGCTGTGGAGTGTGGGAAAAGGAGGGGCGAGGTGCGGAGGTGAGGGAGCGTGGAGCGTGCGCGCGAGCGGCCGGCGGGCGGCGCCCTTTTTCATGTCTCTCTCTTTCTCTCTCTCCATCGCCCCTCTCTCTCCAACCAACTCACCGCCCCCGCGTGTCCCGTACGCCCAACGTCAGCTTGGGCGCCCGGCCAAAGGCGGGCGCGTCGCCGCCGCCGCCGCTGCCCAGCCTGCGGTCGCCGTCATCGCCGTACGAGCCAAACACGCTGGCGCGTCCGTCGCCGCCGCCGCGGCCGTCGCCGAAGCCGCCATACCCGGAGGGTGGGCGGGCCGACCGGGCGTACGTGGGCGAGGCGTCGCCCCGCAGGGAAGCCCACGACCGGACGCGGTCGCCCAATGTTGTGGAGGTGGGGATGCTGCCGCCGCGTTCACCGCGCTCGGCGGCGCCCGAGGGGGAGGGAGGCCCACCCGAGCCTTCCAGGAGGGGGGCGTACAGAGGGGTGGCCATTGGGAGCGGAGAGAGAGAGAGAGAGAGAGAGGCCCGTGGGCGTGCGAGTGCGCGGAAGGCGCGCGCGGGCCCAACTCCAATTGCGCTTCTGTCTCGCCGCCCGCCCCCCCCCCACCCGAGACGCCGCGTTTGCCCCCCCCCCCCCCCCCCCCTCCCCCCCCCCCCCACCGGGGCGGGGCGCCCCCGCCCGCCCCCCCCCCCCCCCCCCCCCCCCCCCCGCCCCCCCCCCCCCCCCCCCCCCCCAGGTGGGGCGCGGGCGGGGCGGCGGCGCGCC